>Ga0308415_1000471_pt1 | contig 17558 bp, 12 predicted proteins | sample HotsprSampleOS55_FD_203465 | JGI IMG/M metagenome (GOLD analysis project Ga0308415, IMG submission 203465) | Hot spring phototrophic mat microbial communities from Octopus Spring, Yellowstone National Park, Wyoming, United States - 20090730_OS55 ... | reverse complement strand
CGGGTTCCCCTCGGGATTGCAGCCGGTGGATATCCGCGGACAAGTCACTCATTCAGCCGTCCGCACTCTGGGAACGGACACATGGCCGGCCGAGTGGCCGGGGTGGCTTGGGGGCGGCATTCCGCAATTAGTGTCGACATGCTGTTCTCGGTGAGCAGAGGCAGGAAAATCTTGTATCAGAACCTCCGGGGACGACGTTTTCAGGCACATCCTGGTGCTACTGCAAGATACGGAATTGGCTAGTGCGGCTGGGCGTGATCCGCTTGTGCGGGGGATGTAGGTTTGGGTTATTAATTCGAGGCGGAATTACCAGTTAGAAAGTATCCGGTAAGTCAGAAATTTTCCGGTAGGGCGGCTTTCCAGCCTGCACGGAGGAGTTCTGCCATTTGCTTTCGGACCTCCTTGTATGCCGGATCGTCCACGACATTAACTGTTTCCCAGGGATCTTTTTCTAAGTCATAGAGGGCGGCCGGAATGGCACCCCGCTCAAATTCCATATAGCTGTACTTGGCCGTCCGCACCGCTTGTCCAAAGGCGTCCGCATCGTCTTCCACGATAAACGCGGCCTTTTTCCAAGGACGGTCGGGATTGACAAGCAGCGGGGCAAAACTGACTCCCTCCAGATTGGGTGGCAATTGCAGATCCAGCAACTCCCCTAGGGTCGGCACGATGTCCACAAACTCCACAATCTCTCGGCATACTTTGCCGTTGGCCGGGGCTCCGGGGACCCGGACCACAAGCGGCGCGCGATGAGCAGCCTCGAGCATCGAGTATTTCGACCAAAAACCGTGATCCCCGAGGTGGAAGCCATGGTCTCCCAAGAAGATAACGATGGTGTTTTTATCGAGGCCGGTTTCCTCCAAGGTCTTTAAAATTAGGCCGATGTTGTCGTCGACGAAAGAGAGGCAGGCATAGTAAGCCGCAATAGCCTCTTTAGCCTGCTCCGGGGTGGGTTGCTTCAAAGTGAAAATGTCCGGATTGCCACCGAAGGCCCGCTTCGGATACGGGAAGTTCACCAGTGTCTCCGGGGAGGCTGGTGGCAACGGGATTTGCGATGGATGGTACATCTGAATGTATTCTTTGGGACAGATCAACGGGGTATGGGGACGAGATTGTGCCACGGCCAAGAAGAACTGCCGACCTTCTCGGGCAAATTCCTTCAGCAAAGCAGCGGCGACAAGAGCCATTCGATAATCGCCTTCTTCTTCCCGGGTCCGGCCGGAATCTCCATAACGATCGGATCGCCGCCGACGCCACTCTTGGTACTCTCGGCTTTTTCGGTCCTTGGGGGGAGGTTCGTCCCGAACCTCTGCTCGAACCGGCGGGAATCGCAGGATGGGTTCCGGTCCTTTCCATCCCGGTGGGGGGGTGTACATTTCGATTCGATCAAACACGGAAAGTTGTTTCTCGGCATACTCGGTGGTGTGAAAGAACTTTCCGATGACGGCTAAATAAAGCCCCTTCTTTTTTAAGATTTCTGGCAAGGTGACCACCCATTCGGGAAAGTGGGCATCCATTTCCTGCCCGTTGTTTGTGACCCGCGTGGTCAGAGGACGCAGCCCGGTGAGGAACGATGCCCTCGAGGGATTGCAACAGACTCCCTGGACGTAAGCCCGGTCAAACCTTACCCCGGTGGCCACCAACCGATCTAAGTTCGGAGTCTTACATATCGGGTTGCCATAGCATCCCAAAGCCGCGGCATTACAATCCTCGATGTTGATAAAAAGAACATTCATCTTGGTAGTGTCTGGCAACCCTTGGGGTGAGGTCCAGGCCATGGGTGCCGTCACTGCGGTGATGGCCACAAGCAATACTAAGACTTTGAGCCGGTTCATGGGCCCATCCTCCTTCTTCTGGGTGAGAGTGCTTTAGCCTTTAAGCCAGACCGAGTGGACCTGACGTTTCCACCCCAAGAGGCGAAGTTTGTGTCCTCTTCAGCTCCTCCCGCTGGACCGTCAACGACCAAATTCGATTTTCGGGCTCTTATGGCTGATGGGAGTAATAGAACTTCAGGGGGCAACCGAAGCCCTGCAAATACAGCAGTTTCCCAACTAGACCGGGAAGGTTCCTTCCCCAAAGTCGAATGGGATTTCCCGGGAGGATCCCTGTGCCCCATCCCTCGGCCAGGTCGGTTTTCGCCCCCAACTATCCCGTAGCCATCGCCGCTCCGTCGGTTTGGAAGAATGAAGAAAACGTCCCTTTCGCTGAGATATTCGGCCGAGGCCCCCGAGACTGCAGCTTGGCGGGTGCGGTAAACGGTTTTACTCGCCCACCCGAGCGAGGAACTCTCCTGTTCGTGTGTCTACTTTGACTTTATCCCCCGGGCTCAAGTACTCAGGAACCTGGATGACCAAGCCAGTTTCCAACTTTGCCGGTTTGTTCCGCGAAGTGGCGGATCCTCCGCGTACGGCCGGGGTGCATTCTACGATCCGTAGTTCAACTGCCACGGGAATTTGAATGGCCACACAGCGCCCCTCGTAAATTAGGGCATAAATCCCTTCCAGCTCCTCGGTAAGGTAGGGGCGTTCGTCCTCGACTTCCTCGTGGGTTAGCGAGTACTGGTCGAAAGTTTCCAAGTCCATGAAGTGGCAATGGGTGGCGTCGGAATAGAGATATTTGACGGGACGACGTTGGAAATCCGCGTCTTCCAAAGACTCCTCACCTCGGAGCGTGATATCCACTTTCTTCTTAGTTTTGAGGTTCCTTGCTCGAAACTTGTAGATGGTGGCCACCCCACGTGCGGAAGGGGTTTGGACGGCTACCGATTCAATGTAGCAGGGAGCACCTTGGTAGCCGACTACCATTCCTGGTTTAATGTCTTTTGCCAACATAGTTTCCTTGGCTCCTCCTCACGCAATGTCCAAAAGAGGCCTTTTTGGATCCATTTTGTAACCGAGGGGAAGGTGTCATTCAATTCTTCCCGGCCTTTAAGCGGGTCCTCCTAGTGCCCAAAAAATATCACCCCACCGCCAACATCTTTTTTTCCGGTAGTTTTTAGGGGTTTCATGGTCGGCTGCCAGTCCTGGGGCTCGGGCTTCCCCGAGAAATGTGCCTAAGGAGTCCAATTGGTGATGTCGTGCAATCTTTCCTCTTCTCACAATATACCCCAGCTCGAGTCCCCGCAATCCCCACCGGATAGTGGACGGATGTAGCAATTTTGTCCCCTGGCGGTAGTTGGCTTCAAGATTCAACCCGAATTTCGGGCTTAAGAATCCTAATGCTGCCTTAGGAAGACATTTGCTGGAGTTGACGACGGGGAGCTTCAAACCGTTCAGTTCCTTGCAAAGCCGCGGGGTGTCACTGGGCCACTCTCGGGCTGTATCTTCGAGGGTGTAATTTGCCCAGAGTCAGAAATTGAGATTTGAGCCCTGGGCGGAGCAAGGTTTCCAGAAGCAATCGGTTTCTGCTCTCGCCGGCTTTCTAAAGCGGTCCAGCCTCGTTCGGGGAGGTAATCTGGTTTCCCTATGGTCTTTTTGGCCCTATGGACTTGACGAGCCGGCTGAGAAAGGGAGAACCTCACCCTTGTCGGTTGACCTCCCATGAGGTCGGTTAGTCGTTGCCGGATTGGGGGCTTCAAACTCCGGCAAATGCTGAAAATCCGCCGTCGACCGGGATGATGGCTCCCGTTACGAAGCTGGATTGCTCGTCCACTAACCAAAGAAGTGTGCTGAGCAAATCCGCGGGTTCCCCATATCGCCCTGCGGGGGTGTGGGCTAGGATCGTCTGACCGCGGGGTGTGGGATTGCCAGCTCCATCAACCAGAAGGTAGCGGTTCTGCTCTGTGAGAAAGAAACCGGGGGCAATGGCATTAACGCGGATTTTCGGAGTGTAATTTTGGGCAAGATGTACTGCTAGCCATTGGGTAAAGTTGGCCACTGCTGCCTTCGCAGCCCCATAAGCCACTACTCGGGTCAGGGGGCGGATGGCGGCCATGGAGGTAATGTTAATTACTACTCCGTGCTGCAGTTGGATCATATCGCGTACAAAAACCTGGCAGGGCAGGATCGTTCCCAGACAGTTGAGATTAAAAACCCATTGAATGGCCTCGGCCGGGATATCAAAGAAGGACTGCTCTGGGCTGGCCGTGGCCTGTGGACGGTTTCCCCCAGCACCATTGATGAGAATTTCCACCAAGCCAAAGGCTTCGTGGATTTTTTGACGGGCCCCTTCTAAACTTTCTCGGCTCAACACATCGGCTGCCACAGCGAGGGCTTCTCCGCCTTGGCCTCGAATTTCCTCGGCTACCCGTTCTGCCGCATCTACCTTAACGTCCAGGAGGGCCACCCGGGCCCCGTGCTCAGCCAACGCTTTGCTCATCACACTGCACAGAACCCCCCCGGCACCGGTGACTACGGCTACCTTTCCTTCCAGATGTGCCATTGCTCGCCTCCAAACTTTCTTCCTGAGGAAGATTTCTTGTTGTTGTTCATTCCTTTATTCAAAAAAGACCGACATCCTGCCTTTTTCCCGCTAGAGTTGGTTGGCCATTTATGGTCGCAAGCTAAGTGGTCCTGCTGATGCATTCGCAAAATAATAGCAGCGATTTATTCCACCACAAGGAGCCGTTTCCCGAAGTTCGACGAAACCCCGTGAGGGTGGAATCCCACTCTCGGTTCATTCCCGGTAGAGACAAACTTTCGAAGCTTTTACAAACCGAGATCGGCAGGCACGAACTTGTCTTGGAAGCCTTCGGGACAAAGCATTTGGCAGAGATTCGCCCTGATCTCCTTTGGGTGAGACTCTTCGGTGTAGTATCTGTTCGGCTCGGAGAATCAAGTGTAAGCACAGTTGCAAACATGGCCCCTTGAGCACATCGGGCAGTTTTTTGGGCTTGGAGCGGTATTTTGGCGGAGCTGTGCGGTTCGTCTACATTCATCTATGCAGAAATGCAACACGTGGGAAAGGTCAAGCTGGTTCTTACCCTGTTAGGGCAGGTTATCTAAAGGGGTCGGCAGGAAAAGACTCCCCGAAGCCCTGGAGCGGCGGAGGGACAAACCTGAACCACGGGAAGTAGAAAACTGGGGGAAGTTTGGCTCGAAAAGGATGCCGGGAGGACCTCGGAGGGGGAAAATCCAGCGTGAGGTGGTATTTTCCTTGCGAAATATTGCCTCGTCATTAATTTCTTTTGGACTTGGTATGCGAGTTGCAGGGCTTACGGGATATCTGGCGGCATTTGGCGAATCGTCGCCTCGCCGGACGAGTTGCTTCCAAATGAGTAGCAAAGGTGCTGAGAGGCGGACAGAGTAAGTTGCTATTAGTTTGGGGCTAGGTTTCGATGCATTTTCGCGAGTTGACTTATTTGGCGTTTTTGGTTTCTCGGCAAGCACCCCGGCTCCTTTTTTCTGGCGGGATACCCGTCGAGTCGCAGATTGAGTATTGGGTTGCTGGGAAGACCCGGACAGATCAATGGATGCGGTTAATGAAGGCGACTGAGCTGGGACATCACCCCCCCCAACAAGGTGAAACCCCACGGGTGGGAACCCGGGCGGTTGAGTCTTTGGCGGCCGAGGTGTTCATCACGGAACTTCTTTCGCGAGTCTGGGCGGCTTACTCCTGTGGGTTAGATCAGCTGGGTCATTCCCCTCAGGTGGAACCGCTGGCTCATAGCGTGCTGATGGGGCACCTGCAAGCTGTGGAGCGGATGAGGCGGCTCATCGGCCATTTCTCCCAGGATGGTTGTCGGATGAGCCAACTTATTCAACAACTGCCGGAAATCGTGGCCGGTTGGACCGACCAACTGGTGGGTTGGATCAGTTCGTGGGTGCCTGTGGCCCAATATGCTGCCGATCCCGATCGGGCTGCGGAGTTTGCTTCAGAGTGGCGGACCCAGGGTACCCAATCTCCCCTCGTTTGGAAATTGTTGCGAAGTTTGATCGACAACCGTCTGGCAGCTTTGCCCGAGGGCCCGCTGGGCACGGGGGAGTCCAATCTCCGGCTGGGCATGGCAGTCCTGGGATCCCTGCCCCGAGAGGCGATCGTAGAATCCGAGTTTGCAAGTCTCCTTTATCCTTATTGGGTGAGCCGATTTGCAGAGCAAACGCAGATTTTAGTGGATCAGACAATTGGCAGGGAGGATTGAATAGCCTCGATGCAAGCCTTATCGCCCGGACGGGAATTCGTCTTAAGACTTCCCCGGGGGAATCTCCAGGAGACCAACACACCCAATAGGGTGTAAGGGGGCAGATATATTGCAGATTTTTAACAGGTGGAAAATGCCCGGTTGGGGTTTTGGGGGAGTACTCCGAGTAAGGTCGATCGGCCAAAGTTCGAATTCCGCGAAAAGCCTTCTCCCTTAGCGGATTCTTTGAGACTGCGAATTTCCATTTGGAACCCCTACAGAATTTGACCCCCTTTTGGAAAACACCAAAACCGGGGAAGTGAGAGACACAAACTGAAAAAGACACCCAATAGTTTGGGTCTTAGCTTTCAAGGCCCCAAAACCTTTTTTGGGTTTCCTTTTCCGTTCCGAGGCCCTTGTGCCTTTTTTCGTTTTTCCCCAGCCGTTAACCTTCGGGCCGTGAGGGGCCGAGCTCTGCACGCCCCACTCTTGCCACTACTGCCACTGTTTACGTCCGGCCGTACCGGGCCGACTCTTCCCACCAGTTTCTCCAACATCCCTTGACCCTGCAAAATGGAAATAGCTAACCATGGGCACGGATAATTTCCCGCAATTACAACTTTCGGGTGGATATTGAAGTCCTTTTAGAGGGGAAGGCTCCCGTTCCATGCTCCTGTTTATGGTCCTCGTGGAGAGCGAAAGATGCTCGGAGGCGAGCGGATTACCGCCAGGCTTGCTGGCGATTCAATGCCGGCAATTTCGGGAGAGAAAGCCGTATGGGATTCTTTATTCTCAGATTGTGCCCGGCAGTGGTGCCCAGCATTAGGGCTGCTTATTCGCCGGTTGGAAAGTCTCATCCCAAAAGGATTAGACCCCACTTCTTGAGGAAGAGATTGGTTGCAAACGGGTTAGCACGATTGGCCACGAGAAGCTTGTGAGATTAATCTCCAGAGATTAATTCCCGAGAGATTAATTCCCCTCGGAAGACCGAATCTTCCAAAACTCATATTCCGTAATTCTTTGGCCACTAAAGGAAATAGCCAGACCGCCCGGAAGGGAGATCGTCCGTGAGGGATGCCCGGAGTGAACCATCGAAAACTTGTTTACCTCAATCGGAAGTCGGTCCGACTCGGACGGCTTTCAATTGGCCTCATCCGCCAATAATTGATCCGTTAGCTCGGCTTCGCGAGCAAGAACTCGAGGTGGAGCTACTGCAGGTCGAGGCCGAAATTAGCCGACTTCAACCAACGCTCTCGTTGGTCCCCGCCGGAGAGGCAGCTGGCAGAATGGAAGGGAACCTATCGGTTGCCCCAGCTTCATTCCACAGCCAGCTTGAATGCTGCCCGGAAAATGTGGAGGGGAACGGGGTAGGCCCCGAGCGGAGTGCTACAGACGAGGCCGCGATTTCCCCAGGGCCGGGTTTGTCGGTCTGGCGGCTCTTGTCGGCCCAAAAAAAGCGATCCTTTAGAAAAAGGGTGTTTTATCGCGGAATTGTAAGCTCGCTTGCGTTGGCAAGCTTTAGTTGCGGGGTTGCCCTTCTTGTCTTTGCATTGGAGGATATCCGCCTTGGCACGATGGGGATCCTTTTTACAGGGTTGAGCATTGCACTTTGGTGTGCCTGGTGGCTAATGCTTCGAGGCAGGAGGGCTTTGGAATAGCAAAGCCAAGAGACCGAAGTGAAAGCCTTCGGTGAGAGGAATTTTTGTGGTCGGAGCCGGATCGCGGGGAACACACTCGGTCATGGGCCTACTGATGGTGTGGCACTGGAGGAGGTTGCCTTCTGTGGGGGAAGTCATTGTCCATTTTGCAACATAGAAGGAGTCCACCGACGGATGGGATCTTCTCGGAAGCGGACAATCCTTTTGTCGTCCGGCTGAATAGGGCGGTGTCCTCAAATTTGAATGTACTCACGGCCTATTTAGGGGGTCCTGCGGAGGCAACGCCGGAGTGCCGCCAGTCCCGGTGGGTACCGAAAAGTTTGTGAGCCAAACCCCGTCCGGGATTGGGGCACGAGCACGGGGGACGTAATCAACCCATGTCAAGACCCAGGAAGGGATTATGAGGGTGAATGACTCATCTGAGCGACTTTGGCCTATCGGTTTGGACCTAATTTTAATCGGGGTCATTCTTTGGCTTCTTTACTTTGCTCGGTTAGGAGCTCTGCCTTTGTGTGGGGAAGAACCCCGACGGGCCGAAGTGGCTCGCGAGATGGTCCGAAGTGGAGATTTTGTGGTTCCCCGCCAGCAAGGGCAGATTTATTGCAGCCGGCCACCGCTTCAAAACTGGCTCATCGCGTTGACGGCCACTATGCGGGGCTCTTGGAATGCATGGAGTGTCCGCCTCCCGAGTGCTCTAGCAACAAGCTTGCTGGTCTTCGGTGTCTACTGGTATGCACTTGCGGCGATCGGTAGGGTGCTGGCCATTGCCGCAGCAGTGGTGTTGGCAACCATGGGGCAGATGATGCACATCGGGGGTATGGGCGAAACCGACCCGCTGTTTGCCCTCCTTCTTGGAGGATCGCTTTTGATATGGCATGGCTGCTTGGTATTTGCGGGTCGACCTTTCCTCGGTTGGACGTTCGGGGGACTTCTTGCGGGACTTTCCGGTTTGGCAAAGGGGGCCCAAGGGCCGATCTCGTTCTGGTTAGTCGTGGGAGCTTGGTTGCTGTTTAGCTTGCTGCGTGGGAGGGAGACATTGCGGCACTTCCTTTGGGCTCCGCTAGGGATACTCGCATGCCTGGGGGTTTTAGCTGCGTGGACGATCCCGTACTATCTTGCTACAGATTTGGGCCGTACTTGGGAAATTTGGTTTGGCCAGATCGAGTCTCGACTGGGAACGGCGAAATTTCCCGCACACCTGCTAACACGTCCGCTAGAGACCTTGGCCTGCTGGCTCCCGTGGACCCCACTCCTTGTTCCCTTTCTCAGCCGCAAGTTTTGGAACGAGCTCGCTGACCGAGAGAAACAAACCGCTCAGTTCTGTTTGGTTGCATTGGCTGCAACGTTTCCGACTGTGTGGTTGGTGCCCGAGGCGCGGAACCGGTATTTTCTCGGACTATACCCAGCTGCGGCGATTCTAGTGGGGTTGGCGGTGCATCAAGCAAGCCGGACACCAATACTCTCCCTTGTGGGCCGAATTTGGGAACAGTTCCTCAGAATATCGGCAGTTATCGCGGGGATCCTTGCCGGTGTGGGATTTCTTGCGGTTATCCTTGCTTATTTGCTTTCGCTTGCGGTTCCTTGGCATCCCCTCGACTTGCTCGGGTACGCGGCTGCAACACTGCTGCTCTGGGTGGTTGTTTTTGGGGCAGGAGCTGAAACAATTCCGAAAAAATTCGAGCTTCCGTGGGAGGAACGTCTTCCCCGTAATGCAGCCGCAAGTGTGGCTCTGGGAGGAGTGGTTGGGTTTGCCCATCTCACCTTTGTACACTCGTTTTGGGTATCGATGGCCCATGATCCCGGCCCTCAGATTGCCGCTGTCCGAGGAATCCTGCCACATCCCGAACAACTTGTCAGTTTTGGACCGGTCTTTCATCGTTTTCGCTATTATTACGGGCTACCAATTCGGCTTCTTCCGTGGCCTGCCGATGCTTCAACGGTTCCTCCCGAGATCACTTATTTCTGTGTCGAGGGGGTACTTACGCGACCCAAACCGACTCCAGCAGACCTTCTCCGAGGATTGTGGTGGGTAAGTACTTTTTCGGGGCCGCCGGATCCTTCGCTTCCGCAGTTTTTTACCGCAGGTCGGGGTTTTCCGGAGCAAAGTTTCGAGGCTGGGCGGCTTGAGCTTCCGGAGTTACCCTTCGACTGGGAAGTAGTGGCGGTAGTACCTTGCGGCCGAAATAAGACCGAGACAACGCAGCCAGCGGTTGTGGTGGGTCGAATTGTCCGTGGGGCCGGGATTGCCCGTGGTTCTTCCGACATCGGCTTGTACTAGGCGAGCATCTTGCTTTCCGGAGTTCTTGTCACTGCGGGTACTTTACCTCCCCATGCGGGCAGTTTTACACATCTCTCCGCAAAAAATCCGCGGATTTCCCGGCCCTTGGGGGGCCGCCGACCGTTGTGACCCTCGTGATATTCGGCCAAAGGAGCCGCCGATGGTCCGGGATGAATAAGGGTGCTCCGGGGTGACTAACATGCCGGCTGATCTCCCCTTGGTGAGAAATAGTGAGAAACTGTTATGGGGCCTACCTTCGAGTGTCTGAGACGAACCGCACGGGATGGGCGAATCAATTAGATGAAACCAGCGGAAGGGATGCCGTTGCCCAGCCTGCTACCGGATCCTTTGCGGAAAGGTACAACCAATTACCCGGAACGAATACTTCTCTGGCGAACTTGGTCCTTTGGAGTGATTAGTGGGCATGTAATTGCTAAATCCTGCACGTAATTGCTAAAGCCCTGAGGGCGGACTGGGCGAGAATCTCGGGATATGCTTCAACGGATGGGCGACCGTTTTGTCTGTCCAAATACCGGACCTTGGCAAGACTTTCGTCGGCAGGTTCGCGATGGAATAAGATTCAGATGGGGTCTTGCCGGATTGCTTTTCAGGGGGATTAATTACCTCGGTCTACTGCGGGGGAGCGAGGCCCAAAAAGAAAAGACCCGGGGGCCCGGCCGGGACAATGTTACTCGCGGAGTTTCCAATCTGCACAGCCAGCTCTAACGGAGTCCCCCGTGGGTGAAGTTCGGATCCTCACTGGTCTTTATGCGAGCTCCATGTTCCGTTTGGAGCGGAAGTTCGGCTAGCACCCCCGGCTGTACGTTACCTTGGTCAATAATTCCAAATCCAGGCTGGGATCGAAAAGATCAAGTTCTGCGGGTAGGGCGGGAAATTCAGGGGGATTTTTCCGCGTGCAAATCTTTCCGCGGTACCCTCGAAAGTCTTTGTCTGCTTTCGGACAGGGGGCTTTAATGATCCCGGTGCTCAAGTAAGTTTTGTCGGGTTTTCGGAGTTATGGTACTGTGGGGGGGAAGGATTTGGGGGTGCAAGCTGGACAAATTAGGCGGACGGTAACTGCTGCCGAGATTCCAGCCGCGGTTTGATGGAAACTTTAGAGCCATTTCGCGAGGCTAGGGTTTTTCGGCAATAATTGGAAGGAGGAGCCCGTTGGTGGAGGAGAGGACGGGGAGCGACATATCCCTGACAAAAGGATAGCTGGAGGACCGGGACCTTGGGCACCTATGGGATGTAAGTTTTGTTTTGGTTCCAATTGGCAGTGGTGGTGTGGGATACTACGGCAATAAGGTTGACATTTTCCGCAGCGGAAATCGGAACCCTAAATAACTCTCTGTCCCAGGAAGAATCGACTGCCACAAAAGTAGCGACTGCGGTCGGGAAGGGTTTATGGCTCGGGAATCCGGCATAAGAGTTGGAGGGGTATGTGGTTCGCAGGGGAAGCATCTAGTAGGTTGCTCAGGCTAAGAATGCTCGAGGTATTGGGACTCGATGGCGGATTGGTTTGCCCCAAGCTACCGGAACCAGGAGACCTACTGGAATCGGGCTAAAAGGTTCATCAGGCGTTTTTGAGTTAACTCTGCCCATTTTGAGACAACAGTCTGTCGTGGGTATAGAGGGATGAAGGGTGGGGGCTACTGGGAAACAATCAGTTTAGCGGGAGTCGGACTTTTGCAGCACTCGGGTAGGTGAAGGTCGGTTTTTCCTTTGGTATGTTGCGATTTCGTCCTTTCCGCAATTTTGATCCCCCGGCGTTGGCCAGAATTTGGGCCGAGCAATCTCGTTTCGGACTACCTTGTCTTGAAATCACTCCCGGGATTTTGGAGCGGCATGTGTTGGGCAAGCTCTTTTTTTGTCCGCAAGGTCTTATTGTTGCCCTCCAGGGTAGCGAACCGGTGGGGTTTGCCCATGCTGGGTTTGGGCCAGGGGATTCCGGGATAGGGCTAGATACCTCAATGGGCGTGATTTGCGCGGTGGCGATGACGCCGGTCGAGCTGCAAGCGGCAGCAGCAGAGGGACTTGTTCGCTCGTGCGAGGAATATCTTCGGCGGTCCGGAGCCCGAGAAATCTTTGTGGGAGGGGCACCCTTTATCGAGCCGTTTTGGGTCGGGATTTGCCCGGGGGGCAGACTCCCAGGAATTCCCGAGAACTATCCTTTAATCCATGATGTCCTAAAGGATTTGGGGTACAGTCCCTTACAGCAGCGGAAAGTGTTTGGGCTTAATCTGGCACAATACTCGTCCCCGCTTCGTCCGGAATTTCTGCGGATTCAGATTGCCCACACTGTGAGCTCCGGCGGGGAGGCAGATTTGCCCTCTTGGTGGGAGCTTGCAACTTTGGCTTCTTTCCAGTTGGAGACGTTCGAACTTCGCGAGAGGAGAGCTGGCCGTCCGGTAGCTTGGGTGAGGTTGCTCTATCACGATTCGCCCGGGGCGCGCGCAGTGCCACGGTGTGTGAGTATTTGGGAAGTCAGTCGGACTGTGCCTAATATTGGTCAAGAGTGGGAGGCTTTTTTGATTGCCCAGGTCGCCTCTGAGCTTGCCCGCCGCGGTGTCGAATCTATTGCTTTTCAGTGCCAAGTGCCACTCCCCGGGGAAACCGCGGTCGCGAGCCCTCTTAGTGAATGGCTTCGGTTTGTACCGTGCCATGCAGGGATCGTTTACTTCAAGAAGTCTTTTTGACCGCCAACCTTTGCAGTAGGTGGTTTTCCAGCCAGGTGTTTGGAATGATGGTGTGCGGCTAAGTCCTAAGGCGTTTTAGGCCGGGGAAGTTCCTTGGCAGTCTCAAGCAAAGATCTATCGGGGGCTGAGGGGCAATCTGGCCTGCCACCAGAGGGCTCTCTACCTTTTAATCCGGCACCGGTTGTAAACTTATTGGACTTGGGAACCCGCTTCGAAAGCCACGTGGGTGCTCATTTTCAACGTACGTGGTGTCTCTTCAATGGGCACGGGGCTGGTTGAGATCCCTCAAGGGGAAAAAGCTAACGGGACTGGCTTTGCAATGCCAGATGTGTGAAAAAGCAAGGGACGAAGAACCCGAAATGCCAGTGTTTTCGCGTGCACCCGGGGATCCCGATAGAGCACATTTGCGAGGTCTTTAGGACCTTTTAGGTTAGAAGTCGTTCTAACTTGTAGGGTTGCGTTTAAAGATTTTTGCCACAGAGGCCAATTCGAGGGTGAAGTGCCAAATCTGTGGCTGGCAAAATTTTTTGAAGGTTTCTTGGAAAGAATAGTGCAGCGATGATCAAACTAAGGATATTACCGGATGGCGGCGAGCTTGAGTTACCTCCAGGTGCTTCCCTAGGCGAGTTGCTTCGGAATTTTCCCGATCTGGGTGTAGAGGAAATTTGGGGGGCGAAGCTTGGGGAGAGGGTGCTCGATCTAGCGACCCCACTGCCTGACGGTTATGCCGGGGGAATACAATGGGTCCGCAAAGGGGACCCCTTGGCCTTGGAGATGGTACGGCATTCGTGTGCCCACGTTATGGCGCGGGCGGTGATGCGGCTTTTTCCGGGAGTCCAATTGGCATTTGGCCCGACGGTGGAGGACGGCTTTTATTACGACTTTCTCACTCCTCGCCCATTGTCGGAGGACGATTTTCCGGCCATCGAGTGGGAGATGGCCAAGATCATCGCTGAAGATGAACCCTTCGAGCGAATCGAGCTTTCCCGGGATGAGGCTCTGGCACTTTGTCGCGATCTCGGACAGAAATTTAAAGTGGAGCATATTGAGCAGGGATTAAAGGATGAAGCTGTTTTGTCGTTCTATCGGCAGGGGGAGTTTATCGACCTTTGCAGTGGTCCCCATGTGCCCAGTGCTGGGAAAATTCGTGCCTTTAGGCTTTTGTCGGTAGCCGGAGCATATTGGAAGGGGGATGCCTCCAGAGAGCAGTTGCAGCGGCTCTATGGCACGGCGTGGTTTACCGAAGAAGAACTTCAAGCCTATCTCCGCCGATTGGAGGAAGCCAAAAAACGTGATCATCGCGTGGTGGGGCGAAGGCTGGAGCTTTTCTTGATTGATTCGGCAGTTGGGCCGGGACTGGTACTTTGGCTTCCTAAAGGGGCAATCATTCGGCGGGAGCTAGAAAACTTTATCTACCAGGAACTTCTCCGACGAGGATATCAACCTGTGTACACCCCTCATATTGGTCGGGTGTTCTTGTACGAGACCTCAGGGCATTTTCCCTACTATGCAGAGAGCCAATTTCCGCCGATGGAGCTTGCTGATGGGGAACGGTACCTGCTCAAGCCGATGAATTGTCCCCATCATGTGATGATTTACAAAAGCAAACCGCGAAGCTATCGGGAATTGCCGCTCCGGCTTGCTGAGCTCGGTACCGTTTACCGGTTTGAGCAGTCCGGCGAACTGAGCGGCATGACCCGGGTAAGAGGCTTTACACAAGATGACGCCCACATCTTCTGCACGGAAGATCAAGTGGCAGCCGAGTTTCGCTCTTGCGTGGAAATGACACAGTATGTGTTAGGTGTTCTGGGGCTGACCGAGTATCGGGTTCGGCTGGGTTTTCGAGATCCTGCAAGCAAGAAGTACGTGGGCAGTGACGAAACGTGGGCTAAGGCAGAAGCAGCTTTGGAGAACGTCTGTCGAGAAATGGGACTCCCCAATCTGTCAGTAGAGCGGGGAGAAGCTGCGTTCTATGGGCCAAAGGCAGATTTCCTTGTCACCGATTGCATCGGCCGGGAATGGCAACTGGGTACCGTGCAGTTGGACTATAACTTGCCTAGCCCACAGCGGTTCAATCTTCAGTATATTGGCCCGGACAATGCTCCTCACACTCCGGTGATGATTCATCGCGCGCCATTTGGCTCGCTAGAAAGATTTGTGGGGATTTTGATCGAGCATTTTGCCGGGGCATTTCCTTTGTGGCTCTCCCCGGAGCAGGTCCGCGTGATGACGGTCAGTGAACAGGCGGAAACTTATGCCCGCGAGGTTACCGCTAAACTGGCATCAGCCGGTTTGCGGGTTCAGGGCGACTACCGCTCGGAAAAAATTTCCTCCAAGGTTCGTGATGCCCAATTGGAGCAGGTCCCCTACATGGTCGTTATTGGCCGAAAGGAAGTTGAGGAGCGGTCCGTAGCCGTTCGACATCGTCGTCGAGGAGACCTTGGGACAATGAGCCTGGAGACTTTTTTGGCTCAACTCCAGGAGGAGATTCGTACTAAGGCCCTTCCTTGAGGGGCAGTGGAACACTCTTAAGTACCAGGAGAGAGGTGTATCCTGAGTATTTTAGGGGGCACCTGCCCGGGGCAAATTCGGTCCTCAGGAGGTGGCATTTGCTTAGGGTTTCTCTTCAAGCTCCATGCTGGGCCTGGTTCCGGCAGTGCTACGCTGAATTGATCCTGAGAAGCTATCCCGAAGTTGGTCTCCAAGCAGCTGCTCCTATCACTTGGCCACTTGTTCTGGTTTAACCCCCTGCCGTCTCATGAGGGTTTTGGCAGTCGCCAGAACCCGGTTGGGCGGGCTTTAAGGGAAAACCAAATTCCGGAACAGCCTGGTAGAAGGAATTAGCCGGCGATCCCCCACTCATGTTCCCGGAAAGTCAAAAAAAATCGATTTTGGGCCTTGGAAGCCGGCTTTTCCCAGTGACACCACGGACACCATTAGCGAGAGTATTCCGCGAACCTCCGGAAAAAGGAGGCTAGAGCTGAGGCTAAATCGTCCGCTTTTGGTACCAGGCTGTATTGCCGCCCGCAAGGTGCATTTCGGGAAAGCCTTTCGAAGGGTGCTAGGGGGGATGGCAGGTTGCCGTGGTATTCCATGCCGAGGATATCCGGCCCGGGAGGGGGCAACCGTAAAGGGGAAGCGTTAGGAAATTCCCTAAAAGCTCGAGACAATCCGCTGCGGCCGGATTCAAGTACACAAAGGGGAAAATCATCGACAAAGTAAGGCTGAGCTTTTCAGACCGCCAGGTGTTCAGGATCTGGGGAGGATTGGAGGGAGAGCACTTTGGCCTCAGCCCAGTTCAGCGGCGGTCTCGGCGAGTGCTTTTAGTTAGCTCTTTTATTGCACTGCTGCCTAGAACTCTTTTCCTGCACTGCCACCTCGGATTTTGAGAGTTCGACGGATCCTGCGGGGATTTCGCGGTTGTATGCGATTTTTCCGGTGACTATAAAGCCTGGCCCGAGGAGACCCCGATCATGCCCCCGGCGTTCCCCACGGAAGGAGCTTAGCTTTCTAAGATGTCTTTTTCGCGAGCCCTGGCTAGCTCATTTGCTTGATCTTCGTACTTTTTAGTAAGTTCCTGAATGTCTTCGCGAAGAGCCTTGGCTTCGTCCTCGGTGAGGACTTTGGCTTTTTCCGCTTGATCGGCCATTTTGTTGCCGTCCCGGCGGATGTTCCTAATGGCCACCTTTGCCTCCTCGCAAAGCTCTTTGACTCGGGCTACCAGTTTTTTCCGGACCTCCATAGACAACGGGGGGATAATCAAGCGGATGATTCGGCCATCGTTCTGAGGATTTAAACCCAGCTCACTCGATTGAATGGCCTTTTCGATTGCCTTCAACGTGTTTGGGTCGAAGGGTCGAATCACGATTTGGTTCGGTTCCGGTGTACTGACGGAGGCGAGTTGTTTTAAAGGGCACAGGGAACCGTAAGCCTCCACCTTGATGCTGTCCACCAAGCCGGCACTGGCCCGACCCGTCCGAATACCAGCCAAGGCCTCGCGGAGCACACTGACCGCCTTTTCCATGCGGTCTTCCACGTCGAGCAAAATTTCCTCGGCCGATGGGGCCGATTTGGGTTCATCGGTTTGCCGACGGTCATTTTTCATGGGTCCGTTTCCTTATCCTTAAAGCTGAAGTCCGAAAAGGGATATTTGGTCTTGAAGGCGGACCTTCTGGGCCGATCTCGAGATCTCCGTGAGCCAAAGATCGTTCCGTAGGCAAACGGAGGACCGAAATTGCCATGAATCACACCTGCCGCTGAGTTTGCAATCGAGACTGTCGGCCCATTTCGAGGCGGAGGGCGGGGGCAGTTGGGATTACCAGGTCGGCTACAAGCTGCCTGCGGGAAAGACTCGTGGCTTTCCCCGATTTCCCAAACTTTTCCAACTCCCCGCTTGTTTAACGGAGCTCCTCTTCCCGCATATTTCCCGGAGCTCCTCTTTCCTTACATTTCCTGGACCTCCTCTTCCCTCATATTTCCTGGAGCTCCTCTTTCCTCATATTTCTTGGAGCTCGTTTTTCCTGATCTTTCTCCCGGAAGACACTGGCTTTTTCCAACCGCTTGGTCCTAAACCTTCTTTAGCCTGGGAGCTCATATTGAAACCAGGTTGGCTGGCCGGGGACCGCGAACTTCTCCGGGAGGTGGGGAACCGCCGGACTTTCGCGTGGAAGATTCTCTGTCCACTCCGGAGGGGTCACCGTCCCCGGGACAGCATGCTTTCTTTGTGGGGACCGTGAAGGAGGGTACCTACCTTTTCCCCGGCGATGGCTCGCTCCAAGTTGCCTTCCCGCTTGAAGTTAAACACTCGAATAGGCATTCCGTACTGCATGCATTTGGTGACCGCTTCTCGGTCGAGCACTCCCAAG
>Ga0308415_1000468_pt1 | contig 17584 bp, 15 predicted proteins | sample HotsprSampleOS55_FD_203465 | JGI IMG/M metagenome (GOLD analysis project Ga0308415, IMG submission 203465) | Hot spring phototrophic mat microbial communities from Octopus Spring, Yellowstone National Park, Wyoming, United States - 20090730_OS55 ... | reverse complement strand
GCCAGCACGCTGCTGACCGTATTCTTTAGTTCCGCCAGTTCTACCGGCTTTGCCAGATAGTGACGAACGCCCAACCGCTTCATCTGCGATCGCAGACGCGGCGTGTCGTAGGCAGTCAATACCACAACCGGAATATGGGGACGTTCGTCGTGGAGTGCTTTGATCAACGCGGCAGCGGCACGACCAGGTGGGCTTGGATCGACAATCAGCAGATCGACAGATTCGCGCATACAGCGCAACCAGGCCGCTCCTGGCGATGGTGCCAGTGAAACCTCAACATCCTTGCCGAGGAGGAGTTGCAGCCCCTGTTGGGTCACCATCGCGGCAACCGGATCGCTGTCGACAACCAGAATGTGCTGCAAGTTCGACACGATATCTTTCCAGACGTCTGTTGACTACTACTATCATGAACGTCCGTAGCGCTTCAATCCTGCGCTGTAGTCGGCAACTCTGCCGTCACTATAACAAAAACGAGGATTGCTCAGGAAAGTGAGGCAACAACTCCGCGTTGCAATCACACAACATCGAAATAGTACGATACCAGAGGTATCTTGAGGCAAAGGTTACAGGGTTGCTACTGAACGTAAAGGGTTCATAACAAAGTATTCAGCCTGTGCCAGATCCCCGCCAATGTTCCGCTGATGAGGGTTTGGGTAGCTGGCGACGTGTAATAATCTTGATTGAGAGGATGCATTCTTGCCGGGGCGACAAATGGTGTTTGTGGAATGTTCCTAGCGCGCTAGAACGGCGCACATCCCCACATGTGTGGGCATGCGGACATCTTGTCCGCGTGCAGCGGTGCGACCTGTCACGGAAGCGAAAGCAAGATTCCCTGAGTCAGGCGATGTAACCCCGCATAGAAGCGAAGGCATCTGCCCTTCGTCATCTCACGAGAGCAGGATGCCCTCACAGGGTGGTACACAGCGCGGATGGGGAGCGAACATTGGTGAACCTACACTATGATGTTCTACCAGATTTGATACTACCGGGTCGGATTGAGCACCTGCCCAACGAAGAGGGTTAGCCCCGGTCTGATAGTTGCGGATTATGAAATGACGGTTCACGGTCATCTCCACCCTGTCGGGCGCAGGAGTGACTCCCGACATAATTACTGTCACCACAGCGGCTTCCGTGCTGGCTTCATTCACCAGGATAAACGCTATGTGTAATGCTATGCATGAAAAGATTGCGCTCGCCACTCATTCCCGAAAAATCGGCCAGATCAGGTTTGAAGGGAGAGGACATCCCCATCCCGAAGGTCTAAAGACGACCCCGTGCGAAAGCGGGGCATCTTGAAGAGAACCCGGTGAGGGGTTATGCCTTTCAGGGTCTGATCTACCCTCTCAAAATCCAGAGATCTTTCAAATTCCTTGAACCGACCCTTGCAGGGCAAGAGGATGACTACGGATAGTTCTCTGCCGTCATAGGGCACCGACACTACCCGAAAACTTTCCCCCTTCAGGTAGTTCCAATTGGCATCATGCTGCATCATCGGCACCATCACCTGACTGCCATCCAGCAGGTAAAAGGGTTTATCGGCAGTCAGTTGCTTCTCGAACGGTTGGGCCCAGGCAGCGTTTAGATGGCGTCGGTCAGCACCAGCCGGGTCATTTCGTTCAGCATATTCAGCGGTATCAGTTCTTGAATGCGACCTTCGGTCTAATCGCTGATCCAGCGATTGATCACCTTATCGGGCAGCCTTGGCATCGTTCACAAAATCCAGCAGTCGCAATCCGGCGCCATAGTTGCGAGCCAGCCCATCCAGAAATTCAGGGAGAAACTGGAAGTCCTTTTGCCCCCAGAGTGCGTCGATAATATGTAGACGAAACCCTTTCCCATCTTTACCTTGTACGTCCTGTCCACAGCGAGTCAGCTCAAGGTCCAGGGCACTGAAAGCGGGATGGAGACGATCCCGCGGCAACGTGAAGTGCGGGACATGCGCCATTTCTCGTTCGGTCTCCCCGCGTTCACCTGCCCAGGTCATAGCCAGGGCGATAGAAATGCTGAACGGGGAGTAGAAGAAGTTGCTTCCCTCTCGATCCTCCCGCAAAGTGCGATAGAGGTCGAAGGCAAAGGCACTATTCCCGCGCCTCAGTCCTGCAGATCAGAAAAGGGAACTTTAGCGCCTTCACCCACGCTGCGCTGGATCAAGCAAGTGGCACTGAAGCCAGATCCCCGCCCGGACGAACGCATCCTGTCATCCATCGGGCTGAGCACGAGAAAGCCAATCAGCGGGTGTCGGATGATGGATATGGAATCCTCCTGATTATAGACTTGAGACACGCTCTTGCAGCGCATCGTATTGAGAAGACGGGCTTTCGCCTTTTGAGGTTCCCATCTTTGATCGCCAGATGAGCGGTAGCCTGTTCCCAAGCATGAGCCACATGTAGGCGCTTTGATTTCTGCCGGTGACCGATAACGCTGCATCTCAATCGATTCGGTCGCCGTCCCCACGTCATTGCCACAGACCTCCCCGCTAGTGATCGGTAACGCTGCATCTCAATCAACAGTCTATGCACATCACTGTCATAGAGAAGCAAGATAGCAGGCAGATTGGTCAGACCTAAACAGGGCGGCGCACCACGTCATCTTGGCGCACAGATCGCCAGGTCCAGGTCTTCAAATCGGTGCAGCCGTCGTCACAGTGGAAGGAGCAGCAAGTCAAACGTGCAGAAGAACAGCTCGGAGTAGCGTCGGAACTCGCGTTGCGTGTGGCAAACCAGCACAATCCATCTTAGGCACGCCCACGCTCCAGACGCTAGTGTACATCTTCACTGAACTACGCTGAATGCTGCATCAGACACTATGCTTATAGCAGTTCTCACAGAGGTTGAAACTTTCAGGCAAGATTACCTTGATTGCTAGTTGTAAATCGATGACCTCTCCGCAGAGTGCGAGTTCGTGGGAGGTTGTCATCCCGACGGGAATCCAATGGTTTCACACGTATATATCAGTTCTCACAGAGGTTGAACCTATCGGTCAAGGTTGAACACACCGCATTTGTAGGTTGCAGCGCAGGCGGCAAGCAAACCCGGCATCAGGCCTCCTCAACTCCGCGATCAACAGGAAGCAAAACGGTAAATGTACTCCCGACACCTGGCGTACTTTCGACCTGAATATGCCCGCCGTGCTGAGTCACAATATGGGCGCTGATGGCCAGACCAAGCCCGGTGCCCTGAGGTTTCGTAGTGTAGAATGGCTCGAAGAGATGCGGCATATGTTCCGGATTGATACCGACGCCAGTATCGCGCACGGCAATAACGACCCACCGCTCATCTCGCTCGTTACGGCAGGAAAGTTCGGTTGAAATATGCAACTGACCGCCGTTGGGCATGGCATCACACGCATTCAGCATCAAATTGAGAAATACCTGACGTAACTGATCCGGGTGGGCGACCAGAGGCGGAAGATTCGGACAGAAACTGGCAGTGACCGTCACATGCCCATGACGTAGATGAGTCTGCACGAGTTCAATCGTTTCCGCTAGCAGATCGTTGATTTCGGTCAGCTCCAATTCATCACGCGCTGGGCGATAGAAATCGCGCATGCGGGTGATGATGCGCGCAATACGACCGAGTTCATTCTGGGCGATTGTAAGGAAATGGCGTTGCGGCGCGTCGGGCGGCATATCCTGCTCGACGAGATAGAGACTGTTTCTCGCCGCGTAGAGCGGATTATTGATTTCGTGCGCTACTGAAGCCGCCAGTTCGCCGACAGCGGCAAGCTTAGCGCTTTGCAACAACTGCGCCTGTGCTGCGTTGAGACGTGCCTGCGCCTCGGCATGCAGCGACTGCGTCTGATCAAGATCGCGCTGTAATGACGCCGCCCGCGTCCGCTGACGGTGTTCTGCAATCGCCACTGCCGTCAGGTCTGCCAGAGCCTGCGCAAAGGGAATATCACGAGGGTGGATCAGGTGCGGATTCTGATTACCATACACCACCAGTGCACCGAGCCGGGTATCTTCGATCCGCAACGGCGCTAGCAAAGCGCTGCTTGGGGGCCAGTACGTCAGAGCGCTTCGTTCCTGCGCACTCTGCGTCTCACTCAGTTCACTCAGCGCATCCTCAAGTGCCGGACCGGCGATCAGCATAGCGCGAGGCGAAAGAAACGCACGCCCCGCAAGACCCTGACCCGGTCGCAGCACGGGCACGCCTGTCTGCCCACTACTGCTCGCAGCAAGACGCAACCGCATCCCCCCCTGATCGACCAGAAATAGCAACGCACCGCTGGTATCGGGAAACAGGTGAACTGCTTCGCGCACCACCACCTGCATGACAGTATCTATCTCATGGGTGATAAGCAACGCGGCGCTCACCGTGAGAATCGTGTTCAGGCGCTCATTAACCAGGCGCGTCTGTTGTATGGACGCAGCCAGTTGAGCATCAAGCTCCGCAATACGGGCGTATGCCGCCATTAGTTCCGCCCGCAAATGAGCAATTTCGTCCCGCTGCCCATTCGCAGACCGGGCTCGCTGCCGTCGTGAAGAGACAGATTGCTGTTTCATCGTCCTGATATGCGCAACTTTCTACTGAATATCATCGTATCACACCTTTGCTTCTGTCGCAAACGGAATGTTGTGAGACAGTAACGGGCAGTCGAGAAGATTTCTCGTGTAGTGTGGTGCAAAAAAAGTACACTATCGCTACCCTGTGTATTATATCGATCTGTGAGAGCACAACCATGCCCCGAAGAAAACGTCAACATCCGCTGATCAAGGTTGCCCGCGCTTATTTGAGCGAACACCAACCGGCGTTGAAAGAGGCTCCGCTGCGCATCCACCTGCTTGACGGACCGCCCGGATCGCCGCGATATGCAGTCTCAATCGAGCAATGCCGCGCGAACGGATGTCCATACGAAGTTCCTTCCGAGGATGCTGCCAGTGGACGATGCCCGATCATTGACTGTCCGATCCGGCATTCGATTCGCCTGCTCTTTGATCGCGACGGAAACCTGATCAACGCCTCCGAAAGCGGCATTCACTGGGGCTAGGACAGCCGGATCGAACTTACTTATATGTGGAAGAGTATGGATAAAGTACGTGACTGGATGAGCCAGCCGCCGATCTGCGCTCCCGAAACGATGACCTTGCTTGAAGCGCAACGGCTGATGCACAAATCCCGTATCCGTCGTCTGCCGGTTCTGGACAGCACCGGTCGCCTGATCGGGATCGTCACCGAAGGCGACATCAATCGTATCTCTGCATCGCATGCCCACCATGTGCGCGAATACAATCTTTATCACCGCGCCGCAGATCTTCCCTTGCACGATTTCATGACCCGTCCTGTCATCACCGTCGGACCTGACGAGCCGATCATTGCGGTTGCGCAACTCCTGATGCACCATCGTATTGGCAGCGTCCCGGTTGTCGAAGGGGATCGCGTGGTTGGGATCATCACCGAGAGCGATCTGTTTCGCAGAATGGTCGAACGCGAATCTACTGCCGAATGAATGTGGGGCAGAATACCTGCCGGGCGCAGCCACGCCACCCATGCGGACGCAGCGCTCCTTCGCCCTGGCCCCTTTTAGGGATAGAGTTTTTGCCCTGCCGCATGCCGGTGCGGTAAACCGACGGATGGAGTGGCGTTAACAGGGTTCCAGGATGAGCGCCATCGGCGGTAGGGGGCGGCTGTGGGCGAAGGCTGCCAGTACCAGCAACCGTCGGCGATGAAAACACCTGATCCAGCGGCGTAGGGTTTGGGCGTCTTTCCGCTGACGGGCGATATGCGTGGGAGGCAGGTGCTCCGAGACAGGCTAGGGTGTGGTCGCTTCGGCGAAGATTCCAACGCTCACAACCAGTCATGTAGCCAGCGCCAGCACCAACCACTGCCATTCGGCGCGCGCCAGGTCGGTCATCTTGGTCTGCTCCTCATACCAACCGCTGTGCTTCATGTCGTTGTTGCCACCCTCGATCCAGGCTCGCACGCCCTACCAGTCCATCTCGGCTTCATCGAGTGGCAGCTCGGTCAGCACCACCCACAGATTAGGGGAGCCTGGTTCTTAGCAAGCCAGCATAGTGCATGTCACCTGGCACTTGGGAGTCGCAAAACAGACCACCCGGCCTTTCCAGCCAGGACTGCCCTTGACCACGACCGTACTGAGGCCCTGGAATGCCGTGGCCTCCGCTGGGTGATACGTGCCTCGCCGGTTGATGCGCAGGTACGGGTGCCATCCATGCTTCGTGATGGCAGCGAACAGCCTTTTGGCGTACCAGCCTAGGTTGGCCAGCACCAACACTGTCCACGTGGTTGGCAAGCAGCCCGTGAAGTGCGTGACGAGCGCTTCCCAATGCGGACGCCACGTCCCTTTGGCAATGGCGTGCCCGATCGACCAAGCCACGGGCATCGCGCATCCCTGGATGACCGTGAATGGAAAGACAGTGAAGCGTCAGCAGCGGGTTGAAGCGTCCATCGCCAACACGAGCCAGCGAGTATTGGCATGACGAAGCGCCACTACCCAGCGGATCAGAGGGGTAAAACAGGTGGTCACTGCGAATGTCCGCTGCTGGTAATCATGTTTGGTGCCCTGTTTGTCGGCGCCATGCAGGAACCAGTCACGCAAACGCCTACGGGTGGCCACAATCGTGCGATTCAATAAGGATGCCGGGATGATCGACACCATCAGCAAACCGATGCGCTACACTGGCACGAGACCCATACTCCAAAGCGCTAGGTCCCATGCCTAGGGAGGGGTCAGGTAGGGTAGATGGGTTGACACGAGAGCAAACCATTGCGACAATCTGGGAAGGCGAGTCGTGGGTATCTCCTATGCGACGATTGAGAGTGATAACCCTATCGGAGCAGAGAAGGTCAACCCGCCTTCCATAATCCTTTACAGATAGCCGGAAAGTCCTAAAAACTCTATCCCTGAAAGGCCCCGGCCCTGCCCCCCGTATGGGCGTGGCAGTACTGCGCCCCCGCGCAGCCATGCTCCGTCTCGACCCTAACCCCCCGTACCGGCGCACCGGTGCTATGCCCCGCGCTCTTAAAGACAACTGGCGCCGGCGGGGGTGCCGACGCCAGTACACGTGGCTTGGGGGGGCGGCCACCGTGGGTCGCGGCTCAGTCGGGCGTCGCTCTAAGCGATACGGCAAACGCGGCTCTCCGCCAACCGCCTTTGCCCGACCCGACAGGTCCATCGACCGCTATAAGTATAGCACTCCCATGCCGCAGTGCGGCATTGAGAAACGACAATTCTGAGTTAAGCAATATAACGCACTGCGTAAAGAAATATTCACCCTTGGTGTTGATGATAACGCACTGCGTAATGAGACCTTTACAGGCAGTTGCCGGACCGTGATTACACCGCAACGGTGCTATGGTATGCTCAAGAAGAGTACAATGCGGTGCGAATGCAACGAGGTATGCCTTGCGAATCTTGATCGTCTAGATATTTTTCGGACACAATTGTGGAATCATCAGATCATCGCCGACCAGATCTCGTCCTGTGCTTCACACGTGATCCGCGTACCAGTAGCCGCTGTAACTGCCAGCGATACCATTTGGACGTGACTTGTTGATGCTGGGGAGTTTCACCCACGCTTATCACGCCAGCTGGCGTATACGGCATCTGGTCAGGACTATTCCAGAGCACCGTCTCAGGTGTATGGCAGTAGCAGTTTTTGGCACGCAAACTATGGACGAACGACCATCCGGCGTCAATGAACTGGTCAACATGCTGACGAAGTGTTGTGTGCGACCGATTGTTCCCTCGTTGAGGGTCATCCTGCCAGCACCAGACTTTGTACATGGTCGGGAATAACGCCTGTAGAGCGCAACAGAATCATTGCGTTCGTACAGGCGCCAGTGGATTGATTAAGACCTGAAACTAGAGCGTAACAGGAGATATTGCCGTGGTCACGGCGGTAAAGGCAGCGTAGGCTTTACCGCTCGCTCGGATGAGCTTCGGGTATTGTGAGGCAAACGCTCCGGCGAGCATCCGCACAATACCCTGCACAATGCCCCCGTTCCCTGTCCAACATCGCTTGCAACAGGCGAACAGGCATCTGAGCGCAATGAAGCGCCCCGGCACATCATAGACAATGTTGACATCATCTGACATCACACGCGTTTTGTCCCGGTACAACCTGGGACCAGTCGAAGGAATCGCAGCCGCAGGGCACGGATTTGTCAATGAGACAGCCATCGTCGTTACCAAATGCGGGCGCTTCGTGGTACGCCGCAATCATCACCGGTTTTCACTGCCTGCAGTTTGCTATCGGCATCGCCTGATCGATCATCTCTGCCAGCGATCATTTCCCACGGCACGTCTCATTCCGAACGCTAGCGGGTCGACAGTGACTATCATTGATGGGCGGATCTATGAAGTCCAGGAGTATGTCCATGGAACGGATTTCGATCCGCACCGTCATGGTCAGATCGCGGAGGTCGGTGCAACGCTCGCCTGTTACCATCAGGCAGTTGCGGAATTCCCCTCTCCAGGAAACGAGACGCTGCCCCGCTATACACCGGCGCGTATTACTGCGTTGACCGAGACTCTGTATGAACGAGACGTGATGGGCGAACTGCACGCCGATCTCGCCTGGTACGATGCCCGCGCAGCCGCACTCCGCAGTGTAATGCCCGATCAGGTCTATGCGGCGTTACCGCGGGTCTTGATCCATGGCGATATGCACCCTGACAATGTGCGCTTTGCTGGCGATCGAGTCGTGGCACTGCTCGATTTCGATCAGGTCGAACACGATGCCCGAATCGTCGACCTCGCGGATGCGCTGGTCGGGTTTACGACCAGACCGCTGCCGTCTGAAGCAACGTCGTGGGGTGTCTTCCGCGGCCCTCTAGATATTGCGCAGACGATCACCCTGGTGTGCAGTTATGGGCGGATTGCGCCGCTGCTCCCTGGCGAAGTCGCTGCGTTGCCGGTGCTGATCGAGGTTCTCTGGTTGCGCGGCGAACTCGGACGTGTTATTTCGACGCCGGAGGGAGCGCCTGATTACCACGCAGCAGTGCTGGCGCAGGGGAAGCGTCTTTCGGCGTGGATGCAGCAGCACGCCAGCATGCTGATCGACCACTGGAGCAATGCAACTATCGGTCGCACTGGAGCGCTGGCAGCCTGAATCCGTCAGCGGCGCATGTCAGTGTCTTCGCCGCGCAGCCGCCGACGTGCCGCTTCCTGCGCTGCACGCAGACGTTCTAGTTCAGCAGGAGGCGCCCGCACTTCACCTGCTGGACTGGGGTGCGATGCCGATTCAGAGCGAGACGGGGAAAACGGAACAGCAACCGGCGTTGCCTGCGTCTCGAACTGCCCTGTACGTGCGCTCAGACCAGCCTTCCGCAGTACGGCGACTATCATCCTGCGCCGGATCGGGAAGCGTCGCACTGCAATGTCGAGCGGCAGCAGGATCAGCGCCAGCACGATCAATGGCAGGCCCACCTCGCGCACGGCGCCGCGCGTTTCGCCACTCCGCTCGAACACCTGGGGTGGTTGCGGATCAAGTCGCCCACCGGTGATCTGCGCCAGCTCTTCGAGAAGACGCCGATTCTCCGCCTGGCTGCGATACTCCCCGCTGAGCGGCATAACTGCCCCGCCTGTAACTGCCGCGACCAGTGCGTCCTGGCTGTCCTGCGCGGTCGCCTGAACCAGATACGCACCAGGCGGCACGCCGTCTGGGGCAGCGCGGTACTGACCAGGGCTGACTTCGCGCAGCACGGTTTCGATAACCTCGCCAGAAGCCGCGATGAGACGCACAGAGACGAGTAAGCCAGTCCAGGGTGCGCCATCGGGCTTCCGCACAATCGTTTCGATCGCCAGCGTGTCACCCGACGGGTGCGTTGTGATGCTCAGAACATCATCGGTTTGCAGCGGCAGGAGCCAGTTGAAGAGGTGCGCGCTAAACCGTGGGAACCGATCCCACGCCATCCACTCCTTTGCCCATCGTCCACTGAAATCGCTCGTCCAGGCAATTGAGCGTCCCAGACCATACTGCCACGCTGCCATCAATGTATCCCCCTCTGGAGTGACGAGCGTCACCTGCGCAGTGTCACGCGGCGTTGTCAAAACATAGCCGGATAGATCGGGTGCTGCATCGATGCTGCGGATCGCGGGATGCGGCGCGCCGCGCAACGGTGTGACAACCCCTTCAATGATCGAAGGTTGAATGATCATTTCAGCTTCATCCATCAACAGGTCAGGAAGATCGGCGGCACGTTCGGTCAGAAAGGTGCGTCCGCCGCCGTGATTATCATCATTATTAGCACAGATCAAGTGTAAATGTAAAACATTTCCCCGCACAAGCGTTCTACTCGAAACACCCCGGAAAGTGTAAAGCGTTTCCGCACAGACGTTCTACCGCACCAAAGAAAAATCGGGCTCGCTCGCTCGGGCTGGCGCCCTCGCTCGCTCGCCCGCTCGCTTCGCGCGCATGCCTCAGCACCCCGACAGCCCTGCCGCGCGCGCACCGTCCGCTGGCGCGTGTGGTGGCGCGCGCACCGGCACCCGTACCCGCCCACACCGCCGTTCGCGCCCAGGCTATGCCGGCGCCTGGCAACGCCCGGGCAGGCAAGCCGCCCGCGCCTGCCCTTGCGCGATCTCATCCCACAGCGCTACCGCGCGCGCACCGTCCGCTGGCGCGTGTGGTGGCGCGCGCACCGGCACCCGTACCCGCCCACACCGCCGTTCGCGCCGATCTGGTACGACCGCACAGGAAGCCCACAGAGACGCCGAAGCCGTCAACCCGTAGGGAGATACGGGCAGGCACGCTTTCGCTTCTTTACAGACCTTTACAGACGTTTACGGAATGGAGTAGGACGAGCGTCCTTTTTGCTGATGTGCGGCGTGGCGCTGCGCTTGTATCATTCGCGGCGCTGGACTCTACCGACCGACACACACCGTGGCACGTGATGCCCGTACCGGTCTTGCTGCACCGTGGCAGGATGCGCCGCTCTGATCCTGCGCGCAGACGCTTCTGATCCTTCGGATCATTCGCTCCGCCACGCCGCACCTCACTTGCTTGCCAGTACCGTACCCGAACGCCCCTACCGGCGAGATAGGAAGATATGGGTGCGGATAAGGCGGGGGTTTAGAACATTTGTTCGCCCTCGTCTAAACCGGTTTCGCCGTACCGTTCCGTTTGCCCGCGCTGGCGCAGCGTCATTGATTTCGTTGCGTCGGGGAGATGCAGGGAGATGCAGAGAGATGCTGGCGCGTCAAGCGAAGCGGGGAAACCGACCGCATTCTGTACGGCAATTTTCAGACAATCGCGCGAAAAACGCTTTACACTTTCGACCGGAAATTGCGCCCAAAACCGACGCGATCCAGGCGAAAACTCTTTACACTTCCGGTATCGAATACTTTTTACACTTCAGAAAGACGGAGAGCGTTAGGAAGACGAACAGCGCGACGAAGTGAAAGTGTGCTAATATTGATAAAAGGCACGCCGACCGCCGCCATATCGCGGATGAACGGCACATGGCTGCCCTGCCCGACGGCAATCGAGGTCAGGGTGACACCCTCGTCGCACAGCGCGCGCACAATGTCGAGCGCACCTTCCTGCTGCACGGTATCGTTTCCATCGGTGATCGTGATAATGTGACGAACAGGGCGATCACTGGCGCGAACGTACTTCGCCGCTGCCACGAGCGCATCATGAATGTTGATACCGCTTCCGCCGAGACGCACCTGGCTCATCTGTTCGATGGCTTTGTCGCGCTGCGATCCCGGAAGCGGACCGACGACGACCCCCGGACGATCATTGAATGGAAGAATGGTCAGTTCATCTTCGTCGCGCAGCAGTGATGCAATCCGTCGCGCGCCATCGAGCGCCAGCGACAGTTTGGGAATGCCATCCTCGGTCATTGCCATGCTGCCCGAAACGTCGATGACGATTACCACACTGACCGGCGGCATTGTACGGTAGACGGGAATGTCCATGGTCACCGGCAGCGCCGCTTCGATCGGCGTATCACGCCAGCCGCCAGGACCAAACGACTGTGGTCCGCCGACCATGATCAGACCGCCGCCACGATCGTGGACGTATGTAGCCAGGCGTTGCAGCGTCGATTCGGAGAAGGCGCGACGGGGAACATTCACCAGGGCAATGGCGTCGTACTGGCTCATCGCTGGCAGCGTAGCGGGGATTGCCGATGGCGCGACAACGGCGACATCTATCTGAGCGGCGTGCAGCGCACGTTCCAGACCGGCTACGTCTTCGGGCGACTGCGCAACCAGCAACACGCGCGGTCTGCCTCTGACGACGCTGAAGGTTTCAACCGCGTTGTTCTGTGCGCGGGTATCGCCGGGGACATCGAGACGCACGGTGTGGCGATTGAATGCGGCTGGCGCTTCGGGAAGCAGGATGGAGATTGTTTGCCGGTCAGCGCCAACATCGACCGGTATGGTTGCGACCGTTCCTCCATCAGGTCCTGTCACGATCAGGCGACCTGTAGCAGGCGCGTTGCTTTCGAGATCGACGCGCAACGGCAAGCGCTGACCTTCACGCGCGGTCGATGGCAGCGTCACGCTGACAATCTGCACATCGAGACCGTCGGCGACGCCACTGAGCGGCACAACATCGATGGGAATCCCTGCAACCGCTGCACGTTGTGCAATCTCGCGGGCAGACCCCTGATTTTCACCGCCATCAGAAAGGAGCACCAACCGTCGATACCCTTCGGCGGGAAGCAGCGCCATGCCGAGTTGCAATGCATCCGCAATACTGGTCGCACTGCCAGCAGGACGCACTGCTGGTGCGCCAAAGGTGCGTTCTGGGGACGGCATGCGTTCGACCAGCGCTTCGCGCCCGAAGACCACCACGCCAGCCTGATCGTCCGGCGGCATCGCCGCCAGCGCCTGCACGATGAACGCCTCGGCGCGGGCGCGCTGCGACACCGCAACCGAGTCCGAACCATCGAGGAGAAAAATGGTGGTGGTGAAACCGGGCGGTTGCGCAATCTGTGTGCCCGCAAGCGCACCGACAAGCGCCAGTACCATCAGGGTGCGGAGGATCAGCGCAATCCGCCGCTGCCAGGCGGCGCCAGGCAACGGTGCGATCAACGCAACGCCCCACAGCAGCGGCAACACGATCAAGAGCCAGAGAGCATCGGGATGAATGAACGAAACGTTCATACTACGCCGATTGGCGACGCGCAGCAAGCATGTGGCGGAAACGCTGCCGCAGGTACGCCAGGCTGGTACGCTGGTACACAAGCCATTCGACCACGACGACCAGCAATGCTGCGACAGCCAGCCAGCGCCAGATCTCCTGGCGCCCGACCTGTTCACGGGTGACTGCCTGCTGCAAACCGCTCACTTGCGACACGCGCAACTCGCTCGCCGGGGCGATGCTCGATTCGTCTGGATCGAACAGATTGACGGCGAAGCGACGCTGCTCGATCACCTGATCGCCGCGCACCTGCTCAACCAGGTAGGGTCCAAGCATCCCGGTGCTGGCATAGATCGCCTGCCCGTCTTGAACCTGCGCCGCCTCAACGCGCCCGTCCGGTCGCACCACACGCACCGCAGTCGCCGAGGGATCAACCGCCACGATCAGCGGTTGTCCCGGCGTGATCTGCGACGCTTCAAGACCGCTGCCCGGCGCAAGATAGCCGATGATATTCGAGACCAGAAGCGGAAATGCAACCTGAAGCGGTAGATCGGAATCCTGGAGCGCAAATGCCAGCACTACAATCCGCCGACCTTCACGTTCTCCAGCTATCAGGATGGGGCTGCCATCCCCCTCAACCAGCACACGCGCCCATATCCCCGGCTCGACCCGCATCGCACGCAGGACATTCACGTCACTCACACTGATATTGCGCAACAGCGGCGGCGTCTGTCCTTCAATTGCGGACGGAGCCGGACGCAACAGCGGAAACTCGACGACGCCGGTCACTGAAAAGAGATCGGTTGAACGCGGCGGCGCAATAAAGAACAGATTCCCGGTCGGCAACGTTTCCGGCACGACCCGATCGAAGATCGTCACCTGCGGCGCCGGATCGACTGCACCGGCCGCAGTCGTTGCGCTGGTCACCGTAACGCCGGGCAGCAGCGCAAGCGCCGTTGCAAGAAACCGGTTGCCGGGTCCGACGATCTGCACATTCATACTGGAGTCCGCCTGACTCACAGCCCAGGCGCGATCATCAGTTGGAAGGTAGTCCTCGTTCGGCGCAGAGTTGAGACGCGCTTCGGCGACGCGCACCTGAGCTGGAATATCGGCAATGATAGTCTGCGAGGATCCCGGCGCATCGTCAGCAGTGAAGCTCAGTTCATACGCATTAAAGAGCGAACCGTCGAGGTACAGATCGAGCCGTCGCGTGACTGGCGCCGAACCATACCTGGTCACCTGGACGAACAGCATTTGACCAGCGGGTCCGGGTTGCAGGGTCATTGCGCTGATCGCCATATTCTCGCCGCGTTGACCGATGGGGAAGTAGCGTACAGTCGCTGGAACCAGGATATCGGTTGGAACCTGCACATTCCCATCGGAAATGATGGCGACCTCGCTATCGGGTTCACGCGCCGACAACGCCGCGGCAAGCGCCAGCGCCTGCGAGAGATCGCCGCGACTGCCGACACTGAGGGTGATCGAACGAATCGCATCGTTCATCTGGCGACGATCGGTGGTGGACGCAGCGACCACCTCCATCTGCCCACCAATCGCAATAACGGTCGCGCGCCCGCCTTCAGGCAGTTGTTCAACCAGCGTATACGCCTGGCGACGCGCCGCCTCCAGACGTGACGGAGTGACATCGGTCGCCGCCATGCTCGCCGAGCGATCAAGAATAATAATCAGGTTCCGCCCGCTAATGCCGGTCGTCAGGAAGAAGGGTCGCGCCAGCGCGATCGCCAGCAGAATCAGGATCAGCAACTGAAGGAACAGCAGCCAGCTGCGCCGCAGGCGCTGCCAGGGTGCATTTGCTTCGACATCGCGCACCATGCGTCGCCACAGGAACGTCGAAGAGACGCGACGTTCCTCGCGACGCAATTTCAACAGATACATCGCTACAATTAGCGGACCCACAATAAGGGCGCTGAGGAGGGCGAGCGGTGCGAGCAGCGACATACGACACCTGCGCGATCAACGAAACACGCCGCGCTGACGCAGCATCGTCAGAATGAACTCTTCGACCGGTTGCGCCGTATCGACCTGCACATATGTGATGCCACGTCCATGGCAGAAGCGCTCAATCGACTCCTGCCAGTTGCGGAGATGCTCAAGGTAGCGCTGCAACGTTTCTAGATCGGCGGTGATTTCGACCGCCTCGCCGGTTTCGGCGTCCAGCAGCCGAAAATCGCCATCGAGTTGCGGGCGCAATTCTTGTGGCGCCAGAATATGGATCAGTGTTATCTCGAACGGGCGCGACCCCAGCGCGCGCAGCGCTTCCTCCCAGTGCGGATCAAGCAGATCGGAACAAAGGATCAGCGGTCCCGGATTGATGGCAGTGCGCACATAGCGCTTGCAGGCAGCGGCAAGGTCTGCCGAGCCGCCTGGTTGGAGACGCTGAAGAAATGCGAACAACGGCAGTGCCCCGGCTTTGCCGCGCACACCGCGGAGTTGCGCGCCAGCGCCCGCTGCAAATGCCGTGACCGTCACCCGATCAAGCGTCGAAAGCGCAACATACCCAAACGCCGCTGCCAGACGGCGGGCATAGGTCAATTTATGCGGGTCGCCCCAATCCATCGACGCACTATTATCGACCAGCAGATGGATCGTCAACTCTTCCTCCGCCACGAAGAGTTTGAGGAAGAAGCGTTCCATCCGCGCGTACAGGTTCCAGTCGATCTGGCGAATATCATCGCCATGGACATAGGGACGAAAATCGGCGAACTCGACCGACGACCCGCGTCGCGGACTGCGCCGCTCACCCTGAATATTGCCGACCATTGCGCGACGCGTCAGCAGCGTCAGGCGATCCAGTTTGCGTAGAAACGCCGAATCGAACAATGGTTGTGCTGATGAGGTCGTCACCGATGCACCATGACACACAAGACTGACGTCAGTCGGATGGTCTGAACTCACTCCGCGCGCACAGACTCGACTACCTGCCTGATGATATCATCAGGCGAGACTCCTTCTGCCTGCGCCTCGAAGTTCAGGATAACGCGGTGACGGAGAGCGGGCAGCGCCGCCTGACGCAGATCGGCGAAGGCAACATTGTAGCGCCCGTCGAGGAGTGCCATGATTTTGGCTGCCAGAATGAGCGCCTGCATACCGCGCGGGCTGGCGCCGTACCGCACATACTGTCTGGTCACTGCGGGCGCGTCCTTATCTTCGGGATGCGTGGCAGTAATCAGGCGTGCTGCATACGCCAGCACATGACTGGCGATAGGAACCGAGCGCGCCAGGCGCTGCATTGCCAGGATCGTCGCTGCATTAGCTACCTTACGCACCTGTGGCATACGCGCACCGGTTGTGCGGTTGGCGATTTCAATCAGGTCTGCCACAGTGGGGAACGGGATCAGAATCTTAAAGAAAAAGCGGTCAAGTTGCGCTTCGGGCAGCGGATAGGTGCCTTCCATTTCGAGCGGGTTCTGCGTCGCCAGAACGAAGAACGGACTTTCGAGACGATGGATAGTTTTGGCGACTGTCACCGTATGTTCCTGCATCGCTTCCAGCAAGGCACTCTGAGTTTTCGGCGTTGCGCGATTGATCTCGTCTGCTAGGATGAGGTTGGCAAAAATCGGACCTGGCTCGAACCGAAATGTCTTATGCCCCGATTCATCCTCGCTGATGAGGGTCGTACCGACAATATCCGCTGGCATAAGGTCGGGCGTAAACTGGATACGACTGAAAGAGCAGTCAATCACATCAGCAAGCGTGCGCACCAGAGTGGTTTTTGCCAGCCCCGGCACACCTTCCAGGAGCGCATTTCCCCCAGCCAGCAGAGTGATGACTGTCTGCCGTATCAGTTCGCGCTGACCGACGATTACCTGCGCAATTTCGGTTTCAATCGCTAGCGCACGCTGGCGGAACTCTTCAGGCGACAACACGTCCTGTGTCTTCTCTTCGGCTGCTGTCATATGTCCATCTTTCTCAAAGACTTGCGGTTGTTAAGAAACTCCGCACCACCAGACTGATCGAAACGACAATTAGCGTCACCCACGATACTGCCGTGACTGCAAATACAAACGCCACGATGCTGACAGAGGGTTTCATATATCGTCCACCAACGACGATTGCCGCGCTTCCAAGGACGACAATCAACGCAAGCACGGCAAGAAAGAACCAGATCATAGGAACTCAAACCTCCTAACTCGAACATGGAGCCAGGGAAAACCGGATCACGGCTCAAGCCGTGAGAAATAGTTGCGCACATAATCCTTCAAGTGCGGCGGAATAGCGCTCTGATCGAGCGCTTCGCCAGCTGCCTGTTGGTAATCGCGCAGCACCTGCTGATACGGCGTCTGAAGCGGGCTGATCCCACCCGGCACATCCATCTGCCCCTGTTGAATCTGAGTCTGGCCCCCTTCGCCCTGCTGCCCCTGAATACGCTCAATATTACGCGGTCGCCCATCAGGCGTAAAGGGTTGATAGACAAGATCGCTGCTGCCAATGCCAGCCTCTCTGCCTGTTGCCAGATTCTGCGCGTTTCCTGACTGCTCCTGCCCTTGCTGACCCTGCTGCTGACCC
>Ga0308415_1000466_pt1 | contig 17593 bp, 9 predicted proteins | sample HotsprSampleOS55_FD_203465 | JGI IMG/M metagenome (GOLD analysis project Ga0308415, IMG submission 203465) | Hot spring phototrophic mat microbial communities from Octopus Spring, Yellowstone National Park, Wyoming, United States - 20090730_OS55 ... | reverse complement strand
AACCGCAGCGTGAAGGTGGCGTCCGGGTAGGTGTCGAGGCCGAAGGCGGCGAAGCTCGCTTCGGCCAGCTTGGCGTAAGCCTGCCGCTGCGGCTCCTCGACCTCGCGTTCGTAGGTGGCGCGCAGGCGCCGCGCCAGGGGGTCGACGGCCCGGGCCAGCTCGATCATGGGATCGCCGGAGCCCTCGATCGCCTCCAGCCCGCCCGCTTCGAGCGCCCGGCGAACGCTTACCTCGGCCAGCTTGGTGCCGCCGACGAGCTCGGCGGCGCTCGCCGCCGGGGACTTGCCGGCAAGCGCCAGGCGCACCGCCTCGTGCTCGAAGCCGAGCCTCTCGACGAGCAGGCTGAGCGAATCGGCGAGCTTCGCCGTCTCGAGGTCCGCATACACGGGCGCCTCGGAAAACAGCTCCTGCTTGAGACTCTCCAGTTGCGCCTCGCCGTATTCGCGCAACCGCTCCGCGTTCGGTTTGCGCCGCTCCTCGGCCAGCCGCACCAGATGCCGCGCAATCGTGAACAGGCGCGAGTTGAAGGCCTGGCCGCGCTCGATCAGCAGGTGTTCGTGGTAGATCTTCCGGTGCGCCTCGAGAGTAAGCTCCACCTCGCGCCAGGCGCCCCCGTATTGGCGCTCCAACTCCGGCCGGCGCCGAACCACCTCCCGCAGCCGCTGCTCGCGCTCGGCCTTGCGCTCCACGAGCGCCGGATCCTGTAGCCCGGCGAGAATCCCCAGCCGCGCTTTCCGGCTGTTCTGATAGCCGAACAGCTCCTCGAGCGCACGCCGCGCGTTCTCGGCGCTTTCCTCGCTGTAGGTCCGCAACATCACCTCTCGCCGCCGCAGCAGGTCCAGATGGGACGGATAGACAAAGTCGCGGTAAAACTTGAGATGCGCCAGCGTCCGCAGGCGCTCGGTCCGGCCGGGATGTCCGCTCACGAAGACCAGCTCGCCTTCGGAGGCGCCGCGTGGGCTCAAGCGCAGCCAGGCGGGCGGCTCGACCGGCTTGCCGTTCTCATAGACCCGAAAGAAGGCGACGTCCAGGTTGAAGCGCGGGTATTCGAAATTGTCCGGATCGCCGCCGAAGAAGGCGATCGCTTTCTCCGGCGCAAAGACCAGCCGCACGTCGGTGTATCTCTTGGAGCGATACAGGTGATACCAGGCGCCGCCGTACAGCGTCACCACGTCGCTGCGCAGGCCCGTCTTCTCGAGCGACTCCTTTTCGATCTCGTTCATGGCCGCACGGCGCGCCTTCGCCGCTTCCTCGGGGCTCATCGCCGGGCTCACGGCGCCCCGGACGCGGGCGGTGACGTCTTCGATGCTGATCAGCACATTCAGCTCGAGCTCCGGGCAGCGCTTTTCTTCCTCGAGCCTGCGGGCCAGGAAACCGTCGCGCACGTAGTCGTTCTCGGCCGTCGACAGATGCTGGATGCAATCCAGGCCCACATGGTGGTTGGTCATCACCAGGCCGCGCGGAGAGACAAACGAGCCGGAGCCGCCGTTGTTGAAGCGCACCGAGGCGCGCTGCAACCGCTCGAGCCACTGCGCCTCCGGCTGAAAGCCGTATCGCTCGTTGAGAAGCGCCCGGGGCGGGTGCGTAAACAGCCACATGCCCTCGTCGGCGCGAAGCGCCGGCGCGAGAACGACGCTCAACAAAACGGCACAGAGCCGCAGGAGAGTCTTCGACATGGTCGGACCTTTCACCGAGGGAGAGATCGCCTGCTTTTCAGTGTAAAGGACGGGCCGGCCCTCAGTCGCCCAGCCCGATCCGGCACTGATGGATCTGGTCGGCCAGCCGCTCGTATTCGATGTAGGAGCGCGTGCGCCGGGCGAGCTCGTCGAAATCCACCTCGTGGGCGTTGAACTCCGGTCCGTCGACGCAGGCAAAGCGCACCTGGCCGCCCACCGTCACCCGGCAGCCGCCGCACATGCCCGTGCCGTCCACCATGATCGGATTCAGGCTGGCGACGGTGGGCACGCCCCACTGGCGCGTCAGCTCGGCGGCGAACCGCATCATCGGAATCGGGCCGATCACATGCGCGGCGTCCACCGGCCGCCCGTCGCGCTCGCGCCAGGCGCGCATCATCTCGACCACGTTGCCGTGGAAGCCGAGCGAGCCGTCGTCGGTAGACCAGTGCACCTCGTCGAGTGTGCTGCGCAGCTCCTCGTCGAGAATGATGTGCTCCTTGCTGCGCGCCCCGCACAGGGCGATTACGTAGTTGCCGGCCTGGCGGAAGGCCCGCGCCACCGGCAGCAGCTCGGCCACGCCGACGCCCCCGCCGACACACATCACCGTGCCGACCCTCGCGATGTGCGCGGGCTTGCCGAGCGGGCCCAACAGGTCGGCGAGCGCATCGCCCACCTCGAGCGCGGCCGTCTGGCGCGTCGTCTTGCCGATCGCCTGCACGATGAGGGTAATGCTGGAGCGCTCGCGGCTGGAATCGACGAGCGTCAGCGGGATCCGCTCGCTCGTAGGCGTCGGCCGCAGGATCACGAACTGGCCGGGCTTCCAGTGCGCCTCGATCTGGGGCGCATGCACCTCGAGCAGGACAATGTCGGGTGATAGCTCGCGGCGCGCCAGGATGCGAAACCGCGGCGGCGCCGGCTGCCGAGCGGGCAAGGGGAGGGGATCGGCTGCTCGGAAGGCCTGCGGGAAGCGCTCGCGGAGCGCCTCGTCGATGGCCTGGGCCGCTGTCCGGCCGTCCTGCATGGCCTGGATGACGGTCGAGCCGCCGCGGACGACGTCGCCGCCCGCCCAGACTCCGTCGAGACTGGTCTTCTGGCGGGTATCGATGGCAATCTTGCCGTGCCTGGTCACCAGCGCCGGCGTCTCCCGCTGAAGCGTCGGGTTCGGTCCCTGACCGATGGCGGCCACCACCGTGTCCGCGGGAATCCGGAAGTTCGATCCCGGAACCGGGACCGGACTGCGCCGGCCCGACTCATCCGGCTTGCCAAGCTCCATCCGGATGCACTCCATCTGGCGGACGAAGCCCCTCTCGTCGCCGTGCAACGCCACCGGTGCGGCCAGAAACTCGAACCGCACGCCCTCCTCCTCGGCATGCTCGATCTCGGCCGCGCGCGCCTTGAGCTCCGCCCGGCCCCGCCGGTAGAGGATCGTCACCTCGCTGCCAAGCCGCCGCGCCCAGCGTGCGGCGTCCATCGCTGAGTTGCCGCCGCCCACCACCACGGTCCGCTCGCCCACCAGGACCGGGGTCTCTGAGCGCGGGAATTCCCAGGCGTGCATCAGATTGATGCGGGTGAGGAACTCGTTGGCGGTGTAGACGCCGATCAGGTTCTCGCCCGGAATCCCCATCAGGTAGGGCAGCCCGGCCCCGGTGCCGAGAAAGACCGCCGCGTAGCCCTGCTCGAAGAGCTCATCGAGCGTCACCGTCTTGCCTACCAGGACATCGGTCTGGAACTCGACGCCCAGCTTCTTCAGCCGATCGATCTCCTCGGCGATGATGTTTCGCGGCAGCCGGAACGGGGGGATGCCGTAGGCGAGCACGCCCCCCAGCTCGTGCAACGCCTCGAAGATCGTGATGCGGTAGCCCTTCCGCGCCAGATCGTTGGCGCACATCAGCGAAGCCGGGCCGCTGCCGACCAGGGCCACCTTCAAGCCGTTCGGCGTGATTTCCTCCTCCGGCGGATCGTCGGCTCCGCTCATCCGGTGAAAGTCGGCCACAAACCGCTCGAGCGAGGCGATGGCGACCGCCTCGAGCTTTCTCGCGAGCACGCACTCTTTCTCGCAGAACAGCTCATACTGGCACACCCTGCCGCAAATGCCGGGGAACGGATTGGTCGCCAGAAGCACCCGGTAGGCGCCCTCGTAGTCGCCGTCGACCAGCTTGTTGATGAACCCCTTGATGTCGGTATGAATCGGGCAGGCCTCCTGACACTTGGGGTCCTTGCAGTTGACGCAGCGCAGCGCCTCCGCCTGCGCCTGCTCGAGGCTGAAGCCGAGCGAGACCTCTTCCGGCGTGCGGATGCGGCGATCCAGATCCAGCCGGTGCGGCTCCTGCCGCGTCGCCTTGGGCGTGCGTTTGATCTTGGGCTTGGTCCCTAGAGCGTCGAGTTCGGCTTCCGATGGCATCCGCTTGCAGGGTGTTCGAAAAGGCCATTCTATCAGATCTACAGATCCGATTGACTTTGTTGTGAGGCGTCGGCCGTCCCGACCTGCCGCGCCCCAGCGTTGTGTTATCGTTGTGAGTTTGCAACTTGCCTCAGACCCAAGGCGGCAGAGGGGGAGTCCATGTGCCGCATGCACGCACGCTGGCTGACGTTGGCGCTGCTAGTGGCCGGCTTCAGCCAGCCCTTGGTCCCACAGCAGCGTACCAGTACGATATCGGGCACAGTGCGCGACCAGAGCGGCCGGCTCGTTCCCGGCGCTCGGATCCTCGCCCGGCACCTCGAAACAGGAACGGTGCGCGAAGCTCAGATGGGCGAGGCCGGCCTGTACCGCATCGCCGCTCTGGAGTTAGGCTCTTACGAGGTCACCGCCGAAAAGCCCGGTTTTCGGACGGCCCTCGCCCGCGGCATCCTGCTCACGCTCGAGCGCGAGGCCGTCGTCGACCTCACGCTCGAGGTCGGCCCGCACCAGGAACGCCTGGAGGTGACCGGCGAGTCTCGCACCATCGAGGCGGCGGCCTCGGCCCTGTCCGGGCATATCGATAGCAAATCCATCGAGGAGTTGCCGCTCAACGGCCGCGACTGGGTGCAACTGGCGACGCTCGAGGCGGGCACGGTCGTGGCGCGCGCCCAGTACCGCAACGTCAATACCGGTTACGGCCTCCCGCTCAGCCTCTCCGGCTCGCGCCCCTATCAGAACAATTTCCAGCTCGACGGCGTGAGCCTGACCTCCTACGCCGGCGCGACGCCGGGAGGCATCAACGGGGTGAACCTCGGCGTCGACGCCATCCGCGAGTTCACCGTACTCACTTCAAGCTACAGCGCTCGCTATGGCCGCGCCGGCGGGGGCGTCGTCGACGCCGTGACCCGCTCCGGCGGCAACCGGATTCACGGCAGCGCCTTTTACTTTCACCGCAACGACAACCTGGATGCGCGCAACTTCTTCGATGGGCCGAACAAGCCCGAATTCCGGCGCCACCAGTTCGGCGGCTCGCTCGGCGGCCCGCTCGTGCGCAACCGGACGTTCTTCTTCACCAGCTACGAGGCCCTGCGCGAACTCCGCGGCACGACCACCATCGACACGACGCTGAGCGAGGCGGCGCGCCGGGGCGAGCTGGCCGCCGGACGGGTGCCGGTCGACCCCGTGGCGGCGAAGTTCGCCGCCCTGTATCCTCTGCCCAACGGCCCCCTGTTCGGCGACACCGGACTCTTCCTCTATACGGACGACGAGATCGGCAGCCAGGATCTCGCCGTCGCCCGCGTCGACCACAACCTCGGGGACCGCGACCGGCTGTTTCTCCGCTATACGCTCGATGACGGCGCGCGCAGCGACCTCACCGCGTTTGCCCTCGGCCTCCGCCGCGCCTCCACGCGCTGGCAGTCTTCGGCGCTCGAGCACACGCGCATTTTTTCGCCGGCGCTATTGCACACCGCGCGCTTCGGATTCATGCGCTCGCTCACCGACGGGGGCAGCACCGCCACGCTCACGCCCGCCACCGACGATCCCGCCTTGGGCTTCCTGCCCGGCGCCCAAGTCGCCGGAATCGTCGTCGTCGGCGGCCTGACCGCGTTTCCCGGCGGCACCGGCGCCGTCGACCGGGACCGGCACGCCTTCAACTCCTTTCAGTTTCACAATGAGCTGACCTGGATCCTCGGCCGCACGACGCTACATGTGGGCGGCCGGCTCGAGCGCATCCGCTTCAATACCGACAGCCAGAGCACGGCAAGCGGCGAATTCCGCTTCCGCAGCGTCGCCGACCTGTTGCGGAATCTCCCGGACCGTTTCCAGGCGCAATTGCCCGGCTCGGACACCGTGCGCGGGCACCGCCAATGGGTTCCCGCCGCCTACCTCCAGGCCAGCCACCGGCTCAGTTCGCGGCTGACGCTTGACGTCGGGCTGCGGCACGAATGGGCCACGGTGCCGGTCGAAGTCAACGGCAAGATCGCCAACTTGGACGAACTCACCAGCCCCAACATGCGCGTCGGCGCGCCCTTGTTCGCCAATCCCTCCTACAAGAACTTCGTGCCGCGCGCGGGTCTGGCCTGGGACGTTTGGGGCAACGGCACGACCCTCGTGCGAAGCGGCTACGGCATCTTTGCCGACCTGCTGCTGTCGCAGTTCCTACTCCTAGCCGGGGTGCGCAATCCGCCCTTCTTCCTGCGCGGGTCGGTGCATTCGTTGCGGCAGGGCGATTTTCCGAAGGGCGGCTACGCTGCGCTGGTGGGAGCGGGCACGCCGGAGTACCGCATCGAGCGGTTGGAGCCGCACCCGCGACAGCCCTACGTCCAGCACTGGAACTTCAACATCGAGCAAGCGCTCGCCGCCGCCCTCACCCTGCGCCTGGCCTATGTCGGCTCTCACGGGCTGAACCTCTCCTCCCTGGTCGAGGATGCCAACCTCGCCGAGCCGGTGCGCCTCGACGACGGAAGGCTCTTCTTCCCGGCCGGAGGCCGGAAGCTCAACCCCAACTTCAGCCAGATTCGCGACCGCCGTTTCGAGGCCCACTCCTTCTATCACGCCCTCCAGGTGCAGTTGCGCCGGCGCCTCAGCCGGGGCCTGTGAGGCCAGCTCGCCTACACCTTCTCGAAAAGCATCGACGACAGCTCCACCTTCTTCATCGTGACCGAGGCCGACAACGGCATTTCGCTGCCCCTCAACGGCCACCCGCGGTTCAACCGTGGCCTGTCAGGGCACGACGTACGCCATCAGCTCTCGGTGAGCGGAACGTGGGCGCTTCCCTCACCCGCTCACGGCGCCGCGCGCCTCGTTTTCCGCGGCTGGCAGATGGCCCTGATCGCCGTCTACTCCTCGGGCGTGCCCTTTTCAGCGCGCCTCGGCTACGACGCCGCCCGAACGCTCACCACGCGGCCAGATTTCCGCTCCGGCCAGCGCCCCGATCTCGCCCCCGGCGCCAGCCCCAATCCCGTCACCGGCGATCCCAACCGCTGGATCGACCCCTCCGCTTTCCGTCGTCCCCAGATCGGCTTCCTCGGCAATCTCGGACGCAACACGATCATCGGACCCGATCTGGCCACGGTCGACTTCTCGCTCGTACGCCGCTTCCGGCCCGCCTCGCTCGGCGAGCAGGGCGCCCTCGAGCTCCGCCTGGAGGCCTTCAATCTGCTAAACCGGGCGAATTTCAACCTTCCGGCGCCCGAACGCATGGAGATCTTCGGCGCTGCGTCCTCGCGCGAAGACGTCGGACGAATCACGAGCGCCGGCTACGCCCGGGAGATCCAGTTCGGTTTGAAGCGACGATTCTAGGGAGGATGGGGCTCCGCATGCTCTCCGACGCAGGAATGTTCTTTCGCTTCGCCGCCGGTCTCGGCCGGTTCCTGCGTTCCCCGCTCACCGAGCAGGATTGCCGCGCCATCGTCGCCCAGAGCCTGGAAGACCGCGAACGCAACTTCCTGCGACTGATGCGCCGGGCCGTCTACGGTTACCCGGAGAGCCCTTACCTCGGCCTGCTGCGCTGGGCAGGTATTGAATACGGTGATCTGGAGCGGATGGTGCTCGCCGACGGCGTCGAAAGCGCCCTGGCTCGCCTCTATGATGCGGGGGTGTCGGTCGAACTGGATCAGTTCAAAGGCCGGCGCCCCATCGAGCGCCCAGGCCTGTTCATAGAAGTCCGCCCGGAGAGCTTCGACAACCCTGTGCTCAGCCGTGACTTCGAGGTGGAAAGCGGCGGTTCGACCGGCCCGCGGCGCCGGATGAAGATCGACTTCGACCTGTTGGTCTACGACGCGGCTTGCCGCTACTTTCACTTCGCCGCCGCCGGGGCCGCCGGCCGCCCTTTGGGGATCTGGCGCGGCGTGCCCCCGGACTCCTCCGGGCTCAAACACGGGCTCATCGCCGCCAAACTCGGTCGCCCCATGGAGCGCTGGTTTTCGCCGGTGCCCGTGCGCTGGGACCTCACTGGTCTGCCGTTCGCCGCTCTGACGACCTACGCCGTCCGAGCCAGCCGCCTGTACGGCAATCCGATCCCGCCGCCCGAGCACGTCCCGCTCGACGACGGGGCCCCCGTGGCCCGCTGGCTGGCCGAGAAGGTCCGCGCGGGAACGCCAGCAGTCCTGTCGGCGGCGGCCAACAACGCCGTCCGGGCCGCCATCGCAGCCAAAGAGGCCGGGCTGGATATCGGCGGCACCGTTTTCCGCGTGGGCGGCGAGCCGTTCACGGACGCCAAAGCCCGCCTGGTCGCCGAGTTGGGCGTCCGCACCTTCAGCGGCTGGTCGATGTCGGAGACCGGGCCGCTGGCCGGCGCCTGCGGCAGGCGCGAAGTGGTGGACGAGGTGCACCTGTTCCGCGGCAAGATCGCCGTCCTCGAGCGCCCCAAGCGGCTCGCCGACGGCGAGACCGTGCTCGACGTCCTCTATCTGACGACGCTGCTCCCCTCGACGCCGAAAATCATGCTCAACCTCGACAGCGGCGACTACGGCGTGCTCGGCCGTCGCCGCTGCGGCTGTCTTCTGGAGGAGCTCGGCTTCCCCGACCACCTGCACACGATCCGCAACTACGAAAAGCTGACCGCGGGCGGCATTCAGTTTGTGGGAAGCGAGATCATGGAACTGGTCGAAGAAGTGCTGCCGAGGGCCTTCGGCGGCCATCCTGCCGACTATCAGTTCGTCGAACATCAGGACGGCGAGCTCAGCCAGGTGAGCCTGCTGGTGAGCCCACGCGTGCGTTTGCAACCGGAAGAGGAAGACCGAGTCGCCGAGGTCGTCCTCAACCACCTGGCTTCGCGCGGTTCCGGCAACCGGCTCATGACCGATTTTTGGAAGCAGGGCCGCACGCTTCGCATCGAGCGCCGCGAACCCTACGTGACGCCGGCGTCGAAAACGCCCCCGCTGCGCGTGCTCAGGACCGCAAGTGATGGCAGGAAACGCGCGTGAGGGTTGAGGCCGAACCGCAAGTCCAGTCGCGCCCGGCCAGGCGCCGCCCGGCTTGGGCCTTCGGGCCCGGCCTGGTCTTCGCCCTGGCGGCTCTCGGACCACAGGATCTGGTCACCAACTCGGCCGCCGGCGCCGCCTACGGCTACGCCTTGTTGTGGGCCGTCGCGCTGGTGGTCCTGGCCCGCTATGTTCTGCTCGAATCCACCGCTCGCTATGTGGTCGTCACCGGGGAGTCCTTGATGGCCGGCTACGCCCGCGCCGGGCGCTGGATGCCCTGGATGCTGCTCGGGGCGATCCTGGCCCGGCGGCACCTGTCAGGTCTGGCGCTTCTGCTGCTGCTTGCCAGCTCGATGGGCCTGTTGTTTCCGGCTTCACCCCGCCGGCTCCACCTGACCGGCGCGCTCGCCTGCTGGGCGCTCGGTTTCGCCCTGATGTACTGGGGACGGTACGAGTGGGTCGAACATGCCAGCAAGCCGCTGCTGGTCATGCTTGGCGGCACGCTCGCGCTGGCCGCCGTGCTCTCCCGCCCCGATCTGGCTCAAGCGGCGCGCGGCGCCTTCATTCCCTCGGCACCCGCGGGCACAAGCGGCGACAGCCTGGCCTTCCTGCTGCTGGCGCTGGTGGGCGCAGGCACCGGAGCGCTCAGCAACCTCAAGTACGCCGCCTTCGTGCACGAGAAGGGCTGGCGTGACCCATCCTTTCTCCGCATGCAGCGCATCGACTTGGTGCTGAGCGGCTTGGGCCTGTACGCGATGCTGGCGCTCGTGCAGATCGCCGCCGCCGCCAACCTCTACCCGTCCACCCAGCCCCTGCGCGACGTCCAGGACTTGGCGCCGATGTTCGCCCGGGTTCTCGGCGACTCCGGCCGCATCGTCCTGGGTCTTGGTCTTTGGGCCGCCGTCTTCACCACCTACATCGGCGCCAACACCGGCTACAGCTTACTGGCGGCCGACCTCTGGCACGGCGTACTGCGCCCGCCGCGCGCCGGCGCACCGGCCAGCGCCGGCCAGTCGCCGGCCTACCGCCGGTTCCTCCTCTGGTTCTGCTTTTCACCCCTTTACGGCCTGTTCACCGACTGGAAACCGTTTTGGATCGTGTTGCTTGAGGCGGTTCTCTTGGCAATGCTGCTCCCGGTGATGGTAGCCGTGCTAGTGTGGCTCACCAACCGGCGCGAGCTCATGGGCAGATACGCCAACCGCCCGGCAGGCAATGCCGCCATGCTCGCCATCATGGCGGCTACAGGCTATCTGGTCTACCAGAACCTCAGGGAATGGTTGCCCGCGCTCAACGCCGGCATTCGATGAGCACGGTGGAGCGCCGCGCCGCTGCCTCGGCCAAGCCGGCGGGCTCGGCCCCTGCGGCGGGGGCGGCCGTGAGATAGCGCGCGCCGGCCGCCTCCAGGAAAGCCCTCACCAGCGAGCTCTTCAAGGCGAAACGGATGTCGCGCGGCGCCGCTTCGGGATGCAGGGGACTGAGCTCGCTCAAAACGACGCCGATCAGGTTGCCGGCGCGGTCGACGAGCGGCCCGCCGTCGCCCCCGGGCGGCACCGGCGCGGTGATCTGGAGCATCCTGGGATCGCCGCGCGGACCAACCGTGCCGCGGATGCGGCCGGCGCTGACCGCAAGCGACGGCGCCGTTTCTCCCACCACCCGGTAGGCGGCTGCCACCACGTCTTGTCCGAGGCTGTAGGTCTCCGATTCGGCCAGGCGCAACGGCTCGAGCTCAGGACCCACCGGTCCTACCAGGGCGAACACGCCGCTCGGATCGAACGCCGCCGGTTTCGCCGGCCTTCGCTCGCGCCCGACCGTCACCGTCAGGCTTCCGCAGCCGGCCACCACATGGCTCAACGCCAGCACATGCCCCTCGGCGCTCACGACGACTCCGGTCCCGGCGCCGACCGGCCTGGTCGCAGCAGGGGCCGGAGCGGGTGGCGCCGCCAAGCCCCCAGCGGCCCGCTGCTCTTGCCATTCCCGGGCCATCTCCTGCGCCCTGGCAATCTGCTCCGGCGTCATCACCCGGGCGAGCGCATCGCGGTTCTTGATCGCCACCTGGTCGCCCTGTGAGGCCGCCAGGTTCGTCCACATGTGGGCGCGGAGGAAGTCCTGGGGCACGCCCCGCCCGTGAAAGTACATGTAGCCGAGATTGCTTTGCGCATCGGCGTGTCCCTGCTCGGCGGCCCGTTGATACCAGACCACGGCCTGCCGATCATCTTGAGCGACGCCCTTGCCGTTGGCGTAGGCGAAACCGAGGTTGTACTGCGCCAGCGCTGAGCCCTGCTCGGCCGCTCGGCGCCACCAGCGCACCGCCTCCGCATCGCTTGCGGCGACGCCTTCGCCTTTGGCGTAGGCGTAGGCCAGCGCCAGTTGCGATTCCAGATGCCCCTGGGTGGCGGCTTTTTCAAACCATTTCGCCGCCTCCAGCGGATTCGCCGGCACCCCGCGGCCTTCGGCCAACGCCCGGCCGAGCTCATACTGGGCCGCCGGATGCCCCTGTTCAGCGGCGGCGCGATACCATCTGGCCGCCTCGGCATCGTTCCGGCTCACCCCCTTGCCTTCGGCGTAGGCCCGCGCCAGACGGTACTGCGCCGAGGCCGGGCCCGAGGCAGCCACTAACCGATAGATCGCCGCTGCCTGCGCATCGTCCTGCACCAGCAGCGCGCCGCTTTCGATCAGCGCGCGCAAGGCGAGCAGCGCACCGGCATGGCCGTTCTCGGCCGCGGTGCGATACCACCAGGCTGCCGCATTGATGTCTTTGCGCACCCCCTTGCCGTTGGCGTAGGCGAAGCCCATGGCGTGCTGCGCCTCCAAGTTGCCCTGCTCGGCCGCCTGGCGGTGCCATTTCACCGCCTCGGCGTCGTCTTGAGCCACGCCCCGCCCTTCCCAGTAGGCTCGGCCGAGCTCGTACTGCGCGTCGGCATGGCCCCGCTCGGCCGCCGCCCGAAACCACCGGGCCGCCTCGAAGTCGTCGCGCGGGATTCCTAGCCCGCCGACATAGACCATGCCCAGCCGGTACTGCGCTTCGAGATGGCCCCCGCGCGCCGCGCGGAGCAGCCACTGGGCCGCCTGGGAGTCGTCTTTCGCCACCCCCGCACCCTCGGAGTAGGCCAACGCCAGCTGATACTGCGCAGCCGGATGCTCCTGCGCAGCGGCCTTGGCGAACCAGGCGGCGGCTTCGGCCTCATTGCGCTCCACGCCGGAGCCCGCCTGGTACATCGTCCCCAGCAGATATTGCGCTGTGGAGTGACCTTGCTGGGCGGCGAGCCGGAACCATTTCACCGCCTCGGCCAAGTCGCGCGGCACCCCCTTGGCGTTCAGATGCATGTAGCCGAGCGCGTACTGGGCATCCTTGTTCCCGTTCTGCGCCGCCAGCCGATACCAATGCACTGCCTGTTCCTCACTCTCGGCAACTCCTTTGCCGGTGGCATGCATCAGTCCTAGCATGAACTGGGCCAAGGCGTCCCCCCTCGCCGCCGCGGAGCGGAACTCCTTGAGCGCCGTCTGGAAATCGCCCTTCGCGTAGGCAAGCATGCCCTCCTTGACGCCGCCCCACAGCGGGAGGCTCAGAGCCGCTGCGACCAGGCCGATCGAGATCAGCTTGACTGCCGCCATCGATTCTCCAGCATTCTCCCACAGCCGGGCGCGTGCGCTTTCCTCACGAGACCGCCGAGACGGCTCGCACGGCTTCTAACTCGAGAAAACCCTCCGGCCTCGCGCTTCCCGACACCCGTTCAAAGATAAGCTCCAGCACGGCCGTCCCGGAACGCTCGATTTCAAATTCGAGAAGGCAGCGGCCCCTGCCGGCGCCGAGCGGCGAGGATTCGGCGAGAAGGCGCCCATCGGCCGATTTCAGCCGCCAGCGCAGCCCGGTCGGCTCACCCTCGGCGAAGCCTTTGAATTCCGCACGGTAGCGGCACTCGATCCGGTACCGCCCGGCGGGCTCAACCAGGAGAGTCTGTCGCAGAAGCTCACACCGCTCCGGCTGCCTGCCGCTAAAGCTGATGCGCCATCCGGGCCGCCCCTGCGGCGCAACGAAGACCCCCTCAACGCGCGCGATCTTCCAGTCGAAAGCCCGGCCGGTCGTCCAAAAGGAAAAGTCCCCATTGGTGACAACCGGACCGCCAGACACCGGGAGCGGCGCATAGGGCAGGAGCCCGCGGCGAGCAAGCTTGTCCCAGAGCCGGGCGGCTGCGCGGTCGGCGCCGGCTTCTAGCAAGCGGTCCGTGGCGTCGAGCAACTGCTCGCGATCCGCGGACGCGGCGGAATCGGCCAACTCCCCCAGCAGCCCCGCGGCCGCCTCCAGCTCGCCGCGATCCAAGAGGAACCGGGCGAACTCGCCTAGCACAGCGCGCCGCGGCGGCACGACTCGCTCGAGCAGAAAGCCCGCCTCCGGGCGGAGACGCCAGCAGAGTTCAAACAGAGCCCGTCGGTCGCCGTAAGAGATCGCCAGCGCCTCATGCGCCCATCGCCAGAAGGCCTCCGACCGGCCCTCGCGGTAGTAAAGTTGGCCAGCGTCCACCGCGGCAGATACTTCCGGCTCAGGCGCGCCGCCTCGAGTAGCTGCGCTTCGGCCTCGGCAACCCGCCCGGCAATCTCCTCACGAAGCCCGAGATGAATGCGAATGGAGGCGTCGGCCGGGCTCAAGACGGCAGCCTGGCGAAGCCATGGGATCGGATCCTCGCCCGCGCGCTCGGCAACTTCCGCCAGCCCGAGATAAAACTCCGCCCGCCCCGAAATCAGTTCGAGGGCCCGGCGCATCTGCTCCGGCCGACCCGAGGCGAACAGATGCTCCGCCCACGCCTGGCGGATCGAAGCAAAACCGGCCCAGACTAGCAGCGCCACGGCCGGCCATCGGGCGCCGAGGCCGGCGACCTGCAACGGGCCTTTGCGGACCGGCTCCGGGCCACGCATATCGTTTATGGTATTATCTCTCAGCCGCCAAACAAAAAGGAGATAGCCATGCGCCGTCCCTGTGCGCCCGTGAGCGTGACTGCCGCGTTGCTGGCCGCTGCCGTCCTGGCAGCCTCAGCCGTGGACACGCCGATCGGCCTCGTCACCTCGGGCGGAGACTTCTTGATCGATCAGGCCCGTGTTTCCGGCAATGCAACGCTCCGGAACGGGACGCTCGTTGAGACCCTCGGCGCGCCGTCGGCGCTTCGGCTTCGCCGAGGAGCCGAGATCGACCTGGGCGAGCGAACCAAGGCGCGGGTCTTCGCCGATCGATTGGTGCTCGAAGCCGGCGTCTCCGACTTCCGCGCGGGCACAGGCTATGCCATCGAGGCCGCCTCGCTCCGCATCCGGCCCGCTTCGGCGGCAACGCGCGGCCGCGTCGTTCGCCCGGGCGAGAGGACCGTGCAGTTGGGCGTGAGCGAGGGCGCAGTCGAGGTATTCGACGCGCGCGGCATCCTGATCGCGAACGTGGTTCCGGGCACGGCGCTCGAGTTCGAGCCGCAGGTGGCCGGAGCGGCGCCGCCGTCGAGCTTCGCCGGGTGCCTGCTTCGGAAGCAGGACCGCTGGGTGCTCTACGACCAGACCACGCGACTCGTCATCCAGCTTCGCGGCACCGGATTCGAAAAGGAGTGGGGAAATCGCGTTCAGGTGGTCGGCACCACCGACGTCGGCGCGCAATCGGAGGTGGCCGCCCAGGTAGTCGATGTGACGAGCCTCACCCGCCTGGCGCAAGGCGGCTGCGAGGCAGTGGCGAAAATCATCGCGGCCGAGTTGCCCGCCAAGCCCGCTCCGCCCGGCCCGCCCGTCCAGACCGGGGGTGGCATGTCGGCCGGCACCAAGGTAGCGATCCTGGCGGTGCTGGGAGCGGGCGCAGGGGCCGGCGCCTACTTTGCCACCCAGAAAAAAGACCGATCGCCCTGAACTGGAGTTACTGAAGACCTGCTACCGCTGAGCTGAGATGGCTCAGATCGGGTGTGGTGCGGATGAGAGGACTTGAACCTCCACGGGGATTACCCCACAACGACCTCAACGTTGCGCGTCTGCCAATTCCGCCACATCCGCACGCTGCTGTCTGATTCTTTTTATAGCACACGCCAGCGCCCGCTGTGCTCACTGCTTGGGGGGAGCGCCTGAGGGCTGCGCGGGCGCCGGCTGCTGGCCCGGCGCCGGCGGAATGTTCAGCGGAATCGTTTGCGGCGTGCCGCCCTCCGGATAGAGCGTCACCGACGGCTGTCCGGCAGGAGCGCCGGTTTCGACCGGCTGCGCCTGCGAGCCGGTTTTCTCAAGCACCGTTGCCGTGACGCCGCCGCGCTTGGTGGCATAGATGGCCAGCGACAACGAGGTCAGCATGAACAGCGCCGCCGCCACCTTCGTCGCCTTCGAGAGCACCGTCGCCGAGCCGCGCGGTCCGAACGCCGTCTGCGAGCCCATGCCGCCAAAGGCTCCCGCCAGATCCGCCGCCTTGCCGCTTTGCAGCAGCACGACGATGATCAGGAAGAAGCAGATTAGCACGTGCAGAATAGTCAGGAGGACAACCATAAGGATCGAGGCGGAGAGCCGCTCGCCTCTATTCTACACCAGTTGGGCAGAGCCTGGGAGGCTCAAGGCTGCCACTCGTAGTAGGAGGCGTAGCCGCCGCCGATGTTTCGGGCCAGCCACAGGCGGTACTCCCGGCTGGCCGTGCGCGTCGGCTCGCGGCGCGGCGCCTGCTCGGTGTTTGTATAGACAAACAGCGCCGGGGCTCCCTCCGGCGTGCGGCCCAAGCAGATCACCTCGTCGCGGTAGTCGCCTGCCAGATCGGCGGTCATCGGACAGGAGCCCGAGCCTGCCTCGTTCGGCGGCGGAAGCGGGAGCGGTTCGACGGTGGAACCGTTGAACCGGCCGAGCCGCCTGCCGTCGCCCGACATCAGCTCGCGCGTCGGCGCCCCGGTCCAGTTCACCGGCCGCCAGAGGCGCGGAAATGGATTCACGAGAATCTTGCCCTCGGCCGAGAACAGCACATTGTCCTGCATGGGGTGGCCGTCCCGATTAGCCAGCAACTCCAGACCGGGCGAACCCTCCCAGATGTCGGAGGCCCAGCCGGTATGCCCGTGCACCCAGCGCGGGTCGTCTTCGCGGTTGACCTTCCAGAGCACCTGCCCGGAGCTGGCATCCACCAGATACGCCCCGGCGTGGATGCTGCTTTCCACCACGTAGTAAACCTGCCGAGTCTTGGTCGCCGGCAAGATGCGAGCGACCGCCACGATATCGGGATGGCCCCGATACAAAGCCCAGCGCAACCGTCCGTCCGGGTTGAGCAGCATCGTGCCGTTAAAAACCTCGTCGCGGCCGTCGCCGTCGACGTCGGCGATGTCCACGTGGTGCGAACCGCTGCCGTTGGTCTCGGCAAAGCTCTCGTAACGCCAGAGACGGGCCAGGCGCGCGTCAAAGGCCTCGATCACCTCGTTCTCATACAGCCCCGTCTGTGTGACGATCGCCGGCCGCTTGCCGTCCAGGTAGGCAATCGACATGTGAACGCGCGTCGAGGACTTGCTGAAGTCGGAAACCATCCGCGTCCAAGGCGTCTTGCGCAGAAGGCGCCCGCTGAGGCCCTCGAGCACCGCAAGAAAAAGCTCGCCACCCTCCTCGATCTGCGCGATCACCTCGGCGCGGCCGTCGCCGTCCAGATCATAGACGTTTACCGGCACGTTGTTGGCGTTACCGAAGCAGTGCTCGTGGCGCACCAAAGCCCTTCGCCACAGGGGACGGCCGTAGCTGGTGAAGGCCTCGAGCTCGACCGGCACGCCGGGATCGCGCGACATCTCCTGGATGCCGTTGTCGAGCCGCAGGACGACATCGAGCAGGCCGTCGCCGTCGAGATCGCCGAACACCGGCGCCACTCCGCCCTGCCGCGTCGTGGCGGAGATGCTCATGAGCAAGCCGCTCGGCTTGCCGCCCGGCTCGATGCCCGCCCACTCCGAGGGCGGTAGCTCGGCGCCGTTCCGGTCCACGGGACGTACGCGGTAGTACAGGCGCGACCCCGGGGGCGGATTCCGATCGATGAAGTTGGTCGGTCCTTGGACGGGCCGCGAGGTGATTCTGTGGCCGGCGGCGTCCGTGCGCGTGGACCGATAGACGTGAAAGCCGACCTCGGCGCTATCGCTCGCCAGAAGCTGCCAGCCGAGGAAGACCGCTCCGTCCTGGGCGGGCGCGGCAACCAGGCGCCGCACTTGGCGGCGGAAGTGAGTCGTACCCTCGGGTTCGCGGACCAGCCGAAAGCCGATGTCGGGGTGGCGGATGCCCGAGCTGGCGCCGCCGAAGACCCCGCACCGCAGGTAGTACTCGCCCCGGGCCCAGGAACCGCCGGCTAAGGCGGTCTCGCGCTCGATCGGATCGGCCACGCGATAGATGAAGCGTGAGGTCGCCAGGTCCGGGTATCGGTCCACCATCTGCCAGACATTGCCCGCCATGTCATACAGGCCCCACGAATTCCTCGCGCCTTCTTTGACCGCTCGCAAGTGGCGCTGCCAGTCGGCGAAGTTCCTGTTGCCCTCGGCATCGTAGTTGGCCTTGCCTGCCGGCGCCTCCGAGCCCCACGGGTAGACGGCTTCGGCAGAGCCCGCCCGCGCGGCGTACTCAAATTCGGCGGCCGTCGGCAGCCGGTA
>Ga0308415_1000463_pt1 | contig 17632 bp, 13 predicted proteins | sample HotsprSampleOS55_FD_203465 | JGI IMG/M metagenome (GOLD analysis project Ga0308415, IMG submission 203465) | Hot spring phototrophic mat microbial communities from Octopus Spring, Yellowstone National Park, Wyoming, United States - 20090730_OS55 ... | reverse complement strand
GTCGCTACCCGCCGGGCATCCAGGAACACTGCCCACGGGGGAGAAGATGCGCTCTCCGGTTCCGGCAAGAAGGCCAGCAGGGAATAGGTGTGCCCCACGGCCACCGGCTTTCCTCCGGGAGTGGGATGGGGTTGGTAGATGTACCCCCGGTCCTGCAAGCAATCAGCAAAGGGGCGGGGATGGGGCAGCGTGTCCACAGCCAGCAGCCGGAAGGGGCGCTTCTGAGGGGGCGGCAGGTGGCGGGCGAAGCAGGCTCGGAGGTGAGCCTCTGAAAGGGGGAAGTAGCGAATGGCCTTGAAGAGCCCGCTGTAGTGCCGGTGGCGAAAGGCCGGTTGAAGGCACAATTCCACCACCGACCGCACCCCGCAGGCACTGGAGAGGGCATCGATCAGGTCCATCGTGCCATCGGCCCAATGGTAAAGGTGCAGCAGATCAAAGATCTGCTTCCGGAATTGGGAGCAGGGGATGGTCGGCCAGAAGGGAGAAGAGGTTTTCGTGCAGCAGATCAAAGATCTGCTTCCGGAATTGGGAGAGAGCGCTGGCACTCACACGCTAATAATGCCTCACTTTTGGGATTGCCGCAAGCGCACCCTCTCAATTCCAGAAGTTAGTCCAAAGTCCAGTTCTGAAAGTGCCTGGCACGTTCTCCGCTGATAGCTACTCCAGGGGTTGACTTTTCGGGCTGGAAACGGTAAAATGATAGGCGAGGTGGAAGATGCCCCTGTACGAGTATATCTGCCAGCAATGCCAGCGCCGTTTTGACGCGCTGCGGCCGATGGCCAGCGCCGATGCTCCCATTGCCTGCCCGCACTGCGGGAGCCAGGAGACGCGGCGGGCCATCTCCCTGTTCGCCGCCATCGGCAGCGAAGGTGTCATTGCCGGTGGGGGTTCCTCCTGCACCTCCTGTTCATCCACATCCTGCGCTGGCTGCGGTTCCCGGCGGTAAACGGGCAAGCATAAAAAGCAGGCTGGCGGTACGGCGAAATTGCCGTACCGCCAGCCTGTTTTTATCCCTTACGGGGCATCCCGACGGATCAGTCCCAGTGCTTTCCGGATGTCCGTCTCCGAAATGGGCCCTTCCCGCACGACAACCGGCGGCCATCGGGTACAATCCACCACGGTAGATGAAACCCCGATGGATACCCACCCTCCATTGAACACCAGGTCCACTTCCGGGCCCAGTTGGGCCATCACCTCCTGAGCGCTCCGGGCAGGCGGGTGACCCGGGAGATTCGCGCTGGTAACCGCCAGCGCTCCCCCTGCCGCCCGAATCAGCGCGCAGGCCAGAGGAAGAGCGGGCAGGCGAATGCCGACCCGGGGCCCCTCCCCGATTTCCGGCGGGACTGCTTCGGTCCGGGGAAGCATCAGGGTCAGGGGGCCCGGCCAGAAGCGCTGAGCCAGGGGCCGGACCGCCTCCGGCAATACTGCGAAACGGGGGAGTTCCTCCAGGTCGGAGAGGAGGAGGGCGATGAAAGCGCCGTCGTCCCGGCCCTTGATCCGCCACAGGCGACGCAGGGCATCGGTGCAGTTGGGGAGGGCAGAAAGTCCGTACACGGTGTCCGTAGGGATTGCGACCAGTCCTCCTGCCTGCCACACGGCCAGAGCCTGTTCTACGGCATCGGGTTCTTCGGCCCGGACGATTCGGGCGGTCACAGGACAACCTCCAGTACCCGGTCGCGGCCGGCCAGGTCAGGGTAAATCTGGACGCGCGCCGGGGGGAACACCGCGCGGGCCAGAGCGGCCGCCTCCGGGCCCTGCCCGGCGCCGATTTCCACCAGCAGAACGCCCCCCGGGCGGAGCAGACGGGCAGCGTCGGCCAGCAACCGCCGGACCACCCGCAGTCCTCCTGGCCCGCCGTCCAGCGCCAGCCGGGGCTCGTGCTCCCGCACCGACTCCGGCAACGACGCCCATTCCTCTTCGGCCACGTAGGGCGGATTGCTGACCAGCATGTCCACCGGCCCCCTCAGCGGGGAGGCCAGGTCGGCCTGCAGGAAGTGGATGCGGTTCGCCACGCCGTGACGGCGGGCGTTCATCACTGCGACGCTCAGTGCGGCGCGGGAGAGGTCGGTGGCATAGATGCGGGCGCGGGGCAACCGGACCGCCAGGGCCACCGCCACACATCCGCTCCCCGTCCCCACATCCACCACGGTCTGCGGACCCCGCTCCAGGGCCAGTTCCACCAATGTTTCCGTCTCCGGACGGGGAATGAGCACGTCCGGGGTGACAACGAAATCCAGGCCAAAGAACTCCACGCGCCCGGTCAGATAGGGGAGAGGGATGCCTGTGGCCCGGCGGGCCAGCAGGTCCCCGTAATGCACCCCCTCTTCGGGGCTCAGAGGCCGCTCCGGGTGGGCCAGGATGGTCGTTCGGGTGAGCCCGGTCGCATGGGCCAGCAGAATCTCCGCCTCCAGATGGGGCATATCGGTGACGGAGGCCAGCGCAGCGGCCCCCTCCCGCAGCGCGGCGGCGATGTCGGAGAAGGGACACGGGTGTACATGGGTCACACGGATGCCCACGGATTGTTCACGCCGATTGACATCGCTCTTCTTGGGCACTTCGTGTCGGTTGTCGGCTTCCGCCGACATTCTTCATGCAGGACTTAAAGAGTGGGGAGTGTCACTCCTGAAGCCCGCCAAATAACCGTTTTGAACGTGCCAGGCACTTTTGGAAGTGCCTGGCACGTTCGGAAGCAGCACAACTCTTATGTTTGTTTGTTATGGAACCGCCAGGGCCAACGGGCGATACCGGGTGGGGGCGGGTCCACCAATAATTCGGACACATTGACCCCGGGCAATGACAGTGCCACCTTGCTGACGGATGAATTCGGTGATACCCTGCGAATCCACTGAAATGTAGAAAGGGTCACCCGGAAGAGGCTCACCGGGCTGAGCCAGGATGTAATCGCCGTCTTTCTTTAACTGTTGCTGGAAGAACTGATGGACCTGCAAATCATCCGGGACGGGGAACATGCAGCAATCAGCCGTCAGGACCAGCCAGTCCCACAGGGGGACAACCTGCAATGTTCTCCCGTCCAAGAGCAGAGAGGCATCCCGGGCATATTCTCCCCAGAGAGTCGCCGTGGCTCCGCCCGCCAAGTGGATGGGCAGGAAAAGGGTGAGCCCTCTCTCGTGCGGGACGGATTCTATCAGCCGCCCGATCAGATGGTCAATCCATTGGGCTAACCGCTGGCATCGCCCGGCCTGCTCCGTTTCTTTGTGCACAGTCCAATAGTGGTAAGCGACGTCCAGCAACTTTCGTGACGCGTCATACTCGTTGAGGGCTCCGGTATGATCGCCCATCAGGTGGCGGACCAGGCCGAGGTTGAGGGCCGCGACGGCTTCATTGTGCCGCTGGTCAGGACCGGGCTGCCGCTGGAACACCTCGCGGGCCCGCTCGGCCAGTTCCAGGGCCGGATGGGTGCGGCCGGTTCCCCAGCAGAGGTTGCTCAAAAAGAGGGCCGCTATTCCCTCGCCGAGAGGATGGCGACCCTTGCGGGCTGTTTCCAGCGCCTCCCGGGCCAACCGCTCCGCCTCATCCAGACGCCCGGCTTTCAGGGCGTCCAATCCCCGAACCACCAGCCGGACCGCCGGTGCTGAACCATCGCCCCAATATAGCGCGCTGGCCGGAATGGCCCAGAGAATCCGATGTAGCATTACTCCCCTCCTCTAATCTGAACCCGGTAACCTCCGCTCCTCGCCCAGGAGTTCCTGGAGCCGGCGGAGGGTACGGATGGCCTCCGGGGGCAGGAAGGCGCGGGTGAAGGGGTCGTAGGACATCCAGCGCAGGGTCTCCGCCAGGCGGGCCGCCAGCAGGTACGGGCGGAGTTCGTCATCACTGATAGCGACACTCTGGAGTTCCCGGATCAGGGTGATGAGCATCTCCGCCTGGGCGCGGGCACGGACCGCCTCCATCCGCAGGAGTTCCGCCTCCCCCTCCACCCGGATGGCCGCTTCGTGGCTTTCCCACTCGGCCTGCCAGGCTTCTATCCACTGGGCAGGGATTTGCTCGTCCTCTACCTTGATCTCCCCCAGTTGGACGCTGAGGATGCGCGCGCCGACCTTCGGCGCCTCCTTCTGGAGTTCGGTTTCCAGCCGCCGACGGATGACCTCCCGAGGGTGTTCAACATCCTCCCCGGTAGGGCCCAGGAGCCAGTCCAGGTAGTACTCCGCCAGGATGCTGCGCAGCATCCCCTCGGTGAGGCCCACCACTACCCGCCCCCGCCAGTCCATCGGGGGGGCTTTAGAATCGGGGTCCCGCACCCAGCGGGCCGTCGCGGCTTTGAAGACTGCCTCGGGGGTGAAGGGGTAAGGCTCGTCATCTGTCGGCTGTTTCGGAGGAGCGTCTGCTGCGGTCCGGTCGTCTATCTTGAAGCGGATGTCGGCCTCACAGATGACCGGGATGCCATCCCGGGTCATCCCCTTGACCGGGAGGGTCCACTGCTGAGGCCGGAGGTCCACAATCTCCCAGACCTTCTCAAACGGCTCCAGGTAAGGGTAGTTCTTCCGTTTGGGGAGGTGCGCGCTCAGAATCCGTTCCAGCCGCCCGCACCGTTCCGTCACGACGGCCGTGTCGTTGTAGATGACCATGTACCCTGGCCCGCCTACCCGGTGCAGGACGGAGTTTTCCCCGGAAGCGATTTTCCCATCCTTGACCAGCAGGTACGGGGCGAACTTCCAGGGCCCGAAGATGCGGCGGTACACAAAAGACGCCGCTTCTTCCAGGGTTTGAATCTTGTAGAGCGTCTGGGTGAACCGCGCGGCGTGGCGCATGGCCAATGCCAGGCCCAGCAGGATGGGAAAAGCATAAACGACTCCCAGGAGAGCCAGGGTGGGAGCAAAGGTGAGCCCTCGGTGAACAGCCCCAGCGATCAGCAGGCCCGGCAGGAGTGCCAGAAACACCAGTGGCCCCAACCAGGGGAGAACTCGTCTCAAATGTCGGAAGCCCCACTGTGGTGCGATCATCCCTGTTCTCCTGTCGCAATGTTTCCTCCCAGACGGCGCAGGTCCTCCGGGGTTTCTCGGGGGAGATAGCGCCGCAGCATCGGTTGCTGGATCATCTCCTCCAAAATCCGCAGGAACTGCTGGAGGACCTTTTCCGGTGTCGCCGGTGTGCCGGGGCGGTCCAGGTCCGCCAGTTGCTCCCCCAGCGCCAGGATGAGGTGGGCCTGGGCCTCGGCGCGGGCCTGTTCTATGCGCCAGAGCCGCTCCCGCTGGCCCTCGGCCTGTTTGACCAGGATCCGGCGCACCCATTCGGTCCGCCAGTTCCGCACGCGCTCTTTAAGGACTTCCTGCTCCTTGACCGGCAACAGGTTGCTGATCCCACCGCCGATCAACTGAATGCCGAAGGGCTCCAGTTCGGCCCGCAGGCGTTCCCGGAACTCCCGGGCGATGCGCACCCGGGGCGGTTCCTCGCCGGGGTCATAGCGGTAGAGGTCGTCAAAGTCGTACTGAGAGAGAATGTCCTGGAGAATCCGGGTGCCGTAGAGTTGGGGCAGTTCATCCCAGGAACGCTGGGAAGGATCAGGGGTTCCGGGAAGGGCCATCATCTGGGCATGGACGGCCCGGAAGGCCGCGCTTTTGCGGTACGGAAAGGGTTCGCCCAGACGCGGCACCTGGTCCCCCCGGTCAATCTGGAAGGGGGTGAAGGCCAGTACTTTCACCTGGATGCCGTCCCGGGTCAGGCCCTGCACGGTGAACGCGCGCAGTTGGGGGCGCAGGTCCAGGGTCCGCATCGGGCGTTCGGCAAAGCCGGTAAAGGAGAGCCCCGGCCCCTGGGCCCCCCTGAACTGAAGCCCATTAGAGACGGCAACCGCATGGTCGCAGTCAGAGAGGATGATCCCGTTCCCCCAGGCAAACATCGCCAGAGCGTCTCCCTTTCCCCGTTGCTCGAGCTTGTCCTCTTCCCGGGGCTCATCGGTCACCACCCAGAAGGGATAATTCTGACCCAAGAGAACGTCCCAGAGAATTTTGAAGGCATGCCAGTGCTCTTTCAGGCGCTGACGGAGGCGCTCCCCCCGGGATACGGATCGGTCGGGAGGCGGGAACGGAAGCAGGAAGCCCCCCAGCAGAAAGAGCCCGATCAAAAACGCCAGTACGAACAGGAAAAACTCGCCGATGAGCAGCGCCGGCTTCAGGAAGGAGGGGAGTGGCACGATGAAGATGACCCATGTCAGCCAGAGAGCGATCAGGAGCAAGAGGCCAATGATGACGATTCCCCCGCGCCTCTGAACAGCCAGAACCATCAGAAAGAACAGAAACCAATGGACGATCAGAAAGGCCAGCCCCAGGGCCAGGAGCCAGAAGGTGGGCCAAGAGGGGAAAAGAAGCGCCAGGATACCGATAGGAATGAGAATAGCCATAAGGACCAGGGGCAGGTAAAACAAATAAATTATCTCCAGGCTATCCGTCCGGTCTGAGAGGCCTTCATCGGGGGTGAAAGGTACCTGTTCCGCCATGGCGCTCCAACTCTGTGGGGATAGAGTTCTCCTGAACGTTGAACGGGGCACGGGTTAGCATAGACGGTACGGTTCTTGTACCGGTGTCCATCTGATATAATGATACTCCATTAAGAGATTTCGTCAAGACGGGCAACGGGCAGAGTGTGTCGGCAGGGCCGATCGGAGGCCGAGGGCCTACTCTTCTTCTTCCCACACCAACTCTATTTTCCCGATGCGGACGGTATCTCCGGGCCGGACCCCGGCCTCCCGCAGGGCATCCAGCACGCCCATGGCCTCCAGGGAGCGGTGAAGCCGGTAGACGGCCTCCTCCAGTTCCAGCGGGGTCATCGCGGCCAGCCGCTCCACCCGCTTCCCCCAGACCCGCCAGCCGTCGGCCTCCCGCTCCACCCAGAACGTTCGCTCGTCGTCCTCCAGCCGGAAGACCGGAATTTCGTAGGCAGGTTCAGGCACCCTGGGGAGTTCGGCCAAACGCCGCGCGGCCGCCCAGAGGAGATCGCGTACCCCTTGGCGGGTCAGGCCGGAGATGGGGAAGACTTCGTAGCCCTGGGCCTGCAGTGCGTCCCGCGCCTGGGGCCAGCGCTCCCGGGCCTCGGGCATGTCCATTTTGTTGAAGGCCACCAGTTGGGGCTTCTGGTCCAGCCCGCGGCCGAACGCGGCCAGTTCGGCGTTGATCGCGGCGAAGTCCCCCAACGGGTCCTCCGCCGTCCCGTCCAGCAAATGGATGAGGAGACGGGTGCGCTCTACGTGGCGGAGGAACTCGTGCCCCAGGCCCCGGCCCTGGCTGGCCCCCTCTATCAGCCCGGGCAGGTCGGCCATGACGAAGTCCGGCCCATCATCCAGGACGACGACGCCCAGGTGGGGCTGGAGGGTGGTGAAGGGGTACGGGGCAATCTTGGGCCGCGCCGCCGTCACCGCCGCCAGCAGGGTGGACTTCCCGGCATTGGGCTTCCCCACCAGCCCCACATCGGCCAGGAGTTTCAGTTCCAGATGGAGGGTGCGCTCTTCCCCCGGCTCCCCGTTCTCGGCGATGCGGGGGGCCTGATAGGACGGGGTGGCGAAACGGGCGTTGCCCCGTCCTCCCCGCCCGCCCCGGGCCACCACCACCTCTTGCCCTGGTTCGGTGAGGTCGGCCAGCACCCGCCCGGTGGCAGTGTCCCGGACCACCGTCCCGGGCGGTACCGGCACCCGCAGGTCGGCGCCGTTGGCCCCGTGCTGGTTCTTCCCCCGTCCGTGCTGGCCCCGCCCGGCGCGAAAGTGGCGCTGGCGGGTGAAGCGGTAGAGGGTGTTCAGATGGGGGTCCACGTAGAGGATGACGTCCCCGCCTTTGCCGCCGTCACCCCCCGCCGGTCCGCCGAAGGGGACGTACTTCTCCCGCAGGAAGGCCACGCAGCCGTTCCCGCCGTCTCCGCCTTTCACGTAGATGGTCGCTTCGTCTACGAACATCGCGTATCGCCTATCGCTAATCGCGTATCGCGTATCGCACATCACGTTTCACTTTTCACGTTTCACGCATTGTGACCCTTCGCACCAACCAGTTCTCCACCTGCTCCCGGTACCGCCCGAACAGGTAGGTCAGCACCAGCGCGCCCCCCACCAGCCCGGCCCAGACTTCTGCCGGGGGACGGGTCGCGTTGGCTCCCACCCAACTGGCAACGATCAGGCCGGGCAGCCGCCCCACCCCGGCCAGGAGCAGCATGTACGGGATGGGGAGGGGGCTCAGCCCGATGACGAAACAGGCCAGGTCATCGGGGAGGAGCGGCAGCAGGAAGACCAGCAGGAAGAAGGTCGGGCCTCGCTGCCGGGCCAGACCGTCCCACCGCTCCAGGCGCGCCGGGCCGACCAGCCGCGCGACCAGCGGGCGGCCCAGCCACCGGCCCAGCCCCATGGCCAGCGCCGAGCCCAACTGGACGCCCAGCCAACTGTAGAAGGTGCCCCGGAGGACGCCGTAAAGGTAACCGTTCGCCAGACCGAAAATCTGGCCAGGAACGGGCGCCAGCAGGACCTGCGCCGCGTTCAGCAGGATGCTGCCCAGTGGCCCCCAGGGGCCCAGCGCCAGGACCCAGGCCTGGATGGACTCCCGGTCCGTCAGCCAGCGGTGGAGCGCCGGCCCGACAGCCACCCCCAGCCCGAAGAGCAGAAGCAGGGTGGTCCCCCGGGGAACCCACCGCAGGTATCCCGTTCGGTGGGACGGGCCGGAAGCAGGTGGAGGAGAATGAAACCGAACGCCTTCCATCGGCCTGTCGTCTGTCGTCCGTCGTCTATGGTCTATCGTCTGTGGTCTATCGTCTGTAGTCTATCTCCGGCTATCCCGCAATCTCAAACTCATCCACAGCCCCCCTGCGACCCCCGCTGTGGTCACCGCGAACAGGAACGGGTAGGAGGTCAGCCGCAGGAGCACCCCGCCCAGGAAAGAGACCGGCACCAGCACCCCGCCCATGGTGTTGTAGAGGCCCACGAAGAGGGGACGGCGGTCCTCCGGCGCGATTTCCAGCAGATAGTTGAACATCCCCATCATCCAGGTGTTGTTGGTGATGCCGAAGCAGAAGTAGACCAGGGGATAGAGTTGGCTAATCCAGCCGCCCTTGGTCAGGTGGATGAGCAGGGCCAGGAGCGGGCTGAGGAGGGTGGCGGAAGCGCCGGCCCAGATCGCGGCCCGGGGCCCCCAGCGCTCACTCAGCCAGCCCAGCCCGACGCTGGCAACGATGCCCCCCACCATCTGCGCCGAGACGAACCAGCCGACCACGGCCTCCGGCAGTCCGACGACCTCCGTCGCGTGCAGGATGTAGAAGGGTAGAGCCAGGCCGACCAATCCCATCAGCCAGCGGGCGAAGACCAGTCGCCGGAAGTCCGGCCATCCTCTCCAAACTTCTCGGAGTTGGCTGCGGAAACTGTAGGAAGCAGTGGAAGTAGGAGATGCATCTCTCTCCGGCTCCCGGAGCAGAGTCAGGGCAATTGTGGAGGGCATGAGCGACAGACCGGCGAGGGCGAAGAGCACGGCGTAGTTGGTGGGATACGGAAGCATAGGGTGCGAGAGGATAATTCCCACCAGCCCCCCCACGCCGATGCCAGTCAAACCGCCGATGAGTTGTCCGGCTCCGATCAGCCGTCCCCGCCGGGTCGGCGGGATCATTGCGGCCATCAGGTCAAACCAGGCCAACGCCGCAATGCCGTCCAGAACGTTGAACAGCCCGATGCCGGCCAGAAAGACGGCCAGCATCCAACCGGGATGGCGGGTCAGGCTGGCCCAGATGACGATCGCCAGCAGGAAGTAGACGGGCCGACCGATGTAGATCGCCCGGAGCAGATACGGCTTCTTGCGGGGCTTCCGCCCGATGATCGCCGCCGCCAGCAGTTGGGGCAACAGCCATCCCGCCGCTATCATCGTGCTGACCATCCCGACCAGCGGCTCCAACGCCGTCAACGTGCGGGCGAAGGCCGGCAGGACGGTGTTGGGGTTCAGAAACGAGTAGGCCACCCCGAAAAAGACGTAGTCGGTCAGCAGGGCGATAAAATTGTGACGAAAGTGGGGCGGCAGGATTTCCTGGCCTGCGTTGCCTGCCTCCTGGTTTTTCTGAACGGTTTGCTCCATATAGCGGATTCTCCCCTTCGTTCCGATGCAGACAGTCCCGTGAGTCCGACGCTATTGCACCGCAATTACCTACCCTGGTTCTGCTTGGCGGGGTAAGCCGTCCACGAATGCTTCACGAATGCACGAATCGCGCCATCATTCGTGGATGGCCCCCGCGGCTGACGATCAACGCAACAGGGGATGGTAGGTATTACCCGGGTTTTTTAAAATCTCATAAGCGCCCCTTCTCATCTGAACCCGTCGTGTACGACCGGCAAGATTGCGGCCCAGGCCGAAATTCACAGCACGGATTTGCCATTGGTTGAGCATACCACAATTTAGGCGATAGTCAACCCTGCTCACAACGGCCAATTGCCTTTTGCCCGTTCAGTGCTATAATCCTCCTCGGAAGGTAACCATTCAGGCTTCCTCACCCCACCCCCGCCGCCTGCGGCGGGCGGCAAAGCCGCTGGGGGAGGGGTAAGGGCTGAACAGTTACCCCGGAAGAACCGCGCCGCCGTGACTCATCCCGCCCATCCGCGACCTGCGACTCTGTGACCTGCGACTCTGCGACCTGCGATCCTGCGCCCTGCGCCCTGAATCTGGAGGCCATCATGAGCACTTCCGCCACCCCCGAAGCCATCGCACCGGTCCGGCTGAGCGCCAGTTACAAGTTCATCTGGGGACTGGCCGCGCTGGGGACCTCCCTGGTCTCCGGCACCTACGGGGCCCTCCTCCCCATCTTCTACCAGGACTACCTGGGCCTGCAGGCCCGCTGGATCGGGCTTGCCTCCGCCATCTACGCGGTGTGGAACGCACTGAACGACCCGCTCTTCGGCTACATCACCGACAGCACCCGCTCCCGCCGGGGGCGGCGCATCCCCTACATGCGCTACACCGCCCCCTTCCTGGGCCTGACGTTCATCCTGGTGTGGCTGGCCCCCGCCCGGGCGGGCCAGGTGGCCCTCTTCGGGTGGATGCTGACCACCATGCTCCTCTACGACACCTGCTACACCATCGTCGGCCTGGTCTACTCGGCGCTGCTGCCGGAGGTGAGCGAGTCCGACGCCGAGCGGAACCACCTGCAGATTTCCGCCTCTCTCTTCGGACTGCTGGGCTTCCTCCTGGGGTTCATCATCCCGGAGATGTTCCGCCCCAAGGCCGGGACCTCCCCGTCCTTCCTGCCCCTGCAGGTCTCTATGGTCGTCGTCGGCGCGGTCAGCGCGCTGCTGATCATCGCCACAACGCTGAAGGTGAAGGAGCGCCCGGAGTTCTACCGGGTGGACCAGCCGCTGCCGCTGAAGGAAGCCATCCGCTACACTTTCACCAGCAAGTCCTTCCTCCTCCTGGTCAGCCAGAACTTCATGTCCATCCTGATGCAGTCGCTGGTGGTGGGGATGCTCTTCTACCTGGCGGACTACGTGCTCCGGGTGAACGCGATTCTCCTTCTGGCGGCCGTCTTCATCCCCCTCTTCATCGGCGTTCCGCTGACCTCGCCCATCCGCCGACGGTTCGGGGTGGCGGGCGCGCAGCAACTCCTCCTGCTGGTGGCCGGGATCGCCCTGGTCCTCATCGCCGTGGTGCCGAATCCGCTCATCCCGGTCTGCCTGGCGGTGGCGGGGTTCGGGCTGGCGGGCCCCCAGACGCTGACCAACGTCCTCTTCGCCCAGGTGGCGGACGAGGACGAACTCCGCTCCGGGGTCCGGCGGGAGGGCGCGTTCTTCGGCGTCAACGCGCTGCTGACCAAACCGGCCCAGTCGGTGGCGCTGGCGCTCATCCCCTTCGTCCTGGAGGCCACGGGCTTCGTCACCCGGGAGGCCCACGGCGGTCAGATTTACTTGGACCAGCCCGCCAGTGCCCTCTTCGGGATCAAGGTCCTCATCGGCCTGATCCCGGGCGTGGCGCTGGTCATCGGCGCGGCCATCCTGCACTGGTTCCCCCTCAAGGGCCGCTACCTGGCCGAGGTCCAGGAACGGGTGCTCCGCCTCCACGCGGAGGAGCATGCCCGGTTGTAGAACAACTGCGCGCAGTTGTCCCAAAGAGGATGTCCGATGAGTCGCTACGTGGAATTTCGTCTGCCCGACGGCAGTCCCGTCATTCTGGAGACCGACGAGCCGGGGAGGGGGGTGGTCAAGGCCGGCGTGGGCGAGGTGGTGGAAAAGGTTCAGCAGACCTTTGAGGAGGCCGTGGAGAACGCGCGCAAGGCGGCGCTGGTCATCCTGGAAAAAGTCCGCCACCTCTCCCTGCACGACCCGCCCGACGAGGTGGAGATTACGTTCGGGCTCAAGGCCTCGGGGGAATTGAACACCCTGGTGGTGGCCCGGGCGGGCACCGAGGCCAGTTACTCGGTCAGGTTGACCTGGAAGAAGGAAAAGAAGCCGGAGTTGGGTCAGAGTGCTGGACCTTGAAGTATGTGTCCTGCGCATCTGTGACGATGCGGGCCGGACCCGGGGCACGGGCTTCCTGGTGACGGAGACCCTGGCCGTGACCTGCGCGCATGTGGTGGAGGCCTGTGGCGCGGGGCCGGGCGGCCGCGTGCGCGTCGTCTTCCATCGCGGCGGCGCGCTCCAGGCCGAGGTGCTGCGCGACGGCTGGCGCGAGCCGGACGGAGACGACGTCGCCATCCTCTCCCTGCAGCCGGAGGGCGCGCCGCTTCCGGAGGGCGTCCGGCCCGCCCGGCTGGGCTCCACCCGCGCCTGCAAGGGCCATCGGATGCGCGCGCTGGGCTTCCCGCCTCTGGAGAGCGGGTACGACGTGGCCTGGGCGGAGGGGGAACTGCGCGGCGTCGTGCCGCACCCCCGAAAGCGGCCCATGCTCCAGATGGACGCCCAGCCCATTCTCAAGGGGATGAGCGGCGCGCCGGTGCTGGACCTGGAGACCGGGCGGGTTGTCGGCATGGTCAACGAATACCTGAAAGGCGCGCCGCTGGAATGGGCGACGACCTCCGAGACCCTCCACCAGGTCTATCCGGAGATTCCCCTCCACCCCCCGCAGGCGGTGGAGGACTACCTGGAGCATGTGCGCCGATACTGCGCCGAACTTCCGTACCTCACCCTCCACGACATCCGCCCGCCCCGGACGCTGGATGAAGTGTACGTCCCGCTCCAGGCGCGCCCCCAGATGCGCCCGGACCGTGAGGCAACTGCGAGCAGTTACCCGACAGAGGGCCCCCTCTCCATTTCGGACGTGATGCGGCGACACGACCCGCCCCACGTCCTCATCCTGGGCGAGCCGGGCGCGGGGAAGTCCACCCTCCTGCGTCAACTGGCCCAGCGGGCGTGGGACCGACCGCACGAGGTGGGGCTGGACGCCCCGCACCTCCCCCTCCTTATCCCGCTGCGCCGGCTGGCCGCGCAGGAGGCGGGTTCGCTGGAGGAGCGGCTGCGCCGCGCCGTGACCGGTGAACTGGTGCCGAAACGAGACCTCCCGGAGGATTTCTTCACCCGCTGGCCCCAGCAGACCGACGCGAACTGGCTGCTTCTGTTGGACGGGCTGGACGAGGTGCCCGCCGGACAGCGTCTGGACCTGATGGCGTGGCTCCGGCGGGCCATCCCTACCCTCGGCCCCGTCCGCATCGTGGTCACCTCCCGGCCCTCCGGCTACTCGCCGGGCGAGTTGGACGAGCGGGCCTTCGGCCACTACGACCTGCTGCCCTTCACGCCGGAGCAGGCCCGCGCGTTCGCCTCCCGGTGGTTCGGCGAAGGGGCAGAGAAATTCCTGGAGGAGTTTGCGCGCGTCCGGGCGGGGGCGCTGGGCGGCACGCCGCTCCTCCTGACCATCGCCGCGAAGGTCTACGGGGAACGGGGCGCGCTGCCCGGGCGCCGCTCGGCCCTCTACGACCAGTTCGTGGACATCTGGCTGGAGGAGGCGAAGGGGCGCGGGCTGAGCGCCGAACTGGGCGAGCGGGTGAGCCGTGTGGCGAAATTTGGCCTGGCGCGGCTGGCGCTGGCGATGACCGAACGGCCATGGCTTACCCCCAGGGACCTGGAGCGGGTGGCGACGGCCTATCTGCGCGACGCGCTGCGCCTTTCCGATGACGAAGCGGAGGCGGAGGGCCCCCGCTTCGTGGAGGTGATGGCGCGGCGCAGCGGCGTCTTCACCCGCCGGGGGGGAGCCTGCGATTTCATCCATCCTACCTTCCGCGAGTACCTGGCGGCCTGGGCCCTGGTGCGGGCGTGCCGGAAGGACGGCGGATACGACCTGGAGCGGGCCTGGGAGCGGGTCGTCTCCCGCTGGGGGGAGGAACGCTGGCAGGAGGTAGCGCTGTTTGCGCTGAGCCTCCTGAGCGACGCCGGGCAGGACGTCACGCCGCTGGTCCGGCGCATCTGGCGCAAGGGAGAGGAGGGATTGCGCTTCGCCGGGACCGTGCTGGCCGAAGGGGTGCCGGTGGAGGAAAGTTTGAGCGATTCCATCATAGATGCCCTGCTGGCCAGGGCTCGTGAAGCGATTTTCGTGGATTGGCCGATTTCCCTCCTGGGAGAACTGCGCGGTTATGTGCGCGCGGGCGATGGCCTGCTGGCGCTGGCGCGCGATGAGCGGGTGTATGGATGGATGCGCGAGCGCGCTGCCGAGACACTGGGCCGCCTGGGGCAGGCCGAAGACCTGCTGGCGCTGGCGCGTGATGAAATGGTGGACGAGCGGGTGCGCCAGCGCGCCGCCGAGGCGCTGGTCGAACTGGGGCGGGCCGAAGACCTGTTAGTGCTGGCGCGCGATGAGCGGGTGGATGGGCAAGTACGCCAGCGCGCCGCCGGGGCGCTGGTCGAACTGGGGCGAGCCGAAGACCTGTTAGTGCTGGCGCGCGATGAGCGGGTGGACGGGCAAGTACGCCAGCGCGCTGCCGAGGCGCTGGGCCGTCTGGGGCGGGCCGAAGAAGCGGCCCAGGCCTGGCTGGCGCTGGCGCGCGATGAGCGGGTGAGCGGGCAGGTGCGCCTGGACGCCGCCGGGGCGCTGGGCCGTCTGGGGCGGGCCGAAGAAGCGGCCCAGGCCTGGTTGGCGCTGGCGCGCGATGAGCGGGTGAGCGGGCAGGTGCGCCTGGACGCCGCCGGGGCGCTGGGCCGCCTGGGGCGGGCCGAAGAAGCGGCCCAGGCCTGGCTGGCGCTGGCGCGCGATGAGCGAGTGGACGAGGAGACACGCCTGCGTGCCGCTGGGACGCTGGGCGAACTGGGGCGAGCTGAAGACCTGCTGGCACTGGCGTGCGATAAGCAGGTGGATGGGTGGATGCGCGAGCGCGCCGCTGGGGCGCTGGTCGAACTGGGGCGGGCCGAAGAAGCGGCCCAGGCCTGGCTGGCACTGGCAAGCGATGAGCGGATGGATGGGAAGGTGCGCCAGCGCGCCGCCGAGGCGCTGGGCCGTCTGGGGCGGGCTGAAGAAGCAACCCAGGCCTGGCTGGCGCTGGCGCGCGATGAGCGGATGGATGGGAAGGTGCGCCTGCGCGCCGCCGAGGTGCTGGGCCGTCTGGGGCGGGCTGAAGAAGCAACCCAGGCCTGGCTGGCGCTGGCGCGCGATGAGCGGGTGGATGAGCAGGTACGCGAGAGCGCTGCCGAGATGCTGGGCAGATTGGGGCGGGCCGAAGAAGCGGCCCAGGCCTGGCTGGCGCTGGCGCGCGATGAGAAGGTGAATGGGCATGTGCGTCTGCGCGCCGACAAGGTGCTGGGCCGCCTGGGGCGGGCCGAAGACCTGCTGGCGCTGGCGCGCGATGAGCAGGTAGACAAGGAGGTGCGCGAGCGCGCTGCCGAGACACTGGGCCGCCTGGGGCGGGCCGAAGAAGCGGCCCAGGCCTGGCTGGCGCTGGCGCGCGATGAGAAGTTGGACAGGTGGGTGCGCGGGCGCGCCGCCAGGGCGCTGGGCCGCCTGAGGCGGGCCAAAGACCTGCTGGCGCTGGCGCGTGATGAGATGATGGATGAGCAGTTGCGCGAGCGCGCCGCCGAGGTGCTGGGCGAACTGGGCCGGGCCGAAGAAGCGGCCCAGGCCTGGCTGGCGCTGGCGCGCGATGAGAAGTTGGACAGGTGGGTACGCGAGCGCGCCGCCAGGGCGCTGGTCGAATTGGGGCGGGCCGAAGACCTGCTGGCGCTGGCGCGCGATGAGTGGGTGGACGCGTGGATGCGCCAGCGCGCCGCCGAGGCGCTGGGTGAACTGGGCCGGGCCGAAGAAGCGATCCCCATCCTGCTGGCGCTGGCGCGCGATGAGCGGGTGGACGGGTGGGTGCGCCTGAGCGCCGCCGAGGCGCTGGGCGAACTGGGGCGGGCCGAAGAAGCGGCCCAGGCCTGGCTGGCGCTGGCGCGCGATAAGCGGGTGAGCGGGCAGGTGCGCGAGCGCGCCGCCAAGGCGTTGGGCGAACTGGGCCGGGCCGAAGAAGCGGCCCAGGCCTGGCTGGCGCTGGCGCGCGATGAGCGGGTGGACGCGTGGATGCGCCAGCGCGCCGCCGAGGCGCTGGGCGAACTGGGGCGGGCCGAAGAAGCGGCCCAGGCCTGGCTGGCGCTGGCGCGCGATGAGCGAGTGGATGAGCAGGCGCGCGAGCGCGCCGCCGAGACGCTGGACCGCCTGGGGCGGGCCGAAGAAGCGGCCCAGGCCTGGCTGGCGCTGGCGTGCGATGAGCGGGTGAAATGGTGGATGCGCGAGCGCGCCGCCAAGGCGTTGGGCGAACTGGGCCGGGCCGAAGAAGCGGCCCAGGCCTGGCTGGCGCTGGCGCGCGATGAGCAGGTAAACAAGGAGGTGCGCGAGCGCGCTGCCGAGACACTGGGCCGCCTGGGGCGGGTCAAGGAAGCGGCCCAGGCCTGGCTGGCTCTGGCGCGCGATGAGCGGGTGGACGCGTGGATGCGCCAGCGTGCCGCCGAGGCGCTGGGCCGCCTGGGGCGGGCCGAAGAAGCCGCCCAGGCCTGGCTGGCGCTGGCGCGCGATGAGAAGGTGGATGGGCTGGTGCGCCTGCGCGCCGCCGAGGCGCTGGGCGAACTGGGGCGGGCCGAAGAAGCGGCCCAGGCCTGGCTGGCGCTGGCGCGCGATGAGTGGGTGGACGAGTGGATGCGCCTGGGCGCCGCCGAGGCGCTGGGCAAACTGGGGCGGGCTGAAGAAGCCATCCCTATCCTGCTGGCACTGGCGCGTAATAAGAAGGTGGACTGGGAGGTGCGCCTGCAGGCTGCCGAGGCGCTGGGTGAACTGGGGCGGGCCGAAGACCTGCTGGCGCTGGCGCGCGATGAGAAGGTGGGTAAGGGAGTGCGCGAACGTGCCGCCGAGGCGCTGGGCGAACTGGGGCGGGCCGAAGACTTGCTGGCGCTGGCACGCGATGAGAAGGTGGGTAAGGGAGTGCGCGAACGTGCCGCCGAGGCGCTGGGCGAACTGGGCCGGGCCGAAGAAGCGGCCCAGGCCTGGCTGGCGCTGGCGCGCGATGAGAAGGTGGACGGGCGGGTGCGCGTGCGCGCTGCCGAAGCGCTGGGCGAATGGGCGGACGCGCGCATCCTCCCGGAACTGGAGCGAATAGCCTGGCAGAGTGAGAGCGAAGCCGTGCGCCGGGCCGCGCAGCGGGCTGTGAAGCGAATCCGAAGGCGCAGGGGCGCCGGTTGAAATCGGCCTGCCCTCACCCCTCCCCCCGGCCCCCTCCCCTCTCCCGCTCG
>Ga0308415_1000462_pt1 | contig 17635 bp, 8 predicted proteins | sample HotsprSampleOS55_FD_203465 | JGI IMG/M metagenome (GOLD analysis project Ga0308415, IMG submission 203465) | Hot spring phototrophic mat microbial communities from Octopus Spring, Yellowstone National Park, Wyoming, United States - 20090730_OS55 ... | reverse complement strand
CCCCAAGCGACATCACCGCGGATGGCCCCGTGGCCCTCCACGTCCACCACCACTCCTGCGGTCAGACGATAACTGGCCACGTTCTGTACCGTCACCCGGCCCCCGTCGTCCAATTCGGCCCGCACCTTGCCGACCGGGGTCTCCAGCACGTGGCTGCCCGGTCGGATGCGCCTCAGGTACGCCAGGGTGATCATTACGCCGATCAGCCCATGGCCGCACATCCCCAAATAGCCTACGTTGTTGAAGAAAATCACCCCCGTAACGGCGTCCGGCCGCTCCGACGGGCACAGCAGCGCTCCGACCAAAGCCTCGAATCCCCGGGACTCGTTCACAACCGCGGAACGAAACCAGTCGCAGCGGTCCCGAAGCTGCTCCAGTTGCCGGGCCACGGAACCCCCGCCCAGATCCGGCCCTCCCTCGATCACCACGCGGGTCGGCTCGCCCTCCATGTGCGAGTCAATGACGCGCACGCGTTCGACGCCTTCGTTCCACATGGTTTTCAGCAGGCGGGTAGCGCCGGACGGCTCACCAGCGCCTGGCGAATGATGCTTACCACCTGGCCGCGTTCGGGGCCTTCCAGGGCGAGCCGCGGCGCGCGCACCGTCTCAGCGCCCAATCCAACTTCGGCCATGGCGAGCTTGAAACGGTGTCCCAGGCTCAGTTGAAAGTTGGTGACGGCGGTTCATAGTTATTCTACGCCACCGCCTGCCGGGTGGCGGGCTGCGATCCATCCAGGATCGCCTTCAGGGCCCACAGATCGCGGTAGCCCATGATCTTGCGGTACTTGTTCTCCCCCTCCAGCAACGCGGCCGCGGACCCGCGTGCGGGCATGCCCGGCCGCCAGCGGCACACCCGCCGCGTCGTGGCACGCACCCCGGAATGAGGATTGTCCACGATGTTGCTGGTGGCCAGACATCGCTGCAGGGAACGCGGCACATCCAGCCGGTTGATCGGGAAGCACTCCTCCAACCCTTCCAGCAGAGAGCGAGCCGCGTCCGGATAGTCGTGCTCCAGCCAGCCAGCGATCTGCCGGAACTTGGCCAGCCCCTCCTTCTCGTTCATCCGCCAGGCCGCCCGCATCAGGGAGGCCGTTTGCGCTTGCTGAGCGCGGGGCAACCGGGCCAGCACATTGCGCAGCTTGTGGTTCCTACAGCGTTGTACCGGCGTCTCGGCGCCAAAGACAGCATTGATCGCGGTGCGCAGGGCCTTGGATCCATCGATGACGAATAAGCGCCGCCGCTCGGGGTTCACCCCGTGGCTCACCAGATGTTCAAGCAGATCCTTGGCGGCCTCGGCATTCTCGGTGGCCCCTTCGCGCAACGCCAGCACGTGCTTGCGCCCCTCGAGGTCCACGCCCACCGCGGCCAGCACGCATTGCTCGCCAAAGTGCATGCCGTCGATGTAGATCACCAGCAGATCCACATCGTCGAATCTCCGCTCCAGCAATTGTTTCAGGGCTGCCTCGGAAGCCTCGGCCGCCTCCCGGCTCACCGCCGAACGCGACACCCCCACCGTATCGGCCATCTCCGCAATGACTCGCTCATAGCGCCGGGTGGAGACCCCGTGCCACAGGATTTCCAGCATCCGCTGGCCGGTGGCGGCATCGGCCTGCATCGCTTCGTAGGCCGGAACGGGAACCTCCTTGTTGGCTCCCCGGCCCTTCCTGCGGAGCCGCGGTTTCCTCACCCGGAGCTTGCGTTCTTTCAAGCACACCCGTCCCGCCTGGCCCCCATGCCAGACGATGTCCTGTTGGCGCGCCTTGCCCTGCTGCGGTTCGCCGGCCACTTGGCGGGCCGACAGCTCAAGCACGGCCTCGATACTGGCACGGCCCAGCACGTCGATCAGCTCGTCGACGGCCATCCGGCTCTGTTCGATCAGTTCCACCATCGGCAGCAGGAGCTGCCCGTGGCGGGTCAGGAAGTCGGCCAGCTTGCGCTGGTTGGCCCTTCCCTGGTTGTCAATCGTGTGGTAGCTTCGTTTCACGGCGGTTCTCCTTTGCAAGGTTTGATCACCCCGGTTCTACTGAGAATCAAGGGCGAACCGCCGCCTCAACTTTCAACTACGGGTGGGACACCGTCCTCAGCCAAGGGCCATCGCACTCCCGACCAGCTGCGGGCCGAGCGCGCCCCTTGGGTCCATCCCAAGGTCTATGCCCTGCCGCCTGTGCTATTGTCGTCTCTCTCAGCCCAAGATCTGCCCTCCCCCAGGCAGATCCTGGGTCAGGATCTACCTGGGCATGTCACGCTACCATGGGAGAGTCCCGGGAGAGGCATCATGCAATTCCTGTTCGACAGTCTGCTCGAGCTGATCACGCAAACTTCCGTCAACCTTCCGCCTGACGTGCGCGCCGCCATGGGCGCCGCCCTGAACCAGGAGGAACCCGAAACCAAAGCCGCCCAGGCCTTCTCCATCATCGCGGGCAACATTGACATGGCCCACGACGACGAAGGCCCCATCTGCCAGGACACCGGCATGCCCACCTTCCTCATCCACACGCCGGTGGGCGTCAACCAGCTCCGGATCGCCGCCGCCGTGCGCGAGGCCGTCGCCGAAGCGACCCGCCGCGGCAAACTGCGACCCAACTCGGTGGACTCGATCACCGGCAAGAACACCGGCGACAATCTGGGGACCGAAACGCCGATCCTGCATTTCGAGCAGTGGGACAAAGACGAAATCGAAGTGCGCCTGATCCTGAAGGGCGGCGGCTGCGAGAACATGAACGCCCAGTACTCGCTGCCCTGCGAGCTCGATCATCTGGGGCGCGCCGACCGCGACCTGGAAGGCGTGCGCAAATGCATTCTCCACGCCGTCTGGAAAGCCCAGGGCTACGGATGCGCGCCCGGCGTGGCCGGCGTGTGCATCGGAAGCGATCGCGCGCACGGCTATACGCTGGCCAAATACCAACTGTTCCGCCCGCTGGACGACGTCAATCCCGATCCGCAACTGGCCGCGCTGGAGGCGCGCATCATGGATGAGGCCAATCGCCTCGGCGTCGGTCCCATGGGCTTCGGCGGGCGCACCACGCTGATCGGATGCAAGATCACAGCGGCCAATCGCCTGCCCGCCAGCTTCTTCGTCTCGGTAGCGTACGAGTGCTGGGCTTACCGGCGACTGGGCGTGCGACTGGACCCGGCCTCAGGCGCCATCCTCGGCTGGCTCTATCGGGATCCTTCCCGCCCCGTGGAACGGATGGCCAAGGAAACCGGCTTCCCGCTGACCGGTCGCGAAATCATCCTGCGCACGCCGCTGACCGAAGAAACCGTGCGAGCGCTGAAGGTCGGCGACGTGGTCCTGATCCACGGCGAGATTTTCACCGGCCGCGACGCCGTGCACGCCTGGCTGATGAAGAACCCGCCGCCGGTGGACTTGAACGGCGCCATCATTTACCACTGCGGCCCGGTCATGCTCAAGGAGGGAGATCGCTGGATCACCAAGGCCGCCGGTCCTACTACGTCCAACCGCGAGGAGCCCTACCAGGGCGAAATCATCCGCCGCTACGGCCTGCGCGGCGTGATCGGCAAGGGCGGCATGGGAGCGCGCACGGCCGCCGCCATGAAAGAATGCGGCGCGGTGTACTTGCACGCCATCGGCGGGGCAGCGCAGTTCTATGCTCGCGCGGTGGAAAAGGTCCTGGGCGTCTACCTGATGGAGTTCGGCATCCCCGAGGCCATGTGGCACCTGCAAGTGAAGGACTTCCTGACCATCGTCACCATGGATGCCCACGGCCACAGCCTGCACGCCGAGCTGGAAGAGCAAAGCGCGCGCGTACTGGCCGCCATGAGCGGGCAATAAGCCCTGAGGAGGTGTGGGACTGGAGCGGCATACGTCCCCGGCGTGCGACGTTGCCGGATGCCCGCAGCAATCGCGCTCTGGGCTGTCACCGTCACGAGAACCGGCCGCGGCCCCTCTGTCCGCCGCGGTTCGGCGCCGAAATGCCGGCGCTGCTTTTTGCGCGGCACGCCATTTGTTGCAAACTGGTGGAAAGCAGGGAGAATGATCGTGTCCCGCAGCAAACTCGCGGCGTGCCCGGGCGGGCCGGAAAGCGAGGGAAGAGGCGCCGATGCGGCGTCCTTTTGCGGCAAGGCGGCAGGCCGATCCTAAGGTTGTTCGGCAAGCGGCGGGGCGGATGAGTCTTGCACCAGCGTCCGAGGGCACTGAGTGACACCGGCGCGGTCCGAAAGAGTTTCGCAGTTGCGCCGACTCGTACGGGCTGATCGGGGGTGAACGTTTCCAAACCCCATCGAAGCCGCCGGAGGATGTGCGGCGGGGAGGCGAGCAGTTGACGATGCTTCAGCAACGATTCCGAGAACCCGAGGCCGGAACGATAAACGCTACCAGTACAGCCGAAATCGCATTGCCCCACTGGCACCAGCTCGAGTGGAAGGAGGCGCTGGAACGGCTGCAATCCTCCGAGACCGGTCTCGGTGCGCAGGAAGCCGGCCGCCGTCTGGAGCGCTACGGGGCGAACGAGCTGATCGAAACGAAGCGCAGGTCGGCGTGGGCGATGTTTTTCGATCAGTTCAAGGACTTCATGATCCTCGTGCTGCTGGCGGCCGCGGTGATCGCGGGTTTGATTGGTGAAGCGGCGGATACCATCGCCATCGTGGTCATCGTGGTCCTCAACGCGGTGCTTGGGTTCATCCAGGAGTACCGCGCCGAGAAGGCCATGGCCGCACTGAAGAAGATGGCCGCCCCGATGGCGACCGTCCTTCGGGAGGGTCGGATCGAAACCGTGCCTGCGGCCCAGCTCGTTCCCGGCGACGTGGTGATTTTGGAGGCCGGCAACGTGGTCCCGGCCGACATTCGGCTCATGGAGGCTGTGGACCTTCGCGTGGACGAGGCGGCCCTGACGGGCGAATCCGTGCCCGTGGAAAAACGCACGGCGGCCCTCACGGAAGCGGAACTGCCGATCGGGGATCGCCACAACATGGCGTACAAGGGCACGCTGGTGACTTACGGTCGCGGGCGGGGCGTGGTAGTGGCGACCGGGATGCAGTCCGAACTGGGGCGCATCGCCACCCTGCTTCAAGCGCAGGATGAAGGCAAGACGCCGCTTCAGAAACGCCTGACGGCTTTCGGCAAAAAACTCGCCCTGGCCGTGCTGGGCATATGTGCGGTCGTGCTGGTGACCGGTCTGCTGCGAGGCGAGCCCCCGCTGTTGATGCTGCTGACGGCCATCTCGCTGGCTGTGGCGGCCATACCGGAAGCCCTGCCTGCCGTGATTACGATCTCACTGGCCCTGGGCGCCAAGCAGATGGTCAAGCACCGCGCGCTGATTCGAAAACTGCCGGCGGTCGAGACTCTGGGTTCGGTGACCTATATCTGCTCCGACAAAACCGGAACCTTGACGCTCAACCGTATGAGCGTGGAGACAGTGTACGCCGGCAGCCGGGCGCAAACCCCCAACGAGCTGCCGCGCCCGGAGCAGGAGCAAACCCAGGCCGGTTCGTCCTCCGAAGCCGGCCCCGCCGCCCTGCTTCTCACCGCCATGGCCCTGTGCAACGACGCCCGTGTGGATGCCTCCGGCGCCGTAATCGGCGACCCCACCGAAGCAGCCCTGCTCGAGCTGGCCCGCCAAAAAGGTTACCTTCGCGAGGCACTCGACGAAACATATCCAAGGGTCGCCGAAATCCCCTTCGATTCGGAACGAAAACGGATGACGACCTTCCATCCGTGGGAAGACGGGCGGATCGTTTCCTTCACCAAAGGCGCAGTCGAGGAGATCGTCGAGCGCTCGACAAAGATTCTGGACCGTGAAGGCTGGCAGGAGATCCAGCGAGAGGAGGTGCTCACCACGGCCGAGAGGTTGGCGGCCGAGGGGCTGCGAACGCTCGCCTTCGCCATGCGGGTCTGGGACGCGCTTCCCGGCAGGATTGCGCCGGAGACCGCCGAAGACGATCTGGTGCTGATCGGGATCGTGGGCATGTTGGACCCGCCCCGCCCGGAGGCCGCCCAGGCAGTCGCCATGTGCCGGTCCGCCGGCATCCGTCCCGTGATGATTACCGGAGATCACCCACTGACCGCGGCCGTGATCGCCCGCCGCGTGGACATCCTCCGCGGCCAGGACGAGATCATCATGACCGGGCGGGAACTGGCGCAGCTCTCGTTGCCGGAATTCGAAGAGCGGGTCGAACAGGTGCGCGTCTACGCGCGCGTCGCACCTGAGCAGAAGCTCAAGATCGTCCAGGCCCTCCAGGACAAAGGACATTTCGTGGCCATGACCGGCGATGGGGTCAACGACGGACCGGCCTTGAAACGCGCCGATATCGGAGTGGCCATGGGCATCACCGGAACCGACGTGGCCAAAGAAGCCGCCGACATGATCCTCCTCGACGACAACTTCGCCACCATCGTCAACGCCGTCAAGGAAGGCCGGCGCATCTTCGACAACATCCGCAAGTTCATCAAGTACACGATGACCAGTAACTCGGGCGAGATCGCGACGATCTTTTTTGCGCCCTTCCTGGGCCTACCCATTCCCCTGCTGCCGATTCACATTTTGTGGATCAACCTGGTCACGGACGGCATTCCCGGTCTGGCCCTGGCCGCTGAGCACGCCGAGCGAGACGTCATGCGCCGCCCTCCGCGGCATCCGCAGGAAAGCATCTTCGCGCACGGCCTGGGAGCGCACATCATCTGGGTCGGACTGTTGATGGGCGCCGTATCCCTTCTGACGCAGGCGCTGTATATAGACCAAAGCCAGGCCCACTGGCAGACCATGGTCTTCACCGTTCTCTGCCTGAGTCAGATGGGCCACGTACTCGCCATTCGGTCCGAGCGGGATTCTTTCTTCCGGCAAAGGGCCAACAAACCGCTGCTGGGCGCGGTCCTGCTGACCTTCGTCTTGCAGATGGCGACCATTTACGTGCCCTTCTTCAACCCCATTTTCAAGACCGCCCCGCTGACTCTCCGTGAGCTGGGCGCCGCGCTTCTGCTTTCGACCGTCGTATTCTTTGCCGTGGAGGTGGAGAAGGCGGTCAAACGCCTGCGCGGGGGGCGGCGGCTTTCCGGGTCCGTCGAGGAGTGATCGCGGCGGCTCGAATCACGGCCAGGTCGGCTCGAGCATCAATCCCGCGCCGCGACTACGGATCTCGGAGGCAGCTTCAAAAACCGGGGGGCAAACTGCGCCGTCTGCGTGAGAGCGCGGTCGCCATCCTCGTGCGAGGGCTCGATCTCGCTGCCCTCGTGCCACTCGTTCCAGCTCGTGATCAACACCCAGTCGGGGCCGGCCGCGATGGCCTCCTCCCAAAGGATCCGGTACGTCTCGCCGTTGTGTCGCGGAGTGATGGGACGCGGCTCCGGCCGACCCAGCTTGTGGTCATCATAGCCGGGGATCACGGTAACTGCCGCGATCTTGTCTCCCGCCGTTTTGACCGCCATCGGGTAATATTCTTTGGCCCAGGCGCGCAGTTGCTCCGGCGTCATTCCCCTGGTGCGTCCGGTCACGTTGTAAGTGTGAATGCCGTCGAAAATCTGCGCGGCTTCCGGGGAAATCCGGTCGCCGATAAAAACAGCTCCGCCGGGATACTTACTGTTTACCTCGGCGATAACCCGTTTCCAGCCGTCCAGCTTGATCTCGTTGAGGGCGCGCCCGTAAATGAAGAAAACCGGCTTTCCCTCAGAAGTGAGCCAGGCTTCGTGCTTGCCGTACCTGTTCAGCAGGTAAAGCAGGTCGTTGACGGCTCCTTCCGGTTTGGGATCGCCTCGCGGCGGCACGGTCTCGTAGTAAATGGTGATCTTCATGCCGTGCTTGCGGGCGGTGTCGAGCATGAGCGGCATGCCCTGGTCGTGAAAGTCGCCCTGCCGCCACCACGAGACGATAAATCCGGTGAGTCCGGCTTGCCTGGCCCAGCGGAAATGCTGGTCTACGACCTCGGGGTCATGGCTGTCATAGGCGCCGAGGACGGGCCAGTTGGTCGAATTGGCGATCGTCTTTTTGGCTTCGTCCACCTTTTCCCAATGGACCCATTTGCCGCTCACCTGCGGGTTGCCGTACCAGCCGTAGTAAAAGGCGAGGACATGCCTGGGAATTTGCGCCGGGGCGGCCCAGGACAGCGCGGCAAACAAGGATGCAGCAATCAGACGACGAAGCGACATAACTTCCCTGCCTCCACGTTCCACTCGTCCCCTACAGCGTACTCGAAACGAAACGCGCCTGCGGCGGGACTCAAAAGGCCAGCCGCAGACCGAACTGAATGTTGCGCTCGCCGCCGGCGGACAGGATCCTGCCGAAGTCCACGCTGGTCACGGAACTCGTGGGCGCCCCGAATTGCGGCGTGTTGAAAGCGTTGAAGAATTCGGCGCGGAATTGGAGGCTCACGCGTTCGCCGATTCGCTGGATGCGGCTGAGCGACATATCGAACGTCTTGATGCCCGGCGTGCGAACGTCCGGCTCGGTCCGCGAACCGGTCGGGAAAGTGTAGAGCGCCGGCGTAGCGAACGCCGCGGTGTCGAACCAGCGATTGAGGGTCCGCCGATCGGCAGGCAGATATCCCGACCGCAAGCGATCGGCATAACCGCCAACTCCGGGCAACCGGGTGTTGCTGGGAGCGGTGATGGGCACGGGCATGCCGGCGCCGAAGGTGGTGATCCCGCTGATCTGCCAGTTGCCCACGACTGCGGCCAGCGGGCCGTGTTGCAACCAGCGCTTGCCGCGGCCCCAAGGCAACTCGTAAATGTAACTGACCGCGAAGTAGTGGGGGCGGTCGAAGTCGGCGATCGAGCGCGAGGCGCGCAAATTGTTGGGATCCACCAGCGAAGTGCGCCCCGAAAAGCGCTCCTGCACGTTGTCAATCAGCTTGCCGACGGTGTAGGAGGCGTGCAACGTGAGGCTGCGGGTGGCTCGCTTTTCCAGCCGGAGAGCGAAGGCGTGATAGACGGAATCGCCTACCGCGTCACGGAAGCGGCTCACGCCGGTGTAGTGATTGAACGGCTGGAGCAATTGCGACCGGCGCACTTTCTGCGCGCTGAGGGTCCCTGTGGGAATGATCCCGTACCAGGGATTGTCCACCAGCTCGTCGAGTCTCGGGCCCAGGGAGAGGTATTGGGTCGAGACCGCCGTGCGGGAACGGTTCACCCACAGGCGCAGTCCGCGGCTGCCGATCCAGGCGGCTTCGAGCAGCGTGTCCGAAGCGAGCATGCGCTGAATGTTGACGTTCCACTGGTACATCACAGGGGTGACCCACTCCCGGAACGCGGTGCCGACGCCGGCGCCAACGCCCGTGGTGGGCGGCTGGATCAACCCCGTTTTGAAAGGATCGGCCAGCGAGGCGCCCTCCGGCGGGGTGTTGGGCGCCGCGGGCGGCGGTCCCAGATAGACGGGGGTTTGCGCCATGAAGCCGGACCCCAAGTCACTGACGCCGGCGCCGATGCCGCCCGAACCCGGCGTGTAGAACACACCCCCGCCCGCGCGCAACACCGTTCTCTCGTGGAACCGCCACGCCAGCCCGAAACGCGGAGCGAAGTTGTTCCTGTCCGGATCGGTTTGTTCGCGCGGGTTGCCGTCCCGGCCGGCGAAGCGGAGGGTCCCCTTGGCCTTGGTCAGCGGCTCGGGATAATCGGGGTCGAACCACGCGAGCTGGTTGAAGCGATCGGTCCAGGGCGTCTGGTACTCCCAGCGCAAACCGAGATTCAGCGTCAACGAAGGCAGAAGCTTCCAGTCATCCTGCACGTACCAGGCGGTGTACTTCTGGGAGCAAGCCAGGGAGGGGTCCAAGGAGAACTGGCCGCCGGTCGGCGCGCCCAAAACCAAGGTGGCGACGCCGAAACCCGCCGTGGCGCTGGCCGAGGCCGGATTGGGTCCCTGCGTGAAGGCGCGCCCGAAGGAATAGAGGCCGCTGGGTCGCTCCGCCCGGGTGACGTTGAAAGCGTGGAAAGTCCGGACGAAGCCGGCTTTCAGCGAATGTGCGCTGCGGATCCAGGTCAGGTGAGCCTGGCCCTCGATCGGGTACTCCGAATCGGTGAAGTAGGAGGCGCGGTTGGGGCCCAGCGCAACCACATCACTGGGCTCGATGCGCGGGAACATGAGCTGCCGAGCCTGGGCCTTCAGGTATTGCGGCAAGCCCAGTTGCGTGAAATCGAAGCCGGCGCTGCGAGGCCTGGTGCGAATGAGGCTCTACGCCGCGCTGATGCGGAACTCGCCGAGCAGGTTGGGCCGGAACGTAACGGTATCGCTGAGGACAGTCGTGTGGCGCTCGTCGGCGATCCAGCCTTGCTCGCCGTTGGTCCCCTCGCCCGGGAAGGCGATGTTCACGCCGGGCGTATCCCGCTCGCGGTTCTGCCGTCCGTGGGTGAAAAACAGGCGGTGGCGTGAGCCGATCACATGGTCCAGGCGGCCGAAAACGCGCCAGAGATCGTCCTTGCGCGTGTTGTTCATCGCGAAGTTCTGGGTGCGCGTGGGCCGGTTGGGCAGAGGATAGTACTCCAGAATCTTCAACCCGGCGGGATCGAACCGGGCCGCAGGTATCCGGTTGCCGGGGAATTGGTCGCGAATGTAGCTGCCCGGGCGAGCAGGATCCGGACGAGTGCTCAGGGGGTCGTAGACCCGGATCACGTTGCCGGAGGCATCCAGCGTGCCCGAGAAATCCCCCCTCCGCTCGGCGACGGTCGGCACCGTGACATTGATGTTGTCGGGTGTGCGCTGGGGCGTGGCCTCCCAGTTGAAGAAGAAGAAAGTCCGGTCACGCCCTTGGTAAATCGAGGGCAGCATCACCGGTCCCCCGACCGTGAAGCCGAACTCGTTGCGACGCAGCGGACTTTTCGGCAGACCCTGCCGGTTGCTGGTCCAACTGTTGGCGTTCAGCTTGTCGTTGCGCAGGAACTCATACAGGCTGCCGTGAAGCTCGTTGGTCCCCGAGCGGGTGGCCGCGGTGAGCACGCCGCCGCCGGAGCGTCCGTACTCACTGGAGAAACTGTTGGTAATGACCTTGAACTCCTGCACGGACTCGAGCGGCGGGGTGAAGGTGATGTCCTGCGTCGTGCTGTTGCGCGTCTCCGCGCCATCCAGCAAGATCTCGTTGGTGTTGGACCGCCCGCCGCTGACGATGGGACCGGAGCCCGCCCCGCCCTTGGGCAGCACGCCGGGAGAAAGCAGCAGAAGCGAGTAGGGGTTGCGGCCCAGCAAGGGCAGCTCGAGCATCTGTTCGCTGCCGATGACCGCCCCCACTGCCGCCGTCTCTTGCTGGAGCATCACGGGCGTGGCGGACACCGTGACCTCAGCCTGGACCGTGCCCACCTCGAGCTGGAAGTCCACCGTCGCCGTCAGGCCGACTCTGAGGATGACGCCGGACACGCGATTCTTCTTGAACCCGTTCGCCTCAGCCGTCACGTCGTAACGGCCGGGGTGCAGGTAAGGAATGCGATACAAGCCTTCCTGATTGCTCAGCGTGGATACCTCCACGCCGGTTTCTGCGTTGCGGGCCACGATGCGAACGTTGGGGACCACAGCACCCGTGGGGTCCGTGACCCTCCCCGTAATCGTGGCCTGCTCGAGCTGGGCGAAGGCAATACCCAGCACAGCCAGCAACCCGACAAATACCTTTTGCATGACCGACCCCTTTCCCATAGCCTGCGGCGCTTGCGTTGCGGCGCACCGCCCCGATGGTAACACGCGGCGCGGAAAGCCGGAGAGGCGCGAAAGCATGCCCGCCGGGCATCGCCGACGTCGAAAATATCCCTGCACGGCCGGCGTCTTCGCATGCCCGCTCCTGCGCTCAGGTCGCTCCCGTCGCGAGCCGGCACGTCACTTTCGCGCGGGCTCAACGGGCGTTTCTTGGAGGTGCGCCGAGAGGTTCATGGAGCAGAACTTCGGCCCGCACATCGAGCAGTAGTGGGCTTCCCGGAACGCCTCGCCCGGCAAGGTCTCGTCGTGCATCGCCCGGGCCGTCTCCGGATCCAGCGCCAGCTCGAACTGCCGGTTCCAGTCGAAGCGGTAACGCGCCCGCGACATTTCGTCGTCGCGATCGCGCGCGCCCGGGCGATGGCGCGCAATGTCGGCGGCGTGGGCTGCGATCTTGTAAGCGATGATGCCCTGCTTGACGTCTTCCACCGTGGGCAATCCCAGATGCTCTTTGGGCGTGACATAGCAAAGCATGGAGGCGCCGTACCAGCCGATCATGGCGGCCCCGATGGCCGAAGTGATGTGATCGTAGCCGGGCGCCACATCGGTGACCAGCGGGCCCAGCGTGTAAAAAGGCGCTTCGCCGCACCATTCCTGCTGCTTCCGCACCTGAAGCTCGATCTGATCCATCGGGATGTGCCCGGGCCCTTCGACCATCACTTGCACATCGTATTCCCACGCCTTGCGCGTCAGCTCGCCCAGCGTCTTGAGCTCGGCGAACTGGGCTTCGTCGCTGGCGTCGGCCAGGCAGCCGGGACGCAGGCCGTCGCCGAGCGAAAAACTCACGTCGTATTTCTGGAAGATCTTGCAGATGTCCTCGAAGCGTTCGTAGAGGAAATTCTGCCTGTGATTGCGCACCATCCACAAGGCCATGATGGCGCCGCCGCGGCTGACAATGCCGGTGATGCGGCGCGTGGTCAGCGGGATGGACTCCACCAGCACGCCGGCGTGAATGGTCATGAAATCCACGCCCTGCTCGGCCTGCTCTTCGATGACCTCGAGCACCAGCTCAGGCGTCAAATCCTCGATGCGCCGGACGCGCGCCACCGCCTCGTAGAGCGGCACCGTCCCTACCGGTACGGGTGAGTTGCGGATAATGGCCTCACGGATGCGCGGAATGTCGCCTCCCGTGGAAAGGTCCATGACGGTGTCGGCGCCGTAACGGATGGCCACGCGCAGCTTCTCGAGTTCCTGCTCGATGTCGGAAACCACAGAGGAGTTGCCGATGTTGGCGTTGATCTTGCAACGGGTGGCAATGCCGATGCCCATCGGCTCGAGGTTGGCGTGCCGGATGTTGGCGGGAATAATCAGCCGGCCTCGCGCCACCTCGTCGCGCACCAGCTCCGGGGACAGATTCTCGCGGCGCGCCACGTACTCCATTTCCTCGGTGACAATGCCGCGGCGCGCATAATGCATCTGCGTGCGCACCGGATCATTCAGCCGACGGGCTACCCACTCGCTTCGCATGGACAATCTCCGGATTTTTGAGGAGCAAACTCCGACGCCGGCCTCAGGGCCGCGCCCCTCTCCACTACTTTGCAGTCTACAACGACCGGGCCTGTCCCCGGCGATATACTCATGAAGTATGCGAATCGCGGCGGGGGTGTTGCTTTTCGTCATGGCGCCGGCTTGCTGGCCGGCCGGCGATCTGGCCGAACACCGCAAACGCCGGGCGGAACTGGCCAAGGCCGTCGCCGATGGCGTGGTCGTTCTTTTCGCACGCGGCGGAGGCGAAGTGCGGGGCCGATATTTTCAGGAGCCGAATTTCGCTTACCTGACGGGCTGGCGGCGGCCGGGCGCAGCCCTGCTGCTGGCGCCCGACCGCGAGATCCTGTTCCTTCCCCTGCGCGACGAGCGCACGGAAACCTACGACGGCCCGATGCTGGCGGCCGAGGATCCCAAAGCGCGCGAGATCACCGGTTTCGAGCAGGTCATGCCGGTGACGCATCTCGAGCGCGAGCTGCGCCTGGCTCTGGAACGTCACGCCAGGATCTATACGATCACGTCGCGCCCGGAAGCCGAAAGGCTCCGCGCGCTGGCGCCGCTCAGGCAAATCAGCGATGTCCGTCCCGCGGTGGCTCGCCTGCGGGCGCGCAAGTCACCTGAAGAGCTGGCTCGCATCCGCCGCAGCATCGAAGTGACGATCGCCGCGCACCGCGCGGCTTGGAAGCGGCTCCAGCCCGGCGTCTACGAGTACCAGGTCGCGGCCACGCTGGTGGGAACCTTTCTGGAACATGGCTGCGAGGACGCCGCTTACCCGCCCATCGTCGCATCCGGCGCCAATGCTCTCATCCTGCACTACCAGGACAACGCGCGGCGCATGGAGGCCGGCGAGCTGCTTCTGGTGGACGCGGGCGCGACCTGCAACGGCTACGCAGCGGATCTGACGCGGACGGCGCCCGTGAGCGGACGCTTCACGCCGCGGCAGCGCGAGCTGTACGAGGTCGTGCTGGGCGCGTTGAAGGCCGTGATCGCGGCCATCCGTCCGGGCGTGGTGCTGGGGAGCCGCACCGACAACGTGGGCCTGCAAAAGATCGCGCGTGATTACCTGGACGCCCACGGCAAGGACGCGCAAGGCCGCCCGCTGGGCGCGCGCTTCGTACACGGAATCGGGCACCGCGTCGGGCTGGATGTTCACGACGTCTACCAGGAGACCTTGAACCTGCCGCTCGAGGCCGGTGACGTAGTGGCCATCGAGCCGGGGGTGTATCTGAAGGAAGAAGGGATCGGCATTCGCATCGAAGACATGGTGCTGGTAACGGAGCAGGGCGCGGTCCTGCTGAGCGAGGCGCTGCCGCGCGAGGTCGCCGACATCGAACGGGAGCTGGGCGGCGTCCGCAGCGCCGGCAAACCGTGAGGGTGGCGATCGTGCGAGGGCGCACGCACGCGCTGGGATACATCGCCGTGCTGGCGTTGGCCCTCGCGCTGGCGTTGGCCGGTGGATGGCTGGGCGCCCAGATAGACAACTACGCCTACGACTGGATGTTCCGCCGGCGCCTGCCGTCTCCGCGCCCGGCCGAATCCGCGCTGCTTCTGGTGGATGAGAACACGCTCAGCCGCATGGGCGGGATGCGGCGGCTGCGCGAAATCCTGGCGGCCGGTCTGGAGCGAATCGCGACCGCGGCGCCGCGGGCGGTCGCGCTCGACGTTACGCTGGCGGATGCGAGCGATCCGGAAACGGACGCGCGCCTGGAGCAGGCCATGCGCCGCGTGCCCAAGCTCGTGCTGGCCTGCGAGCTGGTGGACGACGGGCGACGGTGGGAGGATCCCCACCCGCGCTTTCGCCGGCACGCTGCCGCCTTGGGCCACGTTCATGCCGATCCTGATCCGCTGGACAACGTCACGCGTCGCATCCCGCTGGCCAAAGCCTCCGGCCGCGAGCGACGCTGGGCGCTGGCGCTGGAATTGTTCCGGCTGGCCCGCGGCGGCGCCACGGTGACCGAAACCCCGGACGATCTGGAAGTGGCCGGCGTCACCATCCCCACGGGCCGCGATCCCTTGCGTCCCCTGCGTATCCGCTACCTGCCGCCTGGCGGACAAGGCGTCTCCTCCATCCCCCGCGCAACCATCCTGGAGCTCGTGGAGCGTCCCGAGCGGGCCGCGGTGTTTCGCGACAAGGCCGTGTTCGTCGGCGTCAGCGCGCAGTCCGCGGCGCGCGATCGCTTGATGACGCCCTTCTCCTACGGGCGCACCATGCAAGGCATCGAGATTCACGCCAACGCTTTCGAGACGCTGGCGCGCGGCGAATTCCTGCGCGATGCTCCGCACAGCGCGAGCCTGGCCTTCGCCCTGATTCTTGCCTGCGCCGCCGGCCTGGCGTTCTGGTTTCTGGCCGGCTGGCCGGCTTATACGACCGGGGCAGCCATCATCTTCGCGGCGCACGCCCTGCCGGTCTGGCTGTTCGGGCGCGACGTGGTGATGCCGTACTTCGCGCCCGTGCTGGCGGCCTGGCTCTCGGTGGGAGGCGCCGCGGCGTGGCAGTATTTTGCGGTGCGTCGCCGCTGGCGCCAGGCGGAAGCCGACAAGACCCGTTACCAGCAGGCCATGCACTTCGTGACCCACGAAATGCGCACGCCGTTGACCGCCATCCAGGGCTCCAGCGAATTGATGGCCCGCTACAACCTCAGCGAGGAAAAAAGGCGCCAGATCGCCGAACTGATCCACTCGGAATCGCGCCGCATGGCGCGCATGATCGAAACCTTCCTGAGCGTGGAGCGGCTCTCATCCGGGCAGATGGAACTGCGTCGCGAGCCTTTCGAAGCCGACGAACTGGTGGCGGCGTGCGTGGCGCGCGTGCGTCCCCTGGCCGAACGCAAGAACATCCGCGTCGAAGTCGAGCCGATCGAAGACGGCGCCCTGGAAGGCGATCGCGAACTGATGGAGTACGCCGTCTACAACCTGCTCACCAACGCCGTCAAGTACTCGCCGCCCCAGACCCAGGTGACCGTGAGCGGCAGACGGCAGGGATCCCGGGTGTGCATCGCCGTGCGCGATCAGGGCTACGGCATGGATCGCGAGGAGCTGCGCCAGATCTTCACCAGGTTCTACCGCACGCGCCGCGCCGAGGCCTCGGGCGAGAAAGGGACCGGCATCGGCCTCTCGATCGTGCGCGAGATCGTCACCCAGCATGGCGGCTCGATCGAGGTGGAGAGCGAACCGGGCAAGGGATCCTGTTTTACAGTGGTATTGCCGGCCCGCGCCGCCAACCGGGCGGCCGTGAACTGAGGCCGGCAGCGAAGCAGCAAAGCCGGTATGGGCAACGCAGTACGCTTGCTGGTGGTCGAGGACGACAGCGCCGTCCGAACCACGCTGGTGACGTTTCTGGAACTGGAAGGCTACCACGTGGATGCCGTGGCTTCCTCGCGCGAGGCGCTGGAGCGTCTGAGCCGGCAATCCTACCCCATCATCATCTCGGACATCTACCTGGACGATCGCACGGGGCTCGACGTGCTGGACGAGGCGCGACGGCGCGATCCCTCCTGCGCCGTGATCCTGATGACGGCCCGTGGCACCATCGAGACCGTGATGGCCGCCACGCGCGGTGGCGCCTTCGATTACATCGCCAAGCCCTTCGAACTTGACCAGATGTTGCAGGCCATCAAGCGGGCCGAGCAGGCTCTCACGGCATCGGAGGCCGAGGAGGAGGAAGCCGACGAGTTGCCCGAAACGGAACTGGTCGGCAGCTCGCCCGCCATGGTCGAGGTCTACAAGATCGTCTCCCGTGTGGCGCCCACGGATGCCACCGTTCTGGTGGAGGGCGAGACAGGCACCGGCAAGGAGCTGGTAGCGCGCATGATCCACGCCCAGAGTCCCCGGGCTGCCCAGCCGTTCGTGGCCGTGGACTGCGCCGGCATCCCCGCCAGCCTGCTGGAAAGCGAGCTGTTCGGGGCCGTCCGCGGCGCGTACACGGGGGCGGATCGCGATCGCACAGGCGTGTTCGAAGCAGCGCACCGCGGCACGGTCTTCCTGGATGAGATCGGGGACATTGACCTCGGTTTTCAGCTCAAGCTCCTCCGGTTCTTGCAAGAGCGCGAGATCCGGCCGGTCGGGGCGTCCCGACCCAAACCCGTGGACGTGCGCGTCATCGCGGCCACGAACCGGGACCTGCAAAAGCAGGTGGAAGAAGGAAAGTTCCGGCAGGATCTCTGGTTTCGCCTCAACGTGGTCCGCATCGTCATGCCGCCTCTGCGCCAGCGCCGTGGCGACGTCCCCCTGTTGGCCCACCACTTCCTGAAAAAGTACAACGAGCGCTACGGGTTGGAGGCGCGCCTGCTGCCGGATGGCGTCCGCGCCCTGGAGAACTACACCTGGCCGGGCAACGTCCGCCAGCTCCAGCACATCATCGAGAGGCTGGTCATCCTGGCGCCCGGGGGGCGCATTGGCGGGGATGCCGTGCGGGAGGCGATCCAGGCCACCGCGCCGCGGGAGCGTCCCGACGAGACGCTGGCCGCCGCCGAAGAGGAGCAAATCCGACGGGTCCTCCAAGCCACCGGCGGCAACAAGAGCCGGGCCGCGCGG
>Ga0308415_1000461_pt1 | contig 17642 bp, 9 predicted proteins | sample HotsprSampleOS55_FD_203465 | JGI IMG/M metagenome (GOLD analysis project Ga0308415, IMG submission 203465) | Hot spring phototrophic mat microbial communities from Octopus Spring, Yellowstone National Park, Wyoming, United States - 20090730_OS55 ... | reverse complement strand
GACGGGAGTTGCGGGGAATTATGGTGTTTGGAACATACGTCGGCCTTGCGGTTGGCATTTTGCAAACCGGCGTCAACTTGTGGCGCACCCTAGCCGGCCACTAGCTTCGGCAAAAGCTCTGCCTACTTCTAGGTCTGACCGCAAGGCATGCTAGGCCAGGCAGATGCGCCCGGAGAGACTCGAACTCCCAACCCTCAGATCCGAAGTCTGATGCTCTATCCAGTTGAGCTACGGGCGCAGTGCTACTTGCGTATAGCGCGCCTTAGCCTGGCTTTTCAAGTACTTGGCTAGGCTGGCACAGTGGTTGCCAGTGCTGGCGTTGTCTCCACCGACCGTAATGACCGCCGCAACCCAAGCACCAGCACCAGGTTAGCGACTGTCATGGTTCCTTCGGCGATGCCGTGTAGCCAATCCACGTGGGTCAATGAAGGCGCATGGTAAACCGTCCGCGCCACAATGCTTAGGGCAATCGTGACCACGACAAACAGGATAAGCAACCCATAACCGACAATGGTCTGGACGTTGAAGGCCTCGCGGTCCCACCGGCGGTTGATAGCTAGAAAGATCACAAACAGCAGATAGGCCAGCCCGGCTGACTGAATCATTGCCCCTCGCGTGCCGCCGTAAGGCAGCCAGGCACGTGCCAGCAAAAAGCCGCCAACGGTTAGCGTCGCTACGGCCGTGGCTACCAGAACGAACCGGGGATAGCGCCGCAGCCATTCACGCAGATGCAAGGCGGCCGTGGCTAACCCTACGCTTCCAATCAGCGTGAGCAACTCGTGCGTGCGCGGAATCCACATCAAGCTGGTGTCGTCGTCGGTGGCATGCCAGGCTAGGACGCACATCCCAGCTCCCCAGTGTGGCAGCATTGCCACGGCCATGCGCCGAATGTCTGCTCGCCCCATAACCATTCCCAATCGCCACACCAAGGCAATTGCCAGCGTCCACTCTACTACACTGGCAATGTGAATAACCCATACCGGTGGTGACAGCAAACTCATAACATCCTACTTCCCGCAAGTGGAGTGGGTCAGGTTGAATCAACCTCTTGCTTTCACCATACTGTGTGCATTGCACAAAAAAGGCCAGCAATGTTGTCAAACTAGCGTGCGACCGGTCGTTGAAATCGAGCAGCTTTCTATGGAGTACGTCACCGGCTTCTGGCGCAACAAGCGTGTCCGCTCGCTGGTGGATTTGAGTCTTGAAGTCTATGCCGGCGAAATCTTTGGCTTTCTCGGCCACAACGGCGCCGGAAAAACAACGACGCTCAAAATCCTCATGCGGATTGTCTATCCGACGGGTGGCACAGCGCGGATTCTCGGCTGCCCGCTCGACGACATGAACATGCGACGGCGCATTGGCTACCTACCGGAATCGCCCTACTTCTATGACTACCTGACCGGGTGGGAGTTGCTGGACTACTTCGGCCGGCTCTGCGGGCTCGACGCCGCGCAGCGGGCGCGGCGCATTCCCGAAATGCTGGCGCTGGTCGGCATGCAGCACGCCGCCCACCGTCCACTGCGCAAGTATTCCAAGGGCATGCTCCAGCGGATTGGCATTGCCCAGGCCATTCTGCACGACCCGGAAGTTGTCTTTCTGGATGAACCGATGACAGGTCTTGATCCGATTGGACGGCGGGAAGTCCGTGACATCATGGTCAACCTGCGGGATCAAGGCAAAACGGTGTTCTTTTCGACGCACATCTTGTCGGATGTCGAAGCCATCTGTGACCGCGTGGCCATCCTCAAACAGGGTCGCCGCGTAGCCTATGGAACGTTGGCAGAAATTCAGGCCGGCCGCTCGGCTACGCTCGAAATCGTGGCCACAGAGACAACGCCTGAAGCCGTAGCGGCGCTAGAGCGTTTTGCGGCCCGCCTCCGCCAGACGGCTGCCGGCTTGCACTGTGAGTTGAAATCGGCCGACCAGGTAGGGGAAGCCGTTGCAGAGTTGCGTCGCCACGGCGGACGCCTGGTTTCCATCACACCGATCAAATCCGCGCTGGAAGAATTTTTCGTCCGAGATGAAACTGCCGGTGACACCTTCGATGCTTAGCCGGCCAAAAAGGACGGCAGCCCTGCCCTACGCGCAGCGTGAAAAAACCGCTGCGTGTTTGTCGTGCGAGTTGTCACATGCCACTAGGTTGTGCCTCACGGATGGCATCGGCACACACTGTGGCATAACGACACACCAAACAACGCGCACCAGGGTTTGCCCTAAAATCGGTACTGGCTAGTGTCCGAATACCAACCAACTCTTGGACAACCTTTGTTACGGCCTTTTCTGCTGCTTTTTTCCCAACCTGTTCTGGCGGCAGCTCAAACGTGTAATCGGGGGCTAGAAAATAGAGTGTGGCGCGCACGTCACGCACATCGCTCCGCAATGTCCACAGGGCAAGCGCATAGGCTTGTAGCTGCAAGCGGTACTGGGCGACTTTTTCTGCCAGTTCGGTCTCGAAAGCGTTTTCTCCCCGGCGGGCCTTGAAGAAATTCGTTTTGAAGTCCACTACACGCGCTGTCACCCCTTCTCCGCTTGGATGTGGAGTAATAAGTACCTTGTCTATAACACCGGTCACTAGTGCCGGGTCACACCGCACAATGAATTCCCGCTCGCTCCAAACCTCGTAGTGGTCTTGTTGCTGCTGTGCTCGGGCCTGAACTTCGTCCATTTGCACACGTATCTTACTTTTGGCATAGCGCCAAGCTAGCGGCCAGACCTCCTGAATAATGGTTTCCTCGGCGAGCGTGATTTCCTCCAGCTCCCCCTCAGCGCGTAGCATTGCTACAACCTGGCGTAAGGCAGCACGCACGGCCGTTTCGCTTTGGTCTTCATGTTTCAGCTCTTCGCACAGCCTATGGATGATCAATCCCCGCAGTGACGGTGAGAGCCGGTTCTCTACCTCTGGGCGTTCAGTGTCTCCTGCAAGCCGCCGCATCTGTCCACCCTCTTCACCTTCCAGCGGGTGCAGCAGACGTGCAAAGTAGTATTGCCGTGGGCAGTTGGCAAAACTGACCAACTGCGTCACCGAGTAGTAGTACCTTCCGGGGAAAGCCTGCGGATCAGGCAACACAGGCCTTAGTTGGGCTTGAAGCTTTTGGAGCAGTTGCCTTCGCTCCTGCTCCAGCCGTTGGGCATCGCGTACAGCTTCCTCCACGAAGGCTTCCGGGCTAGGCGGCTCTTCGCCAGGACCAGCAGAGACAGCGCGTGGGGTGGTCAGTGCGCCGTACGTGAAAACGTGAATCTCAGCCTGATCAAGACGCACGATTGTCTTTTTGCTGCTTTCTATCCATGGCCCGGCCTTTGGGTTATGGGTTTCCGACCAAACTTCCGAAGGCGTGTCTTCCGGCTTGGTTTCTGCGAGTCGGTCTTCTGCCCTCACCTCATCCGGCAACAGCAAAGGTGCAAGCCAATCAAGAAAGCTCTGTACCGAACCGGTTGCAGCCGTCTTTGCCCACGTGGCGGCGGAAAGAATAAGCGCATCTTGCGCGCGTGTCATAGCCACGTAAAGCTGGCGTATCCGCTCAAACTGCTCCCGGCGCTCCAGCCGCTCCAGCACCTTGGTCTTCAACACCGTTGGGCGCTGGCGACCTAGTGCATCTGGAATGTCAAAGCCCAAGCCACACGTACGCTCGAAAACAAACTTCCCGGAGCTTTGTCGCCAGCGGCGCTGCAAATCTGGAAGGGCAACAATCGGAAACTCCAGTCCTTTGGACTTGTGAATCGTCAGCAACGCTACGGCATCAAGACCGAGTTCGAGCTGGGCTTCGGCTTCGCGGGCGGCAAGCCGTCGAAATTCGCGGATGTAAGCAACAAAGTCCCGCAGCAGATGTGTGCCGCGACTGGCAAAGCTCCGGGCCAGCGCCACTAGCTTATCGAGATTGGACAACCGCTGCGGCCCATCTTCTGCTCCGGCGCAAACAATGTCATAACCTGTCCGACGAATGGCCTGCTCGATAAGCTCCGGCAACGGCAACCGGTTTCGTACAGCCAGCAGTTCTTCCAAAATGGTTACGGCTTCTTCCAGCAGCGCGCGCTGTCCGTCGGCAAGCTTGGCTTGCTTTTGTTCGGCTTCCCGACGCAGTTGGCTGTACAGTGAAACCCATTGGTCAGACTCCTCAGTAGCCGTCCACCGCAGCCATAGCAGGGTTTCATCTGACAGCCCAAACAGCGGCGAGCGCAGCACGCCGGCCAGGGCAATGTCATCCGCGCGATTGTCGAGAAACGCCAGCAGGTTCAGCAGATCGGAGACCTCCGGGCGTCCATAAAACCCGTGTCCGGCGACGACGTAGCACGGCACACCGGCCCGTCGCAGCGCCCGCTCGTAGGTCTTGACATCTGTCAGCGCCCCAAACAGGAAAGCCATGTCGCGGTAGGTCGGCGGCCGGGGCCTCCCCTGTGCGGTATTGACCAGCGGAATTTGCTGCTCGACCAACCCCCGCACGTATCTGGCTAGGCGCTCGGCTTCGATGTCACGCAATGACTCATCATAAGGCGATGGCTTCTCCTCGTCCCTGGGCATTTCTGTGTAGAGAAAGACCACGGCTGGCTGCCCTGTATCGAGCGCCGGGCGAAAGGCCACGCCCGGTTCGTGCGCTACAAATCCGCTTTGCCGTAGCTCGGCCAACTGGCTCCCGTCCGGCACGGACATCATGCGGCTGAACAGGGCGTTGAAGAAGTCCACCAAGCGCGGATCGCTACGGAAGTTGACCTCCAGCCGGAGATGCTGTCCCCCTTTTGCCGTCACCAATTCAATGGTTTCGTCAAAGACCTCAACTTCTGCCCCGCGAAAGGCATAGATGGATTGCTTACGGTCGCCGACGAAGAAAAACGTCCGGTTGCCTTTGGTAGCGCCGGTAGCAAGGGTGTCCAGCCCAAGAGCATTGAGAATGTCACGTTGAAGGTGATTGGTATCTTGGAACTCATCCACTAGGAAGTGCCGGTAACGGTCCCGAACACGCCGCCGGATGTCTTCTGACTCCGGCAATGTGAGCAGTTCGCGCACCCGCAGTTGCAGGTCCTCAAAGTCAAGCGCCGCCGATTTGTTTTTAGCCTCGGTGTAGAGAAACTCCATGCTTTGCAGCACTTTGAAAACAGCTTGCCGGTAAGCCTGGGCGCGCACATCGAGATAAACAGCTTCGAGCTTGCCCCCGCCTTTGCTACGTGTTCCCAGAAGGTCTTGAAGGGGCTTGATGGCCTGTCCTAGCTTTCCACGCGCAGCCGGCAGAGCTTCCCGCAACCGCGCCAGTGCCGCCAAAAATGTCGGCAACCCCTCTACGGATGGAGCTGCCTGCCGCAATCCATCGGCTTCCCTGTTCCAGACGGCCAGAAATGCCTCGGCGGCTTCCAGGGTCTGACCTGTTCTTTTGGCGCGTCTTTCCTCCTCAATGGCGGCTTTCAGCGCTACTGCTTGCTCCTCTAGGGACTGCAAGCCAGCCGTGTAATCATCCGGCTTTAGGGTGTTCTGCTCAGTGATGCACTCGGCCTCTTTCAAGGGAATACCCAAGCTGCGGAGTTGGTTGAACACCTGCTTGAGTTCAGCGACAAGCGTTGCCCGGCCGTAAGCGGCTACTAGTTCCGCCACTAGTTCATCACCCTGGTCAATCGCGTCGGTTACGGCCTGCTGCGCCGCCTGATCGAGCATGAGGGCGGCCGTGTATTCATCGAGTGTGGTAAAGGTCGGATCAACTCCGGCGGCAATTGGAAACTCGTGCAGCAGCCGCGAACAAAAGCTGTGAATCGTCCCGATGGCAGCAGTTTCAAGCTGGCGTTTTCGCTGCCGCCACAGAAGCTCGGTGTCCTTCCCCTGGTGCCTCCTTATCAGCTCATCCATGCGCTGCCGGATACGCTCGCGCATTTCGTTTGCGGCCTTGTTGGTAAAGGTAATGGCCACGATGTGTTCGACGCCGACACCCGGCTGCTCGAGTAGGCGCAGAAACCGCTCGGTCAGCACGCGTGTCTTGCCGGCGCCCGGGCCGGCCGTAACGACCAGCGGACAATCAAGCACCTCAATCGCTCGCCGCTGGTTCTCTGTAAGTCCTGTCACAGGATCGAGCGTAACAACCATATTTCACCAAAGAGCGCCAAAATCCGGTCGCGGCTGCGCGCTAAGAACAACCTAGCGCCGGGCTAAAGTTAGGCTATAGTCCGGCATCTAACTTTATCTTGCCCAAGTTTATCTGTTGCTATGTCGTCTGGAGTTGTAGAACCGCTATCGGCTACCGCACCACATCCCTCTCTTTCCAGGGAACAACAGCACGAGCTGTACTACTACCTCAAGCTTACTCGGTTGCTTGAAGAACGGCTCGTCAACTTGTACCGCCAGACAAAGGTCATCGGCGGGCTGTACCGTTCGCTCGGCCAGGAAGCCACGGCTGTCGGGAGCGCTTATGCCTTAGACAAGTCACATAACGACATGATCGCCCCGCTTATCCGTGACCTCGGGGCAATGTTGGTTATGGGCGCTACGCCACGGGAACTGTTTTTGCAGTATATGGCCAAACGCGACAGTCCAAGCCGTGGACGCGACTTGCAGATTCACTTTGCAGATTTACGGCGCGGCTTCATCGGTCCGATTTCACACTTGGGTGACATGCTGCCGGTGATGTGTGGCGTTGCGCTAGGCTCTCGTTTGCGGCGCGAATCGCGCGTCTGCTTGGTCTACATGGGGGACGGCGCTTCCTCGACCGGCGCATTTGCCGAAGGCATGAACTTCGCCGCCGTGCTGCGGCTGCCGGTAGTCGTCATTGTCGAAAACAACGGCTACGCCTACTCAACGCCAACCAGCCGTCAGATGGCCGTTGAGCGCATTGTGGACAAAGCCGTGGGCTTTGGCGTCCGGGGCGAGCGCGTTGACGGAAATGATGTCCTTGCCGTGTACGATGTCACGCGGCGTGCCGTCGAACATGCCCGTGCTGGCGGCGGTGTGACACTCATCGAGGCCGTCACTTTTCGGATGAAAGGCCACGCCGAGCACGACGACCAACGCTACGTGCCGAAAGAACTGCTGGAGATGTGGGCCGCCAGGGACCCGCTGCAACGCTATGAGCGGTACCTGCTTGAAACAGGTCTGGCGACGCCGGACGAATTGGAAGCCATCACGGCGCGGATTTCCCGGCAACTTGATGAAGACGTAGCCTTTGCTGAAGCCAACCCGATGCCTGACCCAGCTTCGGCGCTGCTCGATGTCTATGCGTCCTAACTACTCTTTGCCGTAAAAGGTTCAGTGATGGTCAACGTTGCCCTTCGCTCGCCTTCATTCCGCTCTGCGCCGCCGGTGGTCAACCTGACCAAAGCTTTCTCAACGCCTTTCAAAAACGTCGTTGCGACGGCGCGAACATGCTATTCGGCAGGTGGTATTGTTCGCGACGAAGACATCCATGACCGCTTCGAGCCGCTTGCACGTAGCATTTATGATGCTGGACACCACACCACCTACCAGCATGCTCACTTCCAGTTTGCCCTAGCCAATGTGTCCCGGCAGTTTATCTGGAGCTTTCTGCACGCTCACCCGTTTTACAACTCCGAGCAAGTAAGCCAGCGCTACGTGCCGGTCAAACCGGGGACGTACTTCATTCCGGCGCTGTCTGGTGAAGCGCTGGCCGTGTATGAAGCCGCCATTGCGCATCAGTTTGACGCTTACCGGATGCTGACCGAACGCTTGCAGCCGGTGGTCGCAGCCGAGTACCGCAAGCTGTTTTCCAAACACGACCCACAGCACCCCAAAGTACGCCGCAGGATAGAGAAGCGCGCTATGGAAGTTGCGCGGTACGTTCTGCCCGTGGCTACCTTTGCCTACCTGTACCACACGGTTTCGGGCATTACGCTGTTGCGCTACTGGCGGCTATGTGAACAGTACGACGCCCCTGAAGAAACGCGCGCCGTGGTAGGCGCGATGGTTGCAGCGCTGCTGGCGCACGATCCGTTGTACCAGACGGTGCTGGAAGAACCCCTGCCTCTGGAAGCCACGCTGGAATTCAATTTTGCTGGGTGGGGCGCCTCCGATGGCCAGCGGCAAATCTTTCGGCAGGAATTCGATGCCAGCTTGGGTGGGCGGATTTCGCGCCTCGTGGACTGGAAACCTCAGAATGAAGCCTTGCTGGCTGCTGCCGTCCGGGAAGTTCTAGGCCTGCCAGCAGCAGCGCTGTCTGACGACGACGCGGTGGCGCTCGTTCTCGATCCGGCACGCAACCGGCTGCTCGGTGAAAAACTCAACCTGACAACGCATGCAAAGCTGACGCGAGCATTGGTTCACCCACACTACACTTTCCGCAAGAAGCTGAGCCACACGGCGGATTCCCAAGACCAGCGCCACCGGATGACTCCTGCTTCGCGTCCTCTCCTGGTTGGACATCTTGACACCGAGCCGGATTACGAGACTCCGGCGCTCATTTACCTCGACGAGCGGCTTGAACGGCTTTACCGCGAGACCATGGCCCGTACTTGGGAAGCGATTGGGCGGCTGAAGGTGCTCGGCGTTTCTGCCGTTGATGCCGCCTACCTGCTCCCGAACGCGGTCTCTATCCGTTTCACAGAGTCATCCGATCTGCTTAACCTGCACCACAAGCACCGTATGCGGCTGTGTTACCTGGCACAGGAAGAAATCTGGCGGGCTTCGGTTGAAGAAGCCCAGCAGATTCGAGAAGTCAACCCCCGGATTGGACGCTGGCTGCTACCGCCGTGTAGCCAGCGTGCTGCTGCTGGCGTGCGTCCGATCTGCCCGGAAGGCGAGCGGTTCTGTGGTGTCCGTGTGTGGAAGCTGGACCTCACCGCCTACCGGCGCACGTTTTAGGCTTGCTCCAAAGGCCACAAAGCAGATGAGAGCAGAGTCTGATTTGACCGAAGCTTCTCGGGGCCGAGCCTGACAAAGCCAAGTTACTTGACAGGTTATAGCAAGGCATCTATGTTCGGCCACTTGAGTTTCACTTCAAAAGGACTAGTTTCATGGCGATTGGTGTCAAGCTCACGACCACGCGCAACAAAGAAAAAGCCAGAGCCAAAGCTGCCCAGGCAGCCGCTGCTGCGCCGCCAATGACCCCAGAGCGGGAAGAACTGCTCCGTCCGCCGGCTTTCGATCTCTTTCTGCATCGCATCCGTCAGGCGATTGAAGATACGGAGCTCCCACTGCGAAAGATTGGACTGGCGCTGCTCATCGTACTTGTGGTCTCCGGCGGCGCCTACTGGTTTTACAGTTACAACAAGGCTAAGGGCGAGCAGGCGTTTGCTGAGGCACTGGCGATCTACAATGCTGAAATCAAAGAGCCACCCAAAGAAGGGGAAGCAGCTAGCGAAGACGACCCCCCTGTTCCGGGCAAAAAGACCTACCCGGATGAAAAAACCAAGTACACTGAAGCGGCGGCTGCTTTTGACAAAGCTGCCGGCTATGCTTCGCAGAGCTTCATCAGTCGTTACTATGCGGCCTTGTGCCGACTCAAGCTTGACCCGGCGCAAGGTCTCCAAGCGCTGCGGGAGCTTTCTGTCACACCGGGCGCTGTTGGTCAGATGGCGACGCTTGCGCTGGCCGATGCTCTAGCCGCCGAAGGCAAAGTGGATGAAGCTATTGCGCAGTACCAACAACTGCGTGAAAAGTGCGCCCAGGCAAGTGGCAACGCAGTGGTCTCAAACGAAGCCATTGCTTTTGCCCTCGGCAAGCTTTACGAAGCTAAGCAGGACCACGCCGCAGCCATCAAGGAATACACCATCGCAGCTAAATCGCGGAGCATGGCGCTACTGGGGCAACAGGCCTATCAACGCCTAGCAGCACTTGACCCGGAAATGGCCCGTCAGATTCCCGAGCCTAAACTCGGCGAAGGCGACGCCTTCTAAAGGCGCTTACCTGGCACGTAGCGCCTTGCCCGATGTCCAATCTTGCCTGGCGCACCATTACAGCACTCGTCGCGCTCCCGCTGCTGTTTTGGAGCATTTGGCTTTCAACTCCTTTTCTCTTTGTCAGCTTTGTCATTCTGGCTACGCTACTTGGCCTGCTTGAATACTTTCGTCTGGCCGAAAGACTCGGCTTTGCTCCCTTCACAGGCGTCGGCATCTGTGGATTGTTTGGCGTTCACGTTCTGTTTTACACCCGCGCCATTGAGTTTTTACCGGCACTGCTGGGTTTGCTGTTGGGCGTGACAATGGTCCAGGGAGTACTGATGGAACGCGATTTCAAAAAGTCCCTCCCTTCTCACGCAGCTACCTTGCATGGCGTCGTCTATGTGGGGGTGTTGTGTGGTTTTCTCATCGGGCTCAAACGACTTGAACCGCCGGAACTAGGCAGCCGGTTTCTCACATTCTTCTTTGTGGTTATCATGGCCGGGGATGTCACGGCGTATTTTGTCGGCCGCGCCTTTGGGCGGCACAAGTTGGCGCCGTTGGTCAGCCCCGGAAAGACTGTTGAAGGGTCTATCGGCAACCTTGTAGGTAGCCTTGCTGCAGCAGTAGTGGTGCATTTCGGGTTATTCCCGGCGCTACCCCTTTCACATGCTCTTCTTCTGGCCGTCGTCATGAACATTATCGGACAACTTGGCGATCTGTACGAATCACTTCTCAAGCGGGGTGCGGGAGCAAAGGATGCTGCGGCAGTGCTGCCCGGTCATGGTGGGCTTCTCGACCGACTTGACAGTTTGCTCTTCAACGCACCCGTGCTTTATTACTACGCCCAGTATGGCCTGCGCTAACCCAGCAGGATATGGTTGGTACTCACCGCAGAACAGTTGCCATCTGTGCCCTACACGGCAGGATAAAGCATGAAGCTCCCTACGCTGGCCATTGCTGCAACATGCCTTGTTATCGGGTTCTTCATCGGATTTGCCTACACCAACAGCCGCAACCGAGCGTTTCTTCGCGAGCAGATTGAGAAGGCGCGAGCCGAAGCCTTTGCGGCCAGCAACCGAACGCCTACCGGTGCAGCGCCGGACGATGAAATTCACCGCAACCCAAATATCGAGACAGTGCTGGCCGAGGCAGCCAGCAAACGGGGCGACTTTGACACGCAAGTCCGGCTTGGAATCTTCTTAGCCGAACACGGGCGTATCACCGAAGCGCGTGAATGTTTTGAAGCTGCTGTCAAGCTCCGCCCCGACGACTGGCAAGCGCTGGCCATTCTGGGACGCCTGTTGGCGGCTGAGTCAAAGTATCCAGAAGCGATCGCCCGCTTTGAAGCTGCGTACAAACTGCAACCAAACAACGGACAGATTGTGGTTGGGCTAGCCAACGCGCTTTTTGACGCTAAACGCTACGAAGAAGCCCAGAAGTGGTATGAAAAGGCGCTTACGTTGACGCCTAAGGATGTCAATGTCATTACAGACCTGGGCTTGACTTACTACTTCCGCCGCCCGCAGCAGTTGGAAAAGGCAATGGAGTACTTTAGGCAGTCCCTGAGCATTGACCCAAACCACACGCTTACGCTTCAGAACTACGCCGTTGCCCTGCTTGACGCCAATCGTCCTGAAGAAGCTAAGCCAATTGTGGAGAAACTCGCACAACTGGCGCCCCAAAACGAGATGTTGCCGGTACTCAGGCAGCGGCTGGCACAGGCAAACACCACGGGCAACATTCCACCCCACTAGCTTACCGGGGGACAGCAACGCGCTGCAGAATATCTGCAATGACTACGTCCGGCGTAAGACCGTCAATCTCGGCTTCCGAACGCAGCACAACTCGATGTCGTAAGACAGGCAAAGCCACGGCCTTGACATCATCTGGAGTAACAAATGTCCGTCCTTCTAAAGCGGCATGGACTTTTGCAGTAAGTAGCAATGCTACGGCTGCGCGGGGACTTGCCCCCCACGCCAGATTGAGCGCCGCCGGGGGGCGGGTTGCACGAACAATGTTGACAATATAGCGCTGGACGCTTTCCTCAACGACGATCCCCCGAACAGAGGCCTGGCACTGAAGCAGGATGCTTGAATCCGGCAGACATTCCAACGGAATACCTTCAAGCCGACGGGCATTGAAACCGCCGCTCCAGTTAGCAACAATCTGAATTTCCTCCTCTGGCGAAGGATACTCTACAAGGATTTTCAGCAGAAAACGGTCGAGCTGAGCTTCAGGTAGCGGATAAGTTCCTTCGTACTCAATCGGATTCTGCGTTGCTAAAACCATAAACAGCGGCGACATGCGGTGGGTTTCGCCATCTACCGTCACCTGCCGCTCTTCCATGGCTTCAAGCAAGGCCGCCTGGGTTTTGGGTGGTGTGCGGTTGATTTCATCCGCCAGCAGCAAATCGGTAAAAATCGGCCCCCGGCGAAACGTAAACAGACCGGTTGCTGTGTTGTAGACATTTGTTCCGGTTATGTCGGCCGGCATCATGTCGGGGGTAAACTGGATACGGTTGAAACCGGCTCCAATGATCCGCGCCAAGGTTCTGACCAGCAGGGTCTTGGCTGTACCTGGCGGCCCCTCCAGCAAAACATGCCCTTCCGCCAGCAGGGCAATAAGAACTTGGTCAATGACAGACTGTTGACCAACAATGACAAGACGCAGTTGGCGCCGGATGAACTCAGCAACCTCTTGCACCGACACGTCCATACTTCTGCACCGAGTCCCCTACACAGGTTTCCTTTGCACCGCGCGCTGCGCCAAACAGCCCTGGTAGGTCACTGCCCTTTTGCCTGCGGCGCAAGGTATTCCTAGGTTTTCTCGCGCTGTTCTCGGTGATGTCGAATCCATGCCAGCACACAGGTGGCAGTTAGGTATTTTCAACAGGCTATAAGCTTTTTCTGCGCGCCGATCTTTGGACTCATGCTTATTGGCTTACCGACGCTTGGGCGCCACATGTTGCCGCCTGGCCTCAACACGCTGCTCTGCCGCAGCTGGCTTTCCGGGCAGCTTGTCATCATTAGCTGTAGTTTTTCTACACGGTAGCTGTCCACGCGGGGGGTAGCAACTCTGCATTACACCGTATGCAGCAGCAGCGCATCATCGCGGTCGAAAGGTTGATTATGGGCGGCACAGACACAGAAATACCGTCCCATGCATCGGCTCATAACGTGCTGGGTCTTATCAAAGCGCATGTACTGAAGCTCCGGTACGCGACGGTCGGGGGCTGACAGTGTGCGTCACATTCTCCGCACAAGATACTCTCCACCCTGCTTTACGGTAAGGTTTGCCGGCTACAGACCCTCACTCACCACCTCGGCGAAATCTAGCTCACTGGTTGGCGTCAACCCAAACAAGTTCTTGCGCACGGGTTGCCGTTCGAGACGCTGGCGAACCTCGGCCAAAAGCTGCCTGGCTTCCTCTGTGGCAGTCGGCGAACTAGACAGCAAAGCCTCGGCAAATTGGACTGCGAGTTCTCTTTCTTGCTGCGCCAATGCAGCCATTGCCAGTTTTGACAGCAACTGCTGCCGGTCAGCAAGCCGCCGATCAGCCACCTCCCGGCTGGCAGACGTGTACGCTGTAGCCGGCCAGGAAACAATTGGCTGCTCGTAGACAAACCCGGCAGTTGGGGGTAACGTCGAATGCTCCTGTGAACCGAGCTGCACCTTGCGCGCCAGTGCCAGTGCCAGTGCGGTTTGGTTAGCAGCCAGAGCAACCCGAATGACCTCTTCTAGATTAGATGAGTATCCCTCACGAATAGCCTGCACATAGGCCAGAACAGCCTGTCCCGGACGGTTCATCCGCTCTAGAAACTGTCCGTAGGCAACTCGCGCGCCTATGGCATAGGGCATCTGTGTCGCTTGCTCAAAGGTCCTCTGCGCTTCGGCGACTTGTCCCAACGCCTCATGCAACCGAGCTAGACATGTCAAACCTTCTGCATCGGATGCCCCGCGTGCTTTGTTTAGCAGGGCTTCCCCTAACCCTGGCTGCTGACGCACCAAAGCAACCAGTTGTTCAAGTCCGCGCTGCCGTTCCTCGGCCTTCAGCCGGCGGTCTTGCACCAGTTCATAGAGTTGGGCGGCAGCGGTTTCCAGATTACCGGTGCGCGCCAGCAGACGTGCCAGTTCAATCCGGTTTTCAGCGTCGTCAGGAAATTGCCTGGCTAGCCGCCTACGCCACGCTACGGCCGGCTCAAAAGCGCCGTACTTTGCGGCTAGTGCTGCCGCCTCGGCCATAACTTGCGGTTCGGGGTGACGCTCGACAAGCCGGGTCAACTGTTGCAGCGCCATCTCTGTCTGTTGACGCATCAACTGGGCTTCAATGTAGCCCAGAGCTGTCCCCACGCTATCTTCCCGGACCACCTGCAAGCGGTAGTAAGTTTCTAGAAATGCGATGGCCTCGTCGGTTTTGCCTTCATTGAGCAAGAGATAACAAGCATGCTGCGCCCGCCGGACAGCTGCTGTGTCGTCCGGCTCATTCGTACCGACTGAAGTTGAAGTAGCAACAAAGGCTTGCAAGCGCTCAACGGCGGCTGCGGTGCGGCCGCTGCGCAAGGCAGTTACGGCCTGCGCCATCACCAACCACTCCGGCTCGACTGCAATGGCTTCTGGATCGGGAATGTAAAGGTCAGGGGGCGCTTCTTCCCGGAGTCGGCCAAACAGCATCTGCCGCGTGGTGGCTATCTCTTTCAGTTCTCGCTCGGCTTCGGCATAAGCTTTTGAAGCAATCAATGCTGCTGCCCACGCCTGCTGCAATTTTGACAAAGCAACCGCAAGATTTCCGCCGTTGGGAACTTCGTCGCTATAAAGCTCATAGTCACCACGCGTGTAGGCAGTGACAATCCGGCTCACCAGGTGCTCACTGGCAGGACGGTAAAACGGCAATCGCATCCGCTCTGGTAGGGTCTCAGTCAAGGTCAACTGCAGTCCAAGGCGGATGTCATCCGGAGTCGCGGCCAGAACCCGTACCAATGCTGGTACGATAAGCCTCTCGTGGGCAGGCTGGTTGCAGGCCAGTGTGCAGAGCAAGGTCACCAAAGGTTCGTACGCTTCTTTGGGAGCGCCCTCTCGCAACCGCTCCACAAGATAAGCCTCCACAACCGGCAGAGCCTCGCTTAGCAGGTTGTATGTTGCCAGCGCTGACAGAAATGCCACATGGGCGTTTAGCTTGTCGCGCCGGTTGTCAAGCATTTTCCGCCATGTCTCCAGTGCGGCTGTTCGGCTGCCCATTTCGTAAAGCGCGGCGCCTTCAATGGCCAGCGCTTCTGGGTCTTCCGGCGCCAGCTCACGTGCCAGCCGTGCGTGCTCAAGGGCTTCGGCATAACGTTTGCGTGCGTGCAAAAAATGCGCCAGGCTCTTTTGCGCTGCTGCCGAGCGGGGAGAAGCTTCTGTTTCGGCTACAAGAAAGCGCAGGGCATCGGCTGCCCGCGACTCATCCAAAGCAAGCCAGACGCCGTAGTTCCGCGCCGTGCGAAACCAATCCTCTCCAGTAAGCTCACGTGTAGTGTCGGGTTTTTGGTTTGCCCGCTCCCCTATCGGCCGGATACCCAACACCTGCCGATAGAGTGCTTCAACTTCTGGCGATTGGTTTCGGAAGTAAAGTTCAAGCTGCGCCAGCCGCGCCTGCCGCCAGGCAACCGGTTGTCCGGCATGCTCGATGGCTAGCCGCGCCAACTCCTTTTCACGTACATAAACCAGAAAGTTGATAAGCTGAAGCTGGTAAGGTGAAGTACCAGTAGCCAGCCTTCGCAAGCCTTCTCGATTACCCTGCTGGTAAAGCAACTGCAAAAGGCGCGCCACAAGCGGATTTTCTTCTGTGACAAGCGCACCGGTGTGTTGCCAGTAGTACTGCTCTAGCACCGCTTGCTCAGCAGCCACCTCCCCAACGTTGCGGCAGAATTCAGCTTTTGCAGCCGTGAAGTCAAATGCGCCGGGAAAGCGCGCACGGGCTTCTTCGGCCGTCAACAACGCAATCGCTGCTTTGGTGTCTAAGTGTGCTTCGTAGAAGGACAACAGTGCCCGCAGGGCGTCGCTATAGCTTTCGTCTTCTGCTGACTGTTGCGCGGCGTAGGCGGCGTCTTTGCGGCGCAGTAGGGCCTGTTCCGTCGCCCGGTAAAGGCCTAGCTCGGCGGCAAGGCTACTCATGCGCTCAAACTCAGCCGACCTGATACCGGCTAACTTCAGGCGCTGCGTCAGGGCTTCGTCGAGTTGGGCAAGCTGGGCTGCTGTGGCGTAGCTACGGATGATCTCCGGCAAACGAGATGGATAAACGACATCCTCAAGCAGGTTGCGTTGACGTTGGACGACTGCATTTTGTGGAGCCTTGGCCAGTGCCGCTTTCAGAGTTTCTAGCCGGCCAAGCGCTGCTACGGCCGACTCACGGTACAACACAGACCGCAACCACATGAGCACATCTTCTGCGTCGAAGGTCTCTGTTATCGGAGCCTTCATGACGCGCGCAAAGCCTTCGTCATAAAAGCTACCGCCCTCGGCAATGGCTCCGGCTTTCATCAAGGTTTCGCCGGCTGCAAAATACACCTTCGCAGACAACTGCTTCCGCTTGGCAAATGATTCCCGTAGGGCGCTCACAGCACGCTCGGTTTGTCCCTGTTCAAGATAAATTTGTGCTACTGCGGCTGCCCAATCTGGGTTCTGTGGCTCCAGCTCAGCAGCACGCTTCAGGGTAGCGAGCGCTTCGTCATAACGTCCGGCCTGGCGGTAAAGGCCTGCCAGCGTACTTCTGAAGTCACTCCGTTGCGGCTCGTTGACAATTGCTTTGCTATATTGCTGCACCGCGCCATCTAAGTTTCCCTGAAAGCGGTAGATTTCAGCGAGGACAACATTCCAGCGGTAGTTGCGGTCAGCCTTTGCAGCCAAGTCTGCATAATAGCGCGTTATTCGATCGAGCATGTTGTGCTGCTCGGCATAACGCAGCGCCACACGCAGCCTTGACATGTCCTCTGGCTTGCGGTTGATGAGCTCGATATGCTGGTCAACAGCTTCCTGATGGCGGCCCAGGCGCGTCAAAACCCCGATGTAACCTTTCCGCAGCTCGTACTCACTGGCTCCGGCGGCCAAGCTGGCCAGACCTTGGCGGTACAACGCTGCCAAATCGGCATCGCGCCTGGCCTCTCCTAAAAGCCGGGCCAGTTCAGTAAAAGCTTCTGTATCGGTTGGATTGGCAGCGTACCACTCGCGTAGGGTTGTTTCGGCGGCTGCCATCTGTCCGGCCGCACGTTGTTGCCGCGCCAACTGAAGGGTGAGTTTACGCCGGTAATCGCCGGTAGCGATTTGACGTGATTCCTGAGTGAGCGCCACTGCCTGGTCAATTGCACCGAGCCGTTCGTAAAAACGCCCTACTTCCTGTATAACACCCAGGTTGTTGGGAAATTCGCGGGCAAGGCTCTTGAGCGTCTGGAGCGCCGCTGGCTTCTGATTGTGTTGTTCAAAGAAAGCGGCCAGTTGGAGCCGATACTTGATATTCTCACGTTCGTCCCGTGCGACGGCCACAAGGCGCTCTAGGACTTTCTGTTCGTCGGCATGGCGCCCGGCAGCGCGAAACTCGTCCCGAACCGCTTCAAGAAATGGAATCTCCCGCCGCTGCCCTGCCTCGCGGGCCAACAGATTGAGACTAGCATTCCGTTGTTCGGCGCGCTTGAGATACTCGGCGTAGCCGAGAATCAGCTCAGGAGTGTTTTGTTTCGCCAATCGCGCCTGAAAGGCGGCTTCTATGGCGGCCGCCCCACCTTTGCGACGGGACAGAACAACCAGCCGTTCGGTTGCCTGCTCACGTCCCGGCCCATCACTAAGTAGCGCCGTCATATATTCTGCCAG
>Ga0308415_1000460_pt1 | contig 17667 bp, 16 predicted proteins | sample HotsprSampleOS55_FD_203465 | JGI IMG/M metagenome (GOLD analysis project Ga0308415, IMG submission 203465) | Hot spring phototrophic mat microbial communities from Octopus Spring, Yellowstone National Park, Wyoming, United States - 20090730_OS55 ... | reverse complement strand
CGCTCCCTCAGCGTAGTGACCTTGGCCGCCCAGGCGGGCGTGCGGTCCTTGAGTTCGACGTTCCACCACTCGACGAGACCTTTGACCCACTTCTCTTCGAAGGTCGCGCGATCGACGGTCTGGCCGGCTTTGAAGCGGTTCACACCGTCCGCGAAGTCGCCGACGAACGACCGCTCCCACAGACCCTCGCTCAGGATCACGTGGGCGATCGCAAGCGCGAGCGCGCCGTCGGTGCCCGGCTTGATCAACAAGCCGCGGTCGGCGGCGGCGAGAGTGGTGTTGACGTGCACGTCGACGGCGGTGACGCGGGTCTTGGGACTCTTCTCCCCGCGGATGTAACCCCAAACCTGCATGTTGTTGTTGTACGGCCGGAAGGCGTCCAGGAAGCCACAACCGAACATCAAAATGTAGTTCGTGTGCCGATAATCGTGGGCATTGTACCCGCCGTTACCGTCCGTCGCCTTTTTGGCGATGATCGAACCGTCGGAGCACATCGAGGAATGCCCGATCGGCACGTTCGGCGAGCCGTAGAGCTTGCCGAACGTCCCGAGGAGACCGGCGCACGAGGCGCCCCACCCGCGGCCGTAGAGGATGGCGAAGCGGTGACTCTCCCCCTTCTCGCGGAGCGCGTTGAGCCGGTCGGCGACGGTCTTGAGCGCTTCGTCCCAGCTGATCGGCACGAACTTGGGGTCTTCGTTGCGGCCCTTCTTGGGGTTGGTCCGCTTCATCGGCCCCTTCCAGCGATCCGGATCGTACAGCACGTAGATGCCGAGGGGGCCTTTCGGGCAGAGCTTGCCGTTCGAAATCGGGTGATCGGGCGTGCCGTAGATCGCGTGGACCCGGCCGTTGGTCACGTAGACGTCGATGCCGCAGCGCGCCGGGCATTGATGGCAAATGTTCTTGACGATCTTCGTCGCGGCGGCCGGTTGCGCCTGCGCCGCGCCACCCCCGGCCTCGCCGGGCAGAAGGCTCGGCCCGCCCAGGGCGAGCGCGGAGCCCGCGCCCGTGGCTTGCAGGAACCGCCGTCGGCTCGCCGCCGGAACCATTCGCTCCATCACCTCGACCTCCCAGCTTACCCCGTCTCGGAGTTCTTCATGCGTCCGCCGGCCGCCGCGGTTCGCCGGAACCGCGCACCCAACGGTGAACGAACCGCAGCAGATCCCGATCCTTCTCACAGGCCGCACAGCGGCCGCCCGCCGTGGGCGGGCCGTAGGTGGCCCCGCACTCGTTGCACCGGGCGAGCGCGCGCCGCCGCAGCACGCGGCTCCCGACCGGCCCGTCCTCGCCCGCCGGCAAGAACGCGAGCGAGCCCGTGGGGCAGACCTCGACACAGGCTCGGCAGCCCGTACAAACCGTCGGATCGAAGGCGAGGACGCTCGACTCCTCGCCGAGCTCGAGGTGCAGAGCGCCCGACGGACAGCTCGCGGCACACAGCCGGCGGTCACAACAGCTGTCGGCGATCGCGAGATCGGGAAACAGAGCGGCGGGCGGATGGTCGCGATCGGCGATCCGGGCCAGCGCGGCTGCGCGCTCGCGCAACGCCGCGGGGTCGATCCCTCGGGGCCGCCCCTCGCCGCGAGCGACGAGCCGCTGCGGCCCGAGCCGCTCGCGGATCTCGGGAGCGCCTCGGAACAAGGCGCGCCGGGCGAGCGGGACCTCGGTCGCCCGCGGCGGGGCCGGTGGCGGCCCGGCGAGCGCGGCGGGCACGGGTTCCCGCGCGACCTCGACACGGCGCGGCAGCCGGAGACGTTCGAGCTCATCGGCGATGCGGGCGACGGCCGCACCCCACGGCTCCGCCACGCCGCCGGCCGGACAGTCGGCGCACCAGCCCCGGTCGACCAGGGCGAGGGCCTCGATTCCGGTGCGCGCGAGCCAGCTCCGCAGAAGCGAGGGCCCCACCCCGCCGAGGCAGGGGACGACCGCGCTACCGCGCGCCCGAAGCTCGACCGGAACCCGGCTGCATTCGAGGCGCACGGTATCGCCCGGAAGCTGCGCGAACCCTTCGACGACCAGTACCTCGGTCGGGCAGGCCGCGGCACAGCGGCCGCAGCCTAGGCAGCGATCGAGGGCGATCGCGAGCGATCGCTCGGCCAGGCTCGGCGCCCCGGTCGGGCATGCGCGGGCGCACGCATCACAAGGCACGCCCGGCCGCTGGACGGTCAGGCAACGATCGACGCGGACCACCAACCCTGCGCTCGGCACGTCCGGCGGGCGAGGACGATTTCGGTCGACGGCGACCGGACCCGCGGTCAAGGCAGGACGCCTCCCGATCTGCATTTCGCTTAATTCGAAATTACCGGAAGGGTACCCATGCGCAAGCCGCAAAAGGGCCTTGCGGCGAGGCTGCGGCAGGCCGCCGCACGCTCTTGTCGAGCAGCGCTCGGCGAGCGCGAGGGCGCCGCGTCAGCCCGGCCCGGTGCGCGGATAGCCGAGCTTGGCGAGCGCCTCGGCGATCTCGTCGAGGATCGCCGGATCGTCGATCGTCGCCGGCATGGTCCAGGGCTGGCCGTCGGCGATCTTCTTCATCGTGCCGCGCAGGATCTTGCCCGAGCGCGTCTTGGGCAAACGCTTGACCACGGTGACGAGCTTGAACGCGGCGACGGGGCCGATCTCGTCGCGCACCTTCTGGACGAGCTCGCGCTCGATCTCGGCATGCGGTCGGTCGACTCCGGCCTTGAGGACGACCAGGCCCAGCGGCAGCTCGCCCTTGAGCTCGTCGGCCACGCCGATCACGGCGCACTCGGCGACGGCGGGGTGCGAAGCCAGCACCTCTTCCATCGCCCCCGTGGAGAGCCGATGACCGGCGACGTTGATGACGTCGTCGATCCGGCTCATGATGAAAAGATAACCGTCCTCGTCCTTGAACCCGGCGTCACCCGTCAAGTAATAGCCGGGATACCGCGAGAGATAGGATTGAACGAAACGCTCGTCGGCGTTCCACAGCGTAGGCAGGCAGGAGGGGGGCAGGGGCAGCTTTATGCAGATCGCGCCGAGCTTGCCGGGCGGTAGCTCGTGACCTTCGTCGTCGAGCACGCGAACGTCGTAGCCGGGCATCGGCAGGGTGGGCGAGCCGGGCTTGACCGGTAGCTTCTCGATGCCGAGCGGGTTGGCGCAGATCGCCCAACCGGTCTCGGTCTGCCACCAATGGTCGATCACCGGCACCCCGAGCTGAGCCTCGGCCCACAAGAGCGTGTCGGGATCGCAGCGTTCGCCGGCCAAGAAAAGGGCCCGGAAATGCGAGAGGTCGTAGCGCTTCAAATGCGCGCCCTCCGGATCCTCCTTGCGGATGGCGCGGAACGCCGTGGTTGCGGTGAAGAGCACCTTCACACCGTGCTGCGAGATGACCCGCCAGAAGGCGCCCGGGTCCGGCGTGCCGACGGGCTTGCCTTCGTAGACGATGGTGGTGTTGCCATTCAAAAGCGGCCCGTAACAGATGTAGCTGTGGCCGACGACCCAGCCCAGGTCGGACGCCGCCCAGTAGACCTCACCCGGTTGGACGCCGTAGATGTTGCGCATGCTCCACAGCAGCGCCACGGCGTGACCGCCCTGGTCGCGCACGATACCCTTCGGCTGGCCCGTGGTGCCCGAGGTGTAGAGGATGTAGAGGGGATCGGTGGCGGCCACCGGCACGCAATCGACGGGGTGCGCGCCGGCTGTCGCTTCCTCCCAGTCGAGGTCGCGGCCGCGCGCGAGTTCGGCGCGCAACTGCGGCCGCTGCAGGACGATGCAGTGGCGGGGCTTGTGGCTGCATTGCTCGATCGCCGCATCGAGCAAAGGTTTGTAGGGGACGACCCGACCCGGCTCGATCCCGCAAGAGGCGGACACGACGAGAACCGGCTTGGCGTCCTCGATGCGCTTGGCGAGTTCGTGGCTCGCGAAGCCGCCGAACACCACCGAGTGGATGGCGCCGATCCGCGCGCAAGCGAGCATCGCCACGATCGCCTCCGGTACCATGGGCATGTAGACGACGACTCGATCGCCCTTGCGCGCACCGAGGCGAACCAGGGCACCGGCGAAGCGGGCCACGTCCCGCTGCAGGTCGGCGTAGGTGAGGGTCCGAATTGTACCGGTGACCGGGCTGTCGTGGATCAGCGCGGCCTGCCCGCCGCGACCCGCAGCGACGTGCCGGTCGAGGGCGTTGTAACAGGTGTTGAGCAGGCCGCCTGCGAACCAGCGGTAGAAGGGCGGGCGGGACGCGTCGAGCACCCGGTCCCAGCGGCGGTCCCAGTGCAGCGCCCCGGCCGCCTCGCCCCAGAAACCCTCGGGATCGCGCAGACTACGTTCCCAGATCGCCCGGTAGACGCTCATGGCCGGTCCTCCCTCACCGCGGACCCGGCCACGATAGGCGCCTTCGAGGGTACCGCAACGCGGCGCGATGACCGGAGCCGGCGCCGGTCCGGGTGGCGTCAGTCGCGACCTCGTCCGCGCTCGCGGCCGTGCTCGCGCATCCGCTCGCGCATGCGCTCGCGCTCCGCGGCACTCATGGGCGTGAGATAGCCGTCGCCGTCACGGTCCATCCGCATGAACATCCGATCGCTCGCCCGTTGGAGCTCGGCCGCGCCGACCACGCCGTCACCGTCGGCGTCCAAGAACTGGAATGCCCGGATCCGCATGGGCCGGGTCACCTCGAGCCAGAAGGTTTCGAATTCCTGCGGGTCGAGCCGCCCGTCGCCGTTCTTGTCGGCCGAGCGGAGCCGCTCGGCGCGGTATGCCTCCATCTCGGCACGCGAGACCCGCCCGTCGCCGTCGGCGTCGAGCTGGTCGAACATCATCCAACCGATGCCGGCAGGCCCCCAGCCCATCGGGCCCATGCCGCGGCCGTGCCACGGATCGGCCCAGCTCAGCCCGGCCCAACCGACGGCACCGAGGGCCAACACGCCGGCGCCAAGCACCAGAAGTGTACGGACGTGCCGCCGCCCGGGTTCGGCCTCGATCCGATCGTCCTTCGTCATCGCGATGGTCCTCCACTCGCTGCGAACGTCCACCTTGGACCATCCTCCTGTCGCGTCCGAATGTCGAGCAGCTACGCACTCGGTCACTAGATCTGGCGTGCCGCCGCAGCCGCGACGGCCCGTTACAATCGGACGGCTGGCAGCGGGCCGGCGATTTGGCAGGATCGGGCCATGGAAACCGCGCCGCACCTCCTCGTCGTCGACGATCATCGCGACATCCGCGAGCCGCTCGCGCGCTACCTCGGCAAGCACGGCTTCAGGGTCAGCACCGCCGAGAACGCCGCAGCCGCCCGCAAGATTTTGCAGGGCGTAGCGATCGATCTGCTCGTGCTCGACATCATGATGCCCGGCGAAGACGGCCTCGCCCTCTGCCGCCAGCTGCGTGCGCAAGGCGACCTGCCGATCGTGCTGCTCACGGCTCTCGGCGAGGAGACCGACCGGATCGTCGGGCTCGAGATGGGTGCCGACGACTATGTGGCGAAGCCGTTCAACCCTCGCGAGCTGCTCGCCCGGATCAAGGCGGTGCTGCGGCGGGCCGAGGCCCTGCCCCGACGGCGTGGTCGACCGAACGCCGAGCGGCTCCGCTTCGATCGTTGGATCCTCGACGTCGGTCGGCGCGAGCTCACCCGCGAGGACGGCGTCGTGGTGCCGCTCAGCACGGGCGAGTTCCTGCTGCTCACGGCCTTCCTGGAGCACCCCAAGATGGTGCGCTCGCGCGATCAGCTGCTCGACCTCACCCGAGGTCGCGAAGCCGCCCCCTTCGACCGGGCGATCGACAACCAGGTCCTCCGGCTGCGCCGTAAGATCGAGCGGGATCCGAAGAAACCCGAGCTCATTCGCACCCATTGGGGCGGCGGCTACAGTTTCGAAGCGCAGGTCGAGCGGGCGTGATCCGGTTCTGGCCGCGCACCCTCGCCGGACGGCTCGTGGCGTTGGCACTGCTCGCGGTAGCGACGGCCCAGCTCGTGGTCTGGTGGATCTTCGTCGACGAGCGGCACTGGGCACTCGCTCGGCTCGGGCGCGAGCGGCTCGTGGACCAGCTGGTCCCGGCCGTCCGTTTGCTCGCGACGACCCGACCGGACGAGCATGAGGTGATCCTCCGCGCCCTCACCAATCCGGCACTGGTCCTCGCGATCGACCTCGAGCCGCTCGTTAACGAAGAGGCGAACGTCCGCCATCCCTTGGTCCGGCGCCTGGCCCGCGAGCTCGGCACACCACCGCGCGACCCGGCCTCTCGTCGCCCTCGCCGACGCCGCCGATCGCCTCGGACGCGGCGAGCCGGTAGCACCCCTGCCCGAGACCGGGCCCGAAGAGGTTCGCCGAGCGATCGCGGCCTTCAACGGCATGCAGGAGCGGCTTTCCCGGTTCATCGCCGATCGCACCCGCCTGCTCGCGGCGCTCGGCCACGATTTGCGCACCCCGATCACGAGCCTGCGCTTGCGCGCCGAGCTGCTCGACGACGAGGAAGCGAAGCAGCGGATCGTCGAGACGCTCGACGAGATGCAGCGGATGGTCGAGAGCACGCTCGCCTTCGCCCGTGAGGAGGCCCAGGCCGAACCGGTGCGTGAAACCGACCTCGCCGCGTTGGTCGAAGGCACGGTCGAGGACCTGAGCGAGCTCGGCCTCGAGGTGCGGCTCGTGGCGAGCGAGCCGGTGGTCGCGCGGATCCGGAGCGCTGCGGTTCGGCGCGCCTTGAGGAACTTGATCGAGAACGCGGTCCGCTACGGGAAGCGGGCGCGGGTCGGCCTGGTCCGAGAGGGGGAGGAGGCCGTTGTCCGGGTCGACGACGACGGGCCCGGAATCCCGGTGGACAAGCTCGAGGAGGTCTTCGAGCCGTTCGTCCGGCTCGACCCGTCCCGATCCTCCGAAACCGGCGGTGTCGGGCTCGGACTCGCGATCGCCCGCGGCATCGCTCGGGCACACGGGGGCGAGGTGAGCCTCGTCAACCGCCCCGAAGGCGGTCTGCGCGCCTGCTTACGACTGCCGCTCACCGTGTCGGGCCGGTCGGCTTCCGCTCGAACCTGAAGCCCGCTCTTCGACACGGCCTTTTGCGCCGGCCGGCAGCTTCCCCTAAGGTCCCCTGGACGATCGCTCGGCGAACGGCATGGAACCCTCGATCTTCGCCTTCATTCGCAAGTACAGCTGGAAACAGCAGCTTTTGATCTTGGCACTCACGTTCTTGTCGTTCCCGCCGCTCTACTATTCTCTCGAGCTCCCCAAAATCATCATCAACCGAGCCCTCGGGAACCCTGACGGACCGTGGCTGCTGTTCGGATCCGATCTGGAACGCACTACTTATCTGTTCGCCCTTTGCGGCCTGTTCTTGTCGCTGGTCCTTATCGGTGGCGGGCTAAAATACCTTTTGAACGTCTATGCCGGCATCGTCGCCGAACGGATGCTCCGCCGGTTGCGTTATCAGCTCTACGAACACGTGCTGCGCTTCCCGCTGCCGCATTTCCGCAAGGTCAGCCAAGGCGAACTCGTCCAGATGATCAACGCCGAGACCGAAGCACTTGGCGGCTTCGTGGGCGACGCTTTCGCCGTGCCGGCCTTCCAGGGCGGGACGCTGCTCACGATCCTCACCTTCATGTTCATGCAGGACCCGATCCTCGGGATCGCCGGGATCGCTCTCTACCCCTTGCAGATGTGGCTGATCCCGCGCTTGCAACGCCAAGTGAACGAGCTGGCCAAAAGGCGGGTCCGCCAAGTCCGTCGCAATGCCGAGCGGATCAGCGAGACCTCCGCCACGATCCGGGAGATCCACGCCCACGGGACGGCCCGCTGGGAGCTCGCCCGCTTCAGCGAGCAGTAGGGAACCGTGTTCTGGATTCGCTTCGCGATTTACAAAAAGAAATTCTTGATCAAATTCCTCAATAATTTCCTCGCTCAGCTCGGCCCATTCTTTTTCTTTTCGATCGGCGGCTGGCTCGTGATCCACGGCGACATCACGCTCGGCGCGCTGGTGGCCGTGGTGGGCGCCCACAAGGACCTGTCCTCGCCCTGGAAGGAGCTGTTGACCTATTATCAAACCCTCTACGACGTCCGGATCAAGTACGAGCAAACCGTGGCCCAATTCGCCCCGCCGGGTCTCGAGCCGGCCGAGCTCTTGACCGGCGAGCCGAGCCGCGAGCCATCGTTCACCGGCACGAGCTTGCGGGTGGCCGGCGTGACGTTTCTCGACGACGGGCGCGAGCCGGTTCTCGACGGCGTGGAGCTCGAGCTCGATCTGCCCTGTCGGGTCGCCCTGATCGGCCCTGCCGGGGGCGGTCGAGAAGAGTTGACCCTGGTCCTCGCCGGACTCCTCGTGCCCAATTCGGGGCGTGTGCTGATCGACGACCTCGTGCTCCACGAGCTCCCGGAACCGCTGCTCGGTCGCAAGATCGCCTACATCGGGAGTCAACCCGCGCTGATCGCCGGAACGATCGAGGACAACCTCCTCTACGGCCTGAAGCAGCGGCCGCGTCGGCTGGTCGAGCCGACGGGGGCCGACCGAGCACGACGCGCCCGAGACCGCCACGAGGCCCTGGCCTCGGGCAACTCTGCCGATCCGCTCGATGCCGACTGGGTCGACTGGGAAGCGGCCGGGGTCCGCGACCCGGCCGAACGGCTTCCGGCGATGCTCGCGGCCTTGGCCGTGGCCCGGCTCACCGACGACGTCTACACCTTCGGGCTGCGAGGGCCGCTCCCGGCGGACCGACCCGAGCTCGCGGAGCGGATCCTCGAGGCGCGGCGCGCGATGCGCGCCCGACTGGCCGGCGATGAGGGACTCGCGCGACTGGTCGAGCCGTTCGACCCGCATCGCTACAACACCAACGCCACGGTCGCCGAGAACTTGCTCTTCGGCATGCCGGTCGGCAGCGTCTTCGACCTCGAGCACCTTGCGAGCCACCCCTATGTACGCAAGGTTATCGAAAACACGGGACTCGTCGACGAACTACGGAGAGTCGGCTACCGCCTCGCAGAAACCATGATAGAACTATTCGCCGATCTCCCACCTGATCACGAATATTATCGTCAGTTCGCCTTCATCGCACCAGAGGATCTACCCGAGTTCAAGGCGATCTTGGGACGGGCGAGCATCGACCGGCTCGACCGGTTGCCGGCCGCCGACCGCGACCGACTATTGGACCTACCCTTCAAATTGATCGTGGCCCGCCACCGGCTCGGACTGATCGACGAACCGCTCCAGGCGAGGCTGCTCGAGGCGCGCAAGCGCTTCCGCGAGGGGCTGCCAGCCGGGCTCGTCGGCGCCGTGGCGTTCTTCGATCCCGACCACGTCAACCCAGCGGTCTCGGTCCAGGAGAACATCCTCTTCGGCAAGATCGCCTACGGCCAAGCGCACGCCGCCACGCGGGTGGCGGCGCTGTTGGGCGAGGTGATCGACGCGCAAGGGCTCCGGGACGTCGTGATCGAGGTCGGGCTGCGCACCGAGTGCGGCATCGGCGGCGCCCGGCTCACCCTGGCGCAACGGCAGAAGCTCGCGATCGCCCGAGAGGTCCTGCGCCGGCCCGAGCTCGTGATCCTCCACGAGCCCACGTCAGCGCTCGACGCAGCCGACCAGCCGCTCGTCCGCGACGCACTGCTCGAGACATTTCGCGACCGTTCGATCGTCTGGTCGCTGCAGGAACCGGAATGGGCCGCTCGCTTCGAGCAGGTTATCGTCCTCGAGCGCGGACGGGTGGTGGCCCAGGGCAGCTTCGCCCAGATCTCGGCGCCGGGGCATGAAACCGTCGGTGCGCTCGGTCGATCAGCGGAGGAGGTGTCGTGAGCCTCCAACGCGACGTCGAAGCGCTCCGCGCGATCCCCCTGTTCGCCAAGGTCGAACCCGCGCGCTTGAAGCTCCTCGCCTTCACCTCGGAGCATCTGGATTTCGAGCCGGGCGAGGTGGTCTGCCGGCAGGGCGAGCCGGGCGACGCCGCGTACATCCTGCTCGAAGGCACCGCGGACGTCTTCGTGGACACGCCGAAAGGCCGTGTAAAAGTGGCGACGCTCGGCAAGAACGAGATCGTGGGCGAAATCGCGATCCTGTGCGACGTGCCGCGGACCGCCACGGTCGTGGCGGCGACGCGGTTGCACACGCTCAGGATCGCCAAAGACGGATTCTTCAACCTGGTCGCGCAATTTCCCCAAGTCGGCGTCGAGATCATGCATGAGCTCGCAGCTCGGTTACACCATACGACCCAGCGGCTGACCGAGGTTTCGCTCCGTCTGGCCGAAGTCGAGGCGCGCGGCACATGAGCGCGTCCGGCGGTCGCTGGCCCCAACGCCGTCTGCTCGCGCTCGACTGGCTCGTGCTGGAGAGCGGGCGCGAGCGCTTCGTCGAGCGCTTGTTCGCCGGTCTGTGCGCCCGGCTTCTCGAGGACGGCCTGCCGATCGCCCGCTCCACTCTCCATGTCCGCACGCTCCATCCGCAGTTCTTCGGCGCCCGTCTGCTCTGGCGACCGGGGATGGAGGAGGCCGAGATCACCTTCCTCGACCACGACGCGATCACCGATCGGCGCTTCCTCGACAGCCCGGTCCGCGCGCTCTACGAGGGCGCCGAGGCGATCCACCAGCGTCTCGACCTGCCGACCGCGGCTCCCCGCGAATATCCCGTCTACGCTGAGCTCCGTGCGGAAGGCATGACCGACTACGTCGCCATGCCGATGACCTTCACCGACGGCACGCGCCACGCCTGTACCTGGGCGACGACGCGCCCCGGCGGATTCCGAGCGGCCGACCTCGCGGCCCTGGGCGAGCTCTTGCCGGCACTCGCCATGGCGACCGAGATCCGCCTCTCCCGGCGGATCGCCTGCAACCTGCTCGACGCTTATGTCGGGCGGCATGCCGGCGCGCGCATCCTGGCGGGCGAAATCCGCCGCGGCAGCGGTGCTACCGTGCGCGCGGCGATTTGGCAGTGTGACCTGCGCGACTTCACGACGATCGTCGAAAGGCTGGCGCGGGACGAGGTCATCGCCTGTCTCAATGCCTTTTTCGACGCGGTGGGAGCACCGGTCGAAGCCCGCGGCGGCGAGATCTTGAAGTTCATCGGCGACGGGATGCTCGCGATCTTTCCCCTCGAGGAGGAGGCCGCCTGTCATCGGGCGCTGCGTGCCGCGGCCGAGGCCCGCCGCGGGCTCAGGGGCCTCGATACGGAACGACGCTGGAGCCCCGGGGCCCTTACGCTTCGCTCTCGCCTTGCACGTGGGCGACGTCATGTACGGCAACATCGGAACCTCTTCGCGACTCGACTTCACGGTGATCGGCCCGGCGGTCAACGTCGCCGCCCGCCTCCAGCAGCTCGCCAAGGACCTCGATCGCGACGTGCTGATCTCCGGCGCCTTTGCCGCGATGTGCGCTTGCGATGCCCCGCTCCTCGAACCGCTCGGCCGCTTCCCCCTGCGCGGCGTTCCCGAGCCGGTTGAGGTCTTCGCCCTGGCCCACGGATCGTGAGGATCCTTCCCCGACTCGCCCGCGCCCTCGGCTACGAGGTCCGGCCGTTGCGGAAGGCGCGCGACCCGCACCGCCAGCTCGTCAATCTGCTCGAGCGATCACGGGTCGACCTCGTGGTCGACGGCGGCGCCAATCGCGGGCAATATGCGGCGAAGTTGCGCGAAACGGGCTGGCGCGGTCCGATCCTGTCGATCGAACCGATTCCCGAGCTCCGGGAAGAACTGTTGCGCCGTGCCGCCCACGATCCCGCTTGGCAAATCGGCCCAGCCGTCGCGCTCGGCGCGAACCGGGGACGCGCCATCCTCGAGGTCTCGGGCGAGAGCGACATGAGCTCACTTTTGCCGCGCACGCCCACGCTTGAGCGGCTGTCGCCGAGCTCACGGCCGGTTCGCCGGATCGAGGTGGAGGTGGTTCGGCTGGACGAGCTGCCCGAGCTCGTTGCGGACCCCGCGCGACGCATCTTCCTGAAGCTCGACCTGCAGGGCTTCGAGGGCCCGGCACTCGACGGCGCACGAGGCCTTTTCCCGCGAATCGTCGGGCTGCAGCTCGAGCTCGCGCTCGTCACGCTCTACGAAGGCGAGCTCGATTGGCGTACGGCGATCGACCGGGTGAAGGCGTTCGGCTACGTTCCGTGGCTCTTCCTGCCGGGCTATGTCGAACCGCGCAGCGGGCGCGAGCTGCAGATGGACGGTGTGTTCCTGCGCGCCGACGCGATCGGGACGGAATGAACGCGGCCGAGCTCTCGAAGACGGAAGGCGAGGCGATGCCGGGGCTGCTGGCTCCGATCCACCGCGACGGCTGGAAGTTCGTGGCCGCCTTCTTCCTGCTCGCGCTGCTGCTGGGCTCGCTTTGGCGTCCGCTCTTCTGGATCGGGCTCGCGCTCACCGGTTGGTGTTCCTGGTTCTTCCGCGATCCTGCACGGGTGACGCCGGACGAACCCGACCTCGTCGTGAGCCCGGCGGACGGGCGGATCGTCGCGGTCGGCGCGCGCCGGCCGCCGGCCGAGCTCGGCCTCGGCAGTGAACCCCTGCCCTGCGTCGGTATTTTCATGAACGTGTTCGACGTGCACGTGAACCGCACGCCGGTCGCCGGTCGTGTCGTCGCCAGGGTCCACCATCCGGGCCGCTTCCTCAACGCCTCCCTCGACAAAGCTTCGGACGAGAACGAGCGGCTTTCCTGGGTGATTGAGACGACCGACGGACGGCGGGTCGGGCTCGTCCAAATCGCCGGGCTCGTAGCTCGACGGATCGTGCCGTTCGTCGAGCCGGGTACGACGCTCGGCGCCGGCGACCGCGTGGGCTTGATTCGCTTCGGTAGCCGCTGCGATGTGTATCTTCCGGCGGGAACGACGCCCCTCGTGCTCCCGGGCCAACGGGCGATCGCGGGCGAGACGGTGTTGGCGGAGCTCGACGGGCCACGGCCCCCTCGGCGGAGACGGATGACATGATGCTGCGCGGCCGGCGCCGACAGCGCCAGCGGACTCGCCGTCCGCTGCTGCACATGGTGCCGAACCTCTTCACGATCTTGAGCCTCTGCGCCGGGCTCACCGGCTTGCGCTACGGCCTCGACGGGCGCTACGAGCTCGCCGTGGCGCTGATCGTCGCGGCGGCCGTGCTCGACGGGCTCGACGGCCGCGCGGCGCGGCTCCTGAACATCCAGAGCAAGCTCGGCGCCGAGCTCGACAGCCTGGCCGATTTCTTCAACTTCGGCGTGGCGCCGGCGCTACTCGTCTATCTCTGGGCGCTGCAACCGGTGCGCGGCCTCGGCTGGGCGGTGGCCCTCCTGTTCGCGGTCTGCTGCGCCCTCCGCCTGGCCCGCTTCAACACTGAAGCCGACGACCCCGACCGCCCGCGCTGGACCCAGCACTTCTTCACGGGCGTTCCGGCACCGGCGGCCGCCGGCCTCGCCCTCTCGCCGATGATCGCCTGGTTCGCCTTCGGCCACGCGATCTGGCAGCACTGGTTCTTGAACGCCGCGACTTTGACCCTCGTCGCCATCTTGATGGTGAGCCGGGTCCCGACCCTTTCGGTCAAGCGCTTGCGCCTCCGGCCCGATCAGATCGTCCCGACCCTCGCGGTCGCGGGCCTCGCCATGGCCCTCCTCGTCACCGAGCCCTGGCTCACGCTCTCGATCCTGGCCCTCCTCTATCTCGCCTCGCTGCCGGTGACCGTGCTCGTCGCGGCACGGATGCGGCGCGAAGAGGCGGTCGCCGGCGCGGTCTCGGCTTCCGGTGCGGCTGGCGAACCGCCCGCGGCTGGCGCGGCCACGCCCGGCGCCGGCAAGGACCGAGTCGTGCCGTTCGAGTTGCGCCAGGGCCGCTCCTGAGCCGCGCCAACTCGGTCGAGCCGGTAGATGCTCGATGCCGCGGCACGTCGGCTGATCGACCCTCCCCTGGCCGAGGTCGCGCGCCGAGTGGCGAGCTTCGGCATCGGCGCCGATGCGATCAGCATCGTGGGCTTCGCGCTCGGGCTGCTGGCCGCGGGGCTCGTTGCGGCGGGCCATCCGAGCGTGGGGTTGCTCTTGTTCCTCGTGAACCGGCTGGCGGACGGGCTCGACGGGGCGGTTGCCCGCGTGAACGGCATCACCGACCGGGGCGGCTTCCTCGACATCGTCTTCGACTTCATCGTCTACGCGGGAATGGCCTGCGCCTTCGCCCTGCACGACCCGGCTGCCAACGCACTCCCCGCGGCGTGCTTGTTGTTCGCCTTCATGGGAACCGGCAGCTCCTTCCTCGCGTTTGCGACCATGGCCGGCCGTCGTGGCCTCACCACCGAGGCGCGGGGCAAGAAGTCGCTCTATTACCTTGGCGGACTCACCGAGGGCAGCGAGACCATCGCCTTTTTCGTGCTCTCTTGCCTGAAGCCGCAATGGTTCCCGGTCCTCGCCTGGGTATTCGCTGCCATGTGTTGGCTCACGACCGCCGCCCGTATCGTAACGGGCTGGCGGCTGCTAGGCTGAGCTCGCCGAGGCTCGGCCCGGGCAGCGAAGAGGACGCGGCCGCCCATGACCTATCGCACCATCCTGCTCCAGTTGACCGACGACGCCGGTAACGAAGCGCGCCTGCGCGCGGCGCTCGAGCTTTCCCGGCGGTTCGGAGCTGTGCTCGTGGCCCTGCACGTCACCCCGCCGCCGATCGTCCCGGTGGGCTACGGCGAAGGGGCCGCCTATGTCGGCCCCGAGATCATCGAGGCCCAGCGCGAAGCCGCGAAAGCGGTGGCCGAGCGGCTCGAAGCGACCTTCCGGCGCGTCTGCGAGCCGGCATCGGGAGCGATTTGGCAGCATCTCGAAGGCGATCCCGGGGAGTGCCTCGCGCAGCTCGCCCGTACCGCCGATCTCACGATCGGACCGCGTTTCGAGGCCCGCGGGCTCGACGCACTTCCAATCCAGCCGATCGAGCAGGCGGCACTCGGCGCCGGCGGTCCGGTTCTGCTGGTCCCCGCGGACGGCTTTTCCGCCGATCTCGGCCGCCGCGTCCTGGCCGGCTGGAACGGCCGCAAAGAGGCCGCCCGCGCCCTCAAAGATACTCTCCCGTTCCTCCGTTCGGCCGAGGCCGTCGAGATCGTGACGGTGGGGGAAGAGGGCGCCGACAGCCTCGACGGCGCGCTCGCCCTTCTCGAACGGCACGGTGTGGCGGCAGTTGGGCGCCGGCTGCCGGGCTCGGGGAACGTCGGCGCCGATCTCTTGGCACGGATGGCCGAGTTCGGTGCGGACCTGCTCGTCATGGGGATTTACAGCCACGCGCGGCTGCGGCAGCTCGTCCTCGGTGGTGCCACCCGGCACGTGCTGCAACACACGACCGGGGCGGTCTCGTTCAGCTGTTGAGGGCTGGTGGCTCGCCGGAACGAGGGGCGCGCAACAGCGTCGCGGCTGCGAGAGCTGCGACCGCGGCCGCCGCGAGTCCGTTCCACGCGGCGAGCGAGAGGCCGAATACGCGCAGTGCGACCCGGTCGCAGGTCGGCCGGGCCATTTGGAGCTGCGCCCGAAGCTCCTCGATCGTGCTCGCTCCGCCACCCGCGGCACAACTGCTCGGCAAAGCGAACCAGCCGGCCTCGACGCCAACGTGATAAGCCGAGACCAGGGCATTCCCGACGAGTGCCAGGGCAGCTACGGCGAGGGCGGTGCGCGGTCCGCCGATCGCGAGACCGATCACACCCGCGACCAAGGCCGCAGCCCAGGGCCAGCGCTCGAGGATGCAGAGCGAGCAGGGTGCGTAGCCCCCCAGATGCTCGAGCCCGAAAGCGGTCGCAAGGGCACCCCCTGCGGCGATGATGATCAGGGCCAGCACCCACCTAAGCGGATAGCTCCCGCACCGCTCGAAGATCGTCGGAGCTGCTCGCACGTTGCTGCCTCCGCGCTGCCGAGTTCAGGATCGAAGATAGCGCAGGGCCACGAAGCCGAGGACCAGGAGGACGGCGAAAGCACCGGTCACGAGCCCGAGTCGTGCCTCGATGAAATTCCGGATCACCGAGCCGAACAAACGCAGCAGAACCGCGACCAAGAAGAAACGGGCACCGCGCGAGACGATCGAGGCCAAGGTGAAAACAAAGGGGTCGAAGGCCGCTGCGCCGCTCGCGATCGTGATCACTTTGTAGGGTAGGGGACTGAAGCCGGCGACGAGAACGATCAACAGTCCCCACTCTTGGTAGCCGCGGCGAAACGCCTCGGCCTGCTCGGCGAGCCCGTAAAGCTGAATGACCCAGAGGCCGACGGTCTCGTAAAGGAAATAGCCGATCGCGTACCCCGTGATTCCACCTAGAACCGACGCCGCCGTGGCGATAGCTGCGATCCGCCAAGCGCGTTCGGGACGCGCGAGGACCATCGGGATCAACATGACATCGGGCGGGATCGGGAAGAACGAGCTCTCGGCGAACGACACGACGCCCAGCACCCGCTCGGCGCCCGGGCTCGCGGCTTGCCGCATCATCCAATCGTAGGTCGCGCGCAGCACGGGCGCCCTCCCGACACGCAGTCCGCGTCGCCGCTTAGGCGAGGAGGAGGAGGAGGGCAAGCATGGCCGCACCGCGTGCGGCGCTCCGGTTGACCACTCACGAACCTATCCGTGCGATCACCGACTCGGCCGGCCGCTGGAGACCCCGATCGATCCGCCCACGGCGCTCGCCCTCGACTTCGCCACTTGCGTGCTCCTCCGCCTGCGGGTCCGCTCGGTTCCCCCGGGCTACGCGTACAGGTCGAGCGGCTGGGCCGCTGTGTGCACATGCGCCGACCCGGCCTCGACCCGATCCCACCGTTCGTGTTGCGCGTGGCGCCGAGCTCGACGTGGCAAGGCCGAGGCGGGTCGCTCCGTTGGACCCCTCCCGAGGGACGGCCGCTTCCGTCGGAACGCAGGTGCGGCCGGTCGGGGGGTCGCGGGGGCGCTTTCGGTCGAGCCCACCCGGAAGCCGCCTTGACCCGATCCGGCCCGCGCCTTAGAGGCCGCGAGTGTGCCCCAGTGGCGGAACCGGTAGACGCGGCAGACTCAAAATCTGTTGCCCGCGAGGGCGTGGGGGTTCGAGTCCCTCCTGGGGCACCAAGTTCGCGGCGGCGACCTCACCTCTCGATTTCGCGAGCGCGTCGGTCGGACGAAAGGCGGCGAGGATCCCGAGTGGTGGCGGCTGGCGGGATCGCGGGAACGCCGGCCGTCGACCCGGGCATCGCGTCGCGAGCACCCCGATCGCAAGCGGACTTGGGCCGAAAATCACGGATCGAGGTATCGAGGAGGGTCGGCGTCGATCGGCTGAAATCGACCGGCGCTTGCCCACGGAAAGCACTCGTGAGGTACCTTTTTCGATGCGTAGTGCCTTCGAGCTCACGCTCGTCAACGGCCCGACCGGCGATCCGGCCCTCTTCGTCGATCTCGTGGGAGCCGGACGGGCCGTGTTGTGCGACCTCGGTACGCTCGTTGGACTCGCACCACGTAAACTCTTGCGGGTGAGCGACGTACTGCTGAGCCACGCGCATCTCGACCATTTCTGCGGCTTCGAAGAACTCCTGCGTGTCGTGCTCGGCCGCGCCCGCACGATCCGAGTCGTCGGCCCCGCGGGGACGATCGAGCGGCTCGCCCACCGGCTGGCCTCCTACAGTTGGAACCTGGCCGGGAGCTATCGCGAGGGGGTAAGTTTCGAAGTCCTCGAAGTACCGGAAGACGGCCGGAGGCGGCGTGCCACCCTCGCTCTCACCGATCGCTTCCGCTCCGGGCCGATCGAGAGCTTCGAAGCGCCCGGCGATCACGTGTGCGACGAGCCGCGCCTGTCGGTCCGTGCGGTTCCGCTCGACCACGACATCC
>Ga0308415_1000453_pt1 | contig 17777 bp, 15 predicted proteins | sample HotsprSampleOS55_FD_203465 | JGI IMG/M metagenome (GOLD analysis project Ga0308415, IMG submission 203465) | Hot spring phototrophic mat microbial communities from Octopus Spring, Yellowstone National Park, Wyoming, United States - 20090730_OS55 ... | reverse complement strand
GGCGAGGCGGACATCGCCTTCGGCAACGTCGTGGGCAGCAACATCTTTAACATCCTGGTCATCCTCGGCCTATCCGCAGCGATCACGCCACTGCTCGTGGCCCAACAATTGGTGCGATTGGACGTGCCGTTGATGGTGGGCGTAACCGTGCTGACGGTGCTCTTCGCCCAGGACGCAAACATCAGCCGGGTGGAGGGCGCCGTCTTATTCGCTGGGTTGATTGCCTACACGGCATTCCTCTTTATTCAGAGCCGCCGCGAGAACAGCGCAGTGCAACAGGAATACGAAGCCGAGTTCGGCGAGCGTCCCAAGGGCGTGGTTCAGCTCGCCCTAAACGTATTCTGGGTCATCGCCGGCCTAGGCATGCTCACCATCGGCTCGCGTTGGCTGGTGGAGGGCGCGGTCGCGCTCGCGCGCGCCATCGACGTGAGCGAGCTGATCATCGGCCTGACGATCGTCTCGGGTGGCACTTCACTCCCTGAGGTTGCCACATCCGTCGTCGCAGCGATCAAGGGCGAGCGAGACATCGCTGTCGGCAACGCGGTGGGCAGCAACATCTTCAACTTGCTTTCCGTGCTGGGCTTGAGCAGCATCATCGCCCCAACAGGGATCGCTGTGGACGTCGCAGCGCTCAACTTCGACGTATGGGTGATGCTCGCTGTGGCGGTCGCCTGTCTGCCGGTGTTCTTCACCGGCAATCAGATCGCGCGCTGGGAGGGCCTGATGTTCATCGGCTACTACGTCATTTATCTGGTTTATCTCTTCCTGGCCTCCACCCAGCACGACGCGCTGCTGGCGTTCAGCAGCATCATGCTGCTCTTTGTGTTACCGCTGACCGTCTTGACGCTGGTCATCACCGTGCTGCGCGAACTCCACATGCGGCGCCGGCTAGCGGCCTGAGATGATAAGCCCCATCGTCCTTCCCTTGCTGATTTGCGCGCTCAGCGCCGGTCTGTCGGTGCTGCTCGCCATCGCCCCCCTGGGCCGCCACATGCCCAGCCGCTGGATGGGGTGGCTGCTGGCCATCGCGCCGGCGGCCGCGTTCGCTCTCTTGATCACCGAGTCGCCGGCGATCCTGGCCGGCCAGAGCGCGAGCGCGTCTATCCCTTGGATGCCATCGTTGGGGCTGAACTTCTCGCTCCGCTTGGACGGGCTGTCTCTGCTCTTTGCCCTGCTCGTATCCGGCATCGGGGTGTTGGTGACCATCTACGCTGGCTATTACTTCACGAAGCCGGAGCAAAACGTCAACGAGGACGCGCGCTTCTTCGCATATCTGATGCTGTTCATGACCAGCATGCTGGGGCTGGTGCTGGCCGGCGATGTGATTACGCTGTTTGTGTTCTGGGAGGGCACCAGCGTCACTTCGTTCCTGCTGGTCGCCTATAAATACAAGGACGAGGAAGCGCGCCGCAGCGCCTTCCGCGCGCTCTTCATCACCGGCGGCGGCGGGATAGCGCTGCTGGCCGGCCTGCTGTTGATCGCTTATAGCGCCGGCAGCGCAGACCTTGCAGCGATCGCGGGAAGCGGCGACGCGCTGCGCGTGAACGCGCTCTATCCGGTGATGTTTGGCCTAGTTGCCCTGGGGGCGCTGACCAAGAGCGCGCAAGCGCCGGCCCACTTCTGGTTGCCCGGCGCGATGAGCGCGCCGACGCCGGCCTCGGCTTACTTGCACTCGGCCACCATGGTCAAGGCCGGCATCTACCTGCTCGCTCGGCTGCATCCCGCGCTAGGCGGGACAGACCTATGGTTCTGGGCGCTGAGCATCATCGGCCTCATCACGATGCTGATCGGGGCATACGTGGGATTCACCCAGCACGACTTGAAGGCCCTGCTCGCCTACTCCACGGTGAGCCAGCTCGGCGTGCTCGTGATGCTGATCGGCCAGGATACCGAGGTTGCCTTTAAGGCCCTGGCGATCGGCATCTTCGCTCACGCGCTATACAAAAGCGCGCTCTTCCTGGTGGCCGGCATCGTGGATCATGAGACGGGCACGCGCGACCTTAGGCGGCTTGGCGGGCTATGGCGCGCCATGCCCATCACGTTCGTGGTGAGCGGTGTGGCGGCGCTCTCGATGGCCGGCCTGCCGCCCTTGTTCGGCTTTCTGGCCAAAGAGACGCTGCTGGCCACGGCCACGCATCCGAGCGTGCCGCCGATTGTTGACGTGATCTTCCCGGCGGCTGTCGTGGTGGCCGGCGCGCTCATCCTGGCGCAAGCAGGCTTGATCGTGCTCGATGGCTTTTTGGGACAGGCCCGCGCCGAGCACCACGCCCACGAGCCGCCGGTCGCGATGTGGCTGGCGCCGGCCCTGCCGGCGGCGCTCTCCCTGGCGATTGGCCTCTTGCCAGAGCCAGAAGCGATCGCCACGCTGCTGGCCCGCGCAGCTACAGCCAGCTACGGCGCGCCAGTCAAGGTCTCGCTGGCGTTATGGACCGGGATCAACGTCCCGCTGGTGCTCAGCGTCATCGCTGTCAGCAGCGGTCTGGCTATCCTGGCGGTGCGCAGCCGGCTGCGCCCCCTGTTCGACCGCGTGAGCAGCGCAGTTCGCCTATCGGTGCTCTACGACGGCGCGCTCACGGGCATTGACCGCCTGGCCTGGCTGGCAACGCGCGTGCAGAACGGCAAGCTGCGCCTATATCTCGTGATCATGCTCCTTAGCGCATCGGTCATGGTGGTGCTCATCGGTCGCCCTGAGCTGCCGGCGATCCGGATGATCAGCGAAGGCACGCAGCAACCCGCCCTCACGATCCTGCGCATCTTCACACTGGTTGTTATCAGCATCTCCGCGATTGCGAGCGTGCTGTTGCGGCGCGACCTGTTCGCCATCCTCGCCCTGACCACGTCTGGGCTGAGCGTCGCTGTGCTGATGCTGCTGGAGCCAGCGCCTGACTTGGCGTTGGTTCAAGTGGTCGTCGAATCGCTGACGTTGGTGATCCTGGTGCTGGCGCTCACGCGCCTGCCGCGCGAGCAGCGCGCGCGCGCCTTCGAGTTCACCTTTCGCCAGTCCTACTTGGGCCTGGCACGTGACTTTGTGATTGCCGCGATCAGCGGCGCGATCATGTTCGTCATCGTGTTGACGGCGCTGACCACGCGGCCGCGCCAATCTCAGCTCACGCCCTTCTTCGAGCAGAACGCCAAGCCGCTCACCAGCGCAAACGACATCGTAGGCGCGATCATCGTTGACTTTCGGGCCTTTGACACGCTGATCGAGATCGCCGTCTTTGCGGTCGCCGGCCTGGCCATCTACACGTTGCTGCGCTACGCCTCATACAAAGCCGGCGACCGCGACGCGCCTCAGCCGATTCGCGATCAATGGATGCGCTTTCTGCGCGGCATTGCCAGCCCGCGCACCTCCCCGTTCGTGCAGGGCCTGGCGCGCCTGCTCCTGCCGCTGACGCTGGTGTTGGCCGCCATCCACGTGCTATATGGACACGACCAGCCGGGGGATGGCTTCACTGCCGGCGTGATCGTCAGCCTGGGCGTGGCGAGTTGGTATGTCTCCTTCGGTTATGAGGAGACCAAGCGGCGCTTACCCTGGCTAAATCCCGCCGGCTTCATCGGCGCCGGCCTGCTATTGACGCTGGGATCGGCCGTCTCAGCCGCCGTCATCAACGGCAGCTTCTTCTCGCCGGTGGACTTTGGCAAGCGCCTAGGGATAGCTTTCCTGCCAGCGGGCGTGTACTTCAGCACCGCTACCCTCTTTGAGCTGGCGATCTGCCTGACCGTGGCCGGCAGCGCCGTGCTGATGCTGGATACACTCGGCCATCCCAAAGATGCCGATGCCGAATCCGCCCAGCAGATACAAGCGATCGCGGCGCTCGCGCAGCGCGGCGAGATCACCCTCGGCGAGGACAGCACAGATCAACTCGAGAAGGCACTGCCGACCGAAGAAGCAAAGCCAGAGCGTTAACCCATGGAAGTCCTCCTCGCATTGACCATCAGCGTGCTCTTTGCGACCGGCATCTTCCAGATGCTGCGTCGCAACCTGATCCGCTCGGTCATCGGCCTGAGCATCATCTCGAACGCGATCAACCTATTTCTGCTCGCCTCAGGCGCTTATCAAGGCGAAGCCGCCGCCTATGCCAACGCCGCCGGCCAGCGCAGCGATGCGCTCCCTCAAGCGCTCATCCTCACCGCAATTGTCATCAGCATGGGCGGCTTTGCTGTCGTGCTGTCCATGCTATACGTGCTCTCCGTGCGATATAAAACCAGCGACAGCGACGAGGTCAAAGGGCTGACCCACTAAGCGCATTGCACCATGAACGCGCTCGTCTTGCTGCCCATCGTCATACCGCTCACCGCGTCGGCGGTCGCCGTGCTCATCCGCGCGCATCATCGGCTTCAGGCGGCCTGGGCCTTTGGCGCGATGCTCTCGTCGTTCATCTGCAGCGGCGCGTTGCTGTGGGCCGTGTGGTCATCCGGTGCGCCCCTGGTGTACCAAGTGGGCAACTGGGCCGCGCCGTTCGGCATCTCATTGGTGGGTGATCCTCTCTCCGCGCTGATGGCCGTGATGTGCCAGCTCGTGTTGACGGGCGGTTTTCTCTACGCGCTGGGCTGCCGCGACCAGTGCGCACAATACCCCGCGTTCTATCCGCTCTTCCTGATGCTGGCTGGCAGCCTCACCGGCGCGATGCTGACCGGCGACCTCTTTAACTTGTTCGTGTTCGCCGAGCTGCTGGTGTTCTCCGGCGCGGCGCTCACGGCGATCTCCGACGATAAGTTCGGCACTGAGGCTGCCTATAAGTACTTCTACATCAGTTTCATCGCGTCCATCGCGCTATTGCTCACCTGCGGCAGCCTGTATGCCTCGTATGGCACGCTGAACATCGCCGACCTCGCCCGCCGCATCGCAGCCGATCCTTCGCCGCCGCTCGTGCTGCCGGCCATGGCGCTGCTGATGGTCTTCTTCATGGTCAAGGGCGCGGTGGTGCCCTTTCACTTTTGGCAGCCGGACTTTCACACCGCAGCCCCTACGCCGGTGCATGCGGTGCTCTCATCGGTTGTCGTCAAGCTGGGCATCTACGGCTTTTTGCGCATGACCACGCTGCTCTTCACTGAACAGGCCGAAGTCATCCGGTCCGTGCTGGTGGTCGTCGGCGCGATCGGCGCGTGGTTCGGCGGGCTGGGCGCGGTGGGGACTTACGACGCCAAGCGCATGCTGGCCTACTCTACGCTGGGCCAGCTCGGCTTTATCCTGGTCGGGATCGGCTGGGGCACGCCGTTGGCGCTGAGCGCAGCCCTGGTGTATGCCTTCAATCACAGCCTGCTGAAGGCAGCGATGCTCATGCTGGCCGGCAGCGTGGCGAGCTACGCGCCGGTGAAGACGGCTGCCTTCACCGCGATCACCGGGCTGGGCAAAAAGCTTCCCCTGGCCGGCGTGTTGTTTATGCTGGGCGGCATGGGCCTGGCTGGCATCCCACCGCTCAATGGCTTTGTGGCCAAGTTCATGTTGTTCAGCAGCGGCCTGGACGCGCGCGCATACCCGTCCTTGGCTGCTATCGGGTTGGCCGGCATCGTCACGGTAGTGTATGTCTTCCGCGCCTTCCAGCGCATTTGGTGGGCGCCGCTGCCGGAAGGCGTTAAGCCCAAGCCTTATGGCGACCGCCTGCTTGCGCCGGCGTTCCTGATCGCGCTCAGCGTGATCCTGGGCGTGTGGGCAGAACCATTGATCGCCCTCTCGCAGACGGTCGTAGCATGGATGACGTCACCGGAACAGTACGTCAGGGCCGTGCTCGGTGGATAGCAACGCATCGGCATGGAAGAGATACTGGGAGCCGTTTTTGTAATTGCCTTGGTTGCACACTTGCTGCTGCTGGGCGTCGCGGCCTGGCGCGTTCTGCGCGGCGAGAACGCTGTAGATCGTTTGCTGAGCGTCGAGCTGGTGAGCGTGCTGGCCTTATGCGTCGTGTTGCTGACCACGCTCATCACCGGACAAAGCATTTACGTAGATGTTGCGCTGGGCCTGGCTGCGCTTAGCTTCATCGGCACGCTGGCTTTGGCCAAGTACTTGGCCGACCAGCGCATGTTCTGAACCACATGACCGTCGTCGTCCAGCTTTTGATCCTCATCCTGGTCCTGATAGGGACGTCGTTCTCGATCCTCGGCGTGCTGGGCTTGATCCGCCTGCCGGATGTTTACGCGCGCCTCCACGCCGCTGGCAAGGTGGGCGTCTTCGGCGCTGCGCTGCTGGCTGCTGCGGTGGCCCTGTCTGCGCCGTCCACCGCCAGCAAAGCGCTTATCCTGGTCGCGTTGCTCGTCATTGCTGGTCCAGTTGTGTCCCACGCGCTGGCGTCGGCAGCGAACCGGCTCGGCATCCCAGTAAAGCATGCGCTGCGCGACGATCTGGCCGAGGCGCGCAGACAGCTCTCCTCAGCGCAGCCAAATCCGCCGCCTGATTCGCCATGTTGATCGTGCCTTTGCTCGCTTGCCTTCTGGGCGTCGCGGCCAGCGCCTTGTTTGTGCTCTCGCCCATCGGCGGACGTCTCTCCCCGCGCGCGATGGGATGGGGGCTATCTATCGCCCCACTCTCGGCGTTTGTCTCTCTGCTCGCGTTGTCATCCTCGCTCGCTGAAGGGCAAGCGATCGCCTGGCGATTGGCCTGGCTGCCCGAGTTGAACATCGCATTGGCGTTCTACCTGGACGGCCTCAGCCTGCTCTTTGGGCTGATCGTCACCGGCATTGGTGCGCTGGTGGTGATCTATGCGGGATACTACTTCTCGCCGCACCATCCTGCCGGCGCGCACGGGGATCAAGGCGCGCCGCAGGCGGAGCACACCCCTGGCAACGACGCGCATTTTTTCTTTTATTTGCTGCTGTTCATGACCAGCATGCTGGGGCTGGTGCTGGCCGGCGACGTGATCGCGTTATTTGTCTTCTGGGAAGGCACCAGCTTGACCTCGTTTTTGCTGATCGCCTACAAATCAAAGGACGAGGAGGCGCGCAAGGGCGCATTTAAGGCGCTGTTCGTCACCGGCGCAGGCGGCATTGCCCTGTTGGCCGGCCTGCTGTTCGCCGCTGTCATCAGCAGCAGCACCGACCTGGCGACGATCCTGCGCAGCGGCGATCTCCTGAGGAACCACGCCTGGTATCCGGTCATGTTGGCCCTGCTGGCCTTCGGCGCGTTCACCAAGAGCGCGCAGGCGCCCTTCCACTTCTGGCTGCCGAAAGCGATGGCCGCGCCGACGCCGGCCAGCGCCTACTTACACTCGGCCACGATGGTGAAGGCGGGCGTGTACTTGCTGGCGCGCCTGCATCCAGCGCTGGGCAACACGGAGGGGTGGTTCTGGCTCATGATCATCGCGGGCGGGACGACCATGTTGTTGGGCGCGCTCATCGGCCTGCGCCAAAGCGATCTCAAGGGCTTGCTCGCCTACTCCACGGTCAGCCAGCTCGGCGCGCTGACGATGTTGATCGGCGAAGAAGCCCCCTCGGCGTTTAAGGCGCTGGCCATCGGCATCCTGGCCCACGCCCTATATAAAGGCGCGCTCTTTATGATTGCCGGCATCGTTGACCACCACGCCGGCTCGCGCGACCTGCGCCGGCTGGGTGGGTTGTGGCGCGCCATGCCATTGACCTTCGCGGCCTGTAGCCTGGCCGCGCTCTCGATGGCCGGCCTCCCCCCGCTGTTCGGCTTCCTGGCCAAGGAGACGCTGCTGGCTGCTGAGATGGACGCCATCCTCCCCCAGCTCACGCGCATCGTGCTGCCAGCGATCACCGTGCTGACCGGCGCCGGCCTGCTGGCTCAGGCCGCCAGCCTGACGCTGGACACGTTCATCACCAGGCCGGGGACAGGCTGGCCGGCATCGGCCTGCCGTGCGGAGCATACAGCGATATTGCCTGCGCATGAAGCGCCGCTGGGCATGTTGATCGGGCCGGCGGTGCCCGCTGTCCTCTCTCTCGTCATCAGCGTCTTTCAACCAGAAGCCATCGTCAGCCTGCTGGCCAGCGCCGCGGGGGCCGCCTATGGCGCTAAAGTCAAGGTCTCGCTCGAACTCTTCCAAGGTATCACACCACCGCTGGTGCTCAGTGGGGTTGCCATCGCGCTGGGGATGGTCCTGTTCGCCTCGCGCCGCGCCATTCGATCCCCTGCGCGCATCGAGGGGCTGGACATGAACCTGGCCTACGAAGCGGTGCTGCGCGGTGTCGATCGGGCTGCGCGCCTGGCCACGCGCACACAGGGTGGGCGCATTCGGGTCTATCTCTCGGTCATCCTAATCGCGCTGTTCGCGCTGGTGGCGCTGTTCGGCGATCTTCAGCGCGTGCTGGGCGCGGACGCGCTGCGGCTGGACGACGCGCTGGACGTCACCGGTGGGCTGCGCCTGCTGGGGTTGCTGCTGGCGGTTGCGGCGTCCTTCGTCTCGATCGTCATTCGGCGCGACCTGCTGGCGATCATCGCTCTGGGGTCATCGGGCCTGGCGATTGCCGTGGTGATCGCGCTGGAACCATCGCCGGACGTGGCCTTGGTCCAGGCGGTTGTGGACGTACTGACCACGGTGGTGCTGGTGTTGGCGCTCTCGCGGCTGCCGCGCGCCCAGCGCCTGCGAGCCGAAGCGCTCAACAACGGCAGCTCCGTCCGCCATGCCCTGCTGGCCGTGGCCGGCGGCGCGCTGGTCACCTTGATTTGTCTATATGCCTTCACCTCTCGCCCGCGTCCCTCGCTCGTGACGCCCTACTACGAGCAAAACGCCAAGCCCCTCACGGGAGCTGCCGACATCGTCGGGGCGATCGTGGTGGACTTTCGCGGCTTCGACACCTTGATCGAGATCACGGTCTTCAGCGCAGCCGGCATGGGCGTCTTCACGCTCATCCGCCATGCGATGAGGAAGCGCGAAGCCGCGCGGCTGCCGGTGGAGGGCGAGGTCGAGACGGCCTCTCATCTCCCTATTCTGCCGGCGCATATCTCCGATGTAGATGGCGTCCGCACCTCGCCGTTCATCCGCGCGCTGGCGTATGCGGCGCTGCCGCTGGCCTTTGTGCTGGCGACCGTGCAAATCATCTACGGCCACGACCAGCCGGGCGATGGCTTCACCGCCGGCGTTACGCTCAGCCTGGGCGTTGGGTTCTGGTATGTCGTGTTTGGCTACGAGCGCACCAGGCAGCGCTTGGGGTTGATCCGCCCGGCATTGCTGATCGGCAGCAGTCTGCTGCTCGTCCTAGGTGGGTCAACCCTGCCGCTCGTGCTGGGCGGGGGCTTCTTCTCGCCCTTCGACTTCGGCGCAGCGCTGAACTTGCCGTTGCCGAAGGGGTTCTATCTCAGCACGTCCTTTCTTTTCGAGGTGGCCATTTGCCTCGCCGTGCTCGGCGCGACGATGTTCATCGTGGACACACTGGGTTATCCTGAGCGCGACCTGGAGTAGAGCATTATGGAGGTCCTTAAAGCATTGGCGATTGGCGCCCTATTCGGCATCGGCGTGTATCAACTGCTGCGCCGCAACATCATTCGCTCGGCCATTGGGCTGGTGATCCTCTCGAACGCAGTGAACTTATTTTTACTCTCCGCCGGCGCATACGATGGCGTGGTCGAAGCTTACGCCAAAGCAACCGGCCAGCGCAGCGATGCCCTGCCCCAGGCGCTCATCCTGACCGCGATCGTGATCAGCCTAGGCGGGTTCGCCTTTGTGCTCTCGTTGCTCTATGTCATCTCAGCACGCTATCGCACCGGCGACAGCGATGAGGTCAAAGGACTGTCCGGCTAACATCTGCGCCATGCATACACGCATACGCAATACGCAATACGGAATACGGAATACGCAATACGTATTGCGTATTACGTATTGCGTATTAGTGCACGATGCCATTCATGACTCTGCTCGCTATCCTGCCTATCTTGATCCCGTTGAGTAGCGCAGCGGTGGCGACGCTGCTCATCCGCTCCCCGCGCCTCCAGACAGCCTGGGCCTTTGGCGCGATGGTCGCAGCGTTCGCCAGCAGCGCCGGCCTGCTTTGGATGGTCTGGACATCAGACCAACCAATGGTATATCAGATGGGGCTGTGGCCTGCGCCGTTCGGCATCAGCATCGTGGCCGATTTGCTCTCCGCCTTCATGGCGGCCATGGTGCAATTTGTCTTTGTCTTTGGCTTTCTGTATGCCTTGGGCGCTAAGGACAAAGCCGTGCACCATCCCACCTTCTACCCGTTGTTCCTCTTCCTGGTCGCCGGCCTAAGCGGCGGCATGTTGGCCGGTGACATCTTCAACTTGTTCGTCATGGTTGAGCTGGTCGTGCTCAGCGGCAGCATCCTCACCGCGATAAGCGACGACCGCTACGGCCCAGAGGCCGCCTATAAGTACTTCCTGATCAGCACCATTGCCTCCTTTTGCCTGCTGTTCGCCATCGGCAGCCTGTATATTAGCTATGGCACGCTGAACATGGCCGACCTGGCAGCCCGCATCGCCGCCGACCAAGATCAACCGCTCTTGCCATTGGCGATTGTGCTGCTCGCGGTCACCTTTATGGTCAAGAGCGCCGTCGTGCCCTTCCACTTTTGGCAGCCCGACTTTCACACGGCCTCGCCCACGGCGGTGTCGGCGATGCTGTCCTCGGTCGTGGTCAAGCTAGGGGTGTATGGGTTTCTGCGGATGACCACCCTGCTCGTGCCTCACGCGGAGTGGCTGCGCGGCGCGTTGGTGGCCTTGGGCATCGCCGGCATCGTCTTCGGCGGCTTGGGCGCTGCCGGCACGCACAACCTCAAACGCATGTTCGCTTATTCCACGCTGGCCCAGATCGGCTTCATCCACGTGGGGGTGGGCTGGGGCACGCCGTTCTCCCTAGCCGCCGCCATCCTGTTCACGTTCAACCACGCGCTCATCAAGAGCGCCATGCTGATGCTGAGCGGCTACTTGGCCAGCCGCGCGCCGATCAAGACGGCTGCGTTCAGCGTGCTGCGCGGCACGGGCAAGTATGCCCCGCTGGCCGGCGTCATCTTCTTCTTCGGCGGCATGGCGCTGGCCGGCATCCCGCCGACCAACGGCTTCATCAGCAAGCTGATGCTCTTTCAGAGCGGGGTTCAGGCCGCCAGCGATAGCAGCTTCGCCGAGACGGTGGCCTACTGGTTGCCGCTCCTGCTACTGGGCGTGTCGAGCGCGCTTACGCTCATCTATGTCTTTCGCGCTTTCATGAGGGTGTGGTGGGAACCATTCAAGCCTGACCAGCCAGACGCCAAAGTAAAACCACACGGCGATAGCCCGCTCGCGCCGGGGCTGCTGGTGGCCGTTTGTCTGGCGCTGGGCATCTGGGCGCAGCCGTTGATCCAACTGGCGCAAGATACCAGCGCCTGGATCCAACAGCCGCGCGCCTACGTGCAGGCAGTCCTGAAGCAAGACGCCGGCGTGATAAGGTAAACGCAAACTATCGAGGAGAGAGGCATGCTCGCGTATATACGACTCGTGGTGATTTGTTGGCTGATCTACTTGGCGCTCACCGCTAACCTGGAGCTTTCCAATCTGATCGCTGGATTGTTGATCGGGCTGGCCATCGCTGCGATCATCAGGCCGGTCAGCCAGCCGCTGGCCATAGGCCGCTTGCCGGCAGCGTTGTTCAACCTGCTCAGATACACGATTTGGTTGGGCATAGACATCATCCGCAACGGCATCCGCGTGGCACGCATTGTGCTCGATCCAAAGCTGCCGATTCGTCCGGGGATCATCGCCGTCAAAGCCGGCATGAAGAGCGAGCTGGGCGTCGCCTTGAGCGCGCATGCCATCACCGTCACGCCCGGTGAGCAAGTGGTCGAGATAGGCGAAGACGGCACGATGTACGTCCACTGTCTGGATGTGGTGAGCAGCGCCGCGAGCGCCGAGGAGGCGCAGCGCAAGCGCCGCGCCATGTTGGAGCGCATCTTCGAGTGAGGCCCGCCGTGCGCGACTTGTTCTTGGCCGTCTGCATATTGTCTCTGGCCGCCCACGTGGTGATGATCGCCATCGCCGTGCAGCGCGTGTGGCGTGGCGAGACGGTCATGGATCGCATCGTCGCTGCCGATGTGATCGCCACGCTGGTGCTGGCGATCTTCGTGCTGCTGGCGCTGATCCGAGACGATGCCCTCTACATGGACCTCGCGCTTGGCGCTTCGGTTATCAGCTATGCAGGCACGATCGCCCTGGCCCGCTACATCGCCAGCCGGCAAATGTTCTGAGAGGACCCCATGCTGGAATCGCTGAGCTACCTAATCGCCGTGCTCGCCGTGCTCGTCGGCACCTTCTTCTCGGTGGTTGGCATCATCGGGCTGGTGCGCCTGCCCGATGTCTACGCGCGCATGCACGCCACCGGCAAGGTCTCGACCTTCGGCGTGGTGTTGCTGACCGTGGCAGCCGTGTTCGTCACCCCATTGGCCTGGAGCAAGGCGCTGGTGCTTATCGCGCTGCTGATCTTGGCCGGGCCGGTGGTCTCGCATGCGATCAGCTCAGCCGCGTATCGCCTGGGCTTGCCTGTCAAGCAAGCCCTGCGCGACGACTTGGCGAGGCATCGTTTGGACAAATCAGCGGATGTCGCGTCACAGCCCTCGCCGCCACTGACTGCATCCAGGGCAGAGGGCACCCCACGAAGTTAACGCGCACGCGATGGGCAGCGCTGCGGAATTCGTCCCCTCTTCGGCGATGGCGATCGTCGCGCATCCGGACGACATCGAGTTCGGCTGCGCCGGCACATGCGCGAAATGGGCCAAGCGCGGCGCGCGCATCGTGTATGTGCTGGTCACCAGCGGCAACAGCGGCAGCCAGGACCCAAGCCTGACCCGCGAGGCGCTGGCGGAGCTGCGCGAGCGCGAACAGCGCGCCGCGGCCGCGATCTGCGGCGTGCGCGAGATTGAGTTCCTGCGCTACAACGACGGCGAGGTGATGCCCACCCTGGAGCTGCGCAAAGATCTGGTGCGCCTGATCCGCAAACACAAGCCCGAAGTGGTGATCGCGCTCGACCCGACGCGCATGTACGACGGCGACGACTACATCAACCATCCAGACCATCGCGCGGTGGCCATTGCGACGATGGACGCGGTAGCGCCGATCGCGGCGATGCCCTTGCTGTATCCGGAGCTTGGCCCAGCCCATCAAGTGCGCGAGGTATGGATTCAATGGGTGGATGACCCCAACACCTGGGTGGACATTAGCGAGACACTGGAGCTGAAGATACAAGCTCTGCTTCAGCACCGCAGTCAGGTCGGTGAGGAGGTTGCCGAGCGGGTGCGCCAGTGGGCCTATCAGGCCGGGCGCGGCTTAGTGCCGGCAGAGGCGTTTAAGGTCATCTTCTTGAAGAAACGCGAGCCAGAGAGAAGCGCTCATCCTGAGTGAAGCATCTCGTCTAGGTGAGGCCGCACCAAGAAGCAGCAGAACAGCGCAGAACACGAGATGAACTGGCTAACCTGCTTGACCTTCGCAGACAGCACGTGCGCTTGACCATTTACGGTTACGCTTCCCCCGCCCTGGCAGATACAAGCGGGGCAACTTGCCGGGCGAGCGGCAGCCGAGCGACGACGCGCGTGCCTTGGCCGGGCGCAGAATCTATCGTCAGGCATCCGCCGATGGACTCGAGCCGCGCACGCATCGAGCGCAGGCCAAAGTGGCCATCAGCCGCCCGGCGCTCCGCATCCGCGGGGGAGAAACCGCGACCGTCGTCCTCCACACACAAGCAGATCTGGTCGTCGGCTGTCCTCGTCAGCATCACGCGCACATGCCGCGCGTGCGCGTGAGCCTCGATGTTATCCAGCGCTTGCTGCGCCACGCGATATAGCGCATGGCGCGCCTCATTCGAAAGACTATCATTCACCTCGGCAGCCAGGTCGGCGCGCGCATGCAGGCCGGTGCGCGCGCCGAAGTGCTCGACAAGCGCCCTCAACGGCTCGATCAAGCTACCCTCTAGTTGAGTCGGCGAGAGGTTATGCCGTATCTGGCGCAGGATGCGCGCGTTATCCCGAATGTCAACCAGACAACGCGCAAGCTGCGCATCCGCTTCATGTAAAGCGCCATCCATCATGGATCCTCGAACCAGCTCGATGTGGAAGGGCAGCCGGCCCAGGAATTGCTGGATGGTGTCGTGCAACTCCTCAGCCAGGTGGGAGCGCTCGCGCTCCTGGGCCTGGGAGATGAGCTGGGGCACCCGGCGCAGCTCGGCGATCTGCCGAGCGTTGAGCAAAGCTAGGCTGATCTGATGGGCGACCAGCGCGATGACTTCCAAATCGCGCGGCTGGAAGACCTCCTCGTCCCAGCGCATGCCCAGGCCCAACAGGCCCAGGGGCTGGCCGTGCATGGCGAGCGGCGCTGCGATCACCAGGCCGGCCTCCCGCAACGCGCCGAGCCAATCCGGCGCGCGTGCTTTGTCTTCCAGCCAAACTGGCGCGCGCAGCTCGGTCCAAGCATCCGCTGGCGGCGCGAGCGCGGCGGGCGGGGCAACGGCGTGTAGCGCGCGAACGTGCGCCAGCTTGAGCCGGCCATCTGAGTCCAGCAGCCAGAGCGCTGCCCGTTCAAGCTGTAGCTCATCCACCAGCGCCTCGGTGATCTCGGCGGGGAGCAGGGCGAGATTGGATTGCCGCGAGAAGCGCTCGACGAAGCGCTGGACTGCGCTGTAGCGCTGGCCTTCCCAGTTGAACAGCCGGCTCAGCAGGCGCGGCAGCAGCACGCTGACTGCGCCAGCGCCCATGACCAACAAGAAGATGACGACCTCCACCGGCCAGCCGGCGATGCGAACCAGCCCGCTGCCCAGCCCCACCATCAACCCCGTGCCGGCCAGCGCAAACGACAACAAGAACAAGCTGCGCCCGGTTCGGAACATTTGATAGCGCAAGATCGCGTAGCTCAGCGCAGCCGGGATGGCCAGGTAAAGGTAGTGCAGGTTCATCACGGCCGTGAAGAAACTGCCTGAGGCGGTGTGGTTGCTGTAGAAGAGGGTGACGATCATTGGCGCGGCCAGCAGAAAGCCGACCAGCAGGATTTGGCTCTGGCGGCGCAAGCGCCGGGACTGCGCGCGCCAGACCGTCCGCACCGTCCACAGCATCGCAAATGCGCCCGTGCCGAAGATGGTGACCTCGGCCAGGTAAAACCCCGTCTGGTCGAGCCAGCTTACCAGCGGCGACCAGCCGGTCGTCCACCACAGGGCCTTGGCGACGAGATACGACGCGCCGCCCAGCGCGCACAAGAGCCATATCAGCCGGCGTCCGACCTGGTAGAGGCGATGGCCGATGAGCAGGTTGGCCGGCACAGTAAAGTGCATGATAGCCTCGAAGATCCAGGCGCCGAGACAGGATGTCGTCAGCACCCAGGTCAGATCAAGCAAGCGACTCACCAAAGAAGAATCGTCAAAGTTCAAGCTGCTAGCATAGACCCCTATCACGCCGCAGGCTAGCAATCCAACCATGGCAGCCGCCCGATTCAGGCGCGCCTGCGGTTGGGCCAGATACACGGTCAGCGCCATCAGCCAGGCGCATATTCCCAGCAAGGTGACATGGAAGTAAAGGTCAAACCACATCTGCGGCGTGAAACGCACGAGCGGGGCCTGGGCGGTGATCAACTGGCCATTGCGCTGCACAGTGAGCACAACGTGCGACTCGCCGCGCGCATGCGCTTGCTGAAAGAGCGCAAAGTAATCAACTCCTGGTGCCAAGCGCACGCTGTTGATCGCGATGATATCGTCGGCGTGGGTCAGGCCGGTGCCTTGCAGGCCCGGCCACCACGCCGGTGTGGATAGCCACACGGCCCAGGACTTGCCATCGAGCAGGCGGATGATATAGAAGCCGGGAAAGGGCCGGCCGATGTCGAGCAGGCGGTTGTAGGTGCTCAGGATGAGCAGCAGGAGCATCCCCGCCAGCAAGGCCGGTAGGCTATTTGTTCGTTTCATCACTCTAGTCAAGCGCAGCACCAGTGGTGAGCGAATAGGTCAGCCAGGCTTTGGTCAACAGATTTGCCCGCCGCAGATGGCTGGGCGCATTACTCAGACCCAGCTTGTTATACATTCGCGCGATGTGGTTCTCGACCGTTCTCTCGCTGAGCCCGAGCCGAGCCGCGATCGCTTCCAAGGTCAGCGAATTGGCGAGTAACATGGCGATCTGCTGTTCGCGCTTGCTCAGCGTCGCCATCCTTTGGACAGCCTCTTCGACCGTTTGACGTTCCTCTGCGCTCCACCCCGCCATCCAGTCTCGCACGGCCATGTGGACATTAATCACCTCTGGGTCAAGGAAGGACCCGCCCTGTCGGACGAGGTGCATCGCGCGCAGCAGCTCGTCGGGGGGACAGCCCTTGAGCAGGTAGGCCAGCCCACGCACGCCGGCCTCTAGAAGCCCCAGCACGTCGCGGCCGCGGTCTTCGTAGGCCGAGAACAGCACGATGCCGATGCGCGGGTTGTGCTGCTTCAAGTGGTGCGCCAGGCGGATGCCGGTGCTGTGCGTTGAGTGCGCGCGCTGGTTTGGGTGCTGCGGGATGGCGATGTCGAGCACGGCGATGTCGAAGCGCTGTTGCCGAGCGAGGGCGAGCGCGGTGGCTTCATCGCCGGCCTCGGCGACGGCGAAGCCATGTCGCGTCAGATACAGGTGCATGCCCTCGCGGTTGAACGCATCATCATCCACGATTAAGACGGATGCACGATTGGTCAAGGCGTCCATGGCTGCGTTCAACGACTACCTCCTATGCAAGTATAGCCAAGGTCTGGTGAATTCACAACGGCCAAATCTGCCAGGCGGTGGGGATTAGGGAAAAGTACTCAAGCAAATTAGGGGTTTTCCCGGATTGAATTTCCACGGTTGGGTCGTTAAAATGAGTAAGGAATAAGAGCTAGTGAGGAAGATTTTGGCATGTTGGCTGTTCGTACTTGCCACTGCTCAAAGTCAGCCAGCGGCGTGCGATCAGTGGACTTCACACTGAAGTACACCGGTCAGATTATCTGGGTGCGGCTGTGGGGCGGGCCGGCCAACGGGAAGTGGATCCCGTTTGTGATGGAAGGTATATTTAGAGCACCACGGTTTACTGGTGTTTTGGAAGAAGAGTAACAAAAGATGAATAAGAAACGTCTTTATCTGACATCATTTGTCGCAAGTATCTCTTTGTTGTTCTATGGGCCGGCCACTGCGCAGAGGCCCCACCCGGATGGCGGGCCACGGCTGCCCGATGCAGAAACCCGGCCATTCTGGCCCCAGCCAATCCCTGGGTTCACTGGGCAATCGGCAGCGCCCATGGGCGCGTTCGGCGCGCAGGCTGCCGCCTTCTCCATCGGCCAGCCGGGGCTGAGCTTCCGCTACGTGCAGACGTTCGGGGTGACGGAGGAACCCTTCCTGCCCAGCAACAACCACTTTTACTTTGTTGAGGGCATCGGCACCGTAACCAACACGGTCTGGATTGGGGATCACCTGGGCCGCCGAGCCGTGCGCTTCGATAACGCAGGCGTCTACATACAAACCATCGGCAAGGCCGGCGTGACCGACTACACAGGCACATCGCTAGTCCGCGTCTCCGACATCGCTGCAGATGGCAGCGGCAACGTCTGGATTGTGGACAGCGAGGCCGCCCACGTCATCAAACAACGCCAGCGGTCAGAAGGTCGCCGAACTCGGCCAGGCTTGGGACCGCGGCTCGAGCAATGACCGATTTAATGACCCGATCGGGATAGCGATTGACGGCAGCGGCAACATCTACGTCAGCGACAGCGGCTACTGGTGGCATGACTACGGCAATCATCGCATACAAATCTTCAACAGCAGCGGCACTTACCTGGCCACCATCGGCGGCACAGCGTGCGGAACAGGCAACACCCAACTGTGCTGGCCGCGGCGGATCGCCATCTACGGCAGCACACTCTACGTGGCCGATG
>Ga0308415_1000446_pt1 | contig 17942 bp, 15 predicted proteins | sample HotsprSampleOS55_FD_203465 | JGI IMG/M metagenome (GOLD analysis project Ga0308415, IMG submission 203465) | Hot spring phototrophic mat microbial communities from Octopus Spring, Yellowstone National Park, Wyoming, United States - 20090730_OS55 ... | reverse complement strand
AGCCCTTCAGCGAGCTCGCCGACCTCCTGGCGGATCGCCTCGACGACGAGGCAGTGCTCCCAGCGCTCCTTTTCGCTCGCAAGGAGTTCGGCTTCGAGCGCCGCATCTTCGGCGGCGTCTCGGCCGCGACGGCGGGAGCCGGCCAGCGACACGAGCTCCAGGCGGCCGTGCTGCACCCCGGCAAGCGGCTCCGGACTTGCGCCAAGCCAGGTCCACCCGCCCGCCCGGATGCTGAAGATGCAGGTCGTCGGAAACGCAGCGACCAGGCGCGCGAGGATGTCGGCCGGCGCCGCCGGGCCGACCGGCACGACGCGAGAGCCCGCAAGGACGACCTTCTGGTACTGCCCGGCGCGGATTTCCCCGACCGCCTCAGCGATTGCGGAGCCGAGGTTCGCGCCGGTCTGCTCCTCGAGCGGAGCTGTCTCCTCGGCCGGCCCGGCAGGGAAGTCGCCCGCACAGGCTACGCCGGACCACGCCTCGCCCCGGCGGACGACGGTGATCGCGGGAAGCAGGACCTGCCACCCCCCGAAGGCGTCCCAGGCAGGGTCGCGGAGCGGATTGCCGGGGTCAAAGCTGGCGGAGAGGAACGCCATCGGGGCAGGGGCTCCGGCGGGACTCTCCCGAAAGCCGGCGAGCAGCTCTTCGATGGCGGCGCGCGCCTCGCGGAGCCCCTCGCCACGGGCGCCAATCCTGCGCGTCGCGGTTCCGAGCCCGAACACCTGGAGGCCGCGCGAGGGCCGCTCCCAGGTGACCGTTGCGTGTTCGCGCAGCCAGCGCTCGCCCCGCGCCCTGTACCATTCCACCGTGCCGGGCGACAGGGGGATTGCGGTGATCGCTCCCTGCTCAGTGGTCACGGACGGGGTGGGCTGACTCGTCGACGTCGCGATCATGGGACGTTGAGCTTCTTTCAGCGGGGTTAGACACAGGCTACCGCGGAGGCCGCCTTCGGGCTGTAGGTGGGCTCACGGGCAGCCGCGTCCGCGGGCCGGCGGGGTCTTCGGCTCAGCTGGCCGCCGTGCGACTCGCGAATTCGCGGCAGCGGATACCGCGCTCCATGTCGTCGATGAACTCGCGGACGGTGCGCGAGAGGAGGACGTTCCCGCCGGCGGTCTCGAGCACGCGGCGGGCCCGTTCGATGACATCCGGCTCGACCCGGTAAGCCGGGGCGAGGTTACGGAAGAAGTCCGCGGCAAACTCCTTGTCCCGGTCGCGGAAGACGCCAGGGAGCACCTCGAAGAACCGCTCGACGTACGGTTCGAGGATGGCCCGCTGGTGCCGCCAGTTGAAACCGGACATCGCGGCGCCGGTGAGGTAGAGCGAGCCGTACCCGTCGCCGAGGAATTTCTCCCAGGCTGCCGCTTTCACGGCGGGGTCGGGCACGGAGGTTTCGGCCCGGAGCCGCGCACGCACGCCGCGGTCCGAGGGGTCGCGCTGCGCTTCAGCGGCGACACGCTCGGCGGCGCCGGGGAGCGCGTACGCTGCGGCCTTCACGGCGATTGACCAGCGCATCTCCTGGTCGAGCTCGACGCCGGGGATCGCTGCGGTGCCGTCGGCCAGGGCGGTGAGATAGGCGACATCGTCGGGAACGGCCGCCGCCCCGATGAGCGCCCGCGCCCAGATCTTCTTCAGGTCCCCTTCGGGCACCGATGCGAGCGCCGATTTCGCCGTCTCGAAAAAGCTGTGTGCCTCCGCCTCGATGCGGGGTTCGGGCACGTACCGGGAGATTGCGGCGAGCGCGTTCGCGGTGATGGTCTCGGCGAGTTCGGGGTGCCGCTCCGCAGGGGCAGCCGACCGTACGAGAGCAAGGTAGTCGAGCGAGGCCAGCTGCTGGTCGCGGACCATGTTCCAGAGCGAGGCCCAAAGCTGAAGGCGGAGCAGGGTATCGTCGACCCGGCCGATGTTGGCCAGGATGTACCGGAGCGATTCCGGGTCGAGGGCGACCTTGCAATAGCCGTGGTCGCCGTAGTTCGGGAAGACGAAGTTCGGGCGCGGCAGCCCGGCCGCCTCAGGAAGCTCAGCCTCCTCCCCGGAAATCGAGGCTCGGAGCACGGTGATGCGGAGCCCGGCTCCCTCTTCGCGCGCCAGCCCGACGTCGAGCCGATGCGGGCGGAGGTACGGGTACTCCGGCGGTGCCGACTGGGTGAGCCAAAGGCGGCTCAGCCGGTCGCCGTCGGCGGTCCAGTGGGCGGCAATCGTGTTGAGCGACGGCGTTTCGAGCCAGAGACGGGCCCATTCCGCGAGCGAGATGCCGCTCCCGTGCTCGACTGCGGCGAGGAAATCGGCCAGCGTGGCGTTGCTGTACGCGTGGCGGCGGAAGTATTCGCGCATCCCCTCGCGGAATCCTTCGAGCCCGACCGCGGCGACGAGCTGCTTCAGGACCGAGGCGCCCTTGCCATAGGTAATGCCGTCGAAGTTGAGGAAGGTCTGGTCGGTGTCCTCGACATCGCCGGCGATGGGGTGGGTGGTGACCAGCTGGTCCTGCCGGTAGGCCCAGTTCTTGATGGAGGAGGCGAAGTCGAGCCAGCCGCTGTCGAACTTCGTGGCCCGCTCCATGCACAGGTACGACATGTAGGTCGCGAAGCTTTCGTTCAGCCAGAGGTCATCCCACCAGCGCATGGTGACCAGGTCGCCGAACCACATGTGCGCCATTTCGTGGAGGACCACCTCGGCCCGGGCGCGCCGCTGGTTCATGGTGGGCGGGTCGCGGAAGACCATGTACTCGTTGTGGGTGACACAGCCCACGTTTTCCATCGCTCCGGAGTTGAACTCCGGCACAAAGACCTGGTCGTACTTGCCGAACGCGTACGGAACGCCGAAGAAGTCGGCGTAGAAGTCCAGCCCCTGCTTCGAAACTTCGAAAATCTCGGCGGCATCCAGGTAGCGGGCGAGCGACTTCCGGCAGTAGAGGCCGAGGTCGATGTCGCCGTGGCGGTCGCGAACCACGTGGTACGGCCCGGCAACGAGGGCGAAGAGGTAGGTCGAGAACGGCTTCGTGGGAAGGAAGCGCCAGCGGCGGCGTCCGTCCGGCGCGGCCTCGACTGCCTCCGGGGCGGTGTTGTGGATGAGTTCCCAGTCGGCCGGTGCTGTCACCTCGAGGCGGTAGGTGCCCTTGATGTCGGGCTGGTCGAACTGCGGGAACAGGCGGTGACTCTCGTACGGCTCGAAGTTCGTGTAGAGGTACTCCTGGCCATCTTCCGGGTCGATGAACTGGTGGAAGCCGTCGCCTTCGTGGTCGTAGTCGTTTTCGTAGACAACCCGGACAGTGTTCGAAGGAGCCAGCGCATCGGCGGGCAGCCAGAGCCGGTAGCCGTTCCAGTTTGGGCTCGGGATCTGCCGCCCGTTCACCTCGAGCCGTTCAATGGTGCGGCCGCGGAAATCGAGGAAGAGGTCGCCCTCGCCCGAGAGGTCGAAGTTGAGCGTGGCGTCGCCGCGGTAGGACGGCGCGCGGGCGGACAGGTCGAGGGCGATGGTATAGGCACAGGCGCGGACGCGGGCGGCCCGTGCCTCAGCTTCTGCCCGGGTGAGGACGTCGCGTGCGTTGCTGACAATGGGGGGCATGAATCGCTCCAGGAAAGGCGCGCACGGCGCCGAGACTGCGGACTAGAGGGTAGGTGATCCTGGCTTGAAGCGCCTTTCGCGGGCGGCGCCGGCGCGCGCATCTCATCACGGGGCACTGCCTGACCCGCCCGGCCCTGACTGATGGTTGCACCGGAGGCGCCTGCGATGAAAGAACTGCCACGCGGTTATCGCCGCTAGTCGCCGCGTCCAAGTTGCTGGATAGCGGGGGCGAAGGCGTAGGCAAGCACGCTGCCAGCCAAACCAAAGACAACGGTAATAGCGGTGAGAAACCAGATCCGATCCCAGGGAATCATCGCGTCAAAATTATTGACAATAAGCCAGCACGCTGCCAAGCCGTTGGCAATTCCGAGACCAACATGCATCGCGAACGGCATCAGGAACACCGTCATCTGAAGCCGCCGCATTTGCTCTCGACCAATGCCCATCGTCACGAACGGTCGGAAGTTTTGACGCCACTCCTTCACCCCGTTCACTGACGACAAAACAGCTCCTAGAAGCAGAGCAGAAGCACCAATACCCATCTCCAGTATGAGCCATACAACGAACGCACCGTGCTTCAGAGTCGTGTGGGATGGAGGTGACTGCACCGTAGGTGCCGGGAAAATACTCATGGCAGCAGTGAGGCAGCGCTGATGGAGAGAAGCTTGAGGTTCAGCGGAGATAACGAGGGCACCACTGTGAACGACGGCGTGCTCCCCGCTCAGCCGAACGGGCACCGCCGGCGGTACCACGGGCGGCAACTTCGCCCGGGCTTCCGGCAGCAGGTCGTAGGGGTCCGCCGGGTTGCAGGGCAACTGGGGTATCAGCTGGGCCAGGTCCGGACAGGTGCCGGAGATGGTCACTCCACCGTCCGGCGATTGGCGAAGGCCGAGGACCACGGTGTCGGCGCCAAGCGCGGCTTTCAGAAGGTCAAGGTCCCGAGGGGCAGGGTTGCCCCAGGAGACCAACGCGGCTGAAGCGGCATCGACGGTCATTTCAGCCTGGGGCGCGCCCGGGGTGCCGGTTGCCTCATCGGGGTTGCTCATCCTTGCGTGGGTGTAACCGACCGTACCGACGGCGAGCGCGACCAGAGCGGTCACGGCAAGGAAGGGACGGCCGCTGCCTAGCGGGTCCCACTCCATCCGGCGGCCTGCGAGAAGCAGTTCAGGGACGGCAATGCGGCGCAAGAACGCGCCGCATGCACGGACCCCATGCGGTGCAGCAGCAACCGCTGCGAGTGGAATCACTGCAAGTCCCGCAAGAACCACCATCGTTTCCTTGCGACCGCCATCGAGAACTTGCGTGCCTGCCGCCAGCAGTATCCAGACCGAGACCAGCATCACGAGGCGCACCGGCGAGATGACGCCTGGCCGGAGCCCCGGTCGCGACCTTGCTGAGCCTCCGCGGGCGGGGAACGCTGCTGCGGCGGCAGACAATATGGCAGCGACCAGCGCGATTCCCCCGGCCGCCGCGAAGCATGCCCACAGCGGAGGCTGCAGATCGCCACGGATCACCGGTCGATTGAGAATCGGAATTGCGTCGAGCGACCCGGAGAGACCGTACCAGCCAAACCCGAGGATCACGGCCAACGGCACGGCTACGAACGCCACTTCCATGGCGCTGATGCTCGAGAGCATCGAGACCGGTGCGCCAATCCATTGCAGAACCTGAAACCGATACTCACGCGCGCTTGACTGTGCTCCGAGGCCACACGCAACCACGACGAGGCCCGGGACAACCACCAGGGCCAGTAAGGCGCTCACTACTGGCGCGCCATGAGGCGCGTCCGCCTGCCCGACCGGGCCACGGAGCTCGGCTGGGCCTATTCCGAATGCCGCAACCCGGAGAATCATCGGCGAATCGCCGAGCGGCCTCTCGGAGCGGTAGTAGGCGATGAGCTCGCGTGGGTTTTGCAGGCCGGCATTGTCGAGCACGATCCTCCGCGGATACCTGGCGTCCAGCTCAGGATGCTTCCGGGCGAGGTCATCGAGCCGCGGTGAAACCGCTGATTCGCCCGGTTCGAGCATCCGGGAGAGGCCCGGTGGGAGCGCCGGTTGAACGGCAGCCACCGGCTCGATCCAGAACACCGGGAACTGGTTCCCATCCCAGCTGTCGTCCCGCTCGATCAACAAGGTTCGAGGCGAATCTTCGGGGCCCGCAACCAGCGGCATACGGCTTTCCACACGTGCGTGCTCGCGTTCAAGAAGGAGAAAGACGCTCAGCGCGCCGAGAGCGAGGAGCATAGCGTAAAACGCGGCCACCGCGACCGCCGTCAGTCGCCAGCTGCTCCCTCCATTGCGCCTCGTCACGAGGTGCAGCGCGATGCGGAAGGCGACGGGTGCCGTCATGCATGCACCGCCGCGCCTGTTTCCTCAAGCTGCCCTCCCCGCAGACGGAAGATGCGGTCAGCGAGGCGGGCAACGGCCGGGTTGTGCGTCGCCACGGTAACCGTAGCGCTAATTTCACGCGCCTGCGCCATGATGAGACGGGCAACCGCCTCGACGTTCTGTTCGTCCAGCGCACCGGTAGGCTCATCCGCCAGGAGAAGCCTTGGACGAGTAACGATTGCCCGTGCGATCGCCGCACGCTGGTACTCGCCGCCCGAAAGCTCGCCGGGATGTCGCCCTTCAAGCGAATCGATCCCCACTGAGCGCAGGGCGGCGAGGGAACGTGTGCGCGCCTCACGTGCCGGCCTGCCGAGCAGCCGCAGCGGCAGACCGACGTTTTCGCCAACAGTGAGCTCTGGAAGGAGTTCGCCGAACTGGAAGACGATGCCGATGTGCTCGAGTCGAAACCGCGCCCGCGTCGAGGCGGCGGCAGCGGCGATGTCGAAGTCGCCAACGCGAATAATTCCCGAGTCGGGCCGGAGGATGCCGGCGATACAGTGGAGAAGCGACGTCTTGCCGCTCCCGGACGGTCCCATGATGGCGGCAGAAGTACCCTCTTCCAGCCGCAGGCTCAGCGCGTCGAGCACCATTCGGTCGCCATAGCGCAGGACAACGTTACGCAGCTCTACCACTGGCTCAACTGGTGACGCTTTAGGGCTGGGACGGGCAGCGACGGGCTCCATCGGACGATTGACGCGGCTGACCTTTACTACCATGGATATACGGTTTCGCCGCAGGGATCCGGCCAGAATGCCACATCCTCACAGGTCTGATGGCTGTACAGGTACGTACCGTACGGTCCCCCGTAGCCACAGCCCGGTTGTGACCCGTTCGGGTCCTGGAGACGGTACTGATCACCGCTCCCGATGATTTTGTATTTTGCATATGCACCATTTCCGTCGGCCTCCATGTCGCAGTTGGCGATCCACGCATTCCCGTAGGAGCCGAAGTCGTACGAATAGTCGCTGCCCTCGTAGCTATAACCCTGACGCGGCTACCGGGAGGGCTGCGACCATGAGCGCCCCGAAAAGGGCGAACGCGGGAACGTGACGATTTTGCATGGCTGAACTCCGTGCCCAGGCTGTGACTCGTTGACCAGTTGCGCGCAGCCTACCGCAGCAGCTCAAAGCGGTTCTAGCGAACGGCGCTCGTGAAACGGCTGTCGTTTTCGAGCAGCGAGATCGCCGGCGCGGTGCAACAGCCGGCGTGCAGCGCTATCCAAAGCCCTGCGAGGACATCGTCGTGGCGGGCGAGCCCGAGGGGTACGAGGACGAAGTCCTTCACCTCGTCCCAGCGCCGCTTCGTTTGTGATTCCGAGTAATGCAACAGCGCGGCGGCCCGCCTCGTTGTCCCGGCATGGAGTCGGGCCGCGATGACGAGATGATGTTCAGGTCGCAGGCCTTTGACGCAGAACCGCTGGATCTCGCCTGTCACTCCGGGCATCCGCTCGACAGACTGGTGCACGTTCGAACCTCCGCTGCCATCAGACGGCATTCGCCGTTCATAATAACGCGCATGTCAATCGGGTGCGGCGGCAGCAAACTCCGCAAAGCCCCTGCCCCAAGCCGTTCAGTGACCCATTTCGTGAACCGGGGTACAATCCGGCCGACCCCAGCGCAGGTGGCCGAGCCCGTATGTCCCACATCCCCGCCGTCAACGCCCTAATTACCGCTATCAACTTCGACCGGTTCGCTGAAATCGAGGCGAGGCACCGGCCGGATGCGGTCTTCCAGTCGTTCCGCGGGCCGACCCTGCGCGACGCGGTCTCCATTGCCGACTGGCACCGCGAGTTCCTGCGGGATTACCAGGACTGCAACTATGCGGACCTCGAGTACATCGAGGAGGGGAACACGGTCGCCGTCCGCGCCACCATCGAGGCCAAGGGGTACGACTGGCGCCCGTTCACCCAGCGCGTGATCGAAGTGTTCGAGTTCGAGAGCGACGACGAAGAAGAGGTCGCCCGGCGGCGGCTGTACGCGACCCTCCGGGACATCACGCTCGACAAGCCGGCGACCGCCGCGCTGAATGACGCGCTCGGTTACCGCGGCGGGAGCCCCTCGCAGACCCGCCAGGTGGTCAAGGCTTTCTACGATGCGCTGCTCGCCGGCGACCGCGAGGCTGCGGCGGCCCAGCTCTCCGCGAAAGCCACGGTTATCGATGGGGTGTACGGCGTTGCAACGGGCCCCGAGAACGTGCTGGGCCTGTTTGCATCGATCCCGATGCCGGCATTCGGCAAGCTCCGGGTTACGAACCTGCTGGCCGGCGACCACATGGCGATGGTCGAGCTGGCGATCGACCCGGCTCGGCCGCGGTACGCGGATTGGGTCCGGCTCGTCGATGGCAAGATCCAGGTCATCGAGGGCTACGCGATGCTCCGCGAGCTCGGCATCAATCCCTACGAGAACTACGCGCACGACCGGCACCCGCGGCGGGCCATCCTCCCGATCTAGGCCTGCTCCCGCGGCGGCGCAAACGCCGCGCTTTGACCCCCCAACCCCCAGCCCGAGGTAGCTCACGATGGCCACGATGTATTACGACAAGGACGCCGACCTTTCGCTGCTGAACGGCAGAAAGATCGCCATCATCGGCTTCGGCTCGCAGGGCCATGCCCATGCGCTGAACCTGCGCGACAGCGGGTGCGACGTCATCGTTGGGCTGTACCCAGGTTCGAAGTCACGCGCAGCGGCGGAGGCCGAGGGGCTGCGGGTCGTGAGCGTGGAGGAAGCGGCGCGCGAGGCCGACATCATCATGATCCTTGCGCCCGACCAGGTGCAGAAGCAGATTTACCAGGCGGGCATCGAGCCCTATCTCGCCGAGGGCAAGATGCTGATGTTCGCCCACGGGTTCAATATCCACTTCCAGCAGATTCAGCCGCCACCATTCGTCGACGTGACGATGATCGCGCCGAAGGGGCCCGGCCACCTCGTCCGCCGGGTCTTCACCGAGGGGGGCGGTGTCCCCTGCCTCGTCGCCGTCCACCAGGACGCCAGCGAAGTCGCGCTGCAGCTTGCGCTCGCCTACGCGAAGGGAATCGGCGGCACCCGTGCGGGCGTGCTGGAGACGACCTTCCGGGAGGAGACCGAGACCGACCTGTTCGGCGAGCAGGTGATCCTCTGCGGCGGGCTTTCCGCGCTGATCAAGGCCGCCTACGAAACGCTGGTGGAGGCCGGGTATCAGCCCGAGAGCGCCTTCTTCGAGACGATGCATGAGCTCAAGCTCATCGTCGACCTGATCTACGAGGGCGGGCTCTCCCGGATGCGATATTCGATCAGCGATACGGCCGAATACGGCGACTACACCCGGGGTCCGCGCATCATCACCGACCAGACCCGGGCTGAGATGAAGAAGATCCTCCGGGAGATCCAGACCGGCCAGTTCGCGAAAGAGTTCATCCTTGAGAACATGGCCGGCCGCCCGCACTTCCTGGCGACGCGGCGGCTCGAGGCGGAACACCCGATCGAGAAGGTCGGCGCAGAGATGCGCGCCATGATGAGCTGGCTCAACCGCCCGAAGAACTGACGCCCGGCCCGTCCCCGCGCGCCCCGGAGGTGCCCCGGTGGAGTTGGATACGACCGCGCTGGTTGGGGTGCTCGACCGGGTCGGCGCGGTTGCGTTCGCCATCTCCGGGGTGCAGGCCGGCGTTCGCCGGAATTTCGACGTCTTCGGCCTGTGGGTCATGGGGCTCGTCACCGCTACGGGCGGCGGCGTCATGCGCGACGTCATCCTTGACCGGCAGCCGCTCGTCCTCGCGCGCCCCGACTACCTGCTCTGGGCGACTGGCGGGGCCGTGTTCGCCATGGCGCTGGCATGGCGGGGCCGACCCTACCCGCGCGCCGTCGTGACGATTGCCGAAACCGGTGGGCTCGGCGCGTTCGCGGTCGCCGGGGCGCTGGCCGCCATCAACGCCGGCGAGGGCTGGAGCGGCGCGCTGCTCATGGCGATCCTCACGGCGACAGGCGGCGGCGTGATTCGCGACCTGCTCGCCAACCGCGTGCCGCTGGTGCTGCACAGCGAAGTGAACGCCACGGCAGCCGGCCTCGGCGGGCTGGCCACGTGGGCCGCGTACGACGTTTCCAGCGGTGCGGCGACGCTGCTCGGCCTCTCGGTGGCGGCGCTTGTCCGGGCGGCGGGGGTTGTGTTCGACCTCCATCTTCCTCGCCCGCGGCGCCCTGGCAGAGGGCGGCCCACGGGGTAGCGCGCGGTTCCTTTTTGGGAGAGCGGCGCGTACGATGGAGATGAGAACTTTCGGCGAAACTCAGTAGGCCGGAATATCAAACGTGTCATCTCGTATGACCGCCCTGGAGATACCGAATGCTGGCGATAACTGCGATTATCGTCGGCCTCGTGGGATTGCTGGTTGGAGCGGCAGCGGGCTTCCTGTACCGCCGCCGCGTTACCGGGACATCACTGCTGCAGGCAGAGGAACAGGCCAGCCGCATCCTCGCTGAGGCCGAAACACGACAGAAGGAGCTCCTGCTCCAGGCCAAGGAAGAGACCCTCGCGCTCCGGAATTCCTTCGAGGCAGAGATGAAGGAGCGGCGCGCCGAGATTTCGCGCATCGAACAGCGCCTCGCCCAGAAAGAGGAGAACCTCGACCGGAAGCTCGAGACCCTCGAGCGGAGGGAGCAGTCGCTGCGCGACCGAGAGGCCCAGATTGAGAGACTCCGCGCCGAAGCGGAAGAGCTCCGGCAGCGGCAGGCGGCCGAACTGGAGCGGGTCGCGAACCTCTCGGTCGAAGAGGCTCGGCAGCAACTCCTCGCCGCTGTCGAGGTAGAGATTCGAGAGGAGGCGTCCCGCCGGGTCCGCGAGATGGAGAAGGAGGTAGAGGCCACCGCCGCGCAGCGCGCCCGGAAAATCCTCGCCACGGCCATCCAGCGGTACACCTCGGAGGTCACCGCCGAGACGACCGTCTCCGTTGTCCCCATCCCGAGCGACGATATGAAGGGCCGCATCATCGGCCGCGAGGGGCGCAACATCCGCGCCATTGAGGCGGCGACGGGCGTCGACCTGATCATCGATGACACGCCCGATGCGGTGACCGTCAGTGCGTTCGACCCGGTCCGGCGGGAGATTGCGCGGCAGGCGCTGACGATGCTGGTGCAGGACGGGCGCATCCACCCCACGCGCATCGAGGAAGCGGTCAACCGGGCGCGGCGCGATGTCGAGGCGACCATGCTGGAGGCTGCCGAGGCCGCGGCGGTCGAGGCCGGCGTCCTCAACCTCCACCCAGAGGTCCTCAAGATTTTCGGCCGCCTGAAGTACCGGACGAGCTACGGCCAGAACGTGATGCGCCATTCCATCGAGACGGCGCACATCGCCGCCATGATTGCGCACGAAATTGGCGCCGACGTAGAAGTGGCGCGGGCCGGGGGCTTCCTCCACGACCTCGGCAAGGCCGTTGACCACGAGGTCGAGGGAACGCATGCGCTCATCGGCGCGGAAATTGCGCGGCGCTATAAGGTGAAGGAGGCGATTGCGCACTGCATCGAGGCCCACCACGAAGAGGTGGAGCCGCGCACGGTGGAGGCGATCATCGTGATGATGGCCGACGCCATCTCGGGCGGGCGCCCGGGGGCCCGGCGCGAATCACTCGAGGCGTACATCAAGCGGCTCGAGACGCTGGAGAACATCGCCAAGAGCTACAGGGGCGTTGAGTCTGCCTTCGCCATCCAGGCGGGGCGCGAGGTCCGCGTCATCGTGAAGCCCGAGATCGTGGACGACCTGGAGGCGATGCGCATCGCGCGTGACGTCAGCCAGAAGATCGAGGAGACGATGGAGTACCCGGGCCAGATCAAGGTCACCGTGGTCAGGGAGACGCGCGCCACCGAGTACGCGCGGTAGGGGCGCGATGCGGCTGCTGTTCCTCGGCGACATTGTCGGCAGCGCCGGCCGGGAGGCGGTTATCCGCTCCCTGCCGGCGCTCCGCCATGAACTCCGGCTCGATTATGTCGTGGCCAATGGCGAGAACTGCTCCGGCGGCAAGGGCCTGATTCCCCGCCACGCCGATGCCCTGTTCGCCGCCGGCGTCGACGTCATCACGGGTGGGAACCACACCTTTCAGCACCGCGAACTCTACCCGTACCTCGAATCGACCCGCGGGATCACGCGGCCGCTGAACTATCCGCCCGGCGTGCCCGGCCGAGGGATTGCGGAATGCGGCGACCTTGTGGTCATCAACCTGATCGGGCGGGCCTTCATGCCGGCTGACTACGACGACCCGTTCCGCGCGGTCGACGCCGCGCTGGCCTCGATGTCGCCAAATCGGTTCATCGTGGTGGACTTTCACGCCGAAGCAACGAGCGAGAAGCAGGCCATGGGCTGGCATCTCGACGGCCGCGTGACCTTTGTCGTCGGGACGCACACCCATGTGCCGACCGCGGACTGCCGCCTGCTGCGGCACGGCACCGCCTACTGCACCGACGCCGGGATGTGCGGCGCCCGGGATTCGGTGATCGGGGACGACATCCAGGCGGTGCTCACGAAGTTCCTGACGCAGATGCCGACGCGCCTCGCGCCGGCGGAGGGCCCTGCCGTCATCAACGGCGTGCTGGTCGAGGCCGACGACACCACACGCCGGGCCGTCCGCATCGAGCGCGTCGACCGGGAGGTCGGCTGACGTGGCCATCGGCGACTTCCACCTGCATTCAACGGCGTCGGACGGCGTCCAATCCCCGGCGTGGGTTATGGAGCGCGCCGCCGCCAACGGCGTCCGCATCCTCTCGCTGACCGACCACGACACGACCGACGGCCTTCCGGAAGCTGCAGCAGCGGCGGCCCGGCTGGGCCTGCGGCTCATCCCTGGTGTCGAGATCAGCACCGAAGTCGGAAAGGCCGATGTCCACCTGCTCGGATTCGGCTTCGACCCGGCCGGCAGACGGCTGCAGGAGTTCTTCCGCTGGCAGCGCGAAGGCCGGCTCGCCCGGGTGGAGAAGATTGTGAGCATCCTGCGGGACCACGGCATGCCGCTCGAGACGAAGCGGGTGTTCGAGATCGCCGGCGAGGCGACGGTCGGACGGCCTCACGTCGCGCGAGCGCTTCTCGAGAAAGGGTACGTGGCGAGTGTCCAGGAGGCGTTCGACCGGTGGCTGGGCAATGGCAAGCCGGCCGATGTCAACCGGGAGAAGCTCGACCCGAAGGACGCCATCGCTATCATCCACGAGCACGGGGGCGTGGTATTCGTCGCTCACCCGGTGTATATCGGCGAGAATTACCCCGACGTCATCCGGCACCTGCGCGACCTCGGAGCCGACGGCCTCGAAACGTACTACAAGCACTACCCGGCGGACGTCATAGCCGCCCATGCCGCGCTGGCTGCCGACCTCGGCATGGCGGCCTCCGGGGGCAGCGACTACCACGGGCTCGGCAATCCTGACGACCGCGACATCGGCGATATCCCGTTCCCCGACGACCGGGTGGACGCGTTTGTCCGATTCATCGATGCGAACTGCGCCTGCGGCGCCATGGAGGGAGCCCTGTGACCATCGACATCGAAGAGATCGAGCGAATCATCCCGCACCGCTACCCGTTCCTGCTGGTCGACCGGGTCATCGAAATCGAGGAGGGCCGCCGCGGCGTCGGCATCAAGAACGTCACGGCGAACGAGTGGTTCTTCGAAGGCCATTTCCCGGGAAAAAAGATCATGCCGGGCGTGCTGATTGTCGAAGCACTCGCCCAGGTCGCGGCCGTGACATTGCTCCGGGGGGCCGATACCGGCGGCAAATTGCCGCTCTTCGGGGGCATTGAGCAGCTCAGGTTCCGGCGGCCGGTGGTGCCAGGCGACCAGCTCCGGCTGGAGTTCGAACTCGAGAAAATGCGCGGGCCGGTCGGCAAGGGCCGCGTGCGGGCCACAGTCGACGGGCAGGTCGCGGCGGAGGGGAGCATCACCTTTGCGCTTGCCGACCCGGCGGGAGCCTGAGCGGCCCGGTGCTATACTCGAACCAGGAGTGAAAATTCCGGCGGTCCGCCCCAGGCGGACCGTCATCGTGTTGCGAAGCCATGGATGCAAACGTACTGGCCCAGCTGGAGCGGGTGAACGCCCGTTATGACGAACTGACCGCGGAAATGGGGCGCCCGGAGGTTGCCGCCGACTTTGAGGCGGTGAGCAAACTGGCGAAAGAGCGCGCCGAGATTGAGCCGATCGTGGAGGTCTTCCGCGAGTACCGGGCCGCGCAGGAGGCTGCAAGCAGCGCCCGCGCGCTCCTGCAGGAATCGGACCCGGAGATGAAGGAGCTGGCGCAGGCGGAACTCGATGATGCCGAGCGCCGGATGGAGGAGCTCGAGCGGCGGCTGAAGCGGATGCTGCTGCCCAAAGACCCCCGCGACAGCCGGAACGTGATCGTCGAAATCCGCGCCGGCGCTGGAGGCGAGGAAGCTGCCCTGTTCGCCCATGAGCTCTTCCGGATGTACCAGCGGTACGCCGAGCGGAAAGGCTGGCAGACGGAGGTCCTGAGCGCCTCAGAATCCGACAAGGGCGGCTTCAAGGAAGTCGTCTTCGAGGTGCGGGGCGAGGGCGCCTACTCGCGGCTGAAATACGAAAGCGGCGTGCACCGCGTCCAGCGGGTCCCGGAGACGGAGGCCCAGGGGCGGATTCATACCTCGACGGCAACCGTGGCCGTGCTTCCGGAGGCGGTAGAGGTCGACGTGGACATCGACGAGAAAGACCTGCGGGTCGACATCTTCCACTCCTCCGGAGCGGGCGGACAAAACGTCAACAAGGTCGCGACCGCGGTGCGCATCACGCACATCCCGACCGGGATCGTCGTGGTCTGCCAAGACGAGCGGTCGCAGCTCAAGAACCGGATCAAGGCGATGGCCCACCTCCGCTCGCGGCTGTTCGACCTGGAGCAGCAGAAGCAGGAGGCCGAGCTGACCGCGCACCGGCGCAGCCAGGTGGGGACCGGAGACCGGAGCGAGAAAATCCGGACGTACAATTTCCCGCAGGACCGGATCACCGACCACCGCATCGGCCTGACGGTGCACAACATCTCCCAGCGGCTCGACGGCGACCTCGACGATATCATCGACGCGGTCGCGACCGCCGACGAGGCGGCGCGCCTCGAAGCGATGGCATGAACGCCCGCGAGGTTGCGGGGGCTGCAGCCCGGCGGCTGGAAGCGGCCGGGCTGGAAGACGCCCGCTTCGAGGCGGAGGTGCTGGTGCGCGAAGCGGCCGGCATCTCGCGGGCAGCGTACTTTGCAGGGGCCGTGCTCGAAGGCGAAGCTCGCCGGCGGCTGGAGGCATGGCTGGAGCGGCGGGAACAGCGCGAACCCCTTGCGTACATCACCGGGTGGCGCGAGTTCTACGGGCGCCGGTTCGCCGTCGGGCCCGGGGTGCTCATCCCCCGCCCGGAGACCGAACTGCTCGTCGAGATTGCCCTCGAGGAGCTGCGCGGGGCCCCCGGCGCGACCGTCGTCGAAGTTGGGACCGGGAGCGGCGCGGTCGCCGTCTCCGTCGCGGCCGAGGCACCGGCAGCCCGGATGGCAGCCACTGACATCAGCCCCGTGGCGCTGCGGTTCGCGAGGCTCAATGCGGCCGCGCACGCCCCGCGCGTGCAGCTCCTGCTCGGCAACCTCGCAACGCCCATTCGCCGCGCGGACATCGTGCTCGCAAACCTGCCGTACATCCCATCGGCAGAGATTGACGCGCTCGAACCGGAGGTGAGCCGCTGGGAGCCGCGGGTTGCCCTCGACGGGGGGCCCGACGGGCTCCGCCTGGTCCGTGAGCTGATCGCCGACTGCGCGGTACGGCTTCGCCCGAAGCTGCTCGCGCTCGAAGTAGGCTTCGGGCAGGCCGAGCCGGTCGCTGCGCTGGGCCGGGCGGCCGGGGCGCGGGCAGCCTTCGTGGCCGACCTCGCGGGGATCAACCGGGTGGTGTGTCTGCGGTGGGCGTGAAGCTCGTTGCCCTCGACATTGACGGGACGGTTATCCCTCCGGGCCACGGTGGCAGCGACCATTCGCCACCGGCCGCGGTGCGTGAGGCAGTGCGAAAGCTCACTGCTGCGGGCATCCCGGTGGTGCTTGCGAGCGGCAGGATGTTCCCGGGCACCGTCCGGGTGGCAAGAGAGCTGCGCCTCATTACGCCGCTCGTCTGTCAGCAGGGGTGTTCCGTGCACCGCATCGACGGCGAGATGGTGCACGTCTTCCCGATTGAGCGGCGGCTGGCAGTCGACATCATCAACTTCGCGCGCGAGCGCGGGCTCGACTACGAATGGTTCAACCCGGTGCGGTACATCGCGAGCCGTCCGTCCGCAGCAACCCGCCGGTATGGCGAGGTGAGCGGCATCGAGCCCGAATACCGGCCGGACCCTGAATTCTCGGGCGTGGTGCCAACCGGGGCAGGCATCATTTCCGACGCCGAGCAGGCCGGCGGAATCCACCGGGAGCTCGTGGGGCGATACGGCGAGCGGCTGCACGTGCTGGATTTCCCAGAGGTGACCGTGGCGGTAGCGCCAGAGGCGAACAAGGGGCATGCGCTCTCGCTCATCTGCGCCGACTACGGCATCGACCGGGACGACGTGGTGGCCGTGGGCGATAGCGTCAATGATGCAGCGATGCTCGCCTGGGCGGGACTGGGCGCCGCCATGGCGCACGCCGACCCGTACGCCCGCGACGCCGCCGACCTCATCCTCGAGCCCGGGGAGGACGCCCTGGCTGCCTTCCTCGAGTCACTGGTCCGCTAGCTCGGGTCAATGCGGTGCCAGACCCGCATCAACACCAGCCCAATGGCAAAGACGCCGAGGAGAAGGCCGCCGACCGGGACGATGGTCCCGGTCCAGTCGATACCTGCGCCCGGTTCGTCGTCGGCTGGCGGCGCCGCAAGCTGCCCGGTCAGGGCCCGGATACGGTCGACAAGTTCGCGTTCGGTGAGGGCGGCCTGTCCGTCGGCGCGGACAGCCTGTCCATCGCGGAGGATGAAGACCGCTCCGCTCCCGGGCCAGGCTACGGCGCCGTCGGCCACAGCCAGGAACGCGAGCACGCGGGCGCCCTCAGGGAGTTCGGCGGGGGCACAGGCCGCAGGGTCGGGGGGCTGGGCCGGAAGGTGCACGGCCTGACGGGTCACGGTGCCCTTGAGGAACGCTTCGGGAACGATGTCGGGCCCGCCAGCCACACGCACGACCTTTCCGACCACGACAACGTTGGCGGCGAGGACGGCTGCGTCGGGAGCGGCCGGGTCGACCGCGATACATGGAGCGGCGGCGCCGGCCGGGACAGCCGGTGCCGCCGTGACGATCAGCAGGAGCAGGAGGAGCCTAGGTGCCAGCCTGCGCAAACTGGTAGATCTTGCCTTCGGTCTTGATGGCGGGTGCGACGACCATCTCCGCCTTCTGGAACTCCTTGATGGTCCGTGCGCCGCACATGCCCATGGCCGTGCGCAGGGCGCCGACGAGGTTCTCGGTGCCGTCGGTGCGGCTCGTCGGACCGAAGAGGAGCTTCTGCAGCGTGGTGTTGACGCCGACTGCGACGCGGGTGCCGCGCGGCAGGTGGGCGTGCGGCGTGGCCATGCCCCAGTGGTAGCCGCGCCCCGGCGCCTCGGTGGTGGCGGCGAAGGGCGAGCCCATCATGACCCCGTCTGCACCGGCCGCGAAGCACTTGCAGACATCACCGCCAGTGCGGATGCCGCCGTCGGTGATGATCGGCACGTAGCGGCCGCTCTCCTTGAAGTAGTAGTCGCGGGCGGCAGCGCAATCGATGGTGGCGGTCACCTGCGGGACGCCGATGCCCAGCACCTCGCGGCTCGTGCAGGCCGCACCCGGGCCGACACCGACGAGCACGGCAGCCACGCCGGTGCGCATCAGCTCGAGGGTAGCCTCGAAGCCGACGGTGTTGCCGACCACGACCGGGATGTGAATCTCCTTGACGAGCTTCTCGAAGCGGAGGCCTTCGACGCTCGTGGAGACGTGCCGGGCCGTCGTCACCGTGCTCTGGACCACCAGGATGTCGGCGCCGGCCTCCTGAATGAGCGGAGCCCAGCGCTTGGTGTTCATCGGGGTTACGGAGA
>Ga0308415_1000444_pt1 | contig 17989 bp, 17 predicted proteins | sample HotsprSampleOS55_FD_203465 | JGI IMG/M metagenome (GOLD analysis project Ga0308415, IMG submission 203465) | Hot spring phototrophic mat microbial communities from Octopus Spring, Yellowstone National Park, Wyoming, United States - 20090730_OS55 ... | reverse complement strand
CGGAAGAAGAAGGGATCCCTAGCGCCAACTAGGGATCCCTGCAACAGACACCAGTCCAAGAACACTACCGAACGTCGTGCTGCATTAGGAAAACTACCATGAACAGCTTTCAAGAGTTGAGGGACACGCTAAATCAACCTACCGATCCCAGTCTCATCCGCCGCCGCCGCCAGGGGATGGTCGATATCGACTACCTGGAGTGGTTCACCGTCAACCGGATCCTCGATACCCATTGCCCCGGCTGGAGTGGTGAGGCCGTTGTAACCACAGTAGGAGATACGGTGATCGTGACCTACACGATTCGGATCCCTACTGCTGAGGGCATCGTAAGCCGCTCCGCTACGGGATCCGAGAAACTGGGATCCGGATTCGACCCCGTAGCCAGCGCAGAACAGCAGGCTTTCAAGAGGGCCGCCGCACGGTTCGGGATAGGGCTGGATCTCTATGACCGACCCACCAAAGGCTACCGCACACCCGGAGAAGCACGACAGCCGGCTTCGTGGCAGACCAACCGTTCGGGTGTCCGGCCGTCCTATCAAGGCACTGTAATTTCGTAGTCGCCAACGCTGTTGCCATCAAAAGTTACTTGTAGCCACAGGGGATCCCAGCGTGAATGGGATCCCCTGTTTCGCTTGAGCAGGGATCCACGCACCCCATGCCGATCCGTCCTCACCCCGACAACCGCGGACGGCGATAAGAGGGATCTAACAGGAATAGCAATGGTGTGGCGGCATTATGGGTTTCACACGATCTGTTGCCCAGATAACTGAGAGTTATCTGGAGTATCCGGAGGGCTTGGCCGGATTCGACTCCAGGGATCCCTCTGCTAGCAAACTACCGACTCCGTACCGATTAGCGGCCGGCATCGGGTAGCTTGCCCAGTTCCCGTTGTAGGGCCGCCAACAGCTCCGCCCGCCGGAGGTGTTTGCCGGTGGAGGGATCCCTATCGCCGCCTGGCCCGATCACTTGCCTGGCCAATCGCCGTAGCTCTAGTACAGGGAGGGCCTCTAGGTCAGAAGAAAGAGTTACTGGAGCCCGCTGTGCCCTAGCCGCCTCCAACGCCTCAACCCGCCGTTCCAGTCGCTCCAGGCGGTCGAGGATCCCTGCAGTCGTGGGGCTGTTAACAGCTGTTTGCAGTTTCTCCAAATACTGCCTAAGAGCCGCCACGAGAATCTCTGAAGGCGTGACCTGGAGCCGTGAAGCCGCCTCCAAGAGCTGGGAGTGCAGCTCTGGGGGGATCCGTGCCCCCACCATTGGAGAAATCACTGTGATGATGTTTGCAGTGGATAACAGCTCCAGATCTTACCCGCCCATGTGACTACCGGTGACTACCGGTGACTAACAGTGACTACGTGGTAGTCACCCGTCCAAAGCTAGTCTGGGCAAGGGTTTCAGGCTTCAGGGTGACTACGTGACTACGGTGACTACGGGTCAGCAACGTTAGATGGATCCTGCTGCTCCCCTTCCCCACCAGACGACCCTGTAGAGGCCAACCGGCTCCAGGTAGGATCCCCCACCAGCCGGCCGCATAACTACCACCAGCCTAGGCTTATGCCGGTTTAAGACCCTACTTGTAGACAAAAGATGTAGCTTAAATAGGACTCCGTCCCGTTAGCACGAACGACATTAATTCCGCTACGAAAACGGGAAGTGGATCCCTGGCCTGAACGATCAGGTGACTAAACGGGTACGACTCTACCGGATTGCTGAAGCCAGAGCGTTATCTGAGAAGACCGGCCATCCTATCGTTCTGGTCGAGGGTGAGAGCTGTGTGGAGCGGTTGATGGCACTGGGAATTCCCGCAACCACGTCTATCGGGGGAGCCGGCAAGTGGAGCGGCTATGGTGGCCCAAATTACCATCAAGATCTACAGGGTTGTCGGATAATTTTAGCTCCCGACAGTGATCGCCCTGACCTTCATCTGATGGAGGGGATGTAAGGTAAAAGGGGAAAACGTTGAAGGGAGGTAGTTGTGTTGAGACTGCTGATTGCCTTTCTGGCAAGTTCAACTATAGCCCTTATAGCCCTGGCCCATATAGCCCTGGCCCAACCTGTCACGATACAGTACTGGCACATCAACACCGAGGCTTTCGGCCTTCCGGCCCTAAGGGAGCTCATCCGCCGGTTCGAAAGTCAGAACCCCAACATCAAGGTGGAGGAGCGTTTTCACGCCAACGCCTACACGGGGCTTTTGCAGAACCTCCAGGCGGCCTTAGCAGCAGGGAACCCGCCGGACGTGGTACAGATGGGCTACCTCTATATCCGCTACGCGGCAGAAAACTTTCCCTTCGTCTCAGCAGAGGAACTAGACCGCCGCTATACGGGGGGCCGCTGGCTCAAGCGCTACCCTTCTAACATCCAAGAGTTGGGCATGGTGGACGGGCGCATGGTAGCGGTGCCCTACTCTCTCTCCAACATCGTGACCTATTACAACGCCGACCTCTTCCGCCAGGCGGGCCTGGACCCTGACCGCCCCCCGGCCACCTGGGAGGGCTGGCGCCGGGCAGCGGAGGCCATCAAGGCCAGGACGGGCAAGTACGGCTTCTACCTCATCTTGCTGGACGACAACTGGGCCATAGAGGCCTTGATCCGCTCCAATGGGGGACGGCTCCTCGTCTGTGAGGGAGGCTACTACCGAGCAGGCGTGGACAGCCCCCAGGCGGTGGAGGCCTTGGCCATGTGGGCGGACATGGTGCAGAGGGGGCTAGCCCTAGGGTCGCCTCTCCAACAGGGAGAGCAGGCCTTCCTTGCCGGGGAGAGTGCCGCCTTCATGACCACCATCGCGAGGAGGGCCGGCCTCGAGGCCCAGACCAAGGGGCGGTTTGAGCTCCGGGGCGCCCGCTTCCCCACCTTTGGAGGCAAGAGGCCTGCACTACCCGGGGGTGGGAACGTCCTTATGGTGTTCAGCAAAGACCCCAAGCGGCAGGAGGCCGCCTGGCGGTTTATCCAGTACCTCACCTCCCCCGAGGGCTTCACCCTTTGGACCAAGGGGACAGGGTACGTGCCCCTCCTTCCCGAGCTAGCACAGGATCCCCGGTACCTAAGGGACTTCATCCAACAGAACCCCATCCAGAATGTGGCCCTGGATCAGCTTCCCTTCACGGTTCCCTGGACCAGCTTCCCAGGGAAGGATGGGCTGGCTGCGAGCCAGGCCCTCTTCCGGGCCACGCAAAAGGCCCTTAGCGGCCAGGCTAGTGCTGAGGCGGCCCTCAAGGATGCGGCCCAGGAAATCAATCGGCTCTTGGGGGGCGAGCCTTGCAGCGAGTGAGGTCCCGGGCCCTTGGGGAGGCTTGGAGAAGGGGTTTGGAGCCCGCCCCCTACCTCTACCTGGCCCCCGCCCTCCTCTTCCTGGGCCTTTTCGTGTACTGGCCTCTCCTCTACAACGGGTGGATCAGCCTGCACGAGTGGAACCTAGTGAGCCCGGACAGGCGGTTTGTGGGGCTCGCCAACTTCGCCGCTCTCTTCCAGGACCCCGGCTTCCACCGCCTCCTCTGGCAGACCCTCCTCTACGTGCTCCTGGCCCTGGTGGGCAACTTCGCCCTACCCCTCCTCCTGGCCCTGGCCACACTGGCCCTCTCCCCCAGGCTTCAAGACCTTTTCCAGACCCTTTTCTTCCTACCCACGATAGCTGCAGCCTCGGTGGCCAGCCTGGTCTGGCTCTACCTCTACCTGCCGGCGGTGGGGCCCCTAGCCCAGTCCCTCCGGGGCTTGGGGCTGGACCCCCCTAACTTTCTAGGGAGCCCAGCCTGGGCCCTACCTGCGGTGAGCCTGGTGGCCAACTGGAAGTACCTGGGCTTTCACTACCTGGTGGCCCTGGCGGGGATCAAGGCCCTACCCCAGGAGGTGGTGGAGGCGGCCCGGGTGGACGGGGCGGAGGGGTGGCCCTTGCTCCAGCGCATCCTTTTGCCCCTGCTGGCCCCCACCCTGGTCTTTCTCTTCCTCTCCGCAGTGACCAACGCCTTGGATTACGCCTTCATCCCCATCGATGTTATGACCCAGGGGGGGCCCTTCGGCACCACCTCCAACCTGATGTACGGCACCTACCTCGAGGGGTTCCGCTTCTTCCGGGCAGGGATGGCTGCTGCCCAGGCTATACTCCTGGTAGGGATTTTTGCCGCCTTTGTCTTGTGGCAGTACCGCTTGCTCTCACGGAGGGACGGGTATGGTGCAGCGTGAGGCCTGGCTGGCAGCTGTTCTTGGGGTGGCAGCCTTGGTCAACCTGATCCCCTTTCTGTACCAGGTGGGCCTGAGCCTGGCTCCCCCTGAGCGCATCTTCGCCTCCCCCTGGCCCTTTGCCGGGTTTACCCTGGAGAACTACCAGTACGTCCTAGAAAAGCTCCCCTTTGGCCGTTATGTTTGGAACACGCTGGTCTTCGCCTTGGGGGTAAGCCTGGGCTACCTGCTTTTGAGCCTGCTTGCCGCCTACGCCTTCGTGCGCTACCGCTTTCCCCTACAGGAGACCCTCTTCGCCCTCTTCCTGATAAGCCTCATGGTCCCCTTCGTGGTTACCTACCTGCCCAGCTACCTCCTGGTGGCCCAGCTGGGCCTGCTGAACACCTTCCCCGGCCTCATCCTGCCCATGCTCACCGCGGGGTATGGGGTCTTCCTGCTGCGGCAGCACTTCCGCCACTTCCCCAGGGAGGTCCTCGAGGCCGCCCTGGTGGACGGGGCCGACGGCCTCACCCTTCTCTTCCGGGTCCTGGCCCCCGCCAGCCTGGCCACACTGGTAGCCCTGTTCCTGATCGCCCTCATCGGGGCCTGGAACCAGTTCGTCTGGCCCGGCCTGGTGGCCAACCGGCCTGAGATGTACGTGCTCACCGTGGCGGTGCAGCGCTTTGCTGGAGGGGAAGGGGGAAGTGCCTGGGGGCCCTTGATGGCAGCCTCAGTCCTGGCCACCCTGCCCGCCTTCCTCCTCTTCCTCCTCTTCCGGCGGGCGGTCATAAAGACCTTCATGGAGGGAGGGATTCGGGGATGAAGGTGCTGTTCTTGGGCGATGTGGTGGGTGAGCCGGGGCTGAGCTACCTGGAGCGGACCCTCCCTTCACTGAGGGAGCAGCTTGGGGCAGACTTCGTGGTGGCCAACGGGGAGAACGCTGACCTCACCGAGGCCAGCACGGGCAAGGCCGGTATGCACCCCGAGAGCATCGACCGCCTGATCCGGGCTGGGGTGGATGCCATCACGGGGGGAAACCACTCCTTCGATCCCCCCTGGGCGGAGGAGGTCCTGGCCCACCCCCAGGTCCTGAGGCCAGAGAACGCTGGCCCCTTTGCCCCAGGCCGGGGACACCTCACCCTGAGCAAGGGGGGAAGGAGCCTCAGCCTGGTCAACCTGGTGGGCAGGAGCGCCTGGCCCCCGGCAGAGGACCCCCTCTGGACCCTGGAGCGCCTGCTGCCCCTGCTGGACCCTGGGGTACCTGTGCTGGTGGACCTTCACTCCGAGAGCGTCTTTGAGAAGCTGGGCCTGGCCTTCGCCTTCGATGGCCGGGTGGCGGCGGTGCTGGGTACCCACACCCATGTGCCTACGACCGACCTCCGCATCCTGCCCAAGGGAACCGCCTACGTCTCCGATGTGGGAATGGTGGGGCCTTCCGGAGGGATGCAGGGGTATGAGCCCGCCTTTTTGGTGGAGGCCTTGAAGCGTAAGCGCCTTCCCCGAGGGGCACAACTCGCCTGGGCCAAGGGGCCAGTAGAGGTGGGGGCCGTGCTGGTGGAGCTGGAAGGAGCGAGGGCCCGGGCCATTCACCGGCCCGGGTGAAGTGAGGGTGGCTTCCACTAGGGCAGTAGGCAGGCTCGTTACCCCCAAGAGCCAGCCTATGGCCAGAAATACCTTTTTAACCGCCTAAAGCGTGAGGGCACACTCCGTGCAGCTATTTTTACGCACGGGGCTACGCCTTTGGCGGCTGCAAGCAGTTCTGCTGCCAAGCGGCCCTCACCATTCTGCACATCTGACGGCCTACCCCCATTGCTCAAGAAGCGTAGAATACCTCGAGCCATGGCCTCGGCCAGGATTTGACGATAGGCTTCGCTCTGTAGGCGGCGGCCTTCCACAGGGTGGTTTGCAAAGCCCACCTCCACCAGGATAGCTGGTATACGGGCATTGCGAAGCACATAGAACGGGGCCTGGCGTACCCCCCGATCCACCGCCCCGGTAGCCTGCACCAGAGCACTGTGCACGAGGTGGGCCAGTTGGCGCGAAAACATGAGGTTGGACTGAGCAATCAGGTCACGCACCAGCCGCTCAGCTACGCTCTGGGCCTCCTGGGTCAGGCGGCGACCCAGCTCCCCGCCACCGTTTTCACGGATCACTTGGGCCAGTAAACTTGCATCCAAGGTACTGCCGAAGTAGTAGGTCTCGATACCCTGGGCCACGTTTGGAGCGCTGTTTACGTGGATCGAGATAAACAGGTTGCGCTTGGAGTTGGCCATCTCGGCCCGCATGCCCAGGTCGATGGCCTTATTGGGAGAAAGGTGGGTATCGCTGCTGCGGGTGAGCACAACCTCAATGCCCTCTTTCTGCAAAAGCCGCCTGAGGCGCAGGGCCAGGTCGAGGGTCACCTCCTTTTCCACCACATAACCCACTGCGCCAGGATCGACACCGCCGTGGCCCGGGTCAATTACCACCACCCTGGGCTGGACGCGGGGTCTTAGGGGCTCGAGGCGAGTCTTTGTGGTAGGGTTTGCTTCTTGTGGGCCTGGTCTGGCTGCCAGCACATCCACCACTAGGCGGCGCCGGTTCGCATCATTCAGGAGCACATGCTTTACCTCAACTGCAGGCCTCAGGCGCACAAACACAGTCACGCTATGGTTGGCAACAACCACCTGGTAGGAAGCCACCTGGGGCGAACCCACATCCACATCAGCGGCAGTTTCCCGGACACCCTGAAAGCGGATGGTAAGGGTGTCGGGCGATTGTGTGATCTGATACTGCGTTCTGGCCTCGAGGTCGAACACCAGTCGGGTATAGCCTTCGTGCAGACCCAAGCGCGGAAAAGCTAGGGCTGAGGCCAAAAACACCCCCAGGAAGGCCAGCCAGCGCATCTTTCGGAAGTATAGCCTTATGCATTCTGAGAATTTGACAACAAAACCCCTCAAGTCCCGGTCAAGTCGCGATTTTTGTGGGTTTCTCTTCCGCAGCCCAAAGCGGGCCCATGTCCAGGTAACGCCGGAAAGCCCAGTCCTCCGTGGCCCTCAGCATCACCACCGTGGCCAGATTCACCAGGCTCCCCTCGCCGGGGAAGACCCCAACCACCCTGGTCCGCCGCTTCACCTCACGGATAAGCCGCTCCAGCACATTGGTGCTCTTGATGTGCCGCTGGTGGACCCCGGGAAAGTCCAGGTAGGTCAGGGCCTCCCCCAGACCCTGGGCAAACACCTCCACCGCCCGCCGGTACCGGTCCTGGTAGCGCTCAACGAACCCCCGGGCCAGAGATTCCGCCGTGCCCCGCCGCCGCGCCACAAACACCTCCTGGAGCTCCTCGGCCACCACACCCCGCTCCGACTGCGGCACATGGGCCAAAACGTTCCGCATAAAGTGCACCACGCACCGCTGCCAGCTGGCCCCAGGAAGCTCCGCCATCACCGCTTGGCGGATGGAAGGGTGGTCGTCGGAAATGACCAGCCTCACCCCCCGAAGCCCCCGCTCCACCAGGCCCTTCAGGAGGTTCCTCCAGGCCTCCTTCCGCTCCCCGCCCGCCGGTTCCACCACTAGCACTTCCCGGTAGCCCTCCGCGTTCACCCCCACCGCCACCAGAAGGGCCAGGTCCACCACCCGCCCGCCCCAGTTCACCTTGAAGTAGGCCGCGTCCAGGTAGAGGTAGGGGTAGGCCAGCTCCAAAGGCCGGCCGCGCCAGGCGGAGAGTTCCTCCTCCAGGCGCTGGGCTACCCTGGAGACCGCGTCCCCTTACCGATGCGCACCCGGGACAGGCCCTCCGTGATAGCCGCTACCTTGCGGGTGGAGACCCCTTGCAGGTACATCTCCAGCACCGCCTCTTCTACCTCCCCGGTCATCCGCTTGTACCGCTCAAAGCCCTCGGTCAGGAAAGTCCCCTCCCGGTCCCGGGGTACCCGGAGCTGGGCGTTCCTGCCCGCCGGCGTGATGAGGTCCCGGGTGTAGTAGCCGTTCCGCTCCCCGCGGCGGCTTTCGGTGCGCTCACGGTAACCTGCAGCCAGGTGCTCGGTCATCTCTTCTTCCAACACCTGCTCAATGACGGCCTTGACCCCTTCCCGGATGCGCCGGCTGATCTCCTCCTTGGTCAACCTCTTGAGCTCCTCTCGGTCCATTCCGCCCTCCATGCTTAACCCACAAAATACGCGACACTACCCTCTCCGGCTTATCCTTTGCCCAGCTCCCGTCGCAGAGCCGCCAACAGCTCCGCCCGCCGTAGGTGCTTGCCGGTGGAGGGATCCCTATCGCCACCTGGCCCGATCACCCGCCTAGCCAACCGCCGCAACTCCAGCACAGGCAGGGCCTCCAAACCAGAGGGAGGGGCCGCTGGGGCATGCTGTTGCTCCGCAACGCTATTGCTCCGCAACGCTGACGCAACGCTAACGCGACGGGGCCTAGTCGCCTCCAACGCCTCCACCCGTCGCTCCAACTGCTCCAACCGGTCGAGGATCCCTGCAACCGTTGGACTGTTAACAGGTGTTTGCAACCTCTCCAGATACTGCCTGAGGGCCGCCACGATGACCTCAGACGGCGTGACTTGGAGCCGAGACGCCGCCTCTAAGAGCTGGGAGTGTAGTTCGGGAGGGATCCGCGCCCCCACCATTGGGGAGACCATCGTGAAGATGTTTGCAGTGGATAACAGCGCTCAGATCCTACCAGAGAGGTCAGGGATCCGGCCCAGCTGCAACCGGATGGGGTGATGAGGATCCCTCCATCGCCCCTGTCGGAAGAGGGCTGCGCGCCTCCAGGTCGGCCATGAATCCGATCCGGCTACAGGTGGCGGTGGTAAGTGGGATCCTCATCACCATCGCCTGCGACCGGCCAGCCCATGGTTCTTGATAAGATCTGGGTTGCTGTCAACCGCAAACATCAACACGATGGCATCCCAATGGTGAGGGCGAGGATACCGCCGGAGTTACACCAGCGACTGCTGAAAGTAGCCGCTCAACTCCAGGTCACACCATCACAAGTGATGGTGTCGGCACTCCAGCTGTACATGGAGAGGTTGCAAGCATCTGCCGGTATCGGCGGTCCGGATGCCCTTAACAGCTCAACGACCGCAGAGATCCTCGACCGCCTGGAGCAGATAGAGAGGCGGATTGAGGCACTGGAGGCGGCTAGTCCTCACACTACGGATCGACAGCGTGCTTCGGCGGCGCTTCCGTCCAGACCGGACGCACCTCCCGTACTGGGGCTATGGCGACTGGCCAGGCGGGTGATCGGGCTTGGCAGCGACAGGGATCCCTTTCGTCGGCAAACGCCTCCGGCGGGCGGCACTACTGACGGCCCTACGACGGGTACTGGGCAAGGTGTGGATAGTGGGATAGCGGATCCCTTTTAGGTGGCGGTAATGGATGATGCCGCGCATCGCCGGCGAGACAGTCCTGCAACGACATCGGAAGTCGGTTCCTTCCGTCGGGCCGGAGCACTGCCTCTCCGGTCGAACAAACCACAGGGATCCCATCTCTGGGATCCCTGTGGAGAGAGCGACGGTGATGGCGGCTAGGACAGGGAACCCCGTCCCGCTTACGCGAACGGTGGCGAACGCTCGCCGGCGAAGGTGGCTAGAGGATCTCCACCCGTCGGGGATCCACCCAGCGGGCGTACCCGTGCTTAACGCCTTGCGGCGGTCGATGGTTATGCAACGTAAGCACTTCTGACCACAGCTGCCACATGAAAGTGCTCAACGCCTTACGGCGATCAGAGGAAAGTCACTGCCCACCTAGCATCAGAATGGCGCGCCTAGCGCCCGCGTGTGCTCAACGCCTTGCGGCGGTCTGTGGTAGGTGACATACTCCCATCGCTGACCCTACGGGCACAGCGTGGGCTTCTCGCTTCATCGGGGAGCTACTGCAAGAACCCTCCACGAGCAGACACGGGATGTCCCACCGCGTAGCTGTACCAGATTCCGGCAGCGCCGTTTTGTACAGCCATGTTGATCATCGCACAGAATACATCCGCCTTTCATCCCGACCCTCCTGCTGTTGCAGAGAGTGCGGGGCTTCCCGGCGGGCTAGCTAACGCCCAAACCCTTGTAGCGTAAGGGTTTCAGGAGTGGCGTTATGGAAACCAAAACGCCACTCAGGCACCAGAAAACGCCACTCAGATCCCAAAAAACGCCACTCTTGCGCTTATAACGCCACGCCACCACCGCATGGGTGGATCCCTGACAACAGCGACGTGGATCCACCGCCGTTCTGCCTCACCGGAAGCGCCGCAGCAGGGACATTGTTTGCAATTGAAAACAGCGTCGGCTAGAACTGGGCCAAGGTACGTCTCAACAACCTCAGGCATTCAAGTGCGTAGCGCGGTAGATATCTCCGGCAGTCAGGCCGTCAACGGTCAACAGGTACGTTTTCTAGAGCAGGATCCTGTCCCGCCATCGCTCCGTGGGAGAGAAGCTCAACTGAAGCGGACAACTGAACGGGAGGCGTTCGTCTGGGTTAGTGGGATCCGTCGGCGCGTACCGAAGGACTGGCTGGTGGCCCCCTCCCAGCCGGCACAGGGATCCCCCTCCCAGCCGGCCCCAGCAGCCCCTCGACCGTCGGCCCCCGTTCGCGACAGCGGGCCGGATGCCTTCGTGTCTTGCGACGAGGAGGGAGATGACGACCCCATCACGGAACAGGCCTGGGATGGCCTCCAGGAGGCTTGCCTGGAGTTAGGGCTGAGCTGGGGGGAGGCGCAGCAGGTGATCGCATGGGCGACTGGGATCCCGTTGGCGGAGTTGGATCCCTCCCGACTCACTTGGCGGCATTTCCTGCAGGTCATAGAGCGACTGGAGCAGCTAGAGGCGGCCCAGGGCCAGCCTGCCGCTCCTCCACCGCCTCCAACCGCCAAAAGAGAGGAGGAGGTGGCTAAGGCTATCTATCCGCCGCCAAGCCGGTATCTTGGCGTAACTGCCTACAACGAACTGGTGGCCATCGCGGCCAACTTGGGGCTGGATGAGGAGGCGATGGTGGCTCGACTAGGGATCCCTGTCGACTGTCCAGGCTACCTACTCGAACGGCCCTGGGTGTTTGCCGCGGTGCGTGGGCTAGCGGCAATTGCAGCCGGCCAACAGCCTGGGCCACCGGACTTCTCCAAGGCAGTACTGAAGTTCGAGTACCGCTCTGCTGACTGCTCCAGGCTGGTGGTCGTTGGGCTGGATGGAACGCTGCTTCATGGGGAAGCGGCGGCGGTGGCGAATATGGCCCAGCAGTTACGGATCCGCTGCGACAGCAGCGGCGGCCCAGAGCTCCGCTCAGGGATCCGCCTCTAGCCACTTCTGTTTGCGGTTGATAACAGCCGTGCTGGAGGGGATCCATCTCCAACCAGTTGAAGCGGACAGGTGGCAAGCCGTGGCCGCTGTGGATCCCTATAGACGCCGCGGGGGGAGACGAACGTCTCCCCCGCACGACGGTAGTGAATGGAGGTCACTCCTATTATCTTATCTTAGCAAGCTCGTCAAGACTGTGGACAACTACCACCTTGCCCCGTCACCGCGACTGCCAGCGACGCTGGCGCTCGCATGGCCTACGGCCTGCTGGCGCGAACGGACTCCGGCCCGCTAACGCGATCGGCTGGTGCAGGGCTGGAGGGATCCCTGCCACTGTCACTGGCCTGGAAGTGTCGGCTGTGGTTGCCGGCAATGACCTGCTGGGGCCAAGTCTTCCGGAGTCCGGCTGCAGGCTCTTCCCCTACCACACCTCATCTAAGGACTTCTCAAGCAGTCGGGCGGCCACCTCGACGACCCAGGGCTGTTTGGGATCCCCTGTGGCCACGATGCCGACTGCGCCTGGATAAAAGCCCAACCTCACCCGATCCTCCTCCCACACGGCGAATCGGGCGAGGGCGGTTTCGATGTTGGGAACTGGGATGCGAATCCAGTCGGGTTTTCTGTCCATGGGCGCCTCCTCAAGCTGGTTGTCTGTCGGAGCCGGCGCCGTCGGGGACGCACTCCAACACATCCCCTGGCGTCACCCCATAGGCCCGGCAGATGGCCTCCATCACTTCCGCTCCGACTGCTGGCAGTATGGGGCGGCTATCCCTCCACGGCCTGAATGGCGGGGCTCACCATCCACAAAGCTAGGGGCGTCGGAGGCTTTTCACTCGCTCCATGATCTGCTGAAGCTGTCTCCGCGTCACCCGTGCGGGATTCACCTCCCCTACGGGGATCCCTATCGTGCTCGCGATGAGCTCTACCGACGTACCCCAGAGCATTCCGGCTTCCCGACAGGCGGCCAACAAGGCCTTCCAATCTTGCATGGTGATAGGGGCGTCATCGTCCACCGGCGGGAGAGAGAGGGGCGGTGGCTCCGGCTCCACTACCTTAGGGTCGATGGGATCCCCGCCGGTGATGGAGTGTGGGGCCTTGCTGTCGCGACCCGATCGGACGGACTCTTCCTCATCAGGGCCAGGCAGAAGCTGCTCTTCCGCCCCGCTTGCAGGGGCCGCCGGCTCTAGCTGGATTGGATCGCTCTGTATGGGGGTGACGACGGGTGACGAAGAGTGACGAACGGGTGACGAAGGTTTCGTCACCTGCTCAAAGCCGCTCTGTGCAAGGGTTTGGGGCTCTTGGGTGACGAAGTGACGAAGGTGACGAACGGAATTGGTCTGGATGACTTCGATGTGCTGGGGATCCACCCAACGGGCATACCCCATCTGCACCACCCCATCTAAGAAGCTCCGGATCTCTTTCATGGGGGGCTTGTTTCGAGTGGGCCACCAGCTACGGCAACGCTTCAGATCAATAGGGCCACAGCCCTTGAATCGCCCCACGAACCGGAGAACAAGGCTGGCCTCTGGGCTACTGGACTCCCCTAGTTCGCCATAGATGAGTCTGGCTTGGTTCTGCATCCAGCGGGTGAACTCGATAGCTCTGGCCAGAGTACTGGCAGGGATGACTTTGCTAGGAGTCACCCCATCACAAGCTGCATCCAGGTAGTGGAGGATGAGGGCAATGCGGGCGGCCCGCTCTTTGGTCTTGGGGAGCGTCGCTCGGATCCGCTCATTGGGCTCGCTGAGGATGGGCCCATTGAGTTCGCGTTTCCATTCGTTCCAGATCCGACGCCCCTCTCCGTCCAGTACATGCCGCATCGGTGGAAGAGCCTGTAGTCGGCGATAGACAGCTTCCAGCAGCCGGCTGGGGTTATGGGTGGGGCCATCTTGGGTGTCGGGATCAGGAACAAGGGGAACCCTCACCCAGGCGAAGCGGGCCCAAAGACCATCGCCAAGGTCTTTGTCCTCTTGCCAGGCTTTCTGGAGGATGGACGGCTGGATCCCGCCCACGATGGAGACGTTGGTGTACCGCACAAAGACCGGATCGGATGTCTTGCGATCCACGCTCAAGTCCTCACCGTTATACATGTTCAACCAGTGGGCGCGATCCGCTCCCTTGCCACCACGATAGGCGTCCATGCCCCGCAAGAAGACCGTCAGCTCATCCGGGGCTACCAACAGGCCTCGATCCGGCTGATCGCTCAGGATCTGGGCGATCGCCTCCATCGTGTAATTGGAGACATAGAGTTTGGTTAGCTTGGGCCGGGCAGGGGGATCCCCTGTGTCCTCACTCTTCCGCTTCTTCTCCCACTCCCGTAGGGCCGTCTTGTATTCCTCAAGTCGGTGCTGGTATCGGATGCTGTGCTCCGCCTGAAGATCCCTGAGGGGCTGGGTCAGAGTGTTGATGATGTGGGTCTTGCCGGAGCCTGTCTCCCCCACCAGTCCGCCCCAAAGAACCGGGGGAACCGAGAACTGGAATCGTGGGTCGATCTCCAGCCGAGTATGGCTGGGGAGCAGGCTAGCGGCGACGCAGAGAAGCACTAAGTAGTAGGCCTCAACGGGTAGACCCAATCCTTCTGCAATCCGGCGAAGCGGCGTATCCAGATCCTTTGGCAGTAGAGTAAGGCCAGAAGCCCGATCCAACTGCGCTAACTCGCTAACCTCCGCCGCTAGATCTGCTATCTCATCCCCAGCCGCCAGATGGTCTGGCAGTGCCACCCGAATCGCCGCCAATATCTCTTCAGCCGTGGCACCACTCTCCAGCCAGTCAACGACATCCAGTCCACCGCCATCCGGCAGGTTCTCCCAAGGGGCATTCGGGGGAGCTAGCAGCCAGCCGGCTATCTCGATACCGGCAGAGCGTAAACTACGCTCGATCTCCAGCATGTGGGCCACTCCATGACTATCCGCATCGGGACTCAAGATTATCCGACAGCCATGGAGATCCTGTAGGTAGTTGGGGTAACCGTAGCCGCTCCACTTGCCGGCTCCACCGATGGACGTGGTTGCGGGGATCCCCAGCTGCATCAGCCGCTCCACGCAGCTCTCGCCCTCAACCAAGAAGATAGGATGTCCGGTCTTCTCAGATAGAGCCCTGGCTTCAGCAATCCGGTACAGCCGTACTCGCTTGGCCACCTGATCGTTCAGGCCGGGGATCCACTTCCCGTTTTCGTACCGGAATTGACGGATCTCCTTGCGGCCTTGGCCGTCGTCCTTCCGCCGCACCATGACTACCGGTTGGCCGTCCGCATCGCGATAGATGAAGTCTTGTTGGCCTTGGGGTCGGGGCTTCTTGGCAGGGGCCGTCGGGGGAGATGCTGTCGGTCGAGCAAGGGATGATGCAGGGGCCGCTACCGGTTGAACGGGAGTTGGCTTAGCAGGGGCCGCATTGCCGTTCTTGTCGTTGACCCGCCGGCTAAATGATGTCAGGTTGGGATCCCAGTCGTCTTTTCGCCGCTCCTCATGAGGCTTGAACAGCGCCCATCGTCCACCGTCGCTATCGCCCAGACAAGCCCATTGACGGCCATCGTTGCCGCGGATGACCTCTCCAACTCCCAAGTGTTCCTTGGCGTAGGTACGACAATGGCAGATCTCTTCAGCGTTCCACCGGCAGTCGGAATCTTTCGTCCGCCCGCAGACTGGGCAGGGGTTCTTGGGGGAGGAGTAGGTGAACTGGCCGGAAGTTCGTGGTACTCTAGTTGTTAGCATCTTTTGTACTCCTGTATCGGTTGTTCTCTGGGGATCCCATTCCGAGTGGGATCCCTACCTTTCTTGGATTTTAACTAATACTAGAAAGTCGCCAAAGCCTTACCACGTCTACCGTCTACGGTTTGGCACACAGAATTTGATGTTGACTTAATCCACCTCTTTCGTCTGTAAGCAGTCTAGTTAGCACAAGCTCGGATGCCGGCAACTGTGCAGTCGGATCCCATAGGGGTGGCCCAGATCGGTGGCAGCAGGGATCCCATCACTCAGACGCCGTTTATCCGGATGCTGATTCGACCGGGTCGAGGGAGATATCTCTCACTTCGTAGTCACCGTAGTCACTTAGTCACTCGATCGGCTGAAAGCCTTATGTGGAGCGGGTTTGAGCGGGTGACTACGCGGTAGTCACCACGAGGTCACCGGAGGTCACTTGGGCGGGAGCCACTGCGTGGTAGCAGTCTCTCCCCGTTGGCTAAGGCTCCATTACTCGTCCTGCTGTCGAAGGATTGCTGCCAAGGGGGCAGGTGTCGGGAGTGATGATGGATCCCCTCCTCCCGTTTACTGCAGCTCGACTGCTCTGGCATTCACCCAGACGGAGTGAAGAGAGGGTGACTACGGGTGACCACGAGGTGACCACGCTGTAGTCACCCGCCAAAAGCCGCTCTGGATAAAGGTTTGAGGCTCCTGGGTGACTAAGTGACTACGGTGACTACGAGAGATGGAGTTGGCAATGGGGTCCACCCCAGGACTGCTCGGATCTCGAACGCCCGGACGCGGTGGCGGCAGCAGGGATCCACCCCCTAGTAGTTGCTCCCTCTAGGGCTACCACTCCGGCTGGGCACAGAAGTAGTTCTCTCCTTCATTACCTTCGTCACCTTCGTCACTTCGTCACCCAAAAGCCCGAAACCCTTGTCTGGAGCGGGTTTGAGTTGGTGACGAAAGTTTCGTCACCCGTTCGTCACCCTTCGTCACCCCGTGGTCATTCTGTGGTCACTGATTGAGGGGGATCCACTGCGTGCCGGCAGTGTCTCCCCGTAGGCTGGGCTCTACTACCCGTCCACCGTCATGCGGGGTGGCCAAGAATGAGCCGTGGTGACAACAGCGGTGGATCCCCTTCGCCACTCATGACGTTCCGGCCGGCCGGGGATTTCCACAGCCAAACGAAGTAGATCTTTCGTCACTTTCGTCACTTCGTCACTCGACCGGCTGAAAACCTTACCTGGAGCGGGTTTGAGCGGGTGACGAAGGTTTCGTCACCCGTTCGTCACCCTTCGTCACCGGTCATCACTCTGTAGTCGCTGCTTGAGTGGGCTCCACCGCGTGGCAGCAGTCTCTCCCCGTAGGCTAAGGCTCCACTGCTCGTCCTCCGTTGAACGGTTGCTGCCAGGGGACGGGCGTTGGGGAGCGGTGATGGATCCCGTCCTCCGTCTACCACGGCCTGACTGCCCTAGCCTCCACTCGGACAAGATGAGGAGAGAGTGACTACAGGTGACTACGAGGTGACTACGCTGTAGTCACCACCTCAAAGCCCCTCCAGATAAGGGTTTGGGGCTCCTGGGTGACTAAGTGACTACAGGGACTACGGGAGATAGGGTTGGCAATGGGATCCTCCCCAAGGCTGCTCGGATCCCGAACGGCCTCTAGCCCCGCCAGTCCTAGCGAGAACGGCCATGGCCCCACAGTTCCTCAAATGCCGCGTCATCCTGCTCGCGTGGTATCAGCACCACCCAAGCGTCAGAGATGGGATCCCTGAGCATCACCACCCGATCGGGGTCGAATCCCAATCGCACCGCCGCATCGCGGTGGTAGGACAGCGACTCTTCCGCCTCGACGCGGTTGGCGAGAAATACAGCGTGGTATGGGGGATCCTCCACCCGCCCCTCCCTAATGTCCTCCACCAGCTGCTCCATAAATCGGAGGAAATCATCTCCGCTACCGAACACCGGAAACTCGCTCATTAGCACCCTCCTCTTCATCTGGGATCCACCACAACAGGTCTCCCGGCTGACACCGGAGAACCCTGCAGATCCCATCCAACCGCTCCTCCGTGAGCCTAGGCATGTTATCGGTGGCACGCAGCTTATAGACCGACACTTCGGTCAGGCCAAGTGCCGCGGCCAGATCCTTGCTGCGGATCCTCTTGGCCGCCATCAGTTCGTTCAGCCTCCACCTAATCATGAGCTTGCTCCATAACAACTTCACAAGCATAGTTCTATAACTCCAGCTTACCCTCACTTGAGCCGCATAGGCATCCCGATAGTATCCGTCGCGTATATTTCCTAAAATGTGGGTTGACCTCAATATTACTCTGGGTTATACTAAAGGCATGGATGCGGGGCGGGCGGTGATGCCCCCCTCGGATCCCAAGAACCTCCCCCAATAGAGTCGTTGCTTTAGGAGAGCGCGCTATGTTTCGAGCCACATTGACCAAGCTAGATGTCGGTGTTGTCGTAGCCGCCCCGTCTCCGCGGGTGCGGGTACTGTTCGACAACCGCAACCATGCCACTCAGAAGGTGATCCTCTACGTTGGGTTCTCCGATAGGGAGTCGGCAGAACGGGTTTATTCCTGGCTAATTACCCACGGCTACCGCCACTACGATCGCGCCACCGACACAGGGATCCTGAAGCCGCGTAAGGCTGAACGGGTTGACGGCATGAACTGGGAAATCAAGATTCATCGCCCAACGGTCGAGTTGGTCAAGCGCTTCGTAGCCAAAGATCTGGCTCGCTAACTAGAGAAGAAGGGATCCCTAGCGCCAACTAGGGATCCCTGCAACAGACACCAGTCCAAGAACACTACCGAACGTCGTGCTGCATTAGGAAAACTACCATGAACAGCTTTCAAGAGTTGAGGGACACGCTA
>Ga0308415_1000442_pt1 | contig 18038 bp, 13 predicted proteins | sample HotsprSampleOS55_FD_203465 | JGI IMG/M metagenome (GOLD analysis project Ga0308415, IMG submission 203465) | Hot spring phototrophic mat microbial communities from Octopus Spring, Yellowstone National Park, Wyoming, United States - 20090730_OS55 ... | reverse complement strand
GGTTGGCCCGAGTTTTGACGGCCCTGGCAATTCGCCATGTGGGTCCGAGAGTCGCCACGGTGCTGGCCGAACATTTTCGCTTTATAGACCGACTCCAAAGGGCTACGGTGGAGGAACTTTCTGCGGTCCCAGAAATTGGACCGGTCATCGCTCAGAGTGTTTACGACTTCCTCCATAGTGAATTCGGCCGCCGCATTATTGAGGACCTCCGGCGGCTAGGTGTGCGGATGGAAGAGAAGGAGGAGAAGGAAGCGGAAAAGGTACCCCAGACTCTGCTTGGCAAGACGGTAGTGGTCACTGGCACCCTGAAGCGATACAGTCGAGAGGAGGCGGAGGCGGTGATTGCCCGGCACGGAGGCCGGCCTACGTCGAGCGTTTCTAGCAAAACTAGTTTTGTGGTGGTCGGAGAAAACCCCGGAAGCAAACTGGACAGGGCCCGGCAGCTGGGAATTCCTGTTCTCAACGAGGAACAGTTCGAGGCGGTCTTAGCCGGAAAGATGCCACCTCCATAACCGGAGGAGTTTTGAGGTCCAAGAAGGTCCCTTTTCTAAAGATGACGGCTTCCTTACGGGATCAGGTAGCCCTTGTAACCGGCAGTTCTTCCGGTATCGGCCGAGCCACAGCAATAGAATTGGCCCGGCGCGGTGCGAAAGTGATCGTGCATTCAGGTAGTGACCGATCTCGGGCGGAAGCGGTGGTTAGGGGGATTACCGAGCTCGGGGGAACAGCCCTTGCCACTGTGGCAGATCTGGGGAGTCCGCAAGGCCGAGAGGATCTCTTTCACATGGCCTGGGAGTGGCAAGGATGGGTGGACATTTGTATCCTCTGTGCGGGGGCAAATATTCTCACCGGGCCGGCCCGAGAATTGTCCTTCCGTGAAAAACTCCGTCGGTTATGGGAGGTGGATGTGCTGGGGACGGTGGAACTTTCGCTTCGGCTCGGCGAAGCGATGCGGCAACAGGGCCGGGGGGTGATCCTTACAATCGGGTGGGATGGTGCCCTCCGGGGAATGGAAGGATCCACCGCTCAGGCTTTTGCTGTAGCCAAAGGTGCCGTGATGGCCTTCACCTTGGCATTAGCCCAGGAGTTGGCTCCCAGTGTGCGAGTAAACTGTGTGGCTCCCGGTTGGATCCGCACCCAATGGGGGGAGACAGCGGGGCCACAGTGGCAAGCTCGTGTCCAAGCTCAAACTCTTCTTGGCCGGTGGGGCTCCCCGGAGGAAGTGGCTCAGGTGTGTGCTTTTCTTGTCTCCCCGGAAAGTGCCTACATCACCGGCCAGATTATCTTCGTAAATGGCGGCACAGACTTTCGGTTTAAGGCTTTTCCAAACATTTGAACTGTGGGGCAGTCATCCCAAGCTCCGCAGTCCTTTTCCCGGCACTCTTTGCTCATTGCCGATGGAGTATGCTTTCGGGAAACTGCCTGAGCACCGGGTGGCGGCAAAGCGGGCCGCAAGTCCTTTTGGGATTGAGGATTGTGTTGCCAACAGCACCTCTCCGTTTCCTCCGGGGCCAACCTATCTACAAGTTTTAAGTGGACGGCCGGGGGCTCGAGGCTCGACACTTCAAGGTCTCCGCGAGGATTGCAATCGGAGAAAATCCCTTGGCCCTTGGGGTTTTCCCAGGCATCGTCCCGTCACGCTCAGAAGGAGCCTGGATTACCGTCGGCATTGGGGAACCCTACACTCGTTTGCGGCCGGGCTAGTTCGGATCGCCGGGCGGCTGATGCTGGAAATTGGGCCCACAGTCTATTTCAGCCGAATGTCTTAAGGAACTCTGTGTGAAGAAAAGACCGGGGAGGCTCCCGGTAGCCTGTCGGCCGCTGGGATTCCTAAACCATGGCTGGAGACTCCATGCCTTCGAAAAGGGCTTCCACAAATCGTTCGGAGTCGAAAGCGGCGATATCGTCCGGCTTTTCCCCCACCCCTATAAATTTGACGGGTAAGCCCACCTGTTGGCGAATCGCGACCACTACCCCGCCTTTTGCCGTACCATCGAGTTTAGCCAGAAAAATTCCAGTGCAATGAACGGCATCAGTAAAGTGCTTGGCCTGGCTAATCCCGTTTTGCCCTGTGGTGGCATCCAAGACCAACAGCACTTCGTGGGGAGCTCCGGGGAGTTGTTTTCCTAGAACTCGGTGGATCTTTGCTAACTCCCGCATCAAATGCTGCTGCGTCTGGAGTCGCCCGGCGGTGTCGACGATGCAAATCTCCGCTCCAGTCTCTAAAGTTCGTGCAACCGCACGGTGGGCCACGGCACCTGGGTCACTTCCCTGAGGGCCGGTGACAATTTCTGCCCCAACACGGTGGGCCCAAGCGGTGAGCTGCTCCGTAGCGGCTGCCCGAAAAGTATCTGCCGCCCCCAAGACTACTTTTTTTCCCTCCTTGCGGAGCATATGAGCCAACTTGGCTATAGAAGTCGTTTTCCCACAGCCGTTGACTCCGCACACCATGATCACCGTCGGACCCTCGGCTGCCAAATTGAGAGGGACCTCTGGTTGCCTAAGGAGATCTTTCAGCTGGGCTTTAATTTCCGCGAGTACCTCTCCCAACTGCACTACTCGCGAATGGTATTTTTTGTCTACTTCGGTCACGATACCCCGGGCGGCCTGTACCCCCATATCGGTACGGACGAGCATCTCAAACAAACGCTCGAGAAACTGCTCGTCGACCAGTTCTCCCTCGCGTTTGAAAAGATCTCGGATATCCGTACGAAGAAGCTGGGCGGTCTTCCGAAGGCCCTCCTTTAGCTTTTCCCACCACCCCATAGAGTCTGTCCCCTATCGGATCTGCTAATTGCTGTGTTTGGAATGTCCTAAGATGTTGTTCTAGTTTGCCGGTGTCGACGAAGGAAAGTCATCGGTTAGTAAGACTCGTGCAATCCGGAGTTGTCCTAGGAGCGGAGGCCTAACTAGCCTGGGGATCCGGCCGGCGGATTTTCCGCATCAGTTGATCAAGGATTCCGTTGACGAATGCACCGGATTGGGAAGTCCCAAAACGCTTTGCCAGTTCCACCGCCTGGTCAATAATCACCTCGCCAGGAGTATCCGTATACAAAAGTTCATATGTCCCCATGCGAAGGACATTCCGATCAGTTACCGACATCCGGGAGATCGCCCAATGCTCAGCCACCGACTGGATTGCTTCGTCTAGCCTATCCCGGAGCTCCGTGACTCCGCGAATAAGCTCTTGGGCGAACTCTACCGCTGCAGGGTTAGGTAAAGTTTCCCGCAGAAAACGATCTACCTCTCCCAAAGGGAATTGGGGATTTATGTCCCAATGGAACAAGATTTGAAAAGCGGCTTCTCGAGCTCGAGCTCGCGGGGAGGTAATCTTCGGCGATTCAAAATCCTCCTCTGCAGTATTGCGGGTGACAGGGGAAGGATTCTCTTTTGTGGTCCAGGCGGATTGGCCCTCCGGCGGCCGATTCCTTTGGCCTTGGGCGGTTTGGCGGGATTCATTTAACTTGCTGCTAGGGCAATCCTCGGGGGGATCTGCCCTGTGCCCAGAGCTGCCGTTTCCCTCTTCTAAAGGGTCACGCAACTCCTCTTTTTTCTCACAAACGTCCGAGGGATTTAATTTCCGGAGTGAAGCGGAAAGCGGCGGATTTGGCGGATAACAAACAACTCCGGCCTGCTTCATCTCGTGGAGGAGGGCTACCATTTCCAGTGCCGCCTCGGCACATTCCACCCCTTTGTTACCTATCCGAGTTCCTTCGCTATCTTTGCCCCGGGTGCCTGCCACCGGACCGCTGCGGGCAAGGGCTTGCTCCAAGGTGTTACAGGTGAGCACTCCGAAGAGAACGGGGATTCCAGTCTCCGCGCCCAAGCGGGCAAGGGACAAACTTACAGCCCGATTGATGTGCTGATCGTGAGTGGTTTCCCCTTTGATAACCGCCCCAAGACATAAAACCGCTACGTACTGGCCACTTCTTGCCAAGTGACCGGCTATCGTGGGAATCTCGAACGATCCGGGCACCCAAAAAACATCGATAGCCGATTCTGCGACCCCTCGGGCTCGGAGCGTTTCCATCGCCCCCTGAAGCAACCCGTGGGTCACTTTGGGATTATATCGGGAGACGACGATCGCCCACCGCCCCGAGGTGACTGCCTCCTGCTGGGCCTTTTCACTTGCCTGGAAGATTCGTACCATGGTACTCCCCAAAAAAGACCGAAGCTTCCCCAAAGCTCGACGTTTCGGGGAAGCTTTTCCCGGTAAATTTCCTTAAATTCTCGTCAATTTTTTCGTGGGACCACAGGCGACCCCCAGGCGGTTTGCCTCGCTAACTACTTCATGTTGAGACTCATAAGAAATTCGGCATTGCTTTTTGTTTTAGCAAGCCGGCTCACCAACAATTCCATCGCATCTGGGGGATTCATATCGTTGAGTACCCGCCGCAACACACAGACTCGGCGATATTCTTCCGGATCCATAAGCATTTCTTCCCGGCGGGTTCCGCTGCGGTTAATGTCGATAGCCGGCCAGATTCGCTTGTCCACCAGCCGCCGGTCCAGCCAAATCTCCATGTTGCCGGTACCTTTGAATTCCTCAAAGATCACTTCGTCCATCCGGCTGCCTGTATCGATGAGGGCCGTTCCGATAATAGTGAGCGAACCCCCTTCGGCGGTCTGTCGCGCCGCCCCAAAGAATCGCTTGGGCCGCTGTAAAGCATTCGCATCCACACCACCGGTGAGGATCTTCCCGGAATGTGGACACTCTGCGTTCCAAGCTCGAGCCAAGCGGGTGATGGAATCCAAAAAGATAATCACGTCTTTGCCATACTCCACCATCCGCTTCGCCTTTTCCAGCACCATTTCAGAAACCTGAATGTGTCGGGAAGCCGGTTCATCAAAGGTCGAGCTAATCACCTCGCAATGGGGCCCTTTGACCTGTCGCTCCATATCGGTGACTTCTTCCGGCCGCTCGTCCACAAGCAGCATGAACACATAGACATCGGGATAGTTCCGCAAGACGGCCTTGGCCATTTTCTGGAGCAAAATCGTCTTACCGGCTCGTGGTGGACTGACGATCAGGCCGCGCTGCCCGAACCCGATGGGAGCAATCAGGTCCACAACCCGCATGCTGATTTCGTCGGCGGTTGTCTCCAAAACAATTCGCCGCTCCGGGTGCATGGGCGTTAGTTCATCGAAGGGGATCTTTTCCGAAGCCTTCGTCGGATCCTCCCCGTTGACCGACAGCACCCGAAGCAGAGCGAAATACCGTTCGTTCTCCTTCGGCGGGCGGATCTGACCGGCGACAGTCATTCCTGTCCGAAGGCCAAAACGCCGAATCTGGCTGGGGGAGACGTAGATATCATCCGGACCCGCCAGGTAATGAGCCTCTGCACTGCGGAGGAAGCCGAAGCCGTCCGGTAAAACTTCCAGTGTCCCCTGGCCGTACATGAGGCCCGTCATTTTGAGTCTCTGGGTCATGATCCGGAAGATGAGGTCTTGCCGGTTCATGCCCGCAATGTCGGTAAGGTTTTCTTTGCGGGCCTCTTCGATCAACTCCGCCATCGACATCTTCTGCAATGTCGTGATGTATTCGTCCCCGGCAGCCTTGAGTCGTTCCAGTTCCGGGTCGATTTCTTCATCAATAGCCCCTCCCTTTTCCACCAGCTCTTCGGCGATGGTCATCGGCTCTTCATTCTCGAGCTGAGCGGCCAAGGCAGTGGGATCTAATGGCCGGACCGTCTCCTGGTTATCCTGACGAGAGGACCGTCGGGTACGAGAGGTGCGTTGCTCCTTAGTCTCTGCCATGGTTTGCTACTCCTTTTTCCTAAAAGAATCTCCGGTTAGATGGGCCTGACGAAAGCCGGCGCGCGAATGACGCCGGCGGTGGGATCAAAGGGAACCGCAGGATATAGTTCGGTCTTAGGGGTGTTGGCTCTCCATCTGCGAACTACCTGCACTTGCCACAAATGTGGTGCCGATTAAAACAAGCCTGTTGCTTCAGGCAGGAAGATTGAAACCGGACGGGAAATAGGTGCGGACAATTGGATCCGGGTCGGAAATTCGGATCAGCTCTGCATCTTTACCTTAATTATAGCAAGCTCTCCAAATTAGTGAAAGCGGAGCCAAGGTTCAACCCATTTTTCCCAAACGACCCGAACCAAGCCGGCAAGCTCCTCTTTGGAGCCCGTGTTGCAAATGACGATATCCGCGAGGGCCCGTTTGGCATCTAAAGGAGATTGTGCTGCCTCGCGCCGTAGGAATTCCGACCAGCTCCAACCCCGCCTACTAAGGCGCGACCACCGCTCCACCTGAGGGGTGTCCACAAATACCCTGAGGTTACATTTTTCGTGCCACCCCACTTCTACAAGCAGCGGCACGTCTAGCACCAGCACCCTTCTGCCGGAGCCCACCAGCTCCTTTGCCCATTCCTCTAGGATTTGGGCAACTTTAGGGTGGATGAGCCCTTCCAAAAACTGCCTCTCCTGAGCAGCGGTCGGGTGGGAACCGAAGACAACAGCAGCTACTTTTCGTCGGTCAAGCCGCCCGTTTAAATCTTTTACGCGCTCCCCCCATTTTTGTTCGATTTCCCGGCCAATTGCCGGATCATCTAATGCTTTCCGGGCCGCCAGGTCAGCGTCCAATACTCCCGCTCCCAGCCTGCCGAACTCCGCAGCCACCGTAGACTTACCAGACCCAATACCCCCTATTAGCCCAATAACGAATACCCCATCGGGGAGATTAAGCGGTAATTTGCGGGTTTCTTTGACTGACTCGTTCGGGTTATAGCTGATATCGTTTATGGAGTAAGCAATCATTTACGGTTTGCTGGAAGTTTCCTAGGGTCCGAAAAACTACCCCTCCGTTCAATATTTCCAGGGATCGTTAGGGGGCCACCGATTTCTAGGGATCGTTAGGGGGTCACCGGGGCCATCGAAAAAAGAAGTTGATTCCAGGATCTATGAAATTCTTCGAAGTTCTTTTACGAGAATCTCCCACAAATCTAAAGGTTTTATCAAGTGCTATCCTTAGGTGGGTAACTAACCCCCAGGAAATCGCCCTGGGATGTTTAGCCGTTGAGTTCGACAGCCTCTTCCCAATGGGCATAAAGCTGCTTGAGGATTCCCTCTAATTCGGCAAGTTCCGCCTTAATTTCCTTAACCTTTTCGCCGTCCCGCAAGATCCGGGGTTCGGCCAGCAGTTGATAGAGCTCTGCTTGCCGGGCCTCCCGCTCCAGTATCTCCCGCTCGATATCCTCGGTTTTTCGATAGGGGAACTGCCGCTTCCGTTTTGGTTTGGAAATCTTTCGGTTGTTCGCGGAAGCGGAGGCAGCGATGCTGCCGGCTGAGCCGCCCGTGATGGTCGAGGCCTCCACGGAATCGCCCTCCTCTTTTCCGGAAGACTCCAGGGCCAGCTTTTCTTGATTCTTGATGTACTGCCATGTCGAAAAATTGCCAGGGATGACCCGGACTCTTCCCGGGGGCTCAAGGATAATGAGATGGTCGGCCAATTGATCGATAAAATGCCGATCGTGACTCACGAAGATGAGGGTTCCTTCGAACTCTTTCAGGGCTTTAGCTAAGGCTTCCCGGGCCCAAATATCCAGGTGATTGGTAGGCTCGTCAAGGACTAGGAGATTGGCTTTCGTCGCTGCCAGCCGCGCAAGCGCGGTCCGGCACCGTTGACCTCCACTCAACTGAGCCACCTTTTGGAGGGCGGTATCCCCTGTAATCCCGAAACGGGCCAGCAAATCGCGGCGGGCGGGCTCTTCCATCAGTTGATCGGGCGGCATGATGGCATCAACCGCCCGAAGGTTAGCATCTAACTCAGTCAAGTGCTGGTCGAAGTAGGCTATCTTGACTCCATGTCCCCGCCCAACCCGGCCACTATCCGGCGGAACCACCCCTAGAAGACACCGGAGCAGAGTTGTCTTACCGGAACCGTTCGGTCCGATGAGTCCCCACCGCTGCCCTCGGTAAATCTCGAAACTCAGATTCTCGAACAACGGTCGTTCAAACTTCTTGCTGATCCCTTCCACCCGGAGTACCACGTCGCCGCTACGAGCCGGGACGGGGAATGCCATGGGGGGCCCCAAAATTTCCCGGGGTGGGGCTACCCGCTGGATCCGCTCCAGCTTTTTCCGACGATCCTCTGCTTGGGCGTGCTTCTGACCGTAAAAATTCCGGCGGATGAACTCCTCCATCCGCGCGATTTCCTGTTGCTGTTTCTCATAGGTCCGACGTTGGACAAGCAACCGCTCTTCCTTTTGCCGGCGATACGCGGAGAAATTTCCGCGATAACTCTCGATGGTGCCCTCGAAAAGCTCAAAAATCCGATTCGTCACGCGGTCCAAGAAGTAGCGGTCATGACTGACGAGAATGAGTGCTGCCTTCGTCTCCAGCAAATATTGCTCCAGCCACAAGGTGGCATCGAGATCCAAATGATTCGAGGGTTCGTCGAGGAGCATGAGGTCTGGCTCCGCGAGGAGAATCTTGGCCAAGGCTAGCCGGCTCTGTTCACCACCGCTCAAGGAGGTGACGGGCTGAGAGAACTGGACCCGGCGAAATCCCACTCCCTCCAACACCGCCTCGATCCGGTGCTCGACTTGATAGGCTTTCTGTTGATGCAGTTGGAGCTGCAGGTGTTCCAGGTGGTGCTGAAGCCGGCGGATGTCTGCCGGATCTTTTGCGTGAGCGAGCAACTCGGCCACCCGGATCAGCTCCTCTTGCAGCCGAAAGATCGGCTCCAGGGCTTCCCGAGCTTCTTCCCACACAGTACGGGAAGAACTTACAACACTCTCCTGAGCCAACCAGCCGATGCGAAGCCCTGCTTTTGTTTCCACAACACCGGAGTCCGGCGTTTCCACTCCAGCGAGGATTCGAAGGAGAGTAGTTTTGCCGCAGCCATTCGGACCCACTAAGCCGATTCGGTCACCGGCATAAACTTCCAAGTTTATGCCGTCCAAGAGTGGTTCCGGTCCAAACTGCTTCCGCAATTCGGTTACTTTCAGAAGTAACATACCGTCAGTGCTGCTACCTGCCGTCGCTTTCGTGCAGATTCCTTAACCATTGTCCGGTCCGAGCCGGGAGAGTTTTTCCTGTCAATAGACTCTTCAAGACAACAGGGTGGTTACATTTTCAAGACAACAGATTCGTTACAAATGTAAAATCCGGAGCATTTCCCGTGGATGTTTCTCTTGCCAAACGGGGATAGTTCTCTCCCCCTTTTTGGCGGCAGAGCCCAGATCTCGCGGCTAAGAAAACTGGGATTTTCTCCCGGGAACAATTGCCCCGACCCTAAGGCTAAATCATACTATCGATAGTCCCTTGGTGGGACTACGGCGAAAGGATCGGTGGCGACAAGGCCGGTTGCCCCCGCCGGGCGGAAGCCTCCCGAGGTTTTGGGGCCTGTCTGGGGTTATTTGGGCTCGAGCTTGTTGGGGTGAAATTTGATCTGGAAAAATTGCGGAAGAGTTCGCGGCTCTTTAGCGACCTAATGCCATTTGCGGCGGCACCGCGAAGTTTCCGCCTCCGGGGTGGGGTGGTGTCCCGGATGGGCTAGGGAGGTCAAAGAACGGCAATAATTTACTTAATAAGGAGGGATGCTATGCGAGCGATGAATTGGTTGGTTCTCGGGTGTCTGGCCGTTGGTATTACGAGTGTTTTGCTTGTGAGCAGGTTGGAAGCTCAAGGATCCGCGGGCCAAAAGCCGCTCAGGATCATTGCTTTCGGAGCCCATCCGGACGATTGCGAAATCCGGGCAGGGGGTACGGCGGCTTTATGGGCGAAGCAAGGCCACCAGGTGAAATTTGTGTCCGTGACCAATGGGGACATCGGGCATTGGTCCATGGCTGGTGGTCCTCTGGCAATCCGTAGGACAGCCGAGGTCCTGCAGTCGGCAAAAATTTTAGGAATTACCACAGAGGTTCTGGATATTCATGACGGCGAACTGATGCCCACGCTGGAAAACCGGCGTTTGATGACTCGATTAATTCGGGAATGGGGGGCGGACATTGTCATCGGACATCGGCCGAACGATTACCATCCTGACCATCGTTACGTGGGGGTATTAATGCAGGACACCGCCTTTATGGTGACAGTACCCTTTTGGTGTCCGGATGTACCGCCGCTGAAGCGGAATCCGGTGTTTTTGTTCATGGAAGATAATTTCCAACGGCCGACGCCCTTCCGGCCGGATATCGTGGTGGCTATCGACGAGGTTATCGAGCAAAAACTGGATGCCTTGGTGGTGATCGAGTCCCAGTTTGTCGAAGGAGGGGCACTGGGCTCCGCGGAGCGGGCTCCTCGAAACGAGGCAGAACGGGAGGCCAGGCGGAAAGAGGTACGGGAAAATTTCCGGGCCCGCTTTGCGCGAACTGCCGACCGTTTCCGGGATAGGTTAATCGCTCTGTACGGTGCGGACTTGGGTTCGAAGGTTCGGTATGCGGAAGCATTCGAGATCTGCGAATACGGCCGGCAACCGGGCGAGGAGGAAATTCGGCAGCTCTTCCCGTTTTTCCCAGCCAAATAAGATCGTAGGGGCCTGAGCTTTGCCGTGGGGAGCTTGCTGTCTACATTGACGCAGCGCGCTCTCTAGGTTTCACTGGAAAATCTTTCTGGGAGATTTCAATCCGCAACTTAAATCGGAGCATACTCCTGGGAGATTCGAACCGGAGAGGCAACTTGACTCGTATTCCAACGGCTTCAGCCGGCGGGGGCATAGTCCGCCGGTAGGGCATCGTTAAGGAAGGTCGTTCGGCTTCCGGTTAAGCTAACAACTAAGGGAATGCCCGCATGGGAGGTAAGTGGTTTTTCTTTTGGGAGAAACACCGGTATTTCCCGGAGGCCTTAAACGGATTAGGCCTTGCATACATGACGGAAATGGTGAACCCAATTCTGCTCTGCTCCATCGATTAAGCCTTAGGTCGTAGGGAGTAGGGAGGATGAGTGAAAACTTTCCCCCTTTGGCCAATTATCCCGTCTCACCGGTTGCTCCGGAGGCTCCCCAGCAACCGCCGCGAGAGAGCGTGAAAGGTGGATTTCGCTCCTGCTTGCTGCTCGGGCTGGGGCTGGTCGTCGGGGGCTTGCTGGTGTGGAATTTATTTTGGCTCTTTCGGCCGCGGATGGAGATGCCGCCCCGATTGCGGGAGGTATATGTCTCCCATGAAAAACGTGCTCGGGACCGGGTGGCTATTATCTCCCTGAGCGGAATGATCGTCGATGAGGAGGATGGATTCGTAAAGCGGCAAATTGACCAAGCTCTTCAAGACGAAAATGTTAAGGCGGTGGTTCTTCGAATCAACTCGCCGGGGGGTACGATCACGGACTCGGACTTCTTGTACCACCATCTATCGAAGTTGCGGGGCAAAAAGCCCTTGGTGGTGAGTATGGGTAGCGTGGCCGCAAGTGGGGGCTATTACGTAGCCATGGCGGTAGGAAACCAGGCCGACTGTATCTTTGCCGAGCCAACGACTTGGACCGGTTCCATCGGAGTTTTGATTTTCCACATGAATGTGCAGGAACTCCTGAGTCGATTGGGGGTAGAAGCGGGCTCGATTACCAGCGCGCCCCTGAAAGACATGGGCAGCATATTTAGGAAGATGACCGAGGAAGAGCGGGAGTTATTTCAGAGTCTAGTTGACAAGTCGCTTGCCAGATTCAAGGAGGTAATCAAGAATGGCCGGCCTAAATTCGCAGAAAACCCCGAAACACTGGACAAAGTAGCAACAGGACAGATTTTCACAGCTCAAGAGGCAAAGGAACTCGGCTTGGTGGATCGGATCGGATTTATTGAGGACGCAGTGGAGAGAGCGATCGAGTTGGCCGGTTTGGATCCGGCAAATGTCTGTGTAATCCGCTACAAACGCGAATTGAGCTTATCCGATCTGTTTTGGGGCGGGCAGATAGCTTTGGCGTTGGATTGGAAAGTCCCATTACTCCGCTGGCGGGACCGGCTAGCCGCAGGCTTTCCGCGTGCTTACTACCTGATGAATTTCGTTCCCGGGGAATTGGATTGGCGGGCGGCGGTCCGACCGTAAGTCCGGCGCGCACCGACCGTATCGCTTAGTAAGTGGATAGCAATAGTGATCTATGAGCTGCTCCTCGTGTGGCGGACAGAGGAAGAGGGTGGGGATTCGGGAGTTTGCTTGGGGTACCTAAGTGTCTTCGTTCCATGCTTTTTCGAGATCCGCGACGGCTTAGTGAGGATGTGGCAAACGGTGGCGGGTTAGGTTTCGTTAGCTTCCGAAATGGCGGTCCTCCCCACGGATCTCGGGAAGGGCTCCAGGGTCTTATTTGGTTTCCTTGGAGACGTGAAGGGGACATGTCGAGGTTGGAACGGTTTTCGGAGGTCTAGCCGTTGGCCTCGAAGCGGTGGAGCCAATTTGGACGTGAACAGTTTACCGGGATGAAGTTGACCCCGAGCGGGCATTCCTCAACAAAGCCGATGTAGCTGCAGACAGGTCTCGTTAGGTTGCCTTGCTCGGATATCTTGTGTTTCCGTACTCCGGAGGCCCGATTTATTGCGGCGGAAACCCGGAAGATTGTGTTTAAGGTGTTAAGAGTCTCGTCACGGGCGGTCAGAGATTCCTGTGGCTTTGTTCGCCCCAGCGGAAAAACATTGGGACCGTTGGATTTACTGTTGCCCCTCTCTTGGCGGGAGTTAATCCCTACAAGGACGGGAGATGCTTTTATGGTTCCGAGGGGAGGGGGTTGTAAGCTGTGCTCTAGGGCTGGCCTCCCCCGTCGGCTGTGTGCCCCCACTATGGCCCGGAGAGCCCCGTAAACTGCCGGGTGAGGAGATGGGGCCTGGGGAAAGATTCTCTTAGCCGAGCTATGAAAAGTGTTGACAAGGACTTAACGGTTAGTATATTATTTACTCGGAGGAACGTTCCTCAGCTTTTCGCCCTCCGTAGGTCCCTGCCCCGCCTATGGAGGGCTCTTTTTTGCGCGCGAGTTTGCCGGGAAACCGCTTGGTAAGTTTCCGGAGGAGGGCGTTTCTTGTGCACCGCCGGGTTGTGCTGCCCCCAAACCCGGAACATCGCCCTTGATCTTCTCCTGGGGCGGGATCGATTTTTCTCGAAAATCTCGTTTTTCTCAAAAATCCCGCAAATTTTTGCTCGCAAATTTTTGTGTGTTATTGCCTCCTTTTGCTGAAATGACGGGTCCCTTACTTCCAGCCTTGGCTCAAACGATGTGAATCGTTTGACGGAACTCAGCCGTAATTGGAGCCTCCTCCGCCTACCCGCTTTGTCGGACTAGTCTATCCTCGTTTTCTTGCTGTCTAGTACCACTTTCCTTTTCTTGTTTCGCACCGTTTCCTCTTTCTTCGTTTAGGAGACAAGTGAGCAACATTCGAACAAAAGCAACCTTGGAATGGAGGGGATGGGTAAAGGAAGCACGAATTCCGAGATTGATCGGATCGGTCTTTGAAGGATCATCCGTTTGAGGTGGAGAGTGCCCGGCAGTATCTTTGGAGAACGAGACGGCTAAAGCATCATCGGGTCTCATGGCTGGAAGGTTGGCAGAGAGAAAACACTGGTTAACCTCTGGAGGGAGTTGCAACCATGCGGAAGTTAAACGATGGACTTGCCCGGTCGGGACAATCTCGGGAGGGGGAAGATAGGACCTCGCCAGCTTGCCAACCCCGGTGCTTGATGAAACTGAACCGACGTGCTTTTTCCGGCGGGCTGACGGGGCTCACAGCAGGTCTTCTCGGCAGCTTGGTTTCCCGTGGGCTTTATGCAAAGGCCTACGCGGCTTGCCGAGCAACTACTGCAGGCAAACTAGTGGAGAAGCTTCCTTCGGGGGTTGAGGTTTGGCAGGTGACCACGGAGGAAATGCCTCAATCCAATATTTATTGCGAGGTGCCCTATACCTCGGCCGATGGTACACGTTTCGTGTACTGGCGGAGGAACGCCAATCTCCAGGGTGCAAACCGTCTGGAATTTATAGTGGTAGAGTTCGAAAGCTGGACCCACGAGAAACTGGATGAAGCAAGGACAATTTCCGGCTGTGCCATCACTCCGGACGGACATTTCTACTACATTCGCCGAGGGAAAGAACCCCAGGAATTATGGCGGGCGAATTTAACCTCGGGAAAAAGGGAACTCGTGTGCAGCATTTCGGAGAAAACGCCGCTCACCAGCCTCGGTAGCGTGACCTCCGATCATCGATATTTTGCGTGTGGGACTCGGACAGATCCCACGTTCCAGAGCTTTGAGATCCTCCTTGTGGATCTTTCCACAGGTGAGCAGAAGATCATCGACCAAGATCCGTACATACTCAATCCTCATCCGCAGTTTGAACCGGGGCAGGGGAAGTATTTGATGATTCAGCACAACCGCGGGGGAAAGTATTCGCCCGATGGGAAGTTAGAGCGGTTAGTGGGGCCGGAAGGTGCCACCCTTTACCTTTTAGAGATTCCGCAAGGGGGGAGGGTTCCCCTTCGGGTCGGCACGCCCTACACCACGGCATGCACGGGACACGAGGCGTGGATTGGGACCACGGGTGAAATCCTATTGAGCGTGGCCGCAAGCGGAGAGTTTTCCCTGGAGAAAGGTAACCTATTGGGGATTCGGCCGGGAGAAGATCATCGGGTGGTGGCCCGCGGCTATCGGTTTAACCACGTAGGAGCCACGCGGTGTGCCCGGCTATTTTCTGCCGATGATTGGCAGGCCCCCTTTAAGGTCATCATCGGTTCACCCCAGACCGGTCGAACGGTGGAACTTTGTGCCTCCCAAACTTCCCCAACCTCAGATCAGGCCACCCATCCTCACCCTTACGTGTCGACCAATTTGCGGTGGGTTGTCTTTAATTCGAACCGGTTTGGAGCTCCTCACATTTTCGCGGCCAGCATTCCGGAAAAAATCCGGGAGGAACTTTTGTCAACGTGAGGAAGCTAGGGGCTGTCCTTGCCCTTAGGGGAAACCTGAATAAGAACCATTTCGGGTTCCCGGCGTGGGTACATTGGGTCGCGAGCCAATCTTCCTTGTAGGATGTGGAATCGGTTTGGGTTGCCCGGGATTCCCGGACTTTTCAGCTTTCGAACGGCTGGAAAACGGTACTGGCACAAGGCCCTACCGGAAGTCGGCCTTTTCCCGGGCTTCGCAAATTAGACACAGACATGAGAACCCGACTGAAGTGCCCCGGTTTTCGGCCATCTATAAGTGTCTTGGTTTTGGGTAATGATTAGGCTGCGGAAATAGAAGGTTTATCGGGCCAGTAGCCGGCGGACAAATTCCACCTGTGGTGGGTTCCCCGTGGCTATTAACTCTTCTGCCAAATACCGTTTTCGATCTCGAGGATTGAGAGAAGAACGGAAGTTATCCCCTTTCTGGAGGATAGGGCGGGCTTCGTCCATTTCTCCGAATGCTCGCGTTCCCGCCAGTTGACAAGGGAACCAGTAGCCTTTGCCTTGGGGGTCTGCGAGGTAAAACTCGGCATAGGCGTGGCCCGGAATCCACACGGTGCGAGCTGGGATGCCGCCGGCTCGGCAAAGGGCGATGAAAAGTGCCGTCATTTCTTCGCAGTCGCCTGCACCGTCGTTTAGGGCGGCTAAAGCTCCCTTGAAAGGCCCTTCCTGATATTTCACATTGTCTCGTACCCAGTCATAAATCCGCTCTACTTTTCGCCAAGCAGTCCCCTCGCTTGCGAGCAGCTGCTTTGCCAGACTTTGGATCTTGCTATTGGTGGCCTCGATTCCCGGGCTGACTGCCAAGTAAGGGAGCACATCCCGCGGCATTTTCCGACGGTCTGGCATCACGAAGATCGAAGGATCGGGAGGGAGAAGAATGACTCGCCGGCGAGTCTCGGTGGTGATCAAGGCTTTGGCCTCCTCCCCGGGAGCCAGGAAGGGAATTTCCACGACCATCTGACGGACGGTCCCTTCCACCGTGCGGTAGGAAACTCTGACTCCCGGCGAGAAGTCCTCCTCTAAGGTGGTGACCTCTTGCTCGGGCCAATCTGTGGGAATCGGGATGTATGCTTTGATGCCGGTGCAGGGGCCGGCCGCGGCCCGAAGAATAACCCCGGCCACCCACCGTTGAACGTGAGTTGCACCCAGTTGGGGACCTCGGCCTTCGGTTTTGTCGATAAACTGAGCCCCACAATGTCCCATCTCGATACCAAGGAGGATGAGAAGGCCCAAGCAGGATAATCGGAGAAAACGATTGCCCCGCGGAATCTGGGAGCTGCAAGGCCATTCTTTCCGCCAGGATCTCGATAGCAGTTCCCTCTTTTTTGGGGACATGAGGTCATTGGTGCGGTGCATGCAGGCATCGGCCTCCAACTGAAAAACGTGGAACCGCAGGTCCGTTGAATTCCAGTATTTCTTCCATAAGCTTCTATTACCTCGTTGTTCCGGAATTTCCGGAATCCCCCCGAGGGGCCGGAAAAGGCCTCCCGCGTGGGGAGCTTTTCTGAAAGTTAAGCCTCGGGTTGTTTCCCCGTCCGTTATACTCTACCTTCTCAATTTACTGATTCGCACGCAGTCACTCCATTTTACCTGGCTTCTCTCCGTCCCTTTCTATTTTCGGAGCCGCTGGCGAGTTTGCCGCCACTTCGGGGAATCCCTGGCGGTATGATCGGCGGCTTGGGAAGGGGATCACCCGTGGGAACCAGTTGCGTCCGCTGTGCCATTTATCCCGGTTGAAGCGGTTTTGACTGCCCGTGGGAGGGCCTTCCCAACATCTTGGTAGAAGTGTGATAAGAGATCTTTGTCTGAGTGTCAAAAATATCGCTTGGCTTGTAACGGTCGGTCCACTTCCGAAGCCTGACCCCCCGAGCTGGTCTGCATCCGTTTTTTAGGCTCTTGTTAAGGAGTCCGGAGGTTGTCCCGGATTTGCGGCTGCCAAAAGCCGGCAGAATCCCTGAACCACCCGGAAACTTTACCAGGAAATGTCGCAAACACCGGGCAGAAAAGCCGCGAAGGTCGAGGGCAATTCCCCCAGGCAGGTAATTCCCCCAGTCAACAGTCTGACATACCGAACTAGCCCGGATCGCTCCGGGAATTCGGGCAAAAAGGTGGTCCGCGAATACCCCCAACAGTTGACTATGTCAACAACTCATCCTGGGGGTACTTCCCAAGGTGCAGTCGAAAGGCAAACCCAGGCCCCGTCCGGGTGGGGCTTGATCCATCCGGGAGAGAACCACCGGCCCTGTTTTAGCGTTGGGGTTGTTGGGACGGCGGACCGCTTAGGCCGATTCCGAGTCGGCTTTTGGCTTGTCGGATCCTTTGAGTCAGGTGGTGCATTGTCCAACGGTTTTCCTCCGGGGCTTCCTCTCGCCAAGCGGGCGAAAGGTACGAGCCTTTCCAGTAGGTGTAGACTTCGCTCCGGAAATGGGCCAGCAGGTGATGTCCGACTCGCCGAGCTCGCTCCGCCCGAAGGACATCCATGGCTATTGGGGCCACGACAATCTTTTCCCCTGGGCCTGGGTCTGCCTGGGCCAAAATCCGTCCGTCAAAGTCCACAATCATGCTGCCCCCGGGCCAGCTGAAGGGAGGGTAGGATTGTCGCTCTGCCCCTTGGTTGACCGCCACCACATAAACCATGTTTTCGATAGCTCGGGCCCGGTTGATAGTTGTCCACCATTCCATCGGTGAGGCGACACCCCAAGGATCCATGTATGCAGAAATACGGATGATGACCTCGGCCCCGGCAAGGGCAATCTGACGGATCGCTTCCGGAAACAACCAATCATAACAAGTGGCAACCCCGATTCGCCCTAGTTCGGTCTCTGCGACCGGAAACAAGCTATCGGAATAGTCTTTGATGTCGTGCGGACTTGCCATCTGTTCCCAGGGGATCCAGGGATTAACCTTTCGATATTTACTAAGAACTCCGCTGGGACCGATAAGGCAAGTGGCATTGAAGAGGACATCGGGAAAGTTCGGATCCCATTCGATAAAGCTTCCCGTCTGGATGTAACAACCAAGCTTCTTAGCCACCTTTGCGTAATCGTCGGTGAACTCATTTGGAACCGGTAGGGCCAGGCGGCTCCGAAGGGTGGCCAGATCCGGGTAAATCGGGGCTGCATGAGCAAATTCTGGAAATGCAAAAAGCCGAACGTCGAAGAAAGGTTCATAGCCAG
>Ga0308415_1000439_pt1 | contig 18071 bp, 14 predicted proteins | sample HotsprSampleOS55_FD_203465 | JGI IMG/M metagenome (GOLD analysis project Ga0308415, IMG submission 203465) | Hot spring phototrophic mat microbial communities from Octopus Spring, Yellowstone National Park, Wyoming, United States - 20090730_OS55 ... | reverse complement strand
TCTTCCGATTTGAACTCGACCTTGATAACCACGCGCACCGTTACGATGTTGGACTGGAGTTTCTCCAGCAGTTGCTTGTAGGAATTGCTGGTCTCAGCGGTCGCCTGCGTCCAGGCGAGCATTGGCAGGCACAAAGTGAAAAGCCAGAGTGGTCGCATAGTATCCTCCTATTGTGTGATTTCCTTCCAGTCAGGTTCGATGAAGACGAACGAGGTTTCGCGGTCGCGCAGCACATGCAGGATGACAACAGGTGGCTGCTGCTGCACGACGGTCTGCATCGCCTGCTGGAAATCTTGTATGTTTTGAATTGGCTGTTCGTTGACCGCCAGGATGAGGTCGCCGTTGCGCAGTCCGCCCAGCTGTCCCCAGCTGCCGTTGGGCACTTCGGTGACCAGCACGCCGTGTTGGTCTTCGCGCCAGCGATTGCGCATGCGGTCTAAGGCGGTGATGTCGCGCACGGCGAAGTCCAGTTCGTTTTGGCGCACGCTGCGGGCGGCTTCGGCGGAGGCAGGGCTTGGCTCCAGTTTCACGCGCGCTTCCTGCCGCGCGCCGTTGCGCACGATGGTTAGAGTCGCTTCCTCGCCGATGGGCATTCGCTCGATGCGTCGCTCCAGGTCGCGGGCGTCCTGCGTGCGGAATGCCTCTAACGGCTCGCCGTTCAGCGCGACAATCAAATCGCCCACCTGCAGCCCCGCCTTGCTCGCCTCCGTGTAGGGCAGCACTTCTGTGATACGGAAGCCTTTCAGGTTCGGGTCGCCCAGCGCCTGCGCAACAGGTTGCGTGATGACCTGTGTGCGCACACCCAGCCACGCTTTAGGCAACTCGACGCTGGGGCTGGGTGGCGACGGCGGACGATTGCGAATCACAGTAATCAGCGTCTCTGTGCGCCGCTGGAACACGATAGGGATGTTCTCTTGGTCTTTGTACGCTTCGATGGCTTCGCGCAAGTCTTTAAGGTTGCGGATTGTGCGCTCGCCGAACTGAACGATTGCGTCACCAACGCTCAGTTTCGGCTCGGCGGTATCCAGTGGGTAGCCGGGGCGGATGCCCGTGATTTGCACGCCCGCTTCGGGCAGGCGGCTGGTGCGCGCCATCGGGCGCGTGATGTCCCGCGCCGTGAAGCCCAGCGTGCGGAACTCGTCCTCTTCGCCGTAATAAGGCTCCATGCGCTCCACCTGCGCCTGCGTTGTTTTGCGCGCGCCGTTGCGCAGGTACTCGATTGCAACCGTCTTGCCGATGGGCAGCTCGGCAATCTGCAGATACACCAGCGGAATCTCTTCGGGAAAGCGCGCGTTCACAGCTTGCCCATCGATGCGCAGGATAATGTCGCCTGGCTGCAGACCCGCTTTCGCGGCAGGCGAGTCGGGGGTAATGGAAGCCACCAGCACGCCGTCCGTGCGGCGCAGTTTCTCGACGGGCATCGCACGAAAGCCCAGCCAGCCGCGCTCCACACGCCCCGTGCGCCGTACCTGCTCCAGCACCACGCGGGCAATCCGCGACGGGATGGCGAACCCCAGTCCCCCACCCCCCAGCTGGTTGATGCCGACCACCTCGCCTTTGAGGTTCACCAGCGGACCGCCAGAGTTGCCAGGCAGAATCAGCGCGTCGTGCTGAATCCAGCGTGTGAGCATCCCCGAACGGTCGCCGCGCTCGAACTCCGCGCCTTCGATCTCCTGATTGAACGGGTTGAGGAACACGCGCTTCGGGTTCGACACAATCCCCAGCGTCACGGACGATGCCAACAACAGCGGGTTGCCCATCGCCAGTACATAGTCGCCCGTTTTCAGCGCGTCCGAATCGCCCAGCACGGCGTAGGGGAACTCGCGTTTCGGCGCGTTGGGGGGCAGCTTCAGACGCAGCACGCTTAGGTCGGTCAGCGCGTCGTGGTGCAGTGCCTCCGCCTCCAGCCGCTCGCCCGTGTTCAGCGTGCAGAAAATCCGAACGGCGTCCGAAGCGACATGGTAGTTGGTCAGCACCAGCCCATCAGGCGAGACAATCACCCCACTGCCGCCCCCCAGCGAATATTGCGCCCGCCCACCGTCGAAGTAGCGATCCACCACCAGAATATTCACCAGCGCAGGGAACACCTTCTCGCGGGCGCGCTCGATGTCGCGGCGCAGCGCGTCCTCCAGCGCGGCGCGACCTTGTGCCTGCACGCTATAGGATAAAAGGATTAAAAGCCCCATCAGTAGTCCGAACAGCCGTCTCATAGGCGAAACCAACCCACGAAAAGTATACCGCATGGCATGGTATACTTGTGCGGAGGGGACGAAACGATGGAAGGGCTGATTCCGCTGGCGGCGATAGTCTTCATTTTCGGACCCGCGCTGTTTATACCCATCACAGCGATGGTGCTTCGGCATCGCAAAGAGATGCTGCAGATGGAGCTGGAGCGGCGCAGGCTGAGCAACCAGGAGGTGATTGCACAAATCGAGGCGCTGCGCCAAGAGCTGGCGCAGCTGCGCGACACTTCGACGCAGTACGACATGAGCCTGCAGGCGAACTTGGAAGCGCTTCAGGAGCGCGTGCGCGCGCTGGAACAGCAAGTGGACGAGCAGGCGCGGGTACGGGCATTCTAACGCTCGCGCTACCTACGAGGGATGCGCGCGCTGCCCTGCACGCGCAAGAAGACGCTCCTTCAACAAGGCAGAATAGAGATCCAGACCACTCGGTCGGGTTCTTGCGGTATAATCATATACGCATGCTCCAGTTCACACCTGAGGAGATCGAGGCGATTTCTCGCATGGCGGAGGCGGTGCGTCAGTACCCCCACCTACGCCGCGCCTTCATCCACGCGCTGCAGATGGACGAGCTGTTCGCAATCCCCGAACAGCTGGACTCGCTGAAACAGGTCGTGATGGAACTCGCCGCGCAATACAAGCAGCAACAGGAACAACTCAACCGTATCGAGCAAACCGCAACCCGCGCCCTTGAAGTCGCCGAACGCGCCCAGCAGACCGCCGAGCGCGCCCTCCAGATCTCCGAACGCGCTGAGCAGACTGCCGAACGCGCCCTACAAGTGGCTACAGAGACGCGCGAGATTGTCAACGACCTGCAAAAGAGGCTTACCCGTGTCGAGGTGGATGTCGCGGAGCTGAAGGGCATGAGCATGGAACTGGTAGCACGGAAGCTCCTTCCTGGGGTGTTGGGAAAGCTGGTGCGCAAAATCCGCGTCTACGAGCCTGACGAGTTCTTCAGGGTTGTGGAGGAGGCGGGGCAGCTGTCTGCGGACGACCTTGCGGAGGTGGCGTCGGCGGATGTGTTTGTGCATGGGCATCTGCGCAGCACCGATGAGCCGCGCTGGTTCGTCGTGGAAGCGTCGTGGGGACTGGGTGTGAGCAATGTGAAGCGCGCCGCCCTGCGCGCCTCCATCCTTACCCAACAATTTGCGCCTGCTATCGGCGTGGTGCTGGGCAGGCGCATCGCCGCCGATGCCCGCAAACGCGCCCAAGAGCTGGGCGTACTGGTTGTCCTCAACGGCGCACCGCGAAACCCTCAAGTCGCCACTTAGGGTATCATAAACCGCGATGGCGGCGCGCTACACCCTGGAAACCGAAGTGCAGTATGTCAAGGGGGTCGGGGAGAAACTCGCCCAGGTGCTAAGCAAGCTGAACATCTATACGCTGGGCGACCTGCTGTTCCACCTGCCCCGCCGCTACGAAGACCGCCGCCACTTCCGCAAAATCGCGCACGCCCGCGTCGGCGAAGCCGTCACTGTGTCGGGCAAGCTGGTCACTGTCGATAATGTGAAAGTGCGCAACCTCACCCTCACGAAAGCCTACCTCGACGATGGGTCGGGCGTGCTGGAGCTGGTCTGGTACAACCAACCTTACATGAAAGAGAACCTCAACAAACTGCGCAACAGCCAGATTGTGGCGTATGGCGTTATCAAGGAGTCGCCCTACGGGCTGCAGATGGAAACGCCCGAATGGGAAGACCTGCCCGACGGCGCTGACCCCGACAGCCTGCTAAGCGTGAACCGAATCGTGCCCATCTACCCGCTTACAGAGGGCATCCGTCAGAAGCGCATGCGTCAAATCATTTGGAACGCCGTCCAGCATGCGCATCTCGCGCCTGAAATCTTGCCCCGCAGTGTGCGCGAGCGCGTCGGGCTGATGCCCCTTCCGCAAGCACTTCAGCAAATTCACTTCCCCGACAGCGAGCAGGTGATTGAACCCGCCCGCCAACGATTGGTATTCGAGGAATTCTTCCTGTTGCAACTGGGCGTCGGGCTGCAGCGCCAGCGCACGCGCCAAGAGCGCGGAATCGCGATGCGCATCGACGCCGACCGCCTCAACGAGATGCTGTACCGCATCGTGCCGTTCGAACTCACCAACGCCCAAAAGCGCGTAATCGGGGAAATCTGGAGCGATATGGCGCAACCGCATCCGATGAACCGCCTACTGCAAGGTGATGTCGGGTCGGGCAAGACCATCGTCGCAGCGGCGGCGATTCTGGCTGCTGTCGACAACCAATATCAGGCGGCGATTATGGCGCCTACCGAGATTCTGGCGGAGCAGCACTACATTAACCTGCACCGCCTGTTCCAGCCGCTGGGGATTAGCGTCGAGTTATTGGTCGGCAGGCTAAGCAACAAGCAGCGACAGCAAGCGCGCGAGCGCATCGCCACAGGGCGCGGCATGGTCGCCGTCGGCACGCACGCGCTGATACAGGAAGGGGTCAGCTTCGCGCGGCTGGGGCTGGCAATCGTAGACGAGCAGCACCGCTTCGGCGTGCTGCAACGCGCCGCCCTACGCGACAAGGGGATTATGCCCCATGTGCTGGTGATGACCGCCACGCCCATCCCGCGCACACTCACTCTTACCCTGTACGGCGAGCTGGATGTGTCCGTCATTGACGAGCTACCCCCTGGACGCAAACCCGTGCGCACGCACTGGAAAGCGCCCGAAGAGCGACTCAAGGTCTACGCAGGCGTGCGCAAACTGGTCGAGGAAGGGCGACAAGCGTATGTGATTTGCCCCCTCATCGATGAATCGGACAAGCTGCAGGTACGCGCCGCCGAAGAGATGGCGGAACACCTCCAGAAAGATGTGTTCCCTGACCTGCGCGTGGGGCTACTGCACGGGCGCATGAAGCCCGCCGAGAAGGAGGCCGTTATGGATGCCTTCCGCGCAGGCGAGATGGATATTCTGGTCTCCACGACCGTCATCGAAGTCGGCGTCGATGTGCCGAACGCGGCGGCGATTGTGATTGAGGACGCCGACCGCTTCGGGCTGGCGCAGCTACACCAGTTGCGCGGGCGCGTCGGACGCAGCGAACACCAATCCTACTGCGTGCTGATTGCCAACCCCAAATCGGAGGAGGGGCAACGCCGCATGGACATCATGACGCGCACCAACAACGGCTTCCTGATTGCCGAGGAAGACCTGCGCATTCGCGGACCAGGCGAAATCTACGGCACGCGCCAGAGCGGGATGCCCTCGTTCCGCGTGGCGGACTTGGTCAAAGACATGCGCCTGCTGGAGGTCGCCCGCCAAGAGGCGTTCCACCTACTGGAGAGCGACCCCGACCTTAGCCGCCCCGAACATACTGCACTGCGCGAAGCGGTGGAGCGCTTCCGCCACCGCTTCGCGATTGCGACCGTGAGCTGAACCTCAAGAATTCCCTCTGAATTCCCGACAATTGCTTGCGCGAGGCGACGACAATGCCCGAATCGGTGCGTCCGTCCGAGCGTGTGGTGATGATACCGCCTGTGGGCGCGCGCACGCCGCGCGAGGAGCGCGAGCAACACGCGCGTCAGGGGCGAAAGGCGTTGCAGGGCAAGCCTGAAAAGACACCCCAGTCGCTCGAACCGCTGCCCGACGAGACGCCGCACGCGCTGGATGTGGAGGTCTAAACGATGTCCGAACTGATGGTGCTGCTGCAAGCCCTGCTGCTCATAGCAGGCTGGCTGCTGTTTTTACGCGCCCAGACCGAGTTGCGCGCCCAAGCGGCGCGCCAATCGCTGACAGGCGAACTGGAAGAGTTGCGTCAGACGCTCGACGCCCTGCTGCAGAAGCTGGCGGAAGACGCCGCGCGCGCCGAAGCGCGACTCGAGGCGCGCCTGCGCGAACTGGAACGCTACGCCGCGCGCGAACTCGAAACAGAGCCTACGCCGACCAGCAACGAAACCCGCACGCCGCCAACGCCCAGCGCCCGCCCCGAAACTTTAACGCCCGATTCAGGGTATAACCTATCAGGTTCAGCGACTTCGCCTCATGGCGCAGTGAGAATGCTGGCGGAGCAAGGGCTAAGTGTCGCGGAAATCGCGCGCCAAACAGGCTACGCGCTCGGCGAAGTGGAGCTTCTCTTGAACCTGAAACGACATCGGACGGAGGAGAACGGATGAAATTATCGAGTGTTTTCGGGATTGGGTTTGCGACGCTGCTAACGGCGTCCCTTGTAAGCGGGTGTGGCGGCGGGAGCCAGAAAAATGCGGTGGCGAAAGTCGGCGATACCGCTATCGATAAGGAGATGTACCTGCGTCGCTTGGAGTTGATGCCAACCCCCGTACAAATTGCAGGCAATCAGGCGACCACTGCCCCCGCAGGCTACACGACCCTTGTGCAGATGATTCGCGAGCAGGTGCTACTCGATATGGCGAAAGAGGAGGGCGTGCTGCCCACGGATCAGCAAGTCGAGGAGCGCGTGCAGCGCGAAATGAAAAACAACCCGCAGATTAAGCAAGCGATTACCGAGCAGCGATTGACCCTCGATGACTATCGCGAGCGGGTGCGCGTAGCGCTTGCGGAGTTCAACCTGCGCACAAAGGGCGTCACGGTCACCGAGCAGGAGGTCAGAAAAGTCTACGATGAGAACAAACAGGCGTTTTATCGACCCGCCAGCGCGCGCGTGCGTACCATCCTCGTGCAGAACCCCGAAGTGCGCAAGCAAATCGACGACGACCTCAAGCGCGGGTTCAACTTCCAGAGCATCGTGAACAAGTATGCGCAAAACCCCGTCGCAGGGGTGCAATCTGGCGATTCGGAGTTCGCGCTCGAGGGGCAAGTGCCCCCGACACCCGACGGACAAATCCTCCAGCGCGTGCGCACTATCCTCAAAAACGCCAAGCCACAGCAGGTGACAGATTGGATTCCCGTGGGCGACGGTGCAGTGGCGCGCTTCGAAGTGCTGGCGAAAAGTCAGGGACAGCAGCTGTCCTTTGAGGAGGTCAAGGACAACATCCGCGAACAGCTGATGCTTCAGAAGGGACTACAGACGAACCGCGACCTGAACATGGAGATGGCGAAACGGATGGTGAATACCCCTGTCGAGATTTACTCGGAGGGGTGGAAGAAACAGTACGAGAAGGACATCGAGGAGTTGAAGAAAACCCTCGCGCAGATAGAGTCGCAACAAGGCGGTAAGCCCGCTGCGCAGGGGCAAGCCCAGCAGCAGCCCCAGCAGGGCAGCAAGCCTGCTGAGAAACGCTGATGATTTACCTCGTCGGGCTGGGCGCGGGCGGAGCGCAGGAGCTGAGCGAGCAGGCGTGGCACGCCCTGCGCCGCGCCCCGCGCGTGTTCGTAAGCCATCCCACGCACCCCAGCGCGCGCGTGCTGGCACTGGCAGGCGTCGCCTTCGATGCGTGCCCTACCGAGCCTGAGCAGGCAATCGCGACCCTTATGAACGCGCCTGAACGCATTGTCGCTCTCGCAACGCCAGGACATCCTCTGGTAGGCAACCCCCTTACTTCGCAGGTGTTGGCAGCCGCTGCCGAACGGTCGCGCCCTGTGCGCCTCGTGCCCAGCCGCAGCACGATTGAGCCCGTGCTGGAAGCAATCATGCACGCTGCGCCCGACGGAATCCAGGTCGTCAGTGCGGCGCGGCTACCCCATCTCATCCTCGAGCCGACCTTGCCGACGCTTTGGTTCGACCTCGAAACGCCCGACCGACTCCGCGCTCTGCAGGCGCACCTGAGTCTCATTTACCCGCCTGACTGGGAAGTGGTTTTGGTACACGCTCCAGGCGATGTGAGCGTCGAGACACGGCATACGGCGCTGAACCGACTTGCTGAGATGCCATCCGACGCGCTAACCTATCTGCTGGTTCCTGCCTGCCCGCGCCGCGAGCAGGTGTACACAGGCTTCGAGGGGCTGACGCGCGTGGTCGCCGCCCTGCGCGCGCCTGACGGCTGCCCCTGGGATCGCGAGCAAACCCATGCCAGCCTCAAGCCCCACCTGCTGGAAGAGACCTACGAGACGCTGGAAGCCATCGACCGCGCCGACCCCGCCGAACTGCGCGAGGAACTCGGCGACCTGCTGCTGCAAGTGCTGATGCACAGCCAAATCGCCAGCGAGTCGGGCGCGTTTAATATCGAGCAGGTGGTGCAGCATCTTATCGAAAAGCTTATTGCACGCCACCCGCATGTGTTTGGGGACGCGCAGGCGCAGACCGCCGCGCAGGTGCTGAAAAACTGGGACGCAACGAAACGCCAGCAGAAGGGGCGCGAATCGGTACTGGATGGTGTGCCGCGTTCAATGCCTGCGCTGGCGCGCGCGCAGGAAATTTCCAAACGCGCCGCCCGCGTCGGCTTCGAGTGGGACTCGATTCACGGCGTGCTGGACAAACTGCGCGAGGAAGAGAGCGAACTGCGCCACGCTATCGAGTCGGGCGATAGAGAGCGCACCGCGAGTGAGCTGGGCGATTTATTGTTTACAGTGGTTAATATTGCTCGCCACGCCGCCATCGACGCCGAGCAGTGCCTGCGCCAGATGGTGGATCGGTTCACCGCGCGTTTCCAGTGGATGGAATCGGAAGCCGCGCGCCAGAACCGTCCGTTGGAGAGCCTTTCCGCCGACGAATGGGAAGAGTTGTGGCAGCAGGCGAAGCACGCGGTTCACTAATCCCCCTCACGCGGCGGCAAAAGGTCGTCTACAGCAATCACTGCCTCTGGCTGCGCCACAGGCGTAATCGACTCGCCTGCACGATACACCGCCTGCTGGCGGTACCCGTACCCATATGGGCGTCCTGCTATCGGCGCAGGCTCGCGAAACACCTCCAGCACGCCGTCTGTGAGGTTGATAATCCAGTATTCAGGGATACCCGCCCACGCATACAGGCTCGCTTTGGTGTGTCGGTCTAAGCGCAGGGTCGTTTCGCTGACTTCGACCACCAGCAGGGCGCGGGTGGGGTGGGCATAAGCGAAGTCGCGGATGTTGCCTTCTACGACGGCGACATCGGGCAGCGGCTGGTCGCGCTCGCTCAATGCCAGCGGCAACTGCCCGCGCACGACATAGCCTTTTCCGAATACTTGACGAAGCACCTCCTCACACAGACTAATCGCGGTCGCATGTGCGCTTTTCATAGGCAACTCCTTTGCGACCAGTTCGCCGCCGATGAGTTCGATCTTCTCGTCGGGGTGCAGGATGCCCGCGTCGTACATCCGTTCCAACTCGGCACGGGTGAACTTGCGCGTGTTTCCCCCACGCACTATAGATTTCGGGCGCGACAACACTTTCGCCATAAACTCAGTATACCCCCTTCAGCGTGCGTTTACTGCACATCGCGTCGCCAGAAGATGACCAGCCCCACCGCTGCCGCCGCGAGGATATACAGCGCGACATACGCCAAGTCCAGCGGCTGCACGGGCGGGTTCAGGAACTCCAGCACATCGGGGCGTCCGAAGGGCGGGCGCTCGCCAAACCCCGGTGGCAGGATGGTATCTACCTGAATCTGCACCAGTCGCTTCAGCGTCGCCATCGGCAGCGCCCACTCCGAAAGCCAAACCATCTGCTGTAGCAACCGCACATCGAAATACGCAGCAATCGGGCGCAGGAAATGATCCGAGAAGTAGGCGAACGCGCCCAGCGCAACGGTGAACATTGAGGCAATCGACGCACCCAGAAAACTGGAGAGCGCAAGCGCAAGCGTACCGTACAGGATTGGGTACAGCAGCACATAGGGCAGCGCGCGCCACATCTCCACGCGCGGCTCGCCCTGCAGCGCGACCGACACCCACAACATCGCTGTCCAGAGCGTCGCGTTCGCTGCTGTAAAGAGCATCACGCCCAGCCACTTGCCCAAGTAGAGTTCCCAGCGATAAAGCGGGCGGGGCAGAATCGCCGCCAGATACCCGCGCTCAATCTCGGCAGTGATTGCGCCTGCGCTAAGCAGAATCGCCAGCACCGCCGAGAAGAACTTGATGGCGTCGATGCCGAACAACACGGCGATGTTTACGCCCAACTCGAACTGCCGTTCGTCGCCGCCGAACGCTTCCTTGAACGCGCGCGGCAGAAAACTCAGCCCGTACAGCGTCACTAAGATGATGAGCGTGCCCAGAAACGCGCGTCGGCGCATCGCCTCTTTGAGCGTGAGTGCAATAATCACCCCCATGTTATTTGCCCTCGCCCTCCACAGTCTGGATGAACAGGTCTTCCAGCGTTTCGCGGTGCGCCTGCAAGCCAATCAGTGCGCCGCCCGCGTCCAGAATCGCGCGCGCGAGTTCGGGGATGTCGTCCTCGCTGGCGACTTCGGCGGTGAAGCACCGCTCGTCGATGGGATGCACCTTCTGGGCGATTTTGGCGACCGCCTCCAGAACGCGCGGCTCGACCCGCTTGAGTTCTATACGCACCACCGAGCGGTTCACCAGCAGTTCGTCCAGCGCGCCCTGCACGATCACGCGCCCCTTGTTGATAATCGCCACCTGGTCGCAGCTACGCTCGACTTCCGAGAGCAGGTGCGAGTTCAAAAACACGGTCTTGCCGCGCTCCTTGAGGTACTGCACGACCTCGCGCACGCGCCTGCGCCCCAGTGGGTCTAAGGCGGAGGTCGGCTCATCTAAAATCACGAGGTCGGGGTCGTGCAGAATCGCTTGCGCCAGCCCGATGCGCTGCTGCATGCCTTTAGAGAACTCGCGGATTTTGCTTTTGCGCCGCTCGGCAAGCCCGACCAGCTCCAACACCTCGTCGATGCGTCGTTGGAGGGTCGCGCCGTCCATCTTGGCGAGGCGCCCGTGCATGCGCAGGAACTCCTCAGCGGTCAGGAAGTCGTGGAACTGAAATTTTTCGGGTAGGAAGCCGAGTTTGCGTTTTGCGGCGAGCGCGCCCGCGCGATGCCCCAGCACGAACGCTTCCCCCGCCGTCGGATACACATTCCCTATCAGGATCTGGATGGTGGTCGTCTTGCCCGCGCCGTTGGGTCCTAGAAAGCCAAACACCGTGCCCGTAGGCACCTGCAGGTTGAGGTTATCGACCGCTGTGATGGGGTTGCCCCCAAACAGCGGTCGATACACTTTGCGCAAGTTGCGCGTCTCGATGGCCCACATCGGGGCATATTGTACCTATCGCAGGCGGAAGGCGTGGAACGCGCCACTTGTGCCGTTGCTGCCTGCGCCCCACGAGACCCACTGAATCGCGAGATCTTGGTCAGTGTTGCCTGTGAACAGCCACTGGCTGCCAATTGGAGCATTGACAAGGTTCGTGGGGCTAAAGAAGCGGTTCAGGGGGTTGTGCGCGGTAATCAGCAGCGTGCGTACTACACCGTCCGACAGCTCCGCCTGCAGATAGAGGTAGGGAACCTCTCGGTCAGCGCGAGTCACGCAGCTAAGCGCAGCGCGAGCGACTCCTGTGTCAAACAGGCGTTCGGGATACAGTGGCAGTATCCCCCCACGCGGGATGGTGAACCCGTAGAGCCAACCAGCCTCGGTGAGCGCGTAGCACGCGCCCCTACTTTGCGTGTCCAGCACAGGGGGCGCAATAATCGCGCTATCCAATGTGCGTACCCAGAGCCACTTCATAGTGTTAGTGTCGTAAACAGCGAGCGTGTTGCCCACTGCCAAAGTCAGTAGCTCTTCGTAAAGCCCGACAAACCGCACAGGCTGATTGCCTGCTCCGGGTACACGAAAGCCCACTAACACAGGCACGGTACCGTTGTAAATATCTATCTGCCCGTCGGCACGCCCTACTGCAAGGAAGTTTGCATCCAGGACCGCGAGGCTCGTGATTGGGTGGTTAGAAAAGGTAACAAGCGTGGTGAATGTTCCAGTTGCGCTGTTGAACCGCCAAAGGCGGTTTTGCGTATCCGCGAGGTAGAGGTCGCCCGCACAGTTGACCAGTGGCAGATTCGGAGCGGGCACAACGCCGCCAGGCAGGTTAATCGGCTGCGCGGCAAGCGTAGTACCCCCATGCGCCCGCGAGAGCAGGAAGAACATAATTTGCCCCGTGCGGGTGAGCAAGTACCAGCGATCGCCGATTAAAACATTCTGGTGCGTCGGCTCTGGCATGCTGATACGCGCCTCCAAACTAATGTTGTTCGAGAAGGTCGTGTTCACGCTGAGTGGGCTCGGCGTGCGGTAAAGGCGTAGCAGCATCCCATCCCAAGTGAGCCAGTGGAGCCGTCCTTGAATCAGTATAGGGTCGCCGATAATCCGATGGCTCGGCGCAGTGGATGTGCTCGTATGCGCCCAACGCGCTGCCTCGACCCCGCAGACGAACTTGCGCACAAAAGCCAGAGACGGGGCTCTTTGCGAGACTCCCAGCCAGTGAATCCACGCGCCGTCGGTGTTGCGGTCGCCAGGCGGACGGGCGCGCAGATAGAGACGGCGTGCCTCGCCAGGCATGAGCGGAGCGGTAACATCCGTGAGTAGATGACCGCTATTGAAACCTGAGCCGTCTTCCCGCTGTTCGAACAGGGCAACATTCCAAGAGCTGGCGTCCGCGCTTTCGTTCACCTTGAGGCGTAAGTTCAGCGCATCCACCGCGTTGCTGCGGTTTTGAATCAATAGCGTGAACCAGCCCTCCGAGCTTGGGATGGTCAGCGCGGGTTCGCTTTCTACCGCCACGCGCCAGCGAATCACTTCGCCTACCGTGACGGTCGCCTGATTGGAGACGCTGAGTGGGCGCCCGTCCTGTGTCGTCGCAACCGCTCTTAGCGAAAAAGTGGAACCTGCCCAAAGCATGCCGTCTGGCGTGCGCAACGGTTGCGCGACTCCCTTCACACAAATCCCTGCCAGAAGCCCGCCTAATAAAAGAACACGCATAGCTTCTACCTCCTTCTAAGTGATTCCAAATCAAATGCTCGCTCGATGCATAGCTCCCTTTAAGCGCGGAACCACCCACAGCAGTTGCACCTATGAGCAGGGGTTCCGACAAATGCGATTCGCGAAGGAATTTCCTTTTCCTGCTCGATTCTGTGCGGTTGTTTTCAAACCGCCTGTACGGCTTTGGCGTGAAAGCGCAGCATTGCGAGACGAGAATTGTTCTGGCGTGCCGCGCTTTTGTTCGGAAAGCAGTTCAGGGTGTGGTCAGCGCAGCTTGCAGCAGCTCTCGCGCGTGCTGACGGGCGGTCTCGGTGGGGGTTCCTGCGAGCATGCGGGCGATTTCCTGCACGCGCGCCTCGCCTGTAAGCGGTTGCACGCTCACGCGCGTCGCCTCGCCGTCAGTGTGTTTTTCGATGAGCAGGTGACGGTTCGCGCGGCAGGCAATCTGGGGCAGGTGCGTCACGCACAGGATCTGGAAGTGGCGCGCCAGTTGGGCGATTTGTTCGCCGACGGCGTGCGCGGTGCGTCCGCCGATGCCCGCGTCGATTTCGTCGAACACGAGGGTAGGCACAGGCGCAGCGTCTGCCAATACAGTTTTGAGTGCGAGCATCACGCGCGACATCTCGCCGCCCGAGGCGATTTTGCTGAGCGGGCGCGGCGGCTCGCCGGGGTTCGCGCTAAATAAAAACTCCACGCTGTCTGCGCCTGTGGTATCCAGCGGTTTGGGGCGCACCTCCACGACGAACTGGGCGCGTTCCATCGCCAGCGCGCGCAGAGACGCTTGCACGGCGTCAGCGAAGCGCTGTGCCCCCTCACGGCGCAGGGCGGAGAGTTGCTCGCTGCGCGTGTGCGCTTCTGCCTGCAGGCGCGTTTGCTCTGCCTCCAGCTCAGCGCGTCGCTCGGTCTGCGTCTCTAAAGCGTGCAATTTCGCCGCCGCCTCGTCAGCATATTGCAGCACGGCTTCAATCGTGTCGCCGTACTTGCGCTTGAGCCGCTTGATGAGTTCCTGCCGCTCGATGACTTCCTCCAGCCGTGCTGGGTCGTACTCGATGCTTTCAGCGTAGGCGCGCAGGTTGTGGGCAACTTCCTCTATCTGGGCAAGCGCGCCTTCCAGCATCTCGCTCCATGCGCCGACGCTGGGGTCGATTCGCGCGATTTCGGTCAGGTAGCGCGAGGCGTTGGCAGTCTGGTCATACGCGCTGTTTTCGCCCATGAGCGCGTCGTAGGCGTTGCCTGCCAGCGCAATTAGCTTCTCGGCGTGCGTCAGGCGTCGCGCCTCGGTCTCCAGCTGTTCGTCCTCGCCGACCTGCAGGTTAGCCTTGCGGATTTCGTCCACTTGGAAGCGGTAGAGGTCGAGCATCTGCTCCCGCTCGCGTTCGCGGGCGGTTAACGCCTCCAGTTCGCGCTCGGTCTGGCGCAAGGCGCTCACCGTCTGACGCAGTTGCTGGCGCAGGCTCAACGCAGGCTCGCCCAGCCAGCGGTCGAGGAACTCCAAGTGGCTGCTGGGCTTGAGCAGTGACTGGTGTTCGTGCTGCCCGTGCAGGTCGATAAGGCAGTCGCCGACGGCTTTGAGCGTGCCGATGGGCACTGGCTGCCCGTTGAAGCGCGCGATCGAGCGTCCGCTGGCATGTATCTCGCGACTGAGGTAAAGCATGCCATCCTCTGGTTCCACGCCTAACTCGGCCAGTTGCGCGTAGAGGTCGGGGTCGTCGGGCAGCTCGAACACGGCGTTCACGCGCAGTTTCTCCGCGCCCGCGCGAATCAGGCTAAGGTCGGCGCGCTCGCCCAGTGCAAGGTTCAGCGCGTCTATCAGAATCGACTTGCCAGCCCCCGTTTCGCCCGTGAGCGCGTTGAAGCCCGATTCGAACGACACCTCCAACCGATCGATAATCGCCAGATTCTCGATATGTAGGGCGTGGAGCATCGCGGGGAATTGTACCTGCTACGCTTTCTGCTCGCGGTCAGCGAGGGCGATAATAACCGCCGTCAGCGCGGCGGCGACAGCCAGCCCGATGGCGATGTTGAGTCGCGCGGCGCGAGGCATGTCGGCGACGGTTGCGGCGATGTTGCCCAGCGGCAGCAGGATAATCAGCCCCAGCATGCTCAGCGGCGCAAGCCAGGCGAACAGTCGGTTGCCGTACAGGTGCGCGCTCAGCGCCGCGCTCAGCGCGCCGACGCTCCAGCCTGCCGCTGCACGCTCGCTGAAGACCGCCGTCAGTGCAAGGGGCGCGGCTACCGCCCAAAAGCCCGCCAACGCGGAACGCCACAGCGGCGACTGCTCGCCCCGCTGCGACCACCACAGCCCCAACGCCCCCAGCCCCACCAGCGCAATCAGGAACGCCAGCAGGGTGAAATAGAGGTACAAGTCGGCGCGCGGCGTCTGCAACGGGTAGCTGAGCGTAAACATGCGAAAGCCCAGCACGCTGGTCAGCAGCAACGCGCCCGCCATATAGAGCGCGTTCTCGTGGTCGTTCGTCTCGGTGAACTCGCGGTGGCTCATCACCAGCGCGTGCAGCGACGCCATCAGCGCGCAGACCGCCGCGCCGAACCCACGCATCGTCGCGAACGCCGACGCCAGCAGCCCCACCCACACCAGCAGCGCATAGCGCGACCAGAGTTCGTTCCCACTAAATCCGCGTGCAAGCGTAGCGGCAACGAGCGTCATCAGCACCAACTGGAGCCACGGCGCCTCGGACCCCGCCAACCGATACCCTACTGCTGTCACGGCGAAGCCGCCAAACAGCAGGATGTAGCTGATACGCCAGCCCGTGCGCCCGCCGCGCGCCAGCAGCGTCGCCAGCCCGAACGCGACAATCCCCGCCCCAGCTAAGCACACGCCGAACCAGAGCGGAGTCCGCGCAATCGTCGCAAGCCCTGTCGTCCAGGTCAGCGCCAGCACGCTTAGCGCGACGCCCGCCATCGACGCCCACGCCCTGCCCAGCAGCGTCCATATTAACCCTGTAGCAATTCCCACGCCCCACAGCGCAGGCAACAGGTCGTTCCGCGCCAACAAGAGCGCGAGCACAGGCGCGCTCATCGGCAGCAGCGCGCCCAGCCACTCCCAGTGCAGCCGACTGCCCACGAACGCGCCCATCAGCCATAGCCCCGTCGCCGTCAGCACGCCCCAGCCCAGCACGCCCCCGCCCCGAAAGTACGGCGCAGGCTCCGACGGAAGCGTCAAGCCGAATGCAACCAGCGCCAACAACCACACCAACGGAAGCGCAAAAGTGGGAAACATCGGCGCGCGCACCCGCGCCATCAGCGCAGCCGCCAGCCCCAACCCAAAACACAGCCCTCCGATAGACCATCCCAACAGGCTCATCCCTGACCTCCTACGAAAGGGGAAAATATGAGATCGATCAACCAATTCCTGCACGCCTTGTGGCTGCTCGCAGGAGAACGGTTTGCTTGCAGGAGATTCTGCAGGATTTGGGCGTCAGCGAACGCGAGGTGAAGCAAGAACAAGCTTCCTTGATGCCGCCTTTTACCCCTCAAAACCTCGAAATTTAGGACTAAACTCCCTAACTTTCTCAGGGCTGCAGATGTATAGTAGAGCGGGAAGGCTTCCGTCCTTCCACTTACTTTCAGAGGAGGTGTGTACGATGATTGGTAAGCGTGCAGGTATTACGATAGGCGTGGCGATTGTCGCTGCTGCAGCGGTACTTAGCGGTTGTGGTGGTGGCGGCGGTGGTGGAACGCCCCCACCTGGCGGCGGTGGAACGCTTACGGGTAGCTCCGCTGTCGCCAGCTCTGCGGTCTCCCGAGTAGGGAGTGGCAGCGTTGCCAGCGTGCGCACGATACAGCAGGCTGTTCGCCCCCGTCAGGGGAACCGCAGCGCCCTCTCGCGCAGTCGGCAAGCCTTGGAGTTCGACGAGGACTACGGGCTGTACTACCGCCTCAAAATGAACCGCGATGGCGCACGAATCGAGTTCTTTGAGGACTCTGCAGGTCAGCGCCCTGCGGGGGACATCCTCTACCGAGAAACCCGCTCGTCCTACGAGATAATTGTGGACATCAAGAAGGGTCTCCAGCCGCAACAGGCGTACTTCAAGTTGGCAGAAACGGGGCGTCCTGACCGTATCCACCTCATCGCTCGCTACAAAGACCTAAAGACAGGCGAGAGATCGAGCGTCGAGGGCGACCTCATGGTTCGTGGCGCAGCTCGCAGCCGCCAAGACGATGAAGACGACGACCCCTACGACTGGGAAGACGACTTTGACTGGGGCGACTGGGGCGGCGATGAAGACGACTGGTACGATGACTACGACTGGTGGAATGACACAGATGATGAATACTTCGGCGACGACTACTTCGGGGATGATGAATTCTTTGCAGACGAGGGCTACTTCTATTGGGAAGGCGAGTCGGAGACCGAAGTTTACGACGATATCGGCGACTTCGAGATTGTGCGCTTTGAAGGCGAGATGACCTACGAGGGCTGCGGTAAGACAGTGAAAATCTCTGATGCGCAACTGGAATACAATACGGGACGCCTTACAGGCAAAATTCAAGTCGATGGCGTTTCGGGAAGCATCGACTACAACTACAACACGGAACAGGGGCAGGTTGTTCTCAACACTGCTGAAGGGCAGGTAAGGATTACCTTCCGCGGGAATGAGATTGTGGCGACCTACCCTAACGGACGCACAGAGCGGGTAGACCCCCGCCAGTGGAGAGACCCCTGTGAGGGCGTGCGCGACGATGACAAGCAGGATGGCGGCGGCAGCGCGGGCAACCTGAGCCTTTCCAGCAGCGCGTTTCCTAACAACGGCTCGATTCCGCGCAAGTACGCCTCTACAGAGGTCGGCGGGCAGAATGTGTCGCCGCCGCTCAGCTGGTCAGGCGCGCCCCGTGGCACGCGCAGCTTCATGCTGGTGTGCGTAGACCCCGACGCGAACGACTTCATCCACTGGATTGTCTACGACATTCCCGCATCAGTCAACAGTCTCTCCGAGGGCGTGCCCAACCTATCAAGCCTCTCCAACGGAGCGAAGCAGGCTAAGAACGACGCGGGCACAATTGGCTACTTCGGTCCAGAACCGCCTCCAGGCGAGGAGCATCGGTATGTATTTCTTCTGTACGCGCTGGCAGTGGA
>Ga0308415_1000438_pt1 | contig 18082 bp, 10 predicted proteins | sample HotsprSampleOS55_FD_203465 | JGI IMG/M metagenome (GOLD analysis project Ga0308415, IMG submission 203465) | Hot spring phototrophic mat microbial communities from Octopus Spring, Yellowstone National Park, Wyoming, United States - 20090730_OS55 ... | reverse complement strand
GGGTCTTGTTGTGGGAGATGACCAGGGTGGGCCTCTGGACGGCTTCTATCACTTTGGCCATCACATAGGTATTGTGGAGAAACATCCCCCCCTGTCCAGCGAGGAATGTTTCATTATCCACCACGCTCACGTCGTACACGAAGGGTTTGTCGTAGGGCACGGGTTCCACCGATTCCACGACCGTCCATCGCAATGCCCCCAACCTTTCCAGAAATGCCCATTCTTCCCACCACAGGTTTGGGGAATTGTGAGACCGGGCAACCTCGCGCAATGCGTTCAGGATCCTTTCTAACGTCGGACGGAGGGGATTCCGCCGGCCCGTTTCAAAGAGATAAATGGCGCTCCGGCTGATCCCGACCAGGCGAGCCATCTGTTTTTTGCTGAGCCCCAGTTCTTCTCGCAGGTACCTCAGCCGGTCCGCACACCCAGGAACTACGTCTACATTGGAGTGGCGACCTTTGGAGAGTTGTTGCTCCAGGGCCAGGGATTTCGCTTTTACGCCGAATCCAATGAACTGCCGGAATTTTTGTAGATTTTCCTGTCCGGAAATGGTGATTTGCCAGTACCAGGCTCCGGAATGGGAAGAATTGGTGGCCCGTTTCCAGACCCGGCGAATTCGTGCCCAGATACCAAAGCGCAGAAGTGCCCAGGCTACATCATATGCCAGGTGCTGGCTGGCCGTGGTGCAGCAGATCGCGCTGGACCGTTCTACGTATCCATCTCCATCAAAGTACGCGCGAAGCAACAGGCCCAGTTGGGCGTCGGAGAGTTGAGGCCAGAAAGGAGGAAGGTGTTTGTCGCTTGCTCGGGAGCCCGCCAGGTGCCGGAGCAACAGGGCCAGAGGTGCGGAAGAGACCTGGTAATCTTTGGCGTTCCGGCGCGTGAAGGGAATCCCCAGCGAGGTAAGCGCATTTTCAAACCCTTGCTGAATTTCCGGGGAGAGATTGGACCATACGAAGTAACCACTCTGGCTCTGGCTGTTTCCTTCGGCGAGGTAGTAGCCGATCAGTCGCAAAAGATCACCTGAGATGGGAATCGTGGTGGGCAGAGAACACCGATCTAACTTCCCAACAATCCGTGCTTCCTCAGGTCTCCAGTAAAGGCGCAGACGAGGGCTGCGTTCCAGCAGTTCTTTAAACACTCCAACGGGAATTCGGGATCCCCGTTGGTTATGGAGAACAGCGTAGAGTTTGTCCCAGGGTGCCTCGTAATAAGGCCTCAACAGGGCCACCAGTTCCCGATAGCCTCCTGCGGCGACCATTTCCCGTACCTGGTCCTGAGCGGCCACGTAAAGGTTCTCTTCCGCCAGAACAGACAGGAGGTTCAGAGAGGTGATCTCTGTGGAAGGGGCGGGAAGACGGGGAGGTAAGGGAATCCAATCCCCCTCACGGATTTCTGCTGTGGGCAGCAAAAGCATCTGCCCATCCCGAAGAATCCAGAAGTTGTGATCGCCTGTGACCAGGGCTTCGCGGCCGCAGGCAGTCCGGACACGGTACATCACATTCGGGGCCCGATGGCGGATCAGGCTGGTCACAGGCTTCCGTTCGGTCTGCCCGGTGGAGGGGTTCAGGCTGAGCACCTGGTAGGGCGAGTCCTCTGGGGAGAAGGAGACGATCCAGGTGTCGCCGATCCGGACCGATGCAGGGTGAGATTCCATCCACTCATCCACCAGTTTCCCGATCGGCAACAACTGGGGAATCCACCCTCCGCCTTCTTTCTGCCAGACAAGGATGGGCTCATCACCATCCAGACTCTTCCCGGTCCCTGTCGCTCCTAACAGGGTCTGGTGCTGATAGCCGCGACGGAGCCCCTCCACCAGCGCGGCGATGGCCTCCGGCTGGTCGCCGGTGGGCTGGAATTCGGAGACTAACTGGAAGCGCGCCATACCGGAAATCCTCACACGGAGACACAAAGACACAAAGATAACCTCACACGGAGACACAAAGACACAAAGATAACCTCACACGGAGACACAAAGACACAAAGACAACCTCACACGGAGACACAAAGACACAAAGACAACCTCACACGGAGACACAAAGACACAAAGACAACCTCACACGGAGACACAAAGACACAAAGATAAAAAGAAGAATAAATTTAATCTTTGTGCCTTTGTGCCTTTGTGTGAGAATCAAAAAGACAACCTCACACGGAGACACAAAGACACAAAGATAAAAAGAAGAATAAATTTAATCTTTGTGTCTTTGTGCCTTTGTGTGAGAATCAAAAAGACAACCTCACACGGAGACACAAAGACACAAAGATAAAAAGAAGAATAAATTTAATCTTTGTGTCTTTGTGCCTTTGTGTGAGCATCAAACGGCCTGGCGGGCCAGGGCGATGGCGCCCAGGACACCGGCCCGGGCCCCCAGCGCGGGCGGGACGATATATGCCTGCATCTCCTCTTCATCCAGAATCGGGCGGGCCTGGATGTAGCCGTTGAGCAGTGCCGGCACTTCGGCCCGGATACGGGGGAAGAGGTGGTGCTGCCGCATGACGCCGCCTCCCAGGATGATGCGCTGGGGCGAGAGGGTGCAGATGAAATTGGCCAGGGCCAGGGCCAGGTAGTGGGCCTCCAGCGCCCACGCCGGATGGTCGGGGGGCAGGGTCTCCGGCCGCGCGCCCCAGCGGGCCTCTATGGCCGGTCCGCAGGCCAGCCCCTCCAGACAGTCCCCGTGGTAGGGGCAGGTGCCCGCGAAGGGGTCGGCCTGCCAGTCGTGGGGGATGCGGACGTGCCCCATTTCGGGGTGGAGCATGCCGTGGATGAGGCGTCCGCCGACCATTCCGCCGCCCCCGATGCCGGTCCCGACGGTGATGTAGATGAACGTGTCCAGTCCCTGAGCCGCGCCCCAGAGCCCCTCCGCCAGCGCGGCGCTGTTGACGTCGGTGTCAAATCCCACGGGGACGTTCAGTCCCCGGCAAATCTCCCCCGCCAGGTCCACGTTTTGCCAGCCCGGCTTGGGGGTGGAGGTGATGTGACCGAAGGTCGGCGAGTCGGGGTTGGGGTCCACGGGACCGAAGGACGCGATGCCGACCGCGCGGAGTGCCTCCCCCAGTCGGGCCTGCTGTTCCCGGAAGAAGTCCAGGGCCCGGCGGATGGTCTCCTGAGGGGTGGTCGTCGGGAAGCGGACTTCGGCGCGCAGGTCGTCGGGCCCGGTGCCGACCGCACAGACGAACTTGGTACCACCTGCCTCAATACCGCCGTAGAGCGTCATATCATAAAACCCCGAAGGACACGAAGGATTTTTCGCGCCTTTCGCGTCTTTCGTGTATTTTGTGCCTGATTGTACCGCGCGCAGATGGGTTTGTCAATCCTGTATTCGCTTGCGCTTTTTATTGAATGGCATATAATTGCAAAATAGAAATCCCCACAGGAGGTCAGAGATGGCCAGACTCCAGCGGTTGTCCATCTTCTTCATTTCCCTGCTTGTCCTGATTGGGCTGGTGGGAACGGTCGGCCCGGGATGGGCCCAGGCCCCGGGGCCGCTGCTGATCCTGCATCCCCCTGATGCCTCATCCTCGCCGCCGGACGTGCGCATCTACGCTTCGGTTCTGGACCCCGACCAGGCCCAGGGCATAGAGGGGCTGGGGGCCGGCAACTTCCAGGTGAAGGAGTCGGAAACGCCCGTCTCCCTGGCGGGAGTGGCCTACCAGCCGGTGGGGCTGGCGGTAGTGGTGGTGATGGACCGGGGAGGGATTTCGGCCCAGGGCGACCCCCGCCTCAAGCAGGCCACGGACCTGGTGCGGGAACTGCTCAGCCGGCTCAGCGTGACCCAGGCGCCGGAGGACGACGTCATCGCCATCGTGGGCATCGGCGAAGGGGGGAAACTGTCGCCTGAGGAGAATTTTACATATAACCCGGTAGATACCAACCTGGTCTACAACGCGCTGACGGCGATGGAGGGGGAGGTCGTTCAGGGGGGCACGCCTCTCTACGACGGGCTGGACGAGGCCCTGCGCCTGCTCACTAACAATCCGGACAGCGCCATCCGGGACGTCCTGACCCATCGGCGCAAGATCATCGTCGCCTTCTCCGATGGAATTGACCGGGAATTCAGCAACAGGGCGCGGGAAGAGGACATCATCCGCAAGGCGAACGAGGCGGGCATTTCCCTCTACACCATCGGAATGGCTCGTCGGGGGGGAACTCTGGCCCGAGAGGGGGAGGTCAGTCTCTCCCGCCTGGCCTCTCAGACCGGCGGTAAGTACCAGATTCACAACAGCGACCAGACTCACCAGGAAGTTCTGGCCCTCTTTGACCGCCTGATGACCCAGCGGAACCAGTATGTGCTCACGTACACCACCCGTCAGCCCAAAGGGAGGTATACCCTGAAGGTCTCCGTGAGCACGGACACCGGTTCGGCGGAGAAGAGCGTCTCCTTTGACTCCAAACTGGAGCCGCCGCAGTTGGTCCTCACCGCCCCCTCCGATGGGCTGGAGATCACCGTTCCCTACTCCTCTACCGTCGGCGGCTACACGGGGACGCTGGTCCTGAGCGTTCAGGTGATCCCCCGGGATGGCATCCCGCGCAACCCGACGGAGGTGCGCTATTTCGCCAACGGGACCTACATCGGAAGCAGCACAGCAGCGCCGAATTACGAGTTGGCCTGGAACCTGGGCACTGAGGTCAGCCCGACGCTGCGGGCCCCCACCCAGGAGTACACTCTCCAGGCCGAGGCCGATGACCCCTACCTGGGCACCCGCCTCACCAGCGGGGCCGTGAAGGTCCGGGTCCGCTGGGAGGAACTCCCGATCTGGCGCCGGGCCCTGCTCTGGCTGGCCTCCTTCTGGTGGATCCTGCTTCTTATCGTCATCCTGGGCATCGGCCTGCTGGTTCTGCTGGCCCTGCTCCTGCGCACCCGCAGCCAGGTGGCCCAGCGCATCGTCACCGGCACGACGGGCGTTCTCAAAGGGATGACCCGACGCCTGGGGGCCACGCCCCCGGCCTCCGCCCGACTGGTCGTGGTCAAGGGCTCCAACGTGGGCCGGGAAATCCCCCTGAGCGCCCCAGTCACCAAAATCGCGCGCGACCCTCAGTTCGGGGACTTCGCCCTCTACGACGAATACGTCTCCAATCCCCACTTTTCCATCCATCAGGAGCAGACCCAGTTCTACATTGTGGACGAGGGGAGCACCAACGGGACGCGGGTGAACGGAATGCCCATCCTGCCCCATACTCGCATTCTCCTGCAACCGGACGCCATCGTTGAAGTGGGCATGACCCGCCTGCAGTTCAAGCGGGTCGGTGGGACGACCCGCCAGTTGCAGCAGCCGGGCATTCCGGCCGCCCCGCCCGCGCCGTCCTATCCGGGCCCGGTGCCGCCCACGCAGCCGGCGCCGCCCTATCCTCCTGGCGCGGCCACCCCGCCCGGCGGCCCGACCAAGAAGGTGCCCTGACGGCTGATCAGCCTCACCCTTCCCCCAGCGGCTTCGCCGCTGCCGCCACAGGCGGCGGGGGTGGGGTGAGGAAGCCTGAATCGTTACCGCTTTAAGAAGCAAAGGGTCTGGGTCAGATGAGCAGCGAGGAACTGGACAAACTCCTTCCAGGTACGATTGTCGGCCCCTACCGCATCGTCCGAGGATTCCGGGGCCGGGGCGGTATGGCCCGGGTCTTTGAGGTGGAGGTCCGGGAAAAGTACCGGCGCCCGGGCTTCCCCATCCGGATGGCCATGAAGGTGGCCAAACCCGACCATCAGGCCGCCCTCTCGGCCGAAGCGGATTATCTATCCCGCTTTGACCACCCCAATGTGGTGCGCATCTTCCCCATTCTGGGATACCACAGGCCGGTCTACGCCGCCCGCGGCGATTTCCCCTTCGGCCAGGGATGGTATTACACGATGGAACTGCTGACGGGTGGGTCTCTGTACCATCATCTTTGCCGCCCCACCACGCTGACCGGGATGATACGCCCACCGGCGGACGGGGAGGAGCACCCTCTCCATCTCCTGCAGGCGGTCGGCATCGCCCGGCAACTGGCCGCCGCGCTGGAGCACATCCACCAGCGCTTTGTCATCAATCTGGACGTCAAGCCGGGGAACGTCCTTTTCCGCCAGCGGCGCTTCCGCTATCTCCAGAGCAGTGTCCCCCAGGCGGTCCTCTGCGATTTCGGCATCGCCCGGGACCTCCGCTACCCCCGCACCGGCCTGCTGGGCGTCGCCACCCCCGAATACGTCTCCCCGGAGCAGGCCCTGGAGACCGGACGGCGGGGCCAGCCCGTGGATGTCCGCACCGACATCTTCTCTCTGGGCATCGTCCTCTACGAGATGCTCACCGGGCGGCTGCCCTTTGAGAACATCGCCCTGATCGTAGACCCGCAGTACCGCCCTATGCCCCCCCGTCAGATTCGCCCATCCATCCCGCCTGCGCTGGAGGAGATCACCCTGCGGGCGCTGGAGAAGGACCCCAACCGCCGTTTTCAGACCGCCTCCGAGATGCGCGCGGCGCTGGAGCGGGTGCCGGTTCCGCCCGACTGGAACGCCTGGGGCCGCCGTGCCCTGGTCGGCGGAACCGCCGCCGTTGTGCTCCTGATGGGGGGATGGGGCCTCTCTCACATCGGTGAGGTGACCCCCACCCCTCCTGCCACCGTAACGGTGACGGAGAGCCCAACCGCTGGGCCCCCTCTCGTGGAGCCGTCGCCGACCCGCACATCTGCACCGGTCCGTCCCACTTCCACCCCGGCTCCCACCAAGACGCCCACGCCCACCCCGCGCCCGGTGACCCCCACTCCCAGTCCAACGCCAGGAGGATAGCCGATGAACGCACATGCTCCCAACACCAGTGAATGGGCCGGCACCCTTCCCGTAGAGGTCTGGGGAACCACCGATCGGGGCCGGGTGCGGGAGGGGAACGAGGACACCGTCTTCCCCCACAACGATGCCCGCACCTACACCTTTGAGCCCAAGCCGGAACAACTGCGCCAGAAGGGGCAACTCCTGCTGGTGGCCGACGGGGTGGGGGGGGCCCAGGCCGGCTCCGAGGCCAGCCGCTGGGTCCGCCGGGTCGTTGTGGAGCGGTACTACGATTCCCCCGACCCCAACCCCTTCTCCGCCCTGCCCGCGGTCATTGAGCAGGCCAACGCCGCCCTCTATCAGTACATCCAGTCCACCGGCCTCCCGGATGCCGGCAGTACCATTGTTGCCGCGGTGATTTTCCAGAACCTCCTCTACGTGGCTCACGTGGGGGATAGCCGTGCCTACCTGATCCGCCAGGGGAAGGCCTACCCCCTGACCCGCGACCACACCCTCACCGAACTGAAACTCCAGCGGGGATTGATCACCCCCGAACAGGCCCTGGCCGACCCCGACCGGGGCGTCCTGGTGCGCTCTATGGGCGCCGCCCCCACCGTGCAGGTGGATGTTCTCCAGCAACCGGTTCCGCTGGCCCCCGGCGACGTGGTCCTCCTCTGCTCCGACGGTCTGACCGACGTCCTTTCCGACGAGGACATCGCCCATTTCGTCAACGGCCGCTCCCTGCGGGAGATGGCCCGGCGGCTCATCGCCGAGGCGAACCGCCGGGGCGGCCCCGACAACATCTCCGTGGTGCTGGCCCGGGTGGGAGGGAAGGCCGCGCCGGTCCCGAAGGTTGCCCGGGAGAAGGCCCGCGCGGCTCCCCGCCCCCGGCCCGCTGGCTCCAGGGCGGCCCCTCTGCAGGGGTTCACTTCCTCCCAGAAACGGGTCCTCCTGGCCCTGGCCGTGGCCCTGGCGGTGGTCCTTTGCGGCCTGGCCGCGGCGCTGGCCTGGACCGCCTACACCGGCAACCGGGGAGGCGGCGGCCCCGGCGCGACGGCGACCCCCGCGCCTGTGCTGACGGCGACAATGCTCCCCGGCCCCGGCGCCCAGGCGACGGCCACTCCGACCGGGGAACCGGGCCGCCCCACCTCCACCCCGGCCCCCACCCCGACGCCCACGCCCACCCGTCGGCCGCCCACTCCGACCTTTACCCCGACGCCGACTCCAACGCCGACGCCAGCGGGGACGCCGTCCGGAGGGGAACCGCCGCTGCCCGGAGGGGAAGGGCCCCCGCCTCGCCCATAGAGGCAGGGCTTGCCCCTGCCCCAGGGGTTGCCCCTGCCCTGGGGGCAACCGTATCTGGGGCAACCGCAAGTGTTGCCCCTACACCAACCATTGTAGGGGCAGGGCTTGCCCCTGCCCCCCGGGGGACGATTCACGCCTCAGGATTCCTCACCCCTCCCCCAGCGGCGAAGCCGCCGGGGGTGGGGTGAGGCTGAACAGTTACCTGTCATCCGTCAAGACATCGTTCCGCCCAGGGAGCCCCCGGGCAAGCGCTATCAAAAACGCGGCGAAGGCATGCCCCTGTAGCGCAGGCCGCCAGGCCTGTATTCGCAGGCTAAAGCCTACGCTACATTATCTGCAAACGATTCATTACCAATGACTCCACTGCAAAAGGGTTCTTTATCGCAGAGACCGCAGAGTACGCAGAGCAATATGAAAGAAAATCTCTGCGCTCTCCGCGTTCTCTGCGATGAGTTTTTGCAGTGAAGTCACCAGTGATTTAAGGAAAAATCCGTGTTCGTCCGCGTCCATCCGCGCTCATTCGCGTCCTATTTCCGATTCTGATAGAGCCGGTTGCGAGGAGTCGGGATGAACTCATCCGGTGCCGGTCGGATTCTGCAGAACCGCTACCACCTCCAGTCTCTCCTGGGCCGGGGCGGAATGGGCGCCGTCTACCGGGCCTGGGACGCCCGGCTGGAGGTCCCCGTCGCCGTCAAGGAGATGGTCCCCCAGCCCGGTCTGGACCCCCAGACCCTGGCCCACCTGCGCGGGCAGTTCCGCCAGGAAGCGCTCACCCTGGCCCGCCTGAACCACCCCCATCTGGTGCGGGTGACCGACTTCTTTGAGGAAGGCGGCAACGCCTATCTGGTAATGGACCTGGTCCAGGGGCAGAGTCTGGCGGACCTCATCGCCGCCCGAGGGCCGCTGCCGGAGGATCAGGTGCTGGAGTGGACCCGCCAACTGCTGGACGCGCTGGCCTATTGCCACAGCCAGGGGGTCATCCACCGGGACATTAAGCCTCAGAACGTCATCATCCGCCCAGACGGGAAGGCCGTGCTGGTGGACTTTGGACTGGTGAAACTCTGGGACCCCCGGGACCCGCGCACCCGGACGGCGCTGCGGGGGATGGGGACGCCGGAGTACGCCCCGCCGGAGCAGTACGACTCGGGGGGCCACACCGACCCCCGCTCCGACCTCTACAGCCTGGGGGCCACCCTCTACCACGCGCTGACCGGGCAGGCGCCCCCCACGGCCACGGCCCGCATCGCCCATCCGGAGAGTTTCCGGCCCCTGCGCGCGCTGGCGCCGGGGGTGAGCCCCCGCACCGAGGCGGCGGTGATGCGGGCGCTGGAACTCCCCGCCGGTGCCCGCTGGCCGGACGCGGCAGAAATGGCCCGGGCCCTCTTCGGCCCGGCCCCTCTGTCGGCGACGGTATCGCCGGGCCCGGCGGCCTCCGCCGGAGCGGCCCCCCGTCCCCGGCCCGCCGGTCCCGGAGCCGCTCCCCGGCGAGGACTCCCTTCCTCCCGGAAGCGGGTCCTCCTGGCCCTGGCCGCGGCCCTGGCGGTGGTCCTCTGCGGCCTGGCCGCGGTGCTGGCCTGGACTGCCTACGGCAACCGGGGAGGCGGCGGCCCCGGCGCGACGGCGACCCCAACGTCCGCGCTGACGGCGACAATGCTCCCCGGCCCCGGCGTCCAGGCGACCGCCACTCCGACCGGGGAGCCGGTCCGGCCCACCTCCACCCCGTTGCCGGTCCCGACCCTCACTTCTACCCGTCGGCCCACCTCCACCCCGGTGCCCACGCCGACGTCCACGCCCACCCGTCGGCCGCCCACCCCGACCTTTAACCCGACGCCGACGGAGCCGCCACCCCCGCCACCGCCGCCTCCACCGCCGCCCCCCGGAGGGGAAGAGCCGCCGGGAGGCGGGGAGAAACCGCCGCCGCCACCGCCGTCGTCTCGCCCATAGGGGCAGGGCGGGCATCCATAGGGGCAGGGCGGGCATTGGAGGATTTACGCATTACGCATTACGCATTACGGATTACGCATTACGCATTACGCATTACGGATCTCAGGAGGTGAACCATGATTCGCTTTCGCTCTCCCCTGCGCCTCGTCGGGGCGTTGGCCGGTGCCCTGCTGGGAGTGCTGGCCCTCGTCCTGGCCCTCCAGGGTGGGGCCCGGGCCGAGGGGACCGGCACCGACCCCGCCATCGGGGCCATCACCGCCACTGCCAGCATCCCCATCTCCGATACCCGTCCCGGCGAGGGCATCAGCCGTACCATCTATTTTAACAACAATTCAGACGGTGTCCTCACCCTCACCCTGGAGATCACCGGCACAACGCCCCTCACCCTGACCCCCTGGGCGGCCTTCGGGGATAACCCCGATGTCATCACGTCGGAGAACCTCCCCTGGCTGGCGGTGGTCACCTACACCGTAGAGGCCACCGACACGAACGACTATCCGGGCGTCCCCTACACCGTCACCAACGGCGCAGGCAATGAGGTGGTCGTCGTCATCACCTACACCCGGGACGTCACCGCGCCCCAGGTGACCATCTCTTCCCCCCCTTCAGGCGCCGTCCTGACCACTGTCCACCAGTCGGAGGTGGCCATCACCGGCACTGCCTCCGATAGCGGCTCCGGCGTGGCCGGGGTGGACGTGACCACCGGCACAACCTGGGTCTCCGCCACCGGGACCACCAACTGGGCCTATCCCTGGACCCTGCCCGTCGTGGACCGCCAGGTCTACACCCTCACGGCGCAGGCGTGGGACCACGCCGGGAACTGGGGCACCTCGGCGAATGTGACCGTCACGGTGGACACGGTGGCGCCGGGGGCTAATGTGCCCAATCCCCATAAGAGCCCCTGGGTCACCTCCACCGTCGTCTACACCTGGGCCGCCTCTTCGGATAACTCCGGCATCTCCGGCTATTGGGCGAACATCACCAACACGGCGGGGTACACGGCTTTCTTCTGGGTGGAATCCTCACCCTCCCCGGCCCTGACCTTCACCGAAGCGCTGACGGAGGGGGCGGGGTACTATGCCCGGGTGCAGGCGGTGGACGGGGTGGGGAACGTCGGGGAATGGAGTGGCTCCAGCACCGTCGTTACTCCCGACCTGACCGCGCCGAACATTTATACCCCCCAGATTACGGTGGGCTCGGTCACCTACTTTTATGTTTTCGGTCTGACCCTCTTCTACACCAACACGATGCCGTATGCCGATTTTTTCACAGTCAAAGGGAACGCCTACGACGGCCTGTCGGGTCTGCATAATAAGGCTCTCTTTTCGGCTGCACTCGGGCAGTCAGAGTCTGAGGGTGATATAGTTTATGACCTATTCAGCAGGAATTACGTTGTCTCCCCCGGCGCCACGGAGAGCGGCCGCATCACGGTGACGGTGTACGATAAGGCCGGCAACGCCGCCTTCCAGGTGTACACCTACACCCTGGACGGCGACCCGCCCTTCACCGGCAGCGTCACCATTGCCGGAGGCGCGGAATACGTCTCCTCCACCGCCGTCTCCCTGGCCCTCTCCTCCGCCGACGCCGGCTGCGGGGTGGGCGGGATGTGCATTACCCACACGCTCTCCTGTGCTGATACCGACTGGAAGCCCTATACCACCACGCTGACATGGACTCTGGCCGGCCCTGACGGTGTGAATACCGTCTACGCCTGGTTCCGGGACCATCTGCGCAACGCCGCCGGGCCGTACACGGATACGGTCATCCTGGACCGGGTGGCTCCCAGCGGAGCGGTCACCATCGCCGAAGGGAGCGCCTACACCACCGGCGTCACGGTGACCCTGAGCCTGACTGCCGCCGACGCCACCAGCGGCGTGGAGGGGATGTGCGTGTCCAACGCCGATACCTGCTTCTCCTCCTGGGAGCCCTTTACCTCCACGAAAGTCTGGACGCTGGACGGGGCCAGTGACGGCGAGAAGACGGTCTATGTCTGGTTCCGGGACCGGGCGGGCAACGTGGGCGGGCCCTTCACGGACACCATCCTCCTGGACCGGCGGCCTCCCGAGGTGTCCATTGCCTACCCGTCGGCCGGTGCCGTCCTGACCACGACCCACCAGCCGCAGGTGGTCATCACCGGCACTGCCTCTGATAGCGGCTCCGGCGTGGCTTGGGTGGACGTGACCACCGGCACAACCTGGGTCTCCGCCACCGGGACCGCCAACTGGGCCTACACCTGGACCCTGCCCGTAGTGAACCGCCAGGTCTACACCCTCACGGCGCAGGCGCGGGACCAGGCCGGGAACTGGAGCACCCAGGCGAACGTGACCGTCACGGTGGACACGGTGGCGCCGGGGGCTAATGTGCCCAATCCCCATAAGAGCCCCTGGATCACCTCCACCGTCATCTACACCTGGGCCGCCTCTTCGGATAACTCCGGCATCTCCGGCTATTGGGCGAACATCACCAACACGGCGGGGTACACGGCTTTCTTCTGGGTGGAATCCTCACCCTCTCCGGCCCTGACCTTCACCGGAGCGCTGACGGAGGGGGCGGGGTACGTTGCCCGGGTGCAGGCGGTGGACGGGGTGGGGAACGCCGGGGGCTGGAGCGGCCCCAGCGCCGTCGTCACCCCCGACCTGACCGCGCCCCGGGTGGTGGTGACGGCGCCGACGCAGATCGCCACCACCCCCTTTACTGTCTCCTGGTCGGCGGAGGACAACCTCTCCGGCCCCTCCGGCACCTACTCTGTCTACTACCGGGAGGACAGCGGCGCCTGGCAGACCTGGATTCCCATGACCACTACCACCCAGGCCACCTTCGTTAGCGGCACGTTGGAGCACACCTACGTCTTTAGCGTCACTACCACGGACCGGGCGGGCAACGTGGGCCAGGGCTCGGCCACCACGAAAGTGGCGAAGTGGCGCGTCTACATCCCCCTGGTCCTACGGAACTGGAAACCGCTGACCAACGGCAGTTTTGAGGACGGGCTGGCCGGGTGGACGGTGACCCAGAGCCCACTGCCGGTGAGTATCGTGAACAACGTCCAGGAGCGTACTGGCGGTACGACTGGACCGGCGGACGGGAGCCGTATCCTCCTGCTGGGCAACCCGGATTATCCCTGCAACGGTGTCCCGCTGGGATATGCCGCCGTGGAGCAGACCTTCGTGGTCCCCCACGATGCAGTATCGCTGACGTTCAAGTACATCATTTGGAGTCAGGACACTGTCAAGGAGGACCAGTTTGATCGCTTTGAGGTTTATATTCAGAATAGTTTGGGATTTGCTGACGGAAACAGCGTCAGGAATCCTGGAAGGTGCGATTTCTGGAAACGCGTTCCTGGCCCGGACAACCCGCGCAACGGAGTCACAACTGGCTGGGCCCCGGCCACACTGGACCTCCGGCCCTACCGGGGGCAGATGGTGACCCTCTCCTTCCGCCTCTACTCCCGGGCCGACAACTGGTACAACACTTACGTGTACATTGACGATGTACAGATTGTCCGTTAGTCCGGACGTGCCGGGCACCTCTGGAAGTGCCCGGCGCGTCCTCCCCGGATGTCTATCCGATCTGTGAACCGCACTGGAGGGAAGAGATCGTGACATCCCGACGCTTCCGAACAACCGTCCTTCTGCTGGCCCTGGCCCTTTCCCTGGGGCCGGTGGCCGGAATCCGGGCCCAGACCGGGGTCCGGCAGGCCAGCATCACCCTGGTGGACCCCTCCGCTTTCCCCCGGGTGGACGTCTACTTCTCGGCGCAGGACCTGGACGGAGAACCCATCCCGGGGCTGGACCCCTCCGCCGTGGCCTTCTACGAGAACGAGGTGCCGGTCTCCGACTTCACCCTGGAGGAGACGGAGCACCCGATGCTCATCGGGGTGGTGATAGACTCGGCGGTCAGTTTCAACACGGTGGAGGGGGGCGCCCCGCGGGTGGAGAAGGCCAGAGAAGCGGCCCGCTGGCTGATCGGTCCGGAGTTCGGCCGGCTCATCCTGGACGACGAGGTGGCCGTCTACGCGTTCCAGGAGGGGATGCCGCAGCGGCTGATTGACTTCACCTACGACCACCAGCAGGTGCTGGACGAGGGGCTGGCCCGGGTGAGCACGGCGGGCAACCGCTACACCGCGCTCTTTGACCTGCTGCGTCGGGCGGTGGAGGAGACGGCCGCCCGTCCGGGCGCGCGCCGCCGGGCCCTCCTGGTCTTCTCCGACGGCGTGGATAAGACCAGCGGCGTGGAGGTGGACCGGGTCATCGGGGAGGCGGTCCGGGCCCATCTGCTCATCTACACCGTCGGCATGGGGAGCAATCTGGCCCACGACCAGCCCGGTTCCGCCTTCCTCCGCCGCCTGGCGGAGGAGACCGGGGGGCGCTATATGTGGTACCGTCCGGGCCGGGCGGGCGCGGCGGAGGAGATGCAGGCCTTTCTGGACGGCCTGGTGGCCCAGCGCCGGGGCTATCATCTCACCTACACCTCCTCCCAGTACCAGGGCACGCCGACCCTCCGCCTGGTCGTCTCCTGGGGGGGCTACAAGGCGGAAGATACCGCCTCCTACACCGTCCCCCCTCTCCCGCCCCGGGTCAGCATAGAGGGGCTGGAGGAGGGGCAGATTCTGGAGGGGGTGGTCACTGTCCGCCCGGGCATCAGCATGGCCCAGCGGGAGATTGAACGGGTGGAGTTCTGGGTGGACGACGGTCTGCGCTACACGGCGCGGGCGGCGCCGTGGACGTGGGAGTGGGACACCCGCCCGGACGGTCACAGCACCACCGAGGCGGATGCCCATCTCCTGCGGGTGGTGGCCTGCGACCTGGGGGGCCTCTGCGGCGAAGCAACCCTGCCCGTGGGGGTCCGCCTTCCGATGCCCACTCCGACACCCACTCCGGTCGTCTCCCCGACCGTCCGTCTCCAGACGACGATCTCTCTGATCGCGCTGGCCGTTGCGGTGGGCGCGCTGATCCTGGCAATCGTCCTCTTCCGGCGCGGGGGGATGCAGGCGGTGCGGAACGTCGCTGCGGAGGTCCGCCGCCGCACCCGGGTCTGGCGGCAGCGCACGGGCATCTTCGGCGGCGGCGTCCCCGCGGCCCGGCACGGCCTGGCCACCCTCACCGTCCTGAGCGGCCCCTTCGCCGACCGTCAGTTCGTCATGGAAGAGGACGTCGTCTTCCTGGGCCGGGAGGAGGAGCGGGCGGACATCGTCTTCTACTGGGACGACTATGTCTCCCGCCGCCATGCCAAAATTGCCCGGGAGGGCGACCAGTTCTACATCTGGGACCTCAACAGTGCCAACGGGACGTGGGTGGACGAACAGCGGGTGCCCCGTTCCCTCTCCGAGGGGGTGGAGTTGAGCGAGGCGGTCCCCCTGCGGGACGGGGCCGTGATCCGGCTGGGGCCCGACCTGCGGCTGCGCTTCCAGACGGCGGGCGCGGCCGAGGGGGCGGCGGAGGCGACGCCCAAAGCCCCGGCTCCGGCGGCGGCCCCCGAAGCCCCGGCTCCGGCAGCGTCATCGGAGCCCCCGGCGCCCCGCCGGAAGCCCCGCTCCGGCACCCGCCCGCTCCGCCCGGCCCCGGAGCGAGATACTCAGCCCGTTCCGAATCCCCAGGAGTGAGTCGCTATGGCTGCTGAGATTCCTCCTATCCGTCCGTTCCCACCGGGCACTACTGTCGGCCCGTATACCATCGTACGCCAGATTCCGGGCGGGGTCGGCGGCATGGCCGTCGTCTACGAGGCCCGGCTACACGGCCGGGGCCCCTCCGTCGCCCTCAAAGTGGCCCATGTCGGGCTGGGCTCCTTCCTGAAGGACGAGACGGCCTTCCTGAAGGCGCTCAGCCTGGAGCATCCGCACATCATCCGCATCCTCCCCGTCCCCCTGGGCGACGGCACATCCGACTACATCGTCAAGGACCCGGAGACGGGGTGCTGGTACTTCGTGATGGAGTACATGGCCGGGGGCTCTCTGGCGGACTGGCTGGCCCACCGGAAACGCATCCCTCTCTCCAAAGCGGTGGAGGTGGTTTCTCAGATCGCCAGTGCCCTGGACGCGGCCCATCAGGCGGGGGTCCTCCACCTGGACGTCAAGCCCAGCAACATTCTGTTCCGGGACCCTCCGGAGCGGGGGAAAATCCACGCTGTGCTGACCGACTTCGGCATTGCCCGTCCCCAGGGGCGGGCCGCCTCGGCCCAGACGACGCTGACGGTGGAGTACGCCTCGCCGGAGCAGGCCCGTCTGGCCTGTGGGGAGTCCGTCTCCCTCGGACCGGCTTCGGACCTCTACTCTCTGGGGGTGGTCTTCTACGAGATGGTCACTGGCCGCCTCCCCTTCGCCAGTGACGACGACCATTTCCTGCTCCAGCGGGTGATCCACGAAGAGCCGGACCTGAACCAGGTGCCGGTCGCTCTGGGGCCGGTCCTGCAGAAGGCCCTGCATAAGGACCCGGCTCAGCGGTATCCCAGCGGGGCGGCCCTGGCCGAAGACCTGAAGCAGGCCAGCCGGGGAGTTCCCTCCTCTTCGCCCGGCCGGACCTCCCAACTCTGGGTCGGGCTGGGGGTGGGGCTGCTGGTGGGCTTCCTCCTGGGCTTCCCGGCCGGGTCGTACTGGCAGCGGCGGAACGAGAATCCCGGCACCGTCCTGGCCTCTACCCCGACGGCCACCCGGGTCACCCATCTGACCGGGGTCCCCACCCGTCCTCTGACCACGGCCACGGCGGTCCCCACCGCGACCCGTCGTCCCACCTCCACGCCGATGCCCCCCACTCCGACCTCTCTGCCTCTTCCCCGTCCCACAGCCACGCCAGGACCGTAGCGGAGGTGCAGGATGAAACCCGTCCCTATCTACAGTGCTCTTCTGACCGACCCTGCGGGGCGTCAATTGAACGAGGATGCCGTCTATACCTGCGACCGGGTCCCTCCGGAGAAACGGGCGGAGCGGGGCCACCTCTACATCGTGGCGGACGGGACCGGTGGGCAGGAGGGCGGGCAGACCGCCAGCGCGATGGCCGCCACCATCGTCGCCGAGCGGTTCTACGACGACACATCGCCGGACATCGGTGAAAGTCTGAAAAACGCCATCCAGACCGCGCATGAGGCGCTCTCTACCCTGGCCCAGCGGGTCAGCGTGTGGGCCGAGATGAGCACCACCATCGTCGCTGCCGTTCTCCACCAGGGTACCCTCTACGTGGCCCACGTGGGGGATAGCCGCGCCTACCTGGTCCGCAATGGGGAGGCCCGTCTGCTCACCCGGGACCACGTCTGGCTGCGGGACGACGAGAACTACGGTTCCCTCACCCGCTGGCTGGGCGGGGGGCGCCGCAGTGTGGAGGTGGACCTGCTGAGCGAACCGCTCCAGGAGAACGACATTGTCGTTCTCTGCTCCGACGGGCTGACGGACGTGGTGGATCGGGAGGACATCGGGGCCATCGTGACCCGGGCGGCGCCGAAGGTGGCCGCTCAGCAACTGGTCTCTCTGGCCAACCATCGGGGCACGGGGGACAATGTCTCGGTGGGGGTCATCCGGTACGGAGGGAAAGCACCGACGGCGGTGAAATGGCCGTGGGTGGCGGGCGCGGTGGGGGGCCTGGCCGTGCTGGGCGTCCTGATCGCCCTCGTTTTCTCCCGACCGGGCGGAACCGGTGGGGGTGGGGAGCCTACGGCGACCCTGCCCGGCCGCCTGCAGGGGATTCCCGTGGGTCGGCATACTCCCACCGCCACCGCCGCCCTGCTGCCCACCCAGGTCACTCGCCTGCCGACCTCCACGCCCCGTCCGCCCACGCCCACCCCCACCCCGGCGCCGACCCGGATTATGCGGCCGACGGTGCCGGCCGTCTCTCCCACCCCGGTGCCTCCCCCGGGAGGGGAACAGCCGCCGTCCCCGCCGGGAGGGGAGCCGCCGCCGGGAGGCGGTGAGAAACCGCCGCCGCCTCCTCCGCCCAGCCGCCCGTAGGAGGTGGGGTGGTCAGATCGGCCAGGTGTTCTCCCCCATCGTTTCCGGGTAACCACCTGCCGGGGCCTATGCTACATGATCTGCAAACCGACTCCGGTCGGCCTTCGCTGCCCTCACCCCACCCCCGGCGGCTGCGCCGCCACCCCCTCCCCTCTCCCGCCGGGGCGGGAGA
>Ga0308415_1000437_pt1 | contig 18114 bp, 19 predicted proteins | sample HotsprSampleOS55_FD_203465 | JGI IMG/M metagenome (GOLD analysis project Ga0308415, IMG submission 203465) | Hot spring phototrophic mat microbial communities from Octopus Spring, Yellowstone National Park, Wyoming, United States - 20090730_OS55 ... | reverse complement strand
AAGCGCCCCCGAACAGGGCCGCCCAGGGGCGCTTCAGCGCCCCTCCCACCCTGAGCCTGACCGTTGACGGTCAGGCAGACCGCCGGACCGTCAACAGTCCGGCTCACAGACCCGGGGGCGCTCAAAGCGCCCCCAAACGGGACCGCCCGGGGGCGCTTCAGCACCCCTCCTACCCTGAGCCTGACCGTTGACGGTCAGGCTGAACCAGATTTCATACTCCGGAGGTGACGCATGACTCAACAAACCAAACCTGCAACCATTGACCGCCCCACCGACCAGGACCTGCGCACCATCATCACCGACCCCGACGGCGCGCAGACGCTGGTGGAGTGGGCCGAACGGCTGGGCAAGTATCTGAAGGACATCGGCCTCACCACCAGCCAGATTCGGGCCCTCTTCGGCGAAGTCCGCCAGATTCAGGCGGAATGGGGTATCAACCGCCAGCGGGCCTTCCGCCGCCTGGTCCTCCTCAAACCGAAGATGGCTTACCGTGCCCGCAAAGAGCGCGGCAAGGCTGTGGAGGAACTGGTCAAAGTGCTGGACCCGGCGCTGAACTACGTCATCAAGGCAAACCCCCGTCATAAGGGCCAGCCGCTGGGGACCCGGGACAACCAGGACGACAACTTCCAGCGCTTTGCCGAATTCTTTGAGGCCATCCTGGCCTACCACAAGGCCTACGGCGGGCAGTAAGACACTGCGCCCTGCGTACGGGCGAGGCATACCTCGCCTCTACCTGCGACCTGCGACATACTACAGGAGGTATCCCATGGCTGAAAAGACAATCCACCTCAAAGGCCGTATCTTCCTGAAATTTGACATCCAGGCCGTCACCGGCCTGCACATCGGCGGTTCCGAGACCGGGATTGAAATCGGCGGCGTGGACAAAGTCGTCATCCGCGACCCCATCACCAACCGCCCCTACATCCCCGGTTCCTCCCTCAAGGGCAAGGTCCGCTCCCTCCTGGAGAAGTACTGGGGCCTTCCCCTGAACCGCAACATCGGCGGCACCGCCATCCACACCTGCGACGGGCCGAAGGACTACGCCAACTGCGACGTCTGCCAGGTCTTCGGTGTCCCCGGGGAGATGGACTTCGCCACTCCCACCCGCCTGGTCGTCCGGGATGTCCACCTCACCGACGAGAGTGCTCGCATCCTGACCGAACAGGCCCATACCGACCTCCCCTACACCGAGGTCAAGACGGAGGTCTCCATTGACCGGGTCACCTCCGCCGCCAACCCCCGCCGTATGGAGCGGGTCCCCGCTGGCGCTGTCTTCGGCCGCGCCGAACTGGTCTACTCCGTCTACGAGGGGACCAACGGCAACGCCTCCATCGCCGACCCGAAGAAGGACGTGGAGCGATTCCGCACCCTGGTGGAGGGGCTCCAACTCCTGGAGGACGACTACCTGGGCGGCCTGGGCTCCCGCGGCTCCGGCAAGGTGAAACTGCAGGAACTGACTGTCTCCGTCCGACCCGGCACAAAGTACCTGGAAGCGCCCCGGGAAATCGGGAAGTACGACGACCTGTCTCATCTGGTGGCGGACCTGCCCAATCTGCTCCAGAAGGTGATGGACGCCCTGGGACTGGCGTGAAAGGAGGCGGGCGATGGCCGAACTGACCGTCTACCGCCTCACCTTTCGCGGCAGTTTCCACCTGGGCGCGCGCGGCGTCAACCTGGAGGAGAGCGCGGAGCACATCCCCTCCGACACTCTCTTCGCCGCCCTGGTGGACGCCGCCCTGCGCGCCCCCGGCGGAGGAGCGGATTGGCTGGCCCCATTCCAGAACGGCGACCCGCCCTTCTTCCTCTCCTCCGCCTTCCCCTTCGCCGGCGCCGTCCGCTTCTTCCCGATGCCGGTCCCCCTGGACCGCTGGTTTGGCCCGGAGACGCTTCGGGAGCGCGCCAAAGACCTGAAAGGCGTGAAGTTCCTCTCCGAGGGCCTCTTCCGGCGAATGCTGGACGGTGAGCCGATGGACGACTGGCTCTTCCCAAAGGACGAAGAGGCCGACCATGAGCGCGGGCTTTCCCTTCAGGGGGGGACGTTCTGGCTCACCCACGAAGATGTACAGGGCCTCCCGGAGAGCATGCGGGTGGACCCGGCGACCCGTCGGTCCATCCCCCCGCGGGCCCTGCGTCACCACGTCGTCTACCGGGTCCATCTGGCGCCGCGGGTCACCCTGGACCGGATGACCTCCGCCTCCAACATCTTCCACGCCGGACGGGTCTCCTTCGCCCCCCAGTGCGGGCTCTGGTTCGGCGTCCAGTGGCGCCGCCGCGACTCCGCCCTGCAAACCCTCTTCCAGCATGCCCTGGCACTCCTGGCCGACGACGGCCTGGGCGGAGAGCGCTCCGTCGGCTACGGCGGATTCTCGTGGCAGGAGGCGGGGACGTTATCCCTGCCCGACCCCTCCGACGGCGGCCTGATGTGGCTCCTCTCCCGCTACCACCCGTGCAAGGGGGAACTCCCCCACGCGCTGGCCGACGACGCCCGATATGCCCTGACCGCCGTGGCGGGGTGGCTCCGCTCCTACGGGAGCGCGGCCCAACGGCGCCAGCGCCTCTGGCTGGTGACGGAGGGAAGCATCGTTCGCGCCGTCGGCCCGGGCCCCTGGGGCGACCTCACCGACGTCCGCCCCCGCTACCGGAACCCCCAGGGCGACTTTCCCCATCCCGTCTGGCGCTACGGCTTCGCCCTGGGAGCCGCCGTGACCCGGAACCCATCCCGCCAGGAGGTGTGAGATGGCCGACTACATCCTCTATCGGGCCAGAGGGACCCTGCTCACCCCGCTCCACATCGGCAGCGGGCGGGACCTGCTCCTTTCCTACGACTACGCCATCCACGGCGGGCGGACCTGGCGGCTGAACGAGGAGGCCATCCTGGAGGCCCAGAACGTGGACGACCCGGCGGTCCTGAACCGGCTGATGCAGACCCCGCCCGCCCAGTTGCTGAAACCCGCGGACTTCCGGGAGGGCAGTCCCTTCTTCCGGTACGTCATCCGGGGCACGCCCCGTTCTCAGGCGGAGGGGGCCCAGTTGCGGGAACAGTGGAAGGACCCCTGCGACCGCCCCTACCTCCCCGGCACCAGCCTGAAGGGCGCGCTGCGCACCGCGCTGGCCTGGCACGCCTGGGAGGCCCTGGGACTCCGCCCGGAGCGGACCCGCCTCAACCCCAACCCCCGCTTCGCCGCCCAGGAATACGAACGCGGCATCTTCGGCCCCGACCCCAACCACGACCTCCTGCGGGCCCTCCACGTGGGGGATAGCGACCCCGTCGGGGCGGACCATTTGATGCTGGTCAACGCCCGGGTCCTCCACCGGAGCGGTCAGATGGCCTCCCCCATTGAACTGGAAGCCATCGCACCGGAGACCGTCTTCTCCTTCACCGTCAAACTGGACCTGGCCCTCTTCTCCGAGTGGGCCCGGCAGCACCGGCTGAAGATGCGGGGAGGAGACTGGCTGCGGGCCCTCCCCGCCATCTTCAACCGCCATACGGCCCAGCGGCTGAAGGAGGAACGGGCGTGGTTCAACGGCGTCCCTGGCGCGGAGCGGGTCCTGGAGTTCTACCGGGGGCTGGGCATCCCCACCCAGGGCTTCCTCCTGCAGGTGGGCTGGGGCACCGGCTGGGACGATAAGACCTTCGGCAGCCGCCTGCGGGCCGACCCCAACTTCCTGGAGGGCATCCTGCGGCCCCCCAAAGCGGGCGGCTATGGCATCGCCCGGGGCCGCCGCCAGCCCGGCGACCCGTTCCCCAAGAGCCGCCGGGTCGTCGTCCAGGTCCAGCGCGCCCCTGACGGCCGCACCCTGGAACGCCCCGTCGCCCCCCTGGGGTGGATGTGGGTGGAATGGGAGGAAGTCCGATGAAGGCCATCTCCTTCCTGGGACCGACCGACTACAAGACCGTCACCTACACCTACCAGGACCGGGAGTTCACCACCCGCCTCTTCCCGGAGGCGCTGTTCCACTTCTTCCCGGGCCTTCAGCAGTTGTACGTCTTCGCCACGCCGACCGTGCAGTCCCACCCCAACCTGACGCAATTGCAGGAGCGGGTCCCGCCCGACCGTCTGACCGTCGTCCCCATCCCGGAGGGGCATACGGAAGAGGAACTCTGGGACATTTTCTCCGCCCTCACGGAGGTTGTGGCGGAGAGGGAGGAGGTGGTCTTTGACATCACCCACTCCTTCCGCTCCATCCCGTTCCTGACCTTTCTGGCTGCGGCCTACCTGCGGGCCGCCCGACGCGCCCGCATCCGCGCCGTCGTCTACGGCGCCTACGAGGCCCGGCCCAGAGACGACCCCGGCCCCCGCCCCGTCTTTGACCTGACCCCCTTCGTCTCCCTGCTGGACTGGCTGGCGGCGACCAACCAGTTCATCCACACCGGGGATGCCCAGTACCTGGCCCGCCTCCTGCGCCAGGAGGGAGCAGCCCGGCGGTCCGGCGCCCTCAAGCACGCCGGGGAGACCCTGGAGCCCTTCTCCCTGGCCGTCATGCTCTGTCGTCCGCTGGAGGTGATGCGGGACGCCGGCCGGATGGAGAACATGCTGAAGCGGGCCGCCAACGACATGGCCCAGTGGGCCCGCCCCTTCACCGTGATGGCCGACCGCATCCAGGCCGAGTACGGGAAATACAATCTGCCGGACCCCATCGGGGATGTGGCGGCCAGCCTGAGGCACCAACTCTCCATCATCCGCTGGTACGCCGAACACGGCCAGATCATCCAGGCCGTCACCCTGGCCCGGGAGTGGGTGGTGACTGCCGTCGGTATGCAGTTGCAGGGTTCGTTTATCCTGGCAACGGATGAGCGCGAGAAAATAGAGCGGGGGCTTTCCGGCCTCTGTCGGGTCGCCCAGGGACGGTCTTTCCCGTGCGAATTGAACGAGGTGGGCCGGGCCCTGCAGAGTTGGCCGGAAGCCCAGGCCATCAGGGACCTGTGGAACCAGTTATCCACGGTCCGCAACGACCTGGACCACGCCGGGATGAAGCCGGGGCCGATGAAAGCCGCCACACTGCGCCGCACGACACAGGAGGAGATTCTCCCCGCGCTGGAGGCGCTGGCCCGGCAGTGGGGACTGGCGGAGGGGCAGCCGTGATCGTCCTCAACTTCTCCCACCCCCTGACCCCGGAGCACCTGGCCCAGATAGAGGCACTGACGGGCCAGACGGTGGAGCGGGTGATAGAAATCCCCACCCACCTGGATACCGAGGCCCCCTTCGGCCCCCAGATCGCCGAACTGGTGGAGCGGGCCGGCCTCTCCCCGGCAGAGTGGCAGACTCTCCCCCTGCTGGTGGTCCCGCCCGCCCTGAACTTCGCCGCCGTCCTGTTGATCGCCGAACTCCACGGCCGCACGGGCTACTTCCCCCCGTGCGTCCGCATCAAACCCGTCCCCGGCGTCCCGCCCCGCTATGCCGTGGCGGAGATTCTGGACCTCCAGGGGCAGCGGGAGGGGGCAAGGGGGAGGAGGGGAGTGGGAAGTAGGGAGTAGGGAGGAGGGGGAGGGGGCGACCTGCGACCCTGCGCCCTGCTCCCTGCGCCCCTGCGACCCTGCTCCGTGCGACCTGCGACCCTGCTCCCTGCTCCCTGCACCTTAACAACCGAAACCGGGAGGCGCGTGCGTGGCGCAGGCTGTTAGCCTGCGTTCGCCTGCGAAAAAGCGTCCACAGGCCTGGCGGCCTGCGCCACATTATAAATCCCAACGTTAGTCCCATTGGATGCCATGCCACCGTTCTACGTTCACACTCAGGGAGCCCGGCTCTGCTACCGGGACCGTCGCCTGGTCGTGGAGAAGGACGACCAGACTCTGACCGCCGTCCCCGCGGCCCACGTCTCCGAGGTCATCCTTCTGGGGAACGTCTCCCTCACCCCGCCGGCCCTCACCTACCTGCTGGGGGCCGGGATAGACGTCGTCTTCCTGACCCTGGAGGGACGGTACAAGGGGCGGCTGGTGGGGCCGGAGCGGGGGAACGGCCTCCTCCGCCTCCGCCAGTACGCGCGGGTGAGCGACCCGAACTGGGCCCTGGGGGTGGCCCGGGCCGTGGTGGCGGCCAAACTCCACAACATGCGCACCCTCCTGCGCCGCTACGCCCGCCGCACCGACGACCCGGAGGGGGAAGCGGCCCTCTCCGCCGCCGCCGACCGCCTGACCGACCTCCTCCCCCAGGTGGAGCGAACCCGCACCCTCAACACCCTCAACGGCGTGGAAGGGCGAGGGACGGCCGTCTACTTCTCCGTCTTCCGCCACCTCATCACCGTCCCCGGCTGGCGCTTTGAGAAACGGGCCCGCCGCCCCCCGCCCGACCCCGTCAACGCCCTGCTCAGTTTCGGCTACACCCTGCTGACCCACCAGATGGAGTCGGCGGTGTGGACGGTGGGGCTGGACCCGTACCTGGGCTTCCTGCACCAGGGAGCCTACAACCGCCCCAGCCTGGCGCTGGACCTGGTAGAACCGTTCCGACCGGTTCTGGTAGATAGCCTGGTCCTCCGTTGCCTGAACAACCGGATTCTCCTTCCGGAGCACTTCGGGGAGGACCCGGAGGGGCCGTATCCGGTACGGTTAGAGGAAGAGGGGCGGGCCCGCTTTATTCGGGAGTGGGAGGGGCGGCTGAACCTGGAGTTGACCCACCCGACGACGGGGGAGCGGATGACCTACCGGCGGGCGCTGGAGGTGGAGGCGCGGCAACTGGCCCACGCCGTCCTCGGCGGTGAGCCGTTCCGTCCCTTCCAGGTCCGGTGAAGCGACGATGACCGACGAGAAGAAGCGGGTGGAGGAGCGGCGCCGGTACGTGGTGGCCTACGACATTCCGGACGACCGGCGGCGCAACCGGGTGGCCCGTTTCCTGAACGGGTACGGGGAACGGGTCCAGTACAGCGTCTGGGAGTGCATGCTGACGGCGTCCCAGGCGGAGAAGATGTGGGCGGGGCTGACCCGGCTGATCCGGAAGGAGGAGGACCGGTTGCGGATGTACCGGCTCTGTCCGGTCTGCGCCGGGGAGGTGCGGACACTGGGGCAGGCCCCGCCGCCGGTGGAGGTGCCGGAGGTCTACATCGCGTAGACCCGGCGGGGGCCGGGTTCTCCGGCCCCGTTGCGAACACCCCCTTCCGGTGGGCCCGAATTTCGGGCCTCCGGAGGGGGGTGTTCGCAGGAAACCTTAAAGTGGAATGTTCGCTCCATGCCGGGGTTGACAGAATCGGGAAATGGGTGTAGAATAGGGACGCAGAGGCGGGCAGATAGAATCTGGAGAGGGTGGAATTCCCACAGGGTTTGGCAGGTCTGAACGCCTCCAATGCCCGACAGGGCATTAAGACAGAATGGCCGCGCGGATCTCCGGGGCGAAGTACACGGGTCTGAACGCCTCCAATGCCCGACAGGGCATTAAGACGGACGTAGGCGGCCAGTTGTGCCGGGAGCAGCAGTGTGGTCTGAACGCCTCCAATGCCCGACAGGGCATTAAGACCCAGGGGGTGGCCATTGCCTTCTACCCCTGGGTCCTGTGTCTGAACGCCTCCAATGCCCGACAGGGCATTAAGACATACCGTAGCGGCTGGCGAACGGCTCGCGGGGGTAGAGTCTGAACGCCTCCAATGCCCGACAGGGCATTAAGACATCCATGACGGTCGGCCGCTCCCTGGTCGTGACGGTGCGTCTGAACGCCTCCAATGCCCGACAGGGCATTAAGACCCATCCAAGCCTTGCGATTGCCTGCTCACCGATTGTGTCTGAACGCCTCCAATGCCCGACAGGGCATTAAGACAATGATGGCCAGGATTCCCGTCATCGCGCCTCCTTGACGTCTGAACGCCTCCAATGCCCGACAGGGCATTAAGACGCGTTGCTCCTGCCTGGGGTGGTACAGGGCCACCAGCGGTCTGAACGCCTCCAATGCCCGACAGGGCATTAAGACGCACTAATGATTTGGGCGTTGTAGTCGCCCATTATTACAGTCTGAACGCCTCCAATGCCCGACAGGGCATTAAGACGAAATCTACCACGGGATTGTCTCCAACCCGAAGAAGGGGTCTGAACGCCTCCAATGCCCGACAGGGCATTAAGACCGTATTGGACGCGTTGAACGGAGTTGCCTACCATGACGAGTCTGAACGCCTCCAATGCCCGACAGGGCATTAAGACTTTTCCTCCTTGACTGTGAAGACAAGTGGTAAGGAGTCTGAACGCCTCCAATGCCCGACAGGGCATTAAGACGCAATGGCCTGCAAGGCCTCTTCGAGCTTCCCTGCGTCCGTCTGAACGCCTCCAATGCCCGACAGGGCATTAAGACCATCTTCCCTCGCATCTCACACCTCCTGGGATTGATTTGTCTGAACGCCTCCAATGCCCGACAGGGCATTAAGACTGACGGTGCGGCTACGGTGGTCTTCTTTCGGCGGATAAAGTCTGAACGCCTCCAATGCCCGACAGGGCATTAAGACGCATCGCCTGTCTCCTCTGGAACCGGGAGCCAGATTTCGTCTGAACGCCTCCAATGCCCGACAGGGCATTAAGACATTTCCTTGAGAGTTGAAAGGAACGGGACCCGGGGATGAGTCTGAACGCCTCCAATGCCCGACAGGGCATTAAGACATTATGATTGCGGGCGGGACGGCGACCGGCAAGACAACGGTCTGAACGCCTCCAATGCCCGACAGGGCATTAAGACTTCATCTTCTGGCCCATTAACCGGATCGCCTCTTCTTCGTCTGAACGCCTCCAATGCCCGACAGGGCATTAAGACGCAATGCGCCCGCCCGCCCTGGCGGTGGCTCGCGGATGGGTCTGAACGCCTCCAATGCCCGACAGGGCATTAAGACACTCCCCCCTAGTTCGGCATGGTATGTTGTTAAACTGGGTCTGAACGCCTCCAATGCCCGACAGGGCATTAAGACGAATTTCTCCGTGTACCGCCTCACGGCTTTTTCCACCTTCGTCTGAACGCCTCCAATGCCCGACAGGGCATTAAGACTTATCTATGCGTACCCGCTGGTGATGGACAAAAAGATGAGTCTGAACGCCTCCAATGCCCGACAGGGCATTAAGACGTATGCCAGGTTCCGCCTGGCCAAGGCCACCACCTCCGTCTGAACGCCTCCAATGCCCGACAGGGCATTAAGACCCATGACTCTGTGCACGGTCCGCCGTCAGGGATTTCGTCTGAACGCCTCCAATGCCCGACAGGGCATTAAGACCCATCCCGCTGGTCGCGAGAAGCCTGGATGAGTAGTTTCTCAGTCTGAACGCCTCCAATGCCCGACAGGGCATTAAGACTGAAGAAAGCCGTGCCTTTGCTCATCGCAGCGGTCGGTCTGAACGCCTCCAATGCCCGACAGGGCATTAAGACCTGCTCAAAGGCCTCCTTAAGTTCGTGATAGGAGGCCTTCGTCTGAACGCCTCCAATGCCCGACAGGGCATTAAGACTTTTCCACCTCCGTTGGTATATTGGGGGCACGGTTCATGTCTGAACGCCTCCAATGCCCGACAGGGCATTAAGACGAAACTGAATAAGAGAGCCGCAGCGGCGCAGGCGTGGGACGTCTGAACGCCTCCAATGCCCGACAGGGCATTAAGACGGAATCCGTAGCGGCGCTCTCACGGTATCCCCGCCTCTGTGTCTGAACGCCTCCAATGCCCGACAGGGCATTAAGACTGAACAGTCAGCAAGGGTCGGACGTTTTCGCCCAATTATGCAGTCTGAACGCCTCCAATGCCCGACAGGGCATTAAGACCCAGATTCCCCCTTGACTGGTCCCGGTGACGATGTCTCTATGTCTGAACGCCTCCAATGCCCGACAGGGCATTAAGACCCAGGTCCTTCGGCAGGACGGCAAGCGTCGGGATCCGGTCTGAACGCCTCCAATGCCCGACAGGGCATTAAGACCCACCAGGGCGGGCGGGCGCATCGCGCGCATAAAAAGGGTCTGAACGCCTCCAATGCCCGACAGGGCATTAAGACGCTCCTGGAGCGGGGGCCGCCACTCCCGCTCCTCCTCCGTCTGAACGCCTCCAATGCCCGACAGGGCATTAAGACGCAGTGCTTGAGTTCGTGGACAGCCTGGCAGTTGACAATGTCTGAACGCCTCCAATGCCCGACAGGGCATTAAGACACAGGATTGTACACTGGCTGGACGAGACCATGCCGATTCGTCTGAACGCCTCCAATGCCCGACAGGGCATTAAGACCTTGCAGTACGGCAGCATCACGCAGTAATAAATGAGTCTGAACGCCTCCAATGCCCGACAGGGCATTAAGACCCCCAAGCCCCCCAGAGCCTCCCACGCCCAGAACGGGGTCTGAACGCCTCCAATGCCCGACAGGGCATTAAGACGATCCCACGGGGAGGCTATCCAGGTCACACTGCGAATGTCTGAACGCCTCCAATGCCCGACAGGGCATTAAGACCCCCGGCCCGGCGGCGGCCCGGCCCGGCGGCGGCGGGTCTGAACGCCTCCAATGCCCGACAGGGCATTAAGACCGATTCCGGTGGGCGGGAGTATGCTCTCCACCTGGAAGGTCTGAACGCCTCCAATGCCCGACAGGGCATTAAGACTTCCTCCCACTGCCACTCGCGGGCCAGCCACTCCAGGTAGTCTGAACGCCTCCAATGCCCGACAGGGCATTAAGACGTTGCCGGCCTGGTTGCCACTCTCGGTGGCACCGTTGCGTCTGAACGCCTCCAATGCCCGACAGGGCATCTGCGCTGACTGACTGAAGTCAGCCTTCTTGGGCCGCAGGCCTCCGGTCGGCCTTCGCCGACCTCGGGGTGTCGGCGGAGGCCGACACCCGGCACGGAGTGCCCAGAAAGGCCGATTTCAATCGGCGTGAACAGCAGGGCATTAAGACGGAGCACCGGGGTGATCCCCCTGTTCCGCTATCTCTGAACGCTTCGCGCCCGACAGGGCCATCTGAATGACCAGTGACAGATGACCAATAACCCAATGAACAGACCCAACGACAGGTCTTCTAACGGCCGTCCGGCCTTCCGGCCCCTCGCTGATTCTCCGACTCTCCCCTTTGCCCCTTATTCGGTGAGAGTCACCCCGGTCAGCATGTGCATCCGTGTCCTATCTCCCTGGCAATTATTCAGCCGATGGAAATCGTCCTCCCTGGGCCCTGGGTGGCGGGTGTCGGTCTTCGCCGACACCCGTCCACGGGCATCCCAGGAGAGAGGGTCGGCGAAGGCCTGCAGCCCAGGAAGGGTGACTTCAGTCAGCGCCTGATAGTTACTCTCTCTGACCCCTCCGATTTCGCAGCGGGCAGGAACCGCCACTCCCGCCCTTTGCGCCCCCCTCCCTGCGACCTGCTCCCCGCGACCTGCAGCATGCTCCCTGCGACATACTCCTTGATGAAGGCACAAAAAAACTCCCTGCCAGGGTGTCCTGGCAGGGAGTTTTCTTACACGGAATTGCCGTTGCGCTTACCGACAGCGTAACTGTTCAGGCTTCCTCACCCCACCCCCGCCGCCTGCGGCAGCAGCGGTGAAGCCGCTGGGGGAGAGGTAAGGCCGAATGAACAATTACCCGGCAGCAACGGCCTTTCGTCACAGACTGCGGAGAAAAACCTGACTCCTCCGCAGAAAAGCCTCTACCGCAAAGGCCGCAGAGGAGCGAAGCGATATAAAACCTCTGCACTCTTCGCGTTTTCGGCGGTCCGTTTTTGTAATAGACTCTTCTTTGTGTCTCTGTGTCTTTGTGTGATGCGTGTCTCTGTGTCTTTGTGTGATGTTCATCCGCGCCCGGCCAACTGCCGTTCGGCGACCTCCAGGCGGGCCAGTACCCGCTCCCGCCCCAGAATGCTGAGGGTGCCAAACAGCGGCGGCGAGACAGCCTTCCCCGTGGTGGCGATGCGGATGAGGCCGAAAACCTGCCGGTTGTTCAGGCCCAACTCCGCCACCAGCGCGCGCAGCGGCGGTTCTATGGACTCCTCGCTGAAATCGGGCACGTCCGCCAGCACCTCCCGCGCCCGCCGCAGGACCTCCGCCGCCCGTCCGGCGTCCAGGCCCTGGGCCAGCAGGTCATCTGCAGACGGCGGCGCCATATCCACAAAGAAGAAGTCCGTCATCTCCACCACGTCGGTCAGGTGCTTGATGCGCTCCTGGATCAGGGGGACGATGCGCCGCAGGACGGCGCGCGTCTCCGGTGGGCACGGCGTGGGCACCAGCCCGGCCTCCTGCCAGAAGGGGAGCAGCCGCTCCAGCAGGTCGTCCGGGGAGAAACTGCGGATGTAGACCCCGTTCATCCAGTCCAGTTTGTCGTAGGAGAAGGCCGCCGGGGCCCGGTTGACCCGGTAGAGGTCAAACCGTTTTATCAACTCCTCCCGGCTGAAAATCTCCTGCGTCTCCCCCTCGCCCGGCGCCCAGCCCAGAAGGGCCAGGAAATTCAGCAGCGCCTCCGCCAGGTAGCCCTGCCGCCGGAACTCCGTGATGGACGTGGCCCCCTCCCGCTTGGCCAGTTTCTTGCCGCCGGGCATCGTCACCAGCGGGACGTGGCAGAAGACGGGCATCTCCCACCCCATGGCCTGGTACAGCAGGACGTGCTTCGGCGTACTGGGCACCCAGTCGTCCCCCCGGATGACGTGAGTCACTTTCATATAGTGGTCGTCCACCACGACGGCCAGGTGGTAGGTGGGGAAACCGTCGGACTTCAGGAGCACCTGGTCGTCAATCCCGGCGTTCTCAAAGACCACTTCCCCCTTGATGACGTCCTGGAAGACGGTCCGGCCGGTGAGGGGGACCTTGAGCCGGATGACGTGGGGCTCCTCAGGGGAGACGGCGCCCGGTGGGAGATAGCGGCAATGGCGGTCGTACATCGGGGGCTGACCGCGCGCCCGCTGGGCCTGTCGGACCTCCTCCAGCCGCTCCGGCGTACAGTTGCAGCGGTAGGCCCACCCGGCCGCGACCAGTTCCTCGGCGACCTGCCGGTAGAGGGGAAGCCGCTCCGACTGGATGTACGGCCCGTACGGGCCGCCGACGGCGTACACTTCGGCGTTCTCCACCCCGGCCCGGCGCAACTCCTCCAGGCCCGGCCCCTCATCCCAATCCAGCCCCAGCCAGCGCAACCCCTCCATGATGACCGGAATGGTCTCCGGCTGGTAGCGGACCCGGTCGGTATCCTCAATGCGCAGGATGAACTGACCGCCCATTTTGCGGGCGAAGAGCCAGTTGAAGACGACGGTTCGTACGTTACCGATATGGGGCTCTCCGGTCGGACTGGGAGCAAAACGGACCCGAACGCTCACGCTGTCACCTCCAAACCCAGTTTATGACGGATAAACGCCCGGACCTCCCGCATTGCCTGCAGGGCGTCACAGGCCTCTTCTGCAGTGGCAAAGTCCCCAGGATAGCGAATGTCCACCGCGTAGTCGTTCAGAAGCAGAAGGGGCTCCCGGATTGCCTCAAATTCGGGGTCAACGGGAGTCACCAGGTTGAGCAGGGCCTCCAGGTCGTGCAGACGAGGGAATGGAATGCTCCGGGAAGTCAGGAAGGCCTTGAGGTATTTCTCCGCGCACTGCTGGGCGTGAAAGCAGACGGCATCGTAGTTGGGGCCTTCGCCGACAGTCCCTTCTCGCTCTGCGGTACGGGAATCCCCTTCAGCCTTCTCCACCCATTCCATCACGAGTTCGTTCATACAGCACCTTTCCGGTCGCCATAATTTCCCGCAGGAAGAAATCACCTGCCGTGACCCGACGCTGAATCTCTTGCGGAGTACGGACGACAATGTCCATCGGGAACGGACGCGGGGAGAGCGCGCGCGAAATCGCCAGACGTTGCTGGCGGGAACTCAGGGGCGTCTCCATAACCACCAGCAGGTCCACATCGCTATCAGGACCCGGAGTGCCAGTAGCGTAGGAGCCGAAGAGGATGATTTTCTCCGGACGGAACAGCCTGGCAATCCGCCGGGCGACGGCCCGGATTTCCCGCATGGAAATAGGGCGGCGGCCCGCTCCTGGAGCGTTCGTTGCCCTGGACCGGGATGTTTCCAGCACCCGTTCGCTCATCATCTGCGCTCCCGTCATTTGAGAATATAATACGTCCCCTTCTTATCCCCCACCTTAATCAGCACCCCCTTCTCCACCAGGTCCGCCAGGTCCAGACGCAGGGTCTCCGGGCTGACGTGCGGGCAGATGACCTGATACTCCCGGTTGGTGATTCGCCCGTACCGCCGGATGTACTCCAGCGCTTTCATCTGGCGTTCGTTCATCGTCCGCTGCCACTGGGCTATCGGGGGACGCTCCCGCCGGTTGTAGAGTGTCACGCTGAAGAGGTACGGCTCCGCCCGGAACTGGGGCGGCGGCAACCCCGCAGCGGTCATCTCCTCAATCATCAGGTCTATCCCCAGCCCCAGTTCCTCAATGTAGCCCCAATAATACAGCGCTCCCACAATGCGCGGGTTGCGGGAGAAGTGCTCCTCCACGATGTTATCCAGCGTGATGTAGCCGGGAAGCCCGCCGGGGCTGATGATTTCCATACGGTCGGTGAACATGCGCACCTCAATCCGCCGCCCCCGGAGACGGTAATCCCGGTGGGCCACCGCGTTGACCAGGGCCTCCCGGACCGCCGCAGGCGGATACTCGGTCTGCTCCACCCGCTCCAGCCCCTTGACCACCGCGCCGGTCCGCATCTCCTCCATGATGACCGTCCAGGTCCGCTGGATGATGCGCGCCAGCGGGCCGGCGACGTCCTCCCGTCGGCCGTAGCCCGCCTCGCCGCCCTCCCCCCGGGGCTCCGTGCCCAGGAACTTCACAAAGACCAGCCCGCTCTGGGGCAGGAAGGCCTGGGGCTCCCTCCCAAAGAGGAGCATGCCGGCTACGGTGGGCGTCCCCTCTTCGGTCAGCGCTCCGATCTGGACGAGCAACTCGTCTGTGGAACGGGTCCAGGGCCGGCGTTGCTTCTCCTGCCAGCGCTGGAGAAACTCCTCCACCACATCCTCGTCCAGGTCCTCCCGCCGGGCCCCGGCGACGGTCTGGGTCTCGTAGTCCCCGCTGGACTTGGTGGCGGCCAGGTGGCGGATTTCCTCGCCGGAGAGGGGGCGGTTCTCCCCCCCGCGACGGATCACCACCCGCCCGTCGGAGAGGCTATGGAGTTCCATGCTCCGGGGGACGCGGACGTAGAACACAAATCCCCCGGCGACCTCCTCCTGCTGGCACTCCACCTCCAGCGGCGGGCGGCACTGACGGAGCGCGTCCTGCAACAGGGCGTCCATCTCTTCGGGATAGACCGCGCCGGTGGACTTGCCCGTCTCGTCTATCCCCAGGACGACCGTCCCGCCGTCGGTGTTGGCAAAGGCGACGATGGTCTCCGCCAGCAGGTCCACCTCGGGCTCCGGCATCAGGGCCACCAGTTGCCCCGACCCCCGTTTCACCAGGTCTCCCCACATCATGTTCACCCGTTCCGCTCTGGACTCTATCCCCAGTATACAACAAAACGGTAGAGAGACAAGGCCGCTACAGTTCACATGTTGACGAAGAGACCCAAACAGGCTATAATCAACCTCAGAGGAGGGCCGATGGCTTTCACATCTCCTGCCGATCCAACAGTCCGATTAGAAAACATCCGGCAACTGCTGCGGAGAGCCCAGGAAGAAACAGCCAGCGGGCACTACCAGCAGGCTGTCCAACTGACAACCGAGGGCCTGGCCCTGTTAGATTCTCTCCCCTCTTCGCCAGAACGGGAACACCTGCGCTGGGACCTTCTATTGCAGCGCGGGCGCGCCCGATTCCTGATGGGAGATTACGATGCCCTCTCCGATTTTGAGACCGTCCGGGGGCAATCCTCCGACCCGGTTCAACGCACGGAAGCACTGATCGGCATCGCGGATTGCCACAACGGGATGGGGGATTACCTCACCGCCGGGGAAGAGTACGGGACAGCGCTTCGGGAAGCGGAAATCCACCAGAGCGACATCTCCCGCGTCCGCGCCCAGATCGGATGGGGGACGCTCTGCTGGAAACAGGGCCGGATAGAGGAGGCCATCCAGGCCCTGAACCGGGCCCGCACCGTGCTGCAACGCACCCCGGACCTGTATGAACTGGGCAGAACTCTGCTGGGACTGGGCATTGCCTACGACTATGCCGGTCAGTTAGAAGAGGCCATCAACTCTTACGAGGACGCATTGAAGTGCTTCCGCTCCCTGCACGATGACCAGCGAACCGCCGCGACGCTGAATAACGTTGGGGAACTCTACCAGGAACTGCGCGACCTGGACCGGGCGCTTCCGTACCATGAGGAAGCGGCCCGGCTGGCCTCCCAATCGGGAGCCGATCGTGTCTCCATAGACATTACCCGGAATATCGGGGTGGACCTGCTGCTGATGGGGCGGTACAGCGAAGCGATGATGTGTCTGAACCAGGCCCTATCCCGGGCCCGGGCGATTCGGGATAAAGACCTGGCATTGCAGGCACTGTATAACCTGGGCGACGCCTTTCTGCGACAGGGCGAGGTAGAACGGGCACTGGCCGTTGCGGGAGAACTGGCCGACGAGGCCGCTGCTATCCACAGCGAACTGCACGCGGCCCGGGCTCAGTTGCTCCAGGGACGGGCGTATCTGGCCCGGGGGGACCGGGCTATGGCCCAGAGCGTCCTGCAGGCTGCACTGGGACATGCCCACGCCATCCCCAGCCGCTGGTTGCTCTGGCAACTCCACGCGGCCCTGGGGAGGGCCACCGATGACCCCGAGATTGCCCGCATCCACTTCCGCATCGCCGCCGATTTCATCCATCAAATTGCCGATCCCCTGAGCGACCCCGACCTCCGTTCTCGCTTCCTCTCTCAACCCGAAATCCAGGCTGTCATCCGACGGGCCGAAGAGCCGCAACCATGAGAGGGAAACGGTGTTTTCACTAACAGAAGAAAGCACTGTCCGGTCGGACTGCCCCCCCGGTGACGAGAGGGAACTGGTAGAACGGGCCAAACGGGACCCCGAGGCCTTTGGCCTGCTCTACGAGCGGTACGTCGCCCAGATTTACCGTTACCTGTATTACCGTACGGGGAATCCCCAGGACGCCGAAGACCTGACGGCGCGCACCTTTTATCGGGCACTGGAGCATCTCCCCCGCTATCAGGAGCGGGGACTTCCCTTCGCTGCCTGGCTCTACCGCATCGCCCACAACATCGTCGTCAACTGGCAGCGCGACCGGCGACGGCGACCAGTGGTGGCGCTGGACCACGTGGTGATGCACGCGGCGGAGGGAGACCCTCAGGGGGCATTGGAGGAGCAGGAAGAGCGGGAGCAACTGATTCGGGCTTTCCGTCGTCTTTCTCCCGAAAGGCAGGAACTGCTTATTCTCAAGTTCGTGGAAGGGATGTCCAACGCACAGATTGGGGCCATTATGGGGCGAAGCGAGGGGGCCATCAAGTCCCTTTACCACCGCACCCTGCTGGAATTGAAGAAGAACCTGGAAGGAACAGAGGATGGAGGAGCAAGAAGCGACCCTGGTCCGGATCAGTGAGCGGCTCCAGCAACTGCTGGTCCCCGTGGAGCCGTCCCTGGCCTATGTCCGCAGCCTGCGGGCGGAACTGGTAGAAGCGGCCCGACGGCGGCAGGAGCGCGCCCATCGCCTGCGCCGCATCCTGCTGGTGGGAGCAGCCATCGCGGGCTCAGTCGCTTCCGTGGCCGGCGTGACTGCCTTCCTGGTGCTCCGGCGGCGAGCCCGCGTCCATCCCCCGGCGGTTGTGGGATAGATCAGAGTTCCAGTTCAAACCGGACACGGATGGGCACCGTGCGGATTCCCGTTGATCCGCAAGACCCGTGCTCATCCATGTCTGATTGAGTGGAGACGCCATTCGCGCCATCGCGACGCCCTGGAGCACGTTCTGGAGAGACAAGGTGAAACCGGAGAATAACCCGAAGACGATACTGTTACGGGTGGAGGGGATGGACTGCGCCGATTGCGCCCTCCACCTGGAGAAGGCCGCCCTGGGCGTGCCGGGAGTGCGCTCGGCGGAGGTCTCTTTCGCCACCGGGCGGATGCGCCTGGTGGCCGAGGAAGGGGAGCGGGTGCTCCCGCAGGTGCAGGCGGTCGCCCGGCAGATGGGCTATCAGGTCCTGCCGGTCACTCCGACCGCAGGCGGCGCGGGGTGGCGGGACTGGCTCCGCCGCCACCCGCGCGTCTGGCCCACCGCGCTGGCCGGGCTCCT
>Ga0308415_1000432_pt1 | contig 18309 bp, 10 predicted proteins | sample HotsprSampleOS55_FD_203465 | JGI IMG/M metagenome (GOLD analysis project Ga0308415, IMG submission 203465) | Hot spring phototrophic mat microbial communities from Octopus Spring, Yellowstone National Park, Wyoming, United States - 20090730_OS55 ... | reverse complement strand
GAGCATGCCCAGCGTCCCGAAGTTGGGCTGGCGGGTGCCACCGGTTCTTGGGAAAGCTTGTACCGGAACTGTTTTGTGCCGTGTCCTGCTGGCGCGCCTGCCGCTGCCCGGGTACTACCGTGGCAATTTTTGCGACGCCTGTTGTGCCGGATCTGTTTCCCGCCCTTTCCCAACTGGCACCTTCGAACCAACGCCTTTGTGATCCGACGCCAACTGGCCCTGCATTGTTGGCCGCGCTGGATTCTCGGCAAGCGACATGCCTATTTGTTCGAGAATGGCCGCTGGAGCCTCACTCGGCGTGTCCTGAGGTTGGGCCTGCAGGTGGTGGTGGTGGGGCGCGACGGCCGCGCTTATCTCCCCCCCGAGTGGCCTCGCAGTCGTACTTACCGTTCGGGCCGGCAGGAAAACCTGCTCGTGGCTGATCGCCAAACGCGCCAGTACGCCACCGCTGATCTTGTCACCCGGCAATGGCTGGCGCACCTGGCCTGGGGTGATGCGGCCGAATCTTCGGAGTGATCTGTCGCCCGGCGGCGTGCCGGCCCGCCCGGGTGCAACCGGATTCGGTCCGGGGCCAAGGCGTGGGCTGCTTTCGGCGGCTTGCCAGGTGCGGCGCCCCGCCTTAGCAATGGAGCCCGTGGAATCGCGGCCGCAAATGCGCACGGTCGAGCGCCTTACCTGCCCGCTCTGTGGGAGCTCGGGCACGTTGTTTTATCGCGATCTGAGGGATTGCCTTTATGGCGCCCCCGGTCGCTGGGGATTCCGACGTTGTCCCAATCCCCAGTGCGGTTTGCTTTGGCTCGACCCAGCGCCCGTGGCCGAGGACATCGCCCTGGCTTATCAACGTTACTTTACGCACCTGCAGAGCGCGCAAACCGGCAGCAGCCTTGCCGACCTTCGCAGCCGCCTTTACGCCTGCTACCGGCAAATCCTCCGGGTGACGGATTTTTGCATCGGCCTGCATAAGGCTTGCAGGGCTGTTGAAGAGATGTGCCTGGGCGACTGTCCCCCGGGCCGGCTCCTGGATGTGGGCTGTGGAGACGGCGCCTTCCTGCACCGAATGCAGCAGCGCGGCTGGGAAGTCGCCGGCGTGGATTTCGACGCTGCGGCTGTCGCCGCCGCCCGCCAGCGATACGGTCTGGAACTGTTTGCCGGGGACCTGCACGACGCCCACTTTCCGGCGGAAAACTTTGACGCCGTCACATTGAACCATGTGATCGAACACCTCTACAATCCGCTGGAAACTTTGCAGGAGATACGACGGGTTCTCCGGCCGCGCGGTCTTCTGGCCCTGGTCACGCCCAACCCCGACAGTTTCGGCCATCAGCAGTATGGGGCCGATTGGTTCGGTTTGGACCCCCCCCGGCACCTGCATCTGTTCCGACCCGCCAACCTGCAGGCCTTGTTGGAACGGACCGGGTTCCGGGTACGGACCCTTCACACTACTGCTGTCCATGCCGATGTTTTCCTGGGAGCCAGCCGGTCTATTCGCCAAGCCCGGCGAACCGGGCAAAGCGGGCCGGTGAGCGAAAGGATCCGACCGCTCCGAGCGCTGGTTGCGGCCCTGGAGCGGTATGGGGAGCACCTCCGGTTGCGCCGCTCCCCCATGCGCGGAGAGGAAATCATCGTCACCGCCCAGCCGGCAGGTTGATACTCAGGCCAAAGTTTATGAAACACCGTTCGATGCCCTACCGGCTGCCTTGGCCAAGAAGCAAGGCAGGCCAGCGCGCCCTTTGTGCGATTCCCGCGGGCTCGGATGTGAAGGGGCTCCAGAAGGAGCGCCCAGCTGTGCGGATGGCACAGGGCGGAGAGGTTCGGTCCGCAAGGTGGGGTTTGCGGGCGGACCCGATCGTTTGAAGCAAACGGCCCACCATCGCGCGGATCATGCACTTGAATTCCCCTCCCTTAGCTTCCTGGCCGCCGGTGGGAGTGGTCATTGTCAACTGGAACCTGCGGGAGTCGCTGCGGGAGACGCTGCAGTCGTTTCGTCAGGTTGATTATCCAGATTTGCGGATTGTGGTATCGGACAACGCATCCACCGATGGCTCGCAACAAATGGTGCGGCAGGAGTTTCCCGAGGTCCGGCTGTTGGCGCATGATCATGGCTTGGGATATGCCAAGGCCGCAAGCCTCGGCTTGGCCGCACTACTGCCTGAGGTCAAATACATCTTCAGCACTACGAACGACGTACTTGTGGCGCCGGATCTTGTGCGGGCGTTGGTCGCATTCGCGGAGGCTCATCCGAATGTGGGTGTGACAGGCTGCAAGATCTTCTACCATCGCCCGCCAGACCGGCTCTGGAGTGCCGGCGGATTCTTTTTCCTCGGTCACCCGTGGCACTATGGATGGATGTGCAAGGATGCCCCGCGCTACAATCAGGTCCGTGATTGCGCCTTCGTCACTGGTTGCGGTTTTCTGCTGCGCACGGAAGCGCTTCGCCGAGTGGGCCTTTTCGAGGAAAAACTGGTCTTTTACTCCGAAGACGCCGATCTATGCCTCCGCATTCGCGAGGCGGGATACCGGGTGGTGTATCTCCCTGTAGCGCGGATGTGGCACAAGACCTCCAGCACCCTGGCCAAAAACCGGCCGGTTCAGCTCTACTACAGCACCCGCAACAACCTTTACGTGCTCAAACGGCACCGGGTCGCGCTGCGTCCTTGGTCCCTTTGGACATATCTCGGCCTGGTCTGTCCAACCAAAATGTTTTTGTTCGCACTGCTGGGCCGGTGGCCGAACGTTGTCGGGATTTGGCAGGGCATCCAAGATTGGCGTCGCGACCGCTACGGATGGTACGAAGAACACCACTTGGCGCGCGCCCGATGAGGCTTGCTTGCTACCCGGTCGGCCCGATTCATAGGACTGCTTTCCCACGACACGGACTTTGGAAGCCTTGCAGCCGTCGGAAAAGCCTCCGCATGGAGCAAAGGCAAGGCCATTTCGACTGAAAGCGGTTCGCGGGGGCTTTGGCCTTCCTCTCTTGCTCGGGGGGGCCTACGCGGCCGAAGCGTGCCTGGGGTGACGTTGGATCGTTGGCGAAATGCTGAAGCGGTTTATTCGTGGAGACGTGCGCGTGCGCGAGCGAACTCCTGTCGGGTTCGTTTCTTTGCCAGCGAGGATCCATGCCTGCATAAGCCGACCTAGGGGAAGGTGAAGGCGTTCTCCTTACCCGGCGGCGACAAAGTCCAGCTCGGGGACGTGAGGCAAATAGCCGCGCTGGTGGGCCAGGCCCAGGAAGCGGCGGATAGCTTCCCGGCCCCGCGGACCGTAATCGAGCGTCCAATGGTTCACGTACATTCCCACAAACCGATCGGCCAGGTCCTGATCCAGCCCGCGGCCGAACTGCAGGGCATAACGGAGCGCCTCGGACCGGTGCTCCAGACTGTAGCGAATGCTGTCGGTCAGAATCCGTGCCACCCGCCGGCGCAGTTCTTCGGGATGGCGTTTGTGAATGACGTTGCCGCCTAAGGGCAGGGGCAGCCCGTCCTGGGTTTCGGCCCACCAGCGGCCCAGGTCCACGCAGGCTTCCCAACCGCCGCGCGCGTACGTCAATTGGCCCTCGTGAATCAACAGTCCGGCCTCGGCCCGCCCTTGGGCCAGTGCGTCCAAAATTTGGTCGAACGGGACCACAAGGTAATCGAGCTCCGCGGCTGAGCGCTCCAGAAACAGTTGCAACGCCAGGAACGCGGAGGTGAGTGTGCCCGGGATGGCCAGACGGAGGCGCGCCAGCTCGGCCCGTTCGTATCGATGGCGCGCCACCACCAAGGGGCCGTAGCCGTCCCCCATGCTAGCGCCGCTGGGCAACAGGGCGTATTGGGTGCAGACTTTCGGATAGGCCGCAAAACTGATGGCGGAAATGTCCAGTTCCCCTCGCACTGCCCGCTCGTTAAGGGTTTGGATGTCTTGGAGAATGTGCTCGAACCGCAGGCCGGGGGTGGCGAAAAGCCCCCGGGCCAGCCCGTAAAACATGAAGGCATCATCCGGATCGGGCGAGTGCCCCAGGGTCAGAACCGTTTCCTGCATGACGGCGCCAATCTCTGTCGCAAACGCAGGATGTCCAGTCAAAAAGCCGGACGCTTCCACCGGCTGCGGGCGCAAGAGGGATCAGGGTCTGGCGCCGTTCGCCCCCAGGCGGAGAGGGCTTGGAGCCGAGGGCGGGCTTCTCTCTGCCTCGAGCACGGCCAGGTTCGACGCTCCATTTTCGTTCTGTGAGCCGACCGTGTCAGCCGGCTTCTGCCGTTTCGGGTTTAGCCCTCCACCGGCTCCAGCCTCACCACCCGGTCCGGACCGTTCAACACCACGTACAGGAAGCCGTCCGGGCCGGTAGCCACGTGACGCACCCGGCCAATGTTCTTGAACAGAATCTCTTGATCCACCACTCGCTGTCCGTCCAGCTCCAGCCGGCGCAGCTCTTGCGCGGCCAGCCCGGTGACAAACAGGTGATGTCTCCATCGCGAGAACCGGTCCCCGCGATAGAAGTCCATCCCACAAACCGCGATCGAAGGGGTCCAATGGAGCACCGGCTGTTCCATTCCCTCGCGAGCGGTCCATGCCGTGATGGGTGTGCCATCGTAATTCATCCCGTAGGTAATCACGGGCCACCCGTAGTTGCGGCCCTTGTGAATCACGTTGAGTTCGTCCCCTCCACGGGGACCGTGTTCCGTTTCCCAGAGTTGCCCACTGACGGGATGAACTGCCAGACCTTGGGGATTGCGATGCCCGTAGCTCCAGATGGTGGGGAACGCATCCGGTCTCCCTGTGAACGGATTGTCGGGCGGGATTCGGCCGTCATCGAAAATGCGGTGAATCTTGCCGTTGGGACGACTTAGATCCTGGGCATCCTGGGCATGACCCCGTTCCCCATGGGAAAAGTAGAGGCAACCATCTGGGCCGAACACGATCCGGCAGCCGAAATGGATGTTGCCGGGCCGAAAACTCGCCAAGGGGGCGCGCCAAATCACCTCCTGGTCCGACCACTGCAGGCCGCGCAGCCGCCCTCGGACCAGCGTGGTCATGCTTGCATCTCGGGACTGGGCGTTGCTGGCGGACTCGCTGTACGCCAGGTACACCCATCCGTTGGTGGCATAGCCGGGGTGCACCGCCACTTCCATGAGGCCACCCTGACCGCGGTATCGCACTGGCGGCGTGCCCGCCACGACCTCGGGCAACAGGCGACCATTCTGCACCACACGCAACCGGCCCGGCAGCTCCGTAATCAACATGCGTCCGTCCGGCAACCAGGCCAGCGACCACGGTGTGGCCAGACCTTCCACCACGGTCCGCAATCGGAACCGATGCCATCGGCTCTGTACGATCTGGTCGGGTTGAGGTTGCGGATACCTTGTCGTGGCATGCTGCGCCTCGGTCGCTTTCTCGCGGAGGTAGATGACCAGGCCGCGGATTTCGTCGTCGCTGAGCAGGTTTCCCCACGCCGGCATGCCGTTGGGTTCATCCCCGTCCCGGATCACGTGGAACAAGGAGGCATCGTCCCCGTTCCCACAAACCCACTCGTCATCCAGAAGGCTGCGCGCCTGACCGCCGCGCAGGTCGGCCCCGTGACAAGCAGCGCACAACTGTTCATACAGCCTGCTGACTTCGCGTCGCTGGGACTGCGCCGCGGTGGCGGGCGTCCAGAATCCGGCCGCGCCGACCAAGAGCACGCACGCCAGGAGGGTGCTCTGTGCCGGGGTCGTTCCAGAACCAGGTCTCTTCTGCAGCATAAGTGGCGCGAAAGTTGGACACGCCGTGGGCCCGTGTCAAATGTCCGTGACGTACCGGAGCCACAGTGGCCGCACCTGGGTTGGACCACCGAAGCGCCGACTTCCAAGCGGTCCGATCTTGGGCGTCTCAGTTTGCTCCACTCCCGTTACCCCCGGGCCTGTCTGAAGGGCAATCGGCAATCCGGCAGCTTGCCTACTTGTGCAGGTCTTCGGCACCAGTAGTCGCATGGTGATCCCCTCCAGAGGCACTCGGCCGCAGGGGCCCGAATCCTCCCTGCCTGGCTTCCACCTGGCCCATTTGTGGTGGATGTTGGACCGTTTCGGTCCGAACGGGGAAGGGGGGCCTACGAATTTCGAACCGGAGCCCAGGCAGAATTGGCATTTGGCCCCGCACCGACCCTGGCGATGGGCTCCCAGGGAGCCATCGAAGTGAGCGCTCGCTGCTTCGGGATTGGGAGCAGGGCCCGCGCCCTGGATTTTCGGCTGAGGGCCCGCAACAGCTAGCAGCACGGCCATGGCTTGGAAGCCGACATCGACCTTTAGCTCGAGGGCCTCGGCTACTGAGCCATTGCGCGGATGCCGCACGAAGAAGGGAAAAAGGACGCAGGGCCCAGGACCTGATCTAAGGTAGCCGGACTTCCAGTGCGCGCGAAGAAAACAGGGTTCACACCGTCCCAGCGACTGCTGCATTCCCCGCGATCCCGGGAGATAACGAGCCCTGGAATCTCCAAAGCGCAGGGAGTGGGCCAGCGTGGCCACCGCATTTAGCGCGGGAGGAGGGGCGAGTTTTTCGCCGCGGGCCAGCACGCGGCTCAAGTCTCGGAAAACAGGCCCGGGCAGAGCTGTCGGACGAAGGCTGGCCGCCCCTTCAACAGGTTCTGTGCATCGTTGGGCCCTCAATCTCGAAGGCTGGCTGGACGGTTTCTGTCAACCCAAACGCTAGCCTGTGGGTTCGGGTCGGTGAGGGCGCTTTTGGCTCGGGTACAGAATCTACCCCTCGGTCCTGATTCTTCCGCACACCTTGGCTGTGAGATGGATCACGTTTGCGGCTTTCCACCGGTCACAGCACTGTGCGAGGTCTGTTTCCGGGGACGCTTTGGCAGCAGGTCTGGCTTCCGTAGGTGGCACTGCCCGTGCGGGCTTCTCCACCCTCACCAGCGACCCAGTGGCTTTCCCCCAAAGGAGGAACCTATCGAGGACTTCGCCCGGAGGAGTCGTGACAGGAGCTGCGTCCTGTCCGGGAGTCCACAGGCACCGGTAACACAAATACGAGCGGAATGATCTTTCCTGCTGGAAAAGTTGGAAAACAGCGCCGCTTCACGCTTCGCACTTGGCCAATGCCAGGGACCTCAGTTGTGCCCGGTCCGCCTCGCGGCTTCCTCACGGAATGTCACCCAAGTCATGCGGAGGGGGAACCGTGCAACATCCCAATGTTTTCGAGACCAGTTTGCCAAGGCAGCGATTTTTCAACAGCCTGCTACCATGCGGCGCGCCCTGACGTGGTTTCAAACGTTCGGGTCATTTCGCCCCCCGGCTCGATCCGTGCGTCGGGCCGCGCATGATTGATCCTGCTTTGCCGCTGGAGTTCGATGGGGACAGTGGCAGCCCCGAGACACCTCGCTACCCACGCCCTTACGACGGCGCCACACACCTGCACGCGGCTGGGAGTCTCGCGTGCGATGCACCCGGCCGCGCGACTCACCGGACCGCACCGGAAGCTCCGCCAACGAGGGAGGTTCAGCTCTTGCCCTGGCGCACCTTTTCCTTCCTGGCCTCCAGTTCTTCCTGCAACTTGCGGCGTTCTTGGACCCATTGTTGCTCCAGCTCGGCCGCTTTGGCCCAATCCCCTTGGGCCCGTGCTGCGGCAATCTGTTGCTGAAGCGTGATTTCGCGCTCGGCAATGCGTGCTTTGTATCGCGATTCCAGTTCGGCAATTTCCCGTTTCTGCTCCTCCGTCAACGGCGTCAGGGGCGCCGTGCGGTTGAGCCGTTCCATGGCCAACTCGTAAGCCGTTTTCATGATCACCAATCCTAATGCCCCGACGCAGGCCGGTGTGCGACCCGCCGTGTTTTTCGTGGTTTCCTGCCGCCAAACGTTAAACTGCGGCCAACGACCGTGCAAGGTCAGCCCGCCGGTCCGAACCTGTTGGCCCGGTAGCGTCCCACATGGGGCCCAGAACAGGCCAAGCCGGGGGTGGCCGGGAGCGAACGGAGCGGGCGAAGGCAAGTTGCGAAACGACCCGGCTACAAGACAGCTCGAAGCGGCAGGAACTTTGTGCGCTTCGTGCGCCGCCGGCGGAAGCCGCGGTGCCCGAGGCGGACGGAAGGCGGCGGAGGTCTTGAGCGACACGCACCGTCCACGGGTTATGGTCCGAAGGAGACCCGGCGCTTCCATGGGAGTGGGACCTGAGCCGGGACAAACCGTGCCGTTCCACGGGCGCGGTTGGGGGCACCGGCTTCATGCCTTTCCTGCTGTCGAGTCCATGGGCAGTCAGCCGAGCCAAGCTGCCAAACCGCCCGCGGACTGCCCTTTGGCGAAGCGTGAAGCTGGGCCACCCGATGTGCGCGTGGCCCTGATTGGCCAGCGGCCATGCTACCGGACCCGCATTCGGATGAGCCCTGCTATTGCCAAGGGTGGCAAATCTCAAGCACCACCCGCCCTCGCAACCGCGCATGAGTTGCGGCAAGCCTCTCAAGCCATATGTCCATGCTCTGACATCCGGACCCATATTGCGGAACTCCCCCGGGACGCCAGCCTCTTCCCCGGTACACCCTCGGTCCGTTCTAACCAGGCGAACGCGGTGCGCAGTCGGTCGACGGGTGTTGACGATGGGACATTGCTCCTGTAGATTAGCCGTGCATGAAGCGAGCGACGGGGTGGGTTGTTTTCTTCAGCGGGTGGCAGGCTCTGGCAGCGACTGTGCCGGCCATTCTCGACAGCTCCTTCGGCTATCGTTTGCCCGGCCGGCCGGATGCGCGGTCTGGTGGTGCGAGAGCACTTACAAGGTGGGCCGGGAGCGCGCCCTCCCGGAAGCCACGGCCGACCGCGTGCACGTTGAGGCGGCGCGCAACGAGTACGAGCCGTTTCAGTTGGTCCTTTATCCCGAGCATCCCCTTGCCCAAGTGCGGCTCCGGATTCCCGAGGCTTGGGTGCACACCTCGCAAGCCTCGGTAGTACTTGCTGCCACAAATATCGAGGTGCGCTTGGTGGATTACGTGCCAGTCCAATTCCCAAGTGACGCCGGCGGGTCTTCTGGCTTGTACCCGGATCCCCTGCTCCCTATGCCGCCGGAATTGGCACTCGAGGCGCGCCGGCAGCAACCGTTTTGGATCACGGTCTATGTCCCCAAGACGCAACCAGCCGGTCTGTATCTGGGAACGATAGAAATTGCAGCCGAGGGCTGGTCCGAGCCGATTCAGGTTCCCGTGCAACTCCGTGTTTTTAACTTTACCCTGCCGGATTTCACCCACACCCGAACCCTTTACGACGTGGCGATCCCCTCCCGGTGGCATGGTCCCTTGAACGAAGCCCAACGCGCGCAGGTCTGGGACTTGTACATGGAAAACTTCCGCAGGCACAGGGTTTCACCCCAGTGGCCGCAACGGTATGCCCCGCTCCGGTGGAGCTGGGGCGCGGGCCAGTTCGTTTACGATTTCGCTGATTATGACCGTGCCCTGACCCGCTACCTGGACGAGTTCGGGTTCTCCAGCTTTGTTTTCATGGACGAGCCGTGGACGTTGTTTGGGTTCTCGCGCTTCCAGCCAAGATATAACTCTTTGTTCACCCTCCTCATGTCCGGGATCGCAGAACATCTGCGTCGCAAGGGATGGATGGAGAAGGCCTGTGCCTACTGGATCGACGAACCGGCGGATTCCCTGATCCCGTTTGTGCGGGCGGGCATGCATGCTCATTTGTACGCGGTTCCGGATTTGAAGCGCCTGCTGACCCGGGAGCCGGTGCCGGAACTTTACGGGCTGGTGGATTTGTGGGTACCGATGGCCGTGCTCAGCATCTTTCGCGACACCGCCGACCGATGGTTCGACCGCATGGCCACAGGCGAGGAGGTCTGGTGGTATGTTTGCACCTATCCCAAATGGCCTGTGCCGAACTACTTCATCGACCACCCGGCTATCACCCACAGGATCCGGTTTTGGTTGGCCGAGCGCTACGGGATTCATGGAGACCTGTACTGGGACGTCAACTGGTACCTGGATCGCCAGCATCAACCCATCGATCCGTGGACGCAGACCACCGTGCTCGATGAATGGGGCCAGCCCATGGGCAATGGAGACGGTGTGCTGTTGTACCCGCCGGTGAAAACGCCGCCCGACCAACCGGTGGTGGCCGGGCCGATTGACTCCGTGCGTTGGGAACTCATCCGCGAAGGCTTGGAGGACCGCGAGTACTTTTGGTTGTTGCGGGAGCTCGGCCGTCGGGCGGCGCTTCGCCTGGGCCTGGAGCATCCGGCGGTGACCGGCGCGACGGCCACGCGTGCTCAGGCGCTGGCGGTGGCTTCGGAGCTGACCAACTACACTCACGATCCGCGCGAACTCCTCGGGGCCCGGCGCGTGCTGGCTAGGGCGCTGGAAAGCCTGAGCACCCCCGAACCGTTCTGGGTGGAGGAACCAAGCTCCAGAGTCGTGAACATCGGCGACGCGCTCGTTTTGCGGTGTGAGGCCTTGGGGTGGCCACCCCCAGTCTATCATTGGTACAAAGACGGCATCCCGATGGGCACCACGGACGAAGGCCTTTGGCGCATTATTGCCGCGGATGTGGATACACCGGGCGATTACTGGGTGGTAGCCAGCAATGTCGCCGGCACCGTCACCAGCCGGGTTGCCCGTATCCGTGGAAACTGGACCAGCAGGCCGGAGATTGTCGTGTCTCCCTCGCCACGGGCGGTACGCCTGGGGAACCCGATGGTACTCGCCGTGGTCGGAGTGGGGGAACCCCCTCTCAGATACATGTGGCTCAAAGATGGCGAGCCCGTCCCCAGCGATGGTCCCGCGGGTCCCACTTTCTTGCGCAGTAATACGGTGCCTGCCGACGCGGGTTTCTATCAAGTCATGGTCTCGAACGCATGGGGTACTGTCACCAGCGCTCCCGTGCGTGTCGCGGTACATTGGGATCTGCTTCGCCAGCCGGTCGTGCCCCGAGTTAGCTCCTGGCGGTACGATAACCGGGGAGTAGCCCTGCCAACTGATTGGTTTTTCCATCCAGAGCGCAACGAGAACTGGCAGACCGGCCAGGCACCATTCGGGAGCGGGTTCTCCGATGCCGCAACCTCGCTGGCACGAGAGGATGGAACTCTGCCTGCCACGGCGTATTTCTTCACCACTTTCGAGCTCCATGATCCGATTGCGGAACTGGAGGGCCAGATTGCCTGCGACGATGGGGCGGTCGTGTTCCTGAACGGTCACGAGGTGTTCCGGCTCAACATGCCACCGGGCGCCCCGTCATACGGCACCTCGGCACAATCCCCTGTTGACGGATCGCCGCTACGGGCAACCTTTTTCATTGCACCTGAACTACTTCAGTCGGGAACCAACCTGTTGGCCGTCCAACTTCATCAACACGCCGAGCCGCTGCAGCCGCCGGCAGTGTGGCCATTCGATGAACCTGGCCCCCCTTGGGAACGACTGGGCGGTGGACTGGGATGGACCGCTGTTGGCACTGGCGTGGTCGCCACGGCGGGCCGATGGCTGGGCTGTGTTTCCAATGCGGCTTCTTCGGATAGCTGGCTGGAGTTACCGCATGACTCGGGGCTTCAACCCCGGGGCCCATTCACGGTGGGCGGCTGGTTTGCCTGGGGTTCTGGTTTGGTCAACACCGCCACCCGCACCGCCATCGAGAAAGCCGGGGAATACCGCCTCTACTACACCGGCAATCTGGTCAATCGCTACCGGTTTCGCCTGGGCGAGGTGGAGGTCCAGGAGCAAACTCCGGGTACACGAGTTGGCCAATGGCGTCTGGTCATGGCTTGGTTTGACGGCACCAACGCGTGCATTCAGATGGACAATGGCCCTGTGTACTCGGCCCCGGCCCAATTACCTCCGGTTACGACCAACCCCGTGGTGGCTTTGCGTCTGGACCCGGGCGCTGGAGGGTTCGCCGCTGACGACCTATTTTTCTTTCCACGGGCGCTTACGGCGGAGGAACGGGCTGCAATCTACCAGCTCGGGATCCGGCGGTTTCTGACGAATCTGGCGACGGCCCGAGAGGATCTCTGGTTCGAACTCGAGCTCAATCGGCTGCTGGGATCTCCGCCGCAATTTCTGGCTGGTCCCGAGAGTCAGGTCCGTGTGGCAGGAGAACCCGTCGGATTCGAACTGACCGCCGTGGGTACCGCGCCCATCCAGTATCAATGGCTTTTCGAGGGTCTGCCCATTCCAGGGGCTACGGGAACGCGGTTGTATCTGCCCCAGGTCAGCGAGGCACACGCGGGCCTCTACGCGTTGATGGCCACCAACCGCGCCGGGGCTGCTATCAGTCCGCCTGCGCGGCTTTCGGTCCTAAGCCGACCCCAGCTGGATTTCGCGTGGGACGACGCCCTGCAACGCTGGCGCCTGTAAGTGCCGCAATTAAGCGTACCAAGCACGCTGCAGGTTTCGACCAATCTCGTCGACTGGGAATCCGTATGGATGCGTCTGGCGGAAAGTCCGGCCACCTACTGGTCGTTGCCGACGCGTCCAGGCCGGCCCGTCGAGTTTTACCGCCTTCAGATCCACCGGTAGGTTCGCTAACTTGCAGCCGTCCCGACCCCACCGCTTCGGCCTTGGGCGCTCTCGGCCGGCCCGGGAAGACCAACGAGACCCAAACAGTGACAACGGCCGCAGCCCGGGCCCGAAACAGGACGCCACGTCGACTCGTGCGGCCTCATTTTCGGAAAATCCGCAACCGAAGGGCCATCCAGGCCTGCTGGTCGTGGGCCCGCCGAGGCAGCGTGGAACAGTGCCTTCAACCTCGCCGGTGCCTCAGCCCAGCGCTGGGCGCGCCACCAAAAGCCTCGCAAGCCTGCCACAGAGGCGAAGGATCGATCCACCGGCGCAAGGGAATCCCGCACCATCGCCTCTGCTGGGAACCATTCATTTCCTTGGGCCAGACGGGCGGTTGGGCCTGCAATGCCTTTCGAGTTCTTCCGCAGGGCCTTGGTGTTGCTTTGCCTGTCTGGCGGAGAATCCTCCCTCGTTTCGGCCCGGGCCAGCACGGCTTTCCTCCTCTGCCGCTCCCGAAGCGCCTTTCCCGGAGCAGGACAGCCGGTGTCGGCCCGCCGAACGCCACCCGTGGCGTCACGTCAAAAATTGACGGCCAGCAACTTGAGGCCGCTGGGTGCGCCGGTCACGGGATCTCGCACCAGATTTTGCTCGCCCGACCCCGCTTCGGGGGGGGCCCAAGGGTTCAGCAGTTGCAGCGGATTGGGGCTCCGGAACAACTGGACCAACACCCCACTGCAGCGCCAGCGCCCTACCACCGCCTCGTTGGGTTTCCGCGCCGCTTCCACGGACTCTTCCCGCAACTCTCGCACCAGGCGGTTGACCAGTGACTCCGTGAGCACGGTAGAGCCGGTTCCGTTGCGCAAGTCGAACCGCTCCGGCCTTGCGGGAGCCGCATTGGTGGGTGGGGAGACTGCCGCAGGATCATTTTCCGGCTTTCCCGCAGTCGCGGGCTCGGCATCCGGGGCTGCCCAGACAGCCATGCCGGCACACAGGCTTCCGACCATCAAGAGTGGTATTGCCTTCATGGGACTCACCCTCTACCAGGCAAAATCTCCGCTCGAATGCTCTCCGCGTCAACTGCTGGGCTTGGCTCAGGCATGATGCCGAAACAGCCGTTCCCGGTTCACCAGCAGGTACTCCACGATCCACCCGTTCAGCAGCAATACCCCCGCTGCGGCCGCGGAAGACCTGTGCACCAATTCGTACACTTCGATCGGAATAAAAAAGGCCGACTCCCCGATGGCCATCCATCCGGCCCACCCGGCCCGCCACAGTAATCCGATTCCTTCCGCCAGGGAGAAAAGGCTGTAAAACACCGTGCCTGCCGCCACCCACAGTATCTTCTGGGAAGAGATCCGCCCTAACTGAATCCCCAGGTCCACAAAAAATTGTTTCTCCGGGTCCAGATGCAAAAACAGCAACGTTTGCCGGAACAGGGCCGGGAGGTTTTCATCCGAAAGCTGCCAGACACCCAGGGCCAGCAGAATCAGCAGGAGTGCCTTGCCCAACTTGAGGCAGGCGATGACATACAACGTGGGTGCGCGCTGCTTGGTAGGAACGGAAGAGACAGACCCGGCCATGAAAGAAAGATTCGAAGTGTGCGTGGTGCATCGACCGTGCCAGGCCGAGGCTTCCTCGACCTGCCGGACCGTCAGCCTTGCCGCGGCGCCCTCAGCGCAGCCGTTCCTGTAGCCAGCTCGGCAGCTCGGCGATCGGCACTCGCGTCTGCTGCATGGTGTCCCGATCTCGGACCGTTACGGTGTCTTTGAGTTCCGGGCCTTTCTCGCCCAAGGTCTCGAAGTCCACGGTGACGCAAAACGGTGTGCCGGCCTCGTCTTGGCGCCGGTACCGGCGGCCAATGGCCCCTGCATCGTCGTAGAACACGTTCATCCAGGGCCGCAGCAGGTCGCGGATCTGGAGGGCTTTCTCCACCAAAGCGGGCCGGTTTTTCAACAGGGGAAACACAGCCACCTTTACGGGTGCGATGCGAGGATGCAGCCGCAGGACCACACGGGTTTCCAGTTCGCCTTTTTCGTTGGGGGCCTGGTCCTCGTCATAGGCCTGACACAACAGCGCCAGCGCCAAGCGGTCCACCCCGGCCGAGGGCTCGATGACATGCGGAATGTAGTAACCCTTGGCCAGCAAGTCGGCATCTTGGCGGGCCAGCGACTCAGCCTTGTCCCTCGGCTCGCCCATGCGCGTCAAGTACCCCAAACGATGCTGATAATAACGTTCCTGCAACCGTTGCTGCCGCGAGGGCTCCAACTTCGGCCACGCCGTCCGTAGCTCCTCGTCGAATACGGTCATCGGACGACCCGAATACCGTTGATGCTGGCTGAGATCGAAATCGCTGCGGGCCGCAATGCCCTCCAGTTCCTGGGTCCCGAATGGGAACTGAAACTGAATGTCCACGCAGGCCCTGGCGTAGTGCGCCAGTTCCTCTGGTTTCTGCCAGTACTCTTCCAGTTTGGCGCGGGGCAGTCCGATGCTCTCGTAAAACCGGATGCGTTCCTCCACCCAGTACTGGTGCCACATTTGCCAGCCCCAGTTGGGTTGCGGCGGCCCCGGATGGCCCGGACCCGCGGGCCGCGCCACCTCTCCGTAAATGGCTTCGACCGCCTCGTCCGGTCGGATGAAAAACTCCAGTTCCATCTGCTCAAACTCGCGCGATCGGAACGTGTAGTTGCGGGGAGTGACCTCGTTGCGGAAAGCCTTGCCAATTTGGGCGATTCCAAAGGGGATTTTCTGGCGCGAGGTCTCCAGCACGTTCTTGAACTGGGCAAAAATGGCCTGAGCGGTCTCCGGCCGCAGATAGGCCACGTTCTCCTCCGACTCGATCGGTCCCACGATCGTCTTGAACATCAAGTTGAACGGACGCGGCTCGGTCTTTTCCCCCTCGCATTCGCTGACCCTCTTGCTGGGCTTGCGTGGGCAGGGAATCTCGTGCAACTGATCCGCGCGGAAGCGTCCCTTGCAGGTCTTGCAATCCACCATGGGGTCACTGAAGGTGCTCACATGCCCGCTGGCTTCCCAGATCCGTGGGTGCATGATGATGGTGGCGTCCAACCCCACCACGTCGTCGCGCCAGCGCGTCATCCACAGCCACCACTGTTCCTTCAGATTGCGCTTTAGCTCCGTGCCCAGCGGCCCGTAGTCCCAAAACCCATTGAGGCCGCCGTAGATTTCCGAGGACGGAAAGATGAATCCGCGCCGTTTGCAAAGCGCGACCAGTTTCTCCATGAGCTGCTGTTGTTGCTGCGAGGCTGCCTGCGCCATAATGGGCGCAGTCTTTGGGAACGCCCCGGCCCCTGTCAAGGGAGCGTCCGCACGGCTGCGCGGCTGTACATTCTGCGCGTGTGCTCGGCCCACCTGCAGCTAGTGAGCTGGAAACTTCGGCGGCCATGGCCCCTGGCATCTGGTCGCGCAAGGTGGCCGCAGAACCCGGCTGTCGGGTTTGTCCCCTGTTCAGGCCACAAGACACAGTGCAGCTTTTGCGGCATCCTGGCTCCATGAACGCGAACAGGTGCAGCCCGCGCGCCGCCCAACCCGGCTTGCCCAGTCCCATGCTATCCGGAATCAGAATCATGAACGACCGCTCGGATCCTGTTTCGGCCGAAGACAATTCTGCTGGCCGGAAGGTTTCTGGGCCGCGAGCGGAAGCTTTCTCGGCCTGGTCCTTGCCGGCGGTGCTGGTGCTGGCCTTGGCCGGACCAGTGGCAGCGGCCGTCTGGACCGGCACAGTGGGTTACTGGGACGACCCGGCCAATTGGGACACCGGCGTGCTCAACGCCGCCGGCGGCTGGTCCATCGGCAACGTCCAGAATGGAGGCACGGCCATTGTCCGTTCCGCTGTGCCCGCGGTCAACGAGGCTTGGGCCGGCAACGGGGGTGGTCCCGGTACCATCGTCGTGACCAACGGCGGTGTGCTGACCGTCAACAACTGGCTGGTCATCGCCCGGATGTACCAGTCCTTGGTTGAAACGCCGCTGAGCCGGCTGATCGCCGAAAACGGCACGTTCCAGAAAAGCGGCAACGGACTAATTGTGGGGGACAACTACCAGGGGCTCAGTTCGCCGGGGGAAATGATCGTGGCCGGCACCGCCACGGTGAACGTAACAGGCGGATGGTGGGGCATTGGCAACGGTGCGGCCAGCCGCGGTTTGCTGGTCCTCCGGGACCAAGCCCTGGTGAATGCTTCGGGCTACGATTTCAATGTGGGGGACTACGGCGGCGCTGTCGGGCTATGCTTTCTGTCCAACCGGGCTACCCTCAACGTCTCTCGCTTCTGGGTGGGCAAATTCGACACCGTCTCCGGCGCCCTGTGGCAGAGCGGTGGCGCGGTGGTCGGCACCGGTGCCAATGCGAATGAATGGTGCATCGGCGGCGAAAACGCCGCCTCCGCTACTGCCTACGGTTTCTATGCCTTGCTGGACGGGATGCTGATTTGTCCCTTCAACTTTCAGGTGGGCCGTTACGGGTACGGCGTATTCTATCAAAGCGGTGGCACCAACGTGCAATCCGGGTGGTGCGATACTGCCCGTTTCGTGGGCAGCATCGGCGTGGCCTGGTTTTCCGGGGGCCGTTTTCTGCACGACGGTCTCAACACACGGTACATGATTGGTGAAAACGGGCGAGGTGAAGTGTCCGTCACCCACGCTGCAGAGGTGGAAACGGTGCGTCCCATGGTCTTCGCCAATGGCGAGGCTCTGCTGGCGCTCAAGGAAGGCACCCTCATTGTGCCGGGCTTTGAGAAATGGGTCGGGACCTCGTACCTGGCCTGGGATGGGGGCATTCTGCGGGCGCGTGGGGATCATCCCGAGTTCCTGCCGGCTGGCGTTAACGACGTGCGTCTCTTTGCCGGCGGGGCGGTGGTAGACACCGCCGGCCATGAAATCACTTTCCGAGCGGCGCTGCGAGCGCCGGCAGGCCAGGGGATCCGGAGCATTCCCCTTCTTACCCGCGGCACGGGCTACATTGGTGCTCCGATCGTCCAAATCCAGGGCGACGGCACCGGTGCCATGGCGGTGGCCCAGGTGGATCCCTCGAGCGGTCAACTGACCAACATTCTCATCACCAGTCCCGGCCATGGTTATACCTATGCGGTGGCTACGTTGCTCGGCAGGGGCACCCCAGACCCCGCCACGTTGGGGACTCCGGTGCTCGGCCCGGTGGGCTCCGGCGGATTGCTCAAACGCGGCCGCGGAACCCTGAGCCTGGCTGAAGCCAACACCTATACCGGCCCCACCGTGGTCGAGGCTGGCCGGCTACGTGTTTCCACCGAGCACAGCGGTGCCGGTACGTTCGACGTGGCCGGCGGCGCCACGCTGGCCGTGTACCGCGGGGCTGGCACGCCCAGCCTCTCCCTGGCCCAGCTCGCTCTGGGTGGCCCCGAGTCAGCAACCCTCGAGCTCGACCTTGGCGATGCACCCGGTTCCACAAGCCCCCTGCTACTGATCCAGGGTCAGCTCCATCTGCGCGGACCCGTGGTGCTTCACATCGACGCACGCAACCTGACCGTAGGCACCTACCCGCTCCTTCGGTACGCCTCCCGTACTGGCAGCGGCACTTTTACCCTCGGACAACTCCCGGTGGGGGTTCAGGCCGTTCTGGTGGACAACACCGCCGGCGGCACGGTCGAGCTGCTCGTGACCGCGGTGGGTCAACTTCGCTGGGACGGCATGGCCGGTCCGGTCTGGGATGTCGGCCAAACCACCAACTGGATCGAAATCAGCACCGGACAACCGACCGTTTACCAGGATGGCAACCCGGTGTTGTTCGACGACCGCGCCGCCGGGACCACTTCGATCACCCTGGAGACTGCGGTGTCTCCTGCGGCCGTCATGGCCGACCACAGCCAGCGCGACTATCGCCTGAGCGGC
>Ga0308415_1000427_pt1 | contig 18388 bp, 11 predicted proteins | sample HotsprSampleOS55_FD_203465 | JGI IMG/M metagenome (GOLD analysis project Ga0308415, IMG submission 203465) | Hot spring phototrophic mat microbial communities from Octopus Spring, Yellowstone National Park, Wyoming, United States - 20090730_OS55 ... | reverse complement strand
TGGCCAAAGCCTGCGCCGAGCAGTTGGCCGCGTGTCCAGACGTTCGACGCCTCTCTTGCATCGTGCTGATGAGCCACGGGCTATTCACATTCGGCGAGACGGCTAAGGAGGCATATAGCCGCATGATTGAGATGGTCACGCGCGCCGAGGAATACATCCAGCGCAAGGGGAGGTGGCATGTTGTCTTCCCGCCGGCTGAGCCTCCCTCAGGACCGCTGCGCACAACGCTGGCCGCGCTGCGCCGCGAAGTGTCCTTGGCCGCCGGCGCGCCGATGATCGTGATCATGCACAGGGATGAGAAATCGCTGGGCTTCGCTCGTCGCCCCGACGTGGCCGAGATTGCCCGCCGTGGGCCGGCCACGCCCGACCACATCATCCGCACCAAGCGCCTGCCGCTGATCGGTCGCGACGTGGCCGGCTATTGCGATGAGTATCGCGCCTACTTCGAGCAGCACCGCGGCCTGATCGATGCGCCGCTCACCATGCTCGACCCCGCCCCGCGCGTGATCCTCGACGCGGAGTTGGGGATGCTCACCAGCGGCCGCAGCGTGAAGGACGCCCAGATCGCTGCGGACATCTACAAGCAGACGATTGACGTCATTCTGCGCGCCGAGTCGCTCGGCGGCTGGCGCGCCCTGCCGGCTGCCGACCTTTTCCGCGTTGAGTACTGGGATTTGGAACAGGCCAAGCTCAAGAAGCCATCGGCGGCTGAGGTCTTCCTCGGCGAGGTGGCGCTGGTCACCGGCGCAGCGTCGGGCATCGGCAAGGCTTGTGTCCAGGCGCTGCTGCGGCGCGGCGCAGCCGTGGTCGGCCTGGACATCAACCCGGCCATTGAGGGGGTGTTCGACGCGCCGGCCTACCTCGGCCTGGTGGCCGACGTGACCGACGAAGCTGCCCTTCAGGCAGCGCTGGAGCGAGCAGTGCGCGCCTTCGGTGGGCTGGACATCGTGATCGCCAACGCTGGCATCTTCCCGCCCAGTCAGCCGATCGCCAGGCTAGACACGCCGGCGTGGGCGCGCGTCATGCGCATTAATCTAGATGCCAACCTGGTGCTGTTGCGCGAGGCGCATCCGCTCCTCAAGCAGGCGCCGCGCGGCGGGCGGGTGGTCATCATCGGCTCGAAGAACGTGCCGGCGCCGGGCCCTGGCGTGGCGGCCTATTCCGCGTCCAAGGCTGCCCTCACCCAACTCGCGCGGGTGGCCGCGCTGGAGTGGGGCGCGGACGGCATCCGCGTCAACGTCATTCATCCCAATGCTGTGTTCGACACCGGCATCTGGAGCGCAGACGTGCTGGCGAAGCGGGCCGAGAGCTACGGCCTGACCGTCGAAGAATACAAGCGCAACAACGTGCTGCGGGTCGAGGTGCACAGTCACGACGTGGGAGAGCTGGCAGCGGAGCTATGCGGACCGATCTTCGCCAAGACGACCGGCGCGCAGATCCCGATTGACGGCGGTAACGAGCGGGTGATTTAGCTCAACGAGATCGGCGGCGTTTCCTCCCGCGCCCTCACCTGCACCTCTATCTCTTGCTGCGTCTCGCCCGCCCGAGCCAGCACGAACCAGTGGATTGCAAACAGCTTTCCCTTGTAGCTCAACGGCCCTTCGGCAGGGATGGCAAACGCAAAGGGCGCTTGCGCACCGGCACCGAGCTTAAAGTTGGCCTGCCCGATGACTGTTGTCCAAGTCTTCGCTTCAGCAACCACGCGGTAGCCGGCGGAGACCCAGACAGTGGCCTCCTCGCGGCCTTCCCAGTGCACCATCCCGCTTAAGGTGTCGCCGACGTGCACGGATGCCTGGGCCAGGGTGAGATACAACGGCTCGCCCAGCGATCCGCGCACAACCGAGGCTCCCATTTGGTCCGTCACGGCCCGCGGTGCTGTACTCACCGGCAAGATGCGGATGTCCACCGCTTTATAAGCGTCCGGCCAACCCCGCAACGGCAAGTCCAACGTCACCTGCCAGCTCACGCGATGCGTGTCTTTGCCCAGCGGGCTGGTCTCCTCGCGCTGGAAGGTGGCCATCTCTTCAGGCGGCACACGTAAGCGCGCAGACAGGCGCAGAGGAACGCCCGGCGGCTGCTCGACGGCATGGCTGAGCAGCATTACTTCCTGGACGATCGTCTCGGCCGTGTCCTCTTCTTTTCGCCGTTGGGTCTTGCTCAATAGTGATCGGACCCAATAAGAGAGGTGTTCTCTCTTCACCAGTCGCACGTGCCCTGGACCAACCAGAACCGGACGGTGTGGGGTGATGGTGGCCTTCACGTTGAGCGTCTCACCCAGCCGCGCCATCGTCGGTTGCACATCCCACTGAACGTCTACGGCGATGGCGGTGAGCCCGCTGAGGAGTGTGCCGATGCCGAACAGCCCCAGCGCAGCGCCAAACACGACCAGCAGCACACCGCCAATGCACGTCAGTTCGGTGAAGACACGGCTAGACGGCGACGTCACAGCAAGCCAGAGCAACCACCCGCCAAAGCCAAGGCCGGCCAGACCGATTGCGAGGATGAGCGCGCCGCCGGCAGCGATCTTCGCGCCATGGCGCATCCCTTCACTCCTCCAACGTAGTCAGGTCACCCTCCGGCAGGCCAAGCGCGCGCGCTTTCAACACACGGCGCATGATCTTGCCGCTGCGCGTCTTGGGTAGCTTGGACACGAACTCCACTTTCTCCGGTCGCGCGATGGGGCCCATGACCTTGGCCACGTGCTGGCGCAGCTCCTCGGCCAGCGCCAGCGAGCCTTCGTAGCCGGCGCGCAGGATGACGTAGGTATAGATCGCGTTCCCGCGCACCTCGTGCGGCAGGCCGATCGCCGCGGCCTCGGCCACTGCCGGATGCGACACCAGCGCGCTCTCCACCTCCGCCGTCCCCAGCCGGTAGCCGCTCACCTTCAATACATCGTCCACACGCCCGATAATCCAGAAATAGCCATCCTGGTCAACGCGCGCCGAGTCACCTGTAAAGTAGCGGCCCGGATAGCGCGCCCAGTAAGTCTGTACGTAGCGGTCTGGATCACCATAGATGGTGCGGGCCATGCCCGGCCAGGGGGTCAGGATGGTCAAATAGCCCTCCTCGTTGGGCGGGACGGGCCTGCCCTCGTCGTCCACCACTTCTGCGCGGATGCCGAAGAATGGCTTGGTGGCGCTACCGGGCTTGAGCGGGGTCACCGGCAGCGGGGTGATCATGAAGCCGCCGGTCTCCGTCTGCCACCAGGTGTCCATAATCGGGCAGCGCCCACCGCCGATGTAAGTGTGATACCAGCGCCATGCTTCGGGGTTGATCGGCTCGCCCACGCTGCCCAGCAGCCGCAGCGAGGAGAGGTCGTGCTTCTGCGGCCATTCCGGGCCAAAGCGCATCAGGCCGCGGATGGCGGTGGGCGCGCAGTAGAGGATGGTCACCCGATATTGCTCGGCGATCTGCCACCAGCGGTCGGGCGCGGGATAGGCCGGCCCGCCCTCATACATGATGCTGGTGACGCCGTTCATCAGCGGCGCGTAAACAATGTATGAATGGCCGGTGATCCAGCCTGGGTCGGCGGCGCACCACCAGCGGTCCTCATCCTGGACATCGAAGACGTAGCGCATGGTGGTGTAGGTGTACACCGCGTAGCCGCCGTGGGTGTGCAACAGCGCCTTGGGCTTGCCGGTCGAGCCGGAGGTGTAGAGGATGAACAATGGGTCCTCTGCATCGGTCACCTCGGTCTCGCAGACCGGGCTGGCATCCTTCATCAGCTCGTGCCACCAGTGATCGCGGCCCTCGACCCAGCCCACCGGATGGCCGGTCCGCTTGTACACCACGACCTTCTCGACGATCGGCGCTTCCTTGATCGCGTCGTCCGCGATCTGTTTTAGCTCGACCAGCTTGCCGTTGACGTAGGCGCCGTCGCAGGTGATCAGCACCTTGCTCTGCGAATCCAGGATGCGGCCGGCCAGTGCCTGGACTGAGAAGCCGCCATACACGACAGAATGCACGGCGCCGATCTTGGCGCAGGCCAGCATCGCCACCGGCAGCTCGATCACCCGTCCCATGTAGATCGTGACGCGATCGCCCTTTTGGACGCCCAACGACTTGAGCACGTTGGCGAACTTGCACACCTCGCGGTTCAGCTCGGCATACGAGATCGCCCGCTCGCTGTAGTCCTCGCCCTGCCAGATGTAGGCGACTTTGTTCTTGCGCCAGGTGTTCATGTGGCGGTCGAGCGCGTTATGGACGATGTTGAAGCGCCCGCCGACGAACCACTTGAAGAAGGGCTTGTTGGAATCGTCCAGGACCTTGTCCCACTTGCGGTACCATTCCAGCTCTTCGGCCCGCTCGGCCCAGAACTGCTCTGGGTGATCGGCGGCGAATTGGCTCAGCGCTTCGCGATCCTTAATCCGCGCGCGGGCGACCACGTCGGGAGGCGGGGGATAGACCTCTTCCTGCGCGCTGATGATATTCACTATTTCTTGGTCGGCCATGTTTCGTCCTCTCCTTGTTCACAATCGCAAGGAGATTGTATGCAGGCCGCGTGGCTTGGGCAAACAAGAGGCGCACTCACCCAGGACGAATTTCTGTGTTAGCACTCACCCCAGAAGTAGCGTCTCAGCAAAACCCTCGATGCACGCCACGTGCACCGATTTTCAAAGAGCGCACTGTAAGAGCTCAGTCACCAGATATTCCGTCGTTCGATCCCCCGTCGTCCACCTTGAGTGAGGTGTATCCTCAAATGAGCGTGTCGTGCAAAGCGGCAGCCAAGCATCGAACCTCCCAACTAAAGCCCCGCCTAGCTACCAAACATCTTGCCTCACTGTCATGCTGACATCTGAACTCCCGCCCAACCGGCATACTGCGAAGTCACCGAACACCCCGTCTCACCGTCATGCTGAGCAGCATCCATCAGCCTGCCACCTCTGCTACCCCGCGGCAACTTGGTCCGCCGCGAGATTAGATTCTTTGCCGCGCTCAAGAGTGACCGGGTGAAGCAGGATGCTGGCGACCCCCGTGCGCTTCATGCTGGTCATGCCAAGCATACAGGGGTATCCGCCGGCTCGATCAGGACTACTCGGCTGACAGAAAACGGGCTGCCCACCAACCACAACGCATCCGTGCAAATTAGCCAACCTTTAATAAAATGGTTGATCAACGGCGAGTGAAGGTCTCATCCTTCTATCGCGCTTTCCGCTCCGCGACGAGATCGAATCCTAGATTCCACCCAAGCAAAAGGAGGTCCAGATATGTTGAGAAAGATCACACTACCGTTGGTCGTCGCCATGAGCATCACAGCCTGCGCCACGCTCCCTGCCCCGCCGCCGTCCGGCAGCCAGCAACCAACAGCCGCGCCGGCCAAAGCCAAGGTCACCCACATCCGCTTCTCGCTGGATTGGGCGATCGAAGGTCCGTCGGCGCCGTTTCTGATCGCCCTCGACAAGGGCTACTTCGCAGAAGAAGGCTTGTCGGTTGTCATTGACCGCGGCACCGGTTCAGCCGGCACGGTCACCAAGATCGCCAGCGGCGCATACGAGATGGGCTACGCCGACATTAACTCGATGATCGAGTTCAATGTGAAGAATCCAGACAAGGCGCTACAAGCAATCGCCATCCTCTACAACAATGCGCCGATGACGGTGTTCACGCTCAAGGGCAAGGGGATCAACACGCCATCGGACCTAGCAGGCAAGAAGCTCGGTGCGCCGGCCGGCGATGCTGGCCGACGCCTCTTCCCACTCTTCGCTAAGCAGGTCGGCATTGACCCGAACAGCGTCGAGTGGGTCACCATGGAGCCAGCCCTGCGCGAAGCCGCCCTGGCCAAAGGCGAGGTGGACGCCATTACGGCCTTCTACGGTAGTGGCTGGTTCGGCCTGCTGCGCAATAAGGTCGCGCCTGAAGATATCGTTGCCTTCATGTATGCGGAGCAGGGTTTGCCGCTCTATGGCAACGCCGTCATGGCCTCGCCGAAGTTCCTCCAAGAGAACGAAGAAGCGGTAAAGGGATTTCTGCGCGCACTGGCCCGCGGCTGGCAGGAAGCGCTGGCTGACCCAGCGGCCGCCGTTGAGATCGTCAAGCGCCGTGAGCCGCTGATCGACACTGAGATAGAAACCCAACGGCTAAAGATGGCGATTGAGAAGCACTTCCTCACCGAGGAAGTGAAGCAAAACGGCTTCGGCGCGGCTGACCTGGAGCGGTTGAAGAAGAACATCGCTCTGGTCGTTGAAGGATTCGCGCTGACCTCCTCGCCACAGCCAGAGACGATCTTCACCGACAAATACCTGCCACCCAAGGAGCTGCGCATGCCGCCAGGCACATAACCCAACACCCTACTCCCACACTCTCAACAGAAAGACAGATGGAACAGGATCAACCCTGCGTCGCCCTGCATAACGTATCGCTGTTCTATCGGAGTGACGACGGGCGCGAGGTCCACGCCCTAGAGGATGTGTCACTATCTATCGCACAGGGTGAGTTCGTGGCGATTGCTGGCCCTAGCGGCTGTGGCAAGACCACCATCCTCAAACTCGTGGCCGGCCTGATACCGGCCACGCGCGGCCAGGTGTTGATTGACGGTGTGCCGGTGCGCGGGCCGCAGAAGAACGTCGGAATGGCCTTTCAGAACCCTACCCTGCTCCCGTGGCGCAATGCGCTCCAGAACGTGCTCCTACCTTTGGAAGTGGTGGCGCCACATCGCCACCACTTCCGCAGCAAGCAGCGCGAGTACGAAGCCCGTGCCCACGAGCTGCTTCAACTGGTTGGGCTGAATGGCTTTGCCAACAAGCCACCCTACCAGCTCTCCGGCGGGATGCAACAGCGCGTCTCCCTGTGCCGCGCACTCATTCACGAGCCGGAGATCCTGCTGCTCGACGAGCCATTCGCTGCGCTGGATGCTTTCACGCGCGAAGAGCTGTGGGGGGTTCTCCAGTCGCTCTGGCTGTCGCGGCGCTGCACCGTCATCCTGGTGACCCATGACCTGCGGGAGGCGGTCTTCTTGGCCAACACCGTGTATGTAATGAGCAAACGCCCTGGCCGGCTGGTGCACGTGACGCACATTGACCTGCCGCGCCCACGCACGCTTGAGCACATGTTCCAACCCGAATTCACCAACTACGTGCATGAGATCTATAACCGCATCGGAGAGGTGCGCGCATGAGGACGAGCGCTCTTCTGCATCGCGTGTTCCTGCCAACCATCGCCATCCTGGTGTTCGGGCTGAGCTGGGAGATAGGTGGGTTGATTTTTAATGTGGATGAGTTCGTCCTGCCACGACCCAGCGCAGCCATCGGCGCCTACTTTGAATGGCAAACGGCTATCTGGCCCAACGCGCTCCAAACGTTGTTCACCACGCTGGTCGGCCTGGGGCTGGCCATTGTCACCGGCACGCTGATCGGTGCGCTGATCGGCTATTCGACGCTGCTCTACGACGCGCTCTATCCGCTGCTGGTGGCCTTTAACTCGATCCCCAAAGCAGCGCTGGTGCCGGTGTTCGTGATCTGGTTTGGGGTGGGCACGCTGCCGGCGATCTTGATCGCTTTTCTCATCTCGTTCTTCCCGATCGCCGTGAACGTCGCCACAGGGGTTGCGACGGTCGAGCCGGAGCTGCGCGACGTGTTGCGCTCGCTTGGCGCCAGCAGGCTGGATCTATTCGTCAAAGTAGGCTTCCCGCGGGCGCTGCCGTATTTCTTTGCCTCGCTCAAGGTCGCGGCAACGCTCGCGTTCGTCGGCTCAATCGTGGCCGAACTGGGCGCATCCAACCGCGGCATTGGCAACCTCATGGTGATCGCCAGCTCGCGCTTCGATGTGCCGCTGGTGTTCGCCGGCTTATTCGTGGTCGCCCTGATGGGCATTGCCCTATACGCCGTCTTTGCCATCCTAGAACGGCGAGTCGTGGCCTGGGCATACCGTTAGACCTATGCGCTGGAGAGACTATCTGATTCCTGAAACGCTAGAGGACGCCGCGCGTGCGCTGGCCGACCACGCCGGCTGCGCGCGCGTCGTCGGCGGTGGCACGGATTACTTTGTGGACGAGGGCGATGAGTCAACCGCCGAAGTGCTGGTGGACGTGACGCGCATTCGCTCTCTTCGCCAGATCTGGGTGGAAGCCGACTACGTGATCATCGGCTGCGGCGCGACGCATGCGCAAATTGTGGCTTCGCCCATCGTCCAGCAGCACGGCGCGGCGCTGGCAGAAGCCTGTGGTCAGATCGGCGGCCCGCAGGTGCGCAACGTAGCGACGCTGGCCGGCAACGTCGCCCACGCGCTGCCGGCTGCCGATGGCTCAATCGCCCTGCTGGCCTTGGGCGGCGAAGCACAGGTCGCCTGGGCCGAAGCGGGCAAAGTGCATCGCGAGTGGCGCCCTTTGGAACAACTCTTTCGCGGGCCAGGCCAATCTGCCATTGACAGTCGCTTCCAGATCATCGCAGCGCTGCGCTTCCCCTGCCAACAAGCGGGTGAAGGGTCGGCCTTTGCGCGGGTGATGCGCCCGCAAGGCGTAGCGCTGCCGATCTTGGGGCTGGCGCTCCGCCTACGCCTGCACAACGACGGGGAAACTATCATGGCCGCGCGGTTGGCCTTAGGGCCGGTGGCGCCCGTTCCTTTTCGCGCAAGACAAACAGAGGCCTTTCTGGTTGGCCGACGGGCCGACGAGCAGACGCTCAGCGAGGGAGTGGCCGTGCTATCTCGTGAGGTGAACCCTCGCACCAGTCCCCACCGGGCAACTGCCGACTATCGCCGCGAAGTGTTGCCCGTGCTATTTAAAACGGCCTGGCAGGCAGCAGTGACGCGCGCGAGGGTTAGTTGACGTATTGCGTATTCCGTAATACGTAATACGCAATACGAAATACGCAATACACAAACTCTTTCTGAGGAGGGCAAATTGAGCACAACAACTCGATCCTATCGCTTGAATTTCATCGTCAATGGCCGGCCAGTTGCGCTGGATGTATCGCCGTCGGCGTTCTTGGCAGAGGTGTTGCGCTATCAGTTGGGGCTGACAGGGGTGAAGATCGGCTGCAACGAGGCGGAATGCGGTATCTGCACCGTGCTGGTAGATGGCGTACCGGTCAACGCCTGCATCTACCCAGCGGTAAAAGCCCAAGGAGCAACCGTGGAGACCATTGAAGGATTAGCCCGTGATGGACAGCTCCACCCGCTCCAACAGGCGTTTATCGATCAGGGCGCTGTCCAGTGCGGATTTTGCACACCTGGTCTGATCATGACCGCCAAAGCGCTGCTCGATGCTAATCCGCAGCCGAGTGAAGAGGACATCCGCCACGCGCTCAAGGATACCTACTGTCGCTGCACCGGCTACGTGAGTGTGATCGCTGCGATCAAGCAAGCAGCCGGCCAGAACGGCCACCTATCGCTACCGCAGACGCGCCCAGCGCTAAACGTGGTCGGCAAACCGCTGCCCCGACCAGACGCCGTGGCCAAAGTCACCGGCGCAGCCAAATACACGGATGACTACGTCTTCCCGAACATGCTCCATGCTTGCACGTTGCGCGCCGGCATCCCACATGCGCGCATCGTGCGCATAGACACCCGCAAGGCCAAAGCGCTGCCCGGCGTCGTGGCCGTGCTCACTCATGAGGACGTACCAGGGGCAAAAAATCACGGCCTGGTGTACGCCGACTGGCCGGTGTTGTGCTACGACAAGGTGCGCTATGTCGGTGACGCCGTGGCCATCGTCGCTGCTGAGACGCGCGAGATCGCCGAGCAAGCCCTTCAGCTCATCGAGGTGGAATATGAACCATTGCCGGTGGTAGATGATCCGGTGGCCGCGCTCGCGCCGGACGCGCCACTCGTGCATGAGAAGGGCAATCTGCTTAAGCACATCCACGTCGAAAAAGGCGATATCGAACAGGGCTTTGCCGAGGCCGACGTGATCGTGGAAGGGGAGTATCAGACTGCGACGACCGAGCACGCCTTCCTAGAGCCAGAATGCGCAATCGGTCGCCTCAGCGAAGACGGCCGGGTTGAGGTGTATGTTGGTTCGCAGATCCCGTATGCCGACCGTAAGCAGATCGCAGCCTCCCTGGGACTGCCGGAATCGCAGGTGCGCGTGATCGGCACGCTGATCGGCGGGGGGTTCGGTGGCAAGGAGGACATCGCCGGCCAGATTCACGTAGCGCTCTTGGCGCGAGCCACAGGCCGGCCAGTGAAGATGCTCTACCGGCGCAGCGAATCACTGATTGTCCACCCCAAGCGCCACGCAGTGAAGTTCAAGGTCAAAGTAGGTGCCAAACGCGACGGGCGCTTCACGGCCATGCGCATCGAGCTGTGGGGCGACACCGGCGCCTACGCCAGCCTGGGCGATAAGGTGATGACCCGCGCGGCTACCCATGCCAGCGGCCCCTACGAAGTGCCGCATGTCAAGATTGACTGTTACGCCGTCTACACCAACAACGTGCCCGCCGGCGCGTTTCGCGGCTTCGGCGTCACACAATCGTGCTTCGCCATCGAATCAGCCATTGACGAGCTGGCGCATAAGCTCGGTATCGATCCGATCGAGATTCGCCGGATCAACGCACTACGGATCGGTTCGGTGACCAACACCGGCGCTGTGATTCGCGAAAGCTGCGGCTTGCTGGAGTGCATCGAGAAAGTCGAACAAGCCCTCAAGCGCGAGGGTACGCCTTGTGTCTTCCGCCGACCTCAGAAGCCTGACTGCATATACGCCTGGGGATTCGCCGCAGCATACAAGAATACCGGCCTGGGCGGCGGCGCAAATGACTGCTCCACTGTGGAAGTGGAGGCATTCAGTGATGGCAGCGTCGAGGTGCGCACCAGCGCGGCTGAAATCGGTCAAGGGCTGGTGGGCGTGTTGGCCAGCATCGCTGCTGAGGAGTTGGGGCTGCCCTACGAGCAGGTGCGTGTGTTGCTCTCGGACACAGACCTCACACCCGATGGCGGGCCGACCACCGCCTCGCGCCAAACTTACGTCACCGGCAACGCCGCGCGGTTGGCTAGCGCCAACCTTCGCAACCAGTTGGCTGCCGTGGCAGCAGAGATGCTCGATGCGCCGGCCGAGGCATTGATCTTCCAGAACGGGCGCGTCTGCGCTGGCGAACGCTCGGTCAGCTTCGCCGAGGTGGTCCAGCAGGCCCATGCTGAGGGCTTGAGCACGCGCCTGAGCCACCTCTACGAAGCGCCGAAGACACAACCGCTCGGCAGCGGCGGCGACATGCATATCGCTTTCAGCTACGCCGCTCAAGCAGCCTTGGTGGAGATAAACGAACGCACCGGCGAAGTCGCCTGTCTCAAAGTCATCAGCGCCACCGACGTGGGACGCGCGATCAACCCGCTCGCGTTGCAAGGCCAAATCGACGGCGGTATCGTGATGTGCATCGGCAACGCGCTCACCGAAGAATTCATCCAGGAACGCGGCGTGCCATACACAAACCGGCTCGCCCGCTACAAGATGCCCAGCATTCGCCACACCCCGGAGATCATCTCTTTTATTGTCGAGGACCCGACAGCCGACGGTCCATACGGGGCGAAGGGTGTAGGCGAAATCTCAAGCATTCCCACCACACCGGCGATCACAAATGCCATTTACAACGCCACCGGCATCCGCGTTCGCCGACTGCCCGTGGACCAGGATCGCTTACTGCGAGCGATGCGTGCCGGCGCAACCAGCGCCTGATCGCGAGCATCTGCTCAGGTCGGATCACACATCGGACTAAAGTAGCCGGGGACGCAAATCAATCATTCGCAGCGGATGACACGCGGGGTCAAAGCGGCTGTGCATTCACAGGCCGCTCGCTCACCGCGCCGGTTGTCATGCTGAGCAGGGCGAAGGATCTCAGCAGCGCAGTGACCGGCTATTGCTCAGAATGACTAAGCACGCCGGCCCAGCGTCGGCAGGCCGCGCTGATACACCCACCACTCGATCACCAGCAGCGCCAGCGCCAGCGCGGCCAGGATGTGCCAGAACTCGCGTTGTGCGACTTGCGCCTCGGCCGCTGGCGCTGGGCTGGATTGGCCCGCGGTGAGGTTGGGGTTGGGCGCGATGCGCGATTCGGCGACGTTGAAGAAGTTCACCGCGAAGGCGCCCCGCACCTGGCCAGCTTCAAAAGCATATACGCCTGGCTGCTCGGTCTGCGCAAACCCCTGCGTGCCGAGGGTGACGGTTTCGCCAGAGGGCAAGGTCACCCGCGTCCCCGCCGGCAGCGCCACGACCTCGCCCGGCTGGACGCTCAGCGGAATGTCCAGGCCCTGAGGAGGCGCCAACCAGGCGACGCTGTTGGCGATCAAGATGGGGAAGGCGATCTGGAGCGGCAGGTCGCTGCGCCGCAGATCGAAGGCCAGCGCCACCACCCGCCCAAGCGCGCCGTCAGGGCTTTCGCCGGCCAGCACCAACGGCCCGCCCTGCCCCTCGACCACCGGCCGCAGCCAGTCCGGCGCGGCCAGCCGATAGGCATCGCGCACGCTCACCGTCCGCCAGTCCAGGTCGCGCGCGATCGGGTGGGGCGCAGTGCGCACGTAGGCCGTGTCGCTGAAGACCGCAGTGGGGGTAAAGACTCCCTGCGCGCCGATCAGCAGCGCGTTCGCCCCCGCCGGCAGCGCCGCGCTCACGCCGTCCAGCACATAGAGGTCATAGCCCTCGATTTCGGGCGGCAGGGCGGCGGCGCGAGTCGTGCGTAGACCGGGTAATGCCGCCAGCGCTTGCTCCAGAAACAGGTTGCCGGGCGTGATCAGCAGCGCACGGCGGGCGACATTCGCTGCGTTGACCGCATAAGCGACGTCATCGGCCGCCAGCAGGTTATAGCGCGCTTCCTTTATCTCGGCCTGGATCCAGCGCGCAGTGGACGGGATGCCCCCGACCGTCCATTCAACGGCACCGCCCGCCGGCACGTCCAGCGTCCGCGCGTCAATCAGCGCCTCCTCCGCGCGCACGGCGACTAGGGCTTGTTCATCGCGCAGGCCGTGGTTCGTCACGCGCACCAAGGCAGCCAAGCCGTCGCGCACGCGGCGCAGCGCCAAGGTCGAGAGGGCCAGGTTGTCGCCGCTTTCACCGATGGGCACGAAGCGCGCCGCGCCGGGGAGCAGGGCCAGGTCATCGGCGTTTGCCCCGTCGCTGAAGATGAACGTGGTGCTCTCCTCGCTGCCGGCGCCGACCGCAGCCGCCAGCGCGATCGCTGCGCCCCAGTTCGCTGCGCTCAAGGTCGGGCGCAGGGCATCAAGCGCAGCGCGGAGCTGAACCTTGTCATTGCTCAGCGCGCTCAGGGCGCGGGGGGTTCCATCTACTGCGATCAGCGTCATGCGGTCGTTCATCCCCAGCGCTTCGATGAGCGCGCGCACCTGGGCGCGGGCAGCCTCGAAGCGAGAGGGGCGGACGTCGGCCGCCTGCATCGAGGCCGAGGTGTCGAGCAACACGATGATCTGCTGGCTGGCTGCGTCGGGTGCGTTGATGTAGGGGCGCGCCAGGGCGAAGATCAGAAAGGCCAGCGTGGCCAATTGTAGGAACAACAGCACGTTGCGCCGCAGCCGCTGCCAAAGCGTGTTCGCCTCGCGGTCCAAGATCGCCCGCCGCCAGAGCAACGTGCTGCTGACCAGCTGCGCCCGCCGGCGGAGGCGCAGCAAATAGAGAAGCACAATCGGGATGGCCAGCAGCGCAAACCAGAAGGCGAGCGGGTTGAGCACGTCCATTCGTCGTTAGCTTAGCCAGCCCTCGCGCCGCAGGTCTCGCAGCAGAATCGCCTCCAGCGGCTGGCTGGTGTTGACCAGGACGTAGCGCCCGCCGAAGCGCTGAACCTCCGCAGCGACCTGTGCCCGCCAGGCTGAAAGCTGCCGATGATAGGCGGCCAGCACGCCGGCGTCCAGGCTGACGTCCTGCGCGCCGTTCGTCTCCACGTCCACGAGTTGGAGGTCGCCGCTCAGCGCCGGCGTCAGTTCGTCCGGGCAGAGGGTGTGGAGCAGGTTCACCGCCAGCCCTTTGCCGGCCAGCGCGCCGATCCCTTCAGTGGCTCCGTCCTCGTCTAACATGTCGCTGATCAGGATGGCCAGCCCGGGGCGGACGTCGCGTGCACAGCGCTTGAGCCAGGCATTGAGCGCGAGGCGCTGGCCGGCGCGCGCGCGGTGGCGCGACTCGACCGAGATGCGCTCGATGAAGGCGATCAGCAGCGCCGCCGAGGCGACGCCGCGCCGTGGGCCAAAGCGCTGCCCGCCGGCGGTCTCTACCACCACGCGGTCGCCGGTCGCCAGCGCCACGTAGCCCAGCGCCGCGGCGAGCTGTGCGGCGCACAGCCACTTCTGGGCCAAGCCGTCGCCCTCTTCGGCTTGCCAGAACATCGAGGGGCTGTCGTCCAGCAACAGATAGACGGTCAAGTCCTCTTCGTCCTCGAAGAGCCGAATGTACGGCCGCTCCAGGCGGGCGTAGATGTTCCAGTCCACCCGGCGGGGATCGTCGCCGGGCGTGTAGTTGCGGTAGTCGGCGAACTCAACTGAGCGCCCTCGGCGAGGGCTGCGCCGCTCGCCGGCGTATAGGCCGGCCCGCCGGCGCGGGGCATTCAAGCGCAGCAGGCGCAGCGATTGCAGGAGCGACTCGGAGAGCATGGGGAGATTGTAGCGCTTTCTATATCCCGATCCCGACCGCGAACGCCTGCAAGGACGGTCCGGGACGCTTTTGGGACGCTCCGTCATTACTATCTGGTTAGGAGTTACGCAGTTGGGGCCTAACTGGGTCATTCCCACCGCCATATATGGGGTGTTTTGGCCGATCACTCGCCATATGTGGGGTTCCCTTCCTGCCAACTGCGTAAGTCCTACTGGTTTATCTAGACCGTTCTTAACGTGAGTTCGGATTATCCGCGTCTTCTGCCAATCGGCACCCAGGTTGCTCAGGCAGAGGTGCGGAGCACGCGGGATATTTGCATAGGTCATGACTATTACAGCGGTTAGTAGTAATAAGTTTGCTAAGAGTAGCGACAGTCTGCGCGTCATTCTACTCGGCAGGGCATGCGTTGCTCGCTAGGCTCGCGTAAATCCGAACTGACGTTTCTTAGGAGGAACTTATGAAGACTTACCATAAGTTCGACCCGTTTCGCTTTAAGGGACTGCGCATAGGTCTGATGTTTATGTCGGCTTTCTGGCTGACTTGGACGATCGCCTACGCTCAATCTGTGTCGCCTGACCCTGGGCCGCGCCCCCAACCAGAGGTCGCTCAGCCGCTGGTCTTGGAAGCGCCCGTTGAGCGTGAGGGAGCCCCGCAGCCCAAGCGCGGCGTGCCTGCGCCTACTGGCATCGGGCGGTCCTGGGTCGAGCTGGCTCCGCAGTGGCCGGCGTGGCTGGGTGATGCACCGCTGCCCGATGAGCGCATCGGGCCAGCTGCGCCGCTGGTCGGCAGCTTGTACGTCAACAGCACAGAGGACATCGTTTCTTCCAACTCACAGCTCACGCTGCGCGAAGCTATCTTGGTTGCCAACGGCGTTCTCACCGGTCCATTCACGCTTGCCGAGCAGGCCCAGATGTCCGGGTGCACGTTTAACGCTTCCGGTTTTATTACCGGCGGCTGCGGCGCAGGGATCGTTGACTATATCTTCTTTGCATCTACGTTGGGATTCCGGCCAGTCATCACGCTGCGCACCCCGCTGCCGCCAATCAACGATACACGAGCCACCCACATCTTTGGCGCGTTTCCCCATAACGTGCAGCCGGTGATCAACGCTCGGAATCTCACCACAGGCCAAGATGGACTGGTGATCAACTCGAACGGCAACAGCATCTCCGGCATCTCGGTGATCAATGCGCCGAGGGATGGCATTGTGCTGAATGGCCACCGGAACACCGTGAACATCTGGACGATGGTGCGCAACAACCGCAGATATGGCATTTATATAACTGGCATGACAAATACTGTGAGCGGTAGCTACATTGGTGTATTCTCTAATACTGTTACTAATAGATTTGAATGTGATGGCAATCATCAGGATGGCATTCACCTACGCGGGTCCGCACAAGCCACTACCATCCAAAAGAACCAAATCGGGTGCAATGGCTTTAACGGGATTGCGGTTTCCCACTCGTCAGACAATCTCATTGGCGGTTCGAGTTACATCACCCACGGTAACAAGATCTACGATAACCAATTGTCAGGTATCAAGCTTACTGGTGAGGGCGCGACCCACAACTTGATCCAAGCGAACGACATATACAGAAACCGCTCAAGTGGCCTGTACATTGAAGCCGCCCAGCAGAATACCATCACGGTTGGTTCGTCAGCCAGTGATTACAACTGGATCGCCAACAATAGATATGATGGTGTTTTGTTACACGGCGCCATGTACAACCTCCTTGCAGGGGCATCAATCGTCGGTAATCGCCACGGCATCAAACTTTCCTACTCACATTTCAACGTTATCAGCCGGACGACAATCCACAATAACTCTGGAGACGGCATTTCCCAAAACATCTACTCCAGCGCGAACGTTTGGCTTGAGATGTCAATCCGAGACAACGGCGGGCTGGGCATCGACACGAACGTGTCGGACAGCGAATCCGATATTCCACATCCGCCTTCTAATTTCTTCATCACCTCGGTCAACCAGAACACCGGCCTCGTGCAGGGCAAGGCGTCCAGGACCGCTGATGGATTCTCAGCAATTGTTGATTTATATCGCATCGACCTAGACCCAAGCGGCTATGGCGAGGGATACGAATTCGTGGGATCAGACATGACCGATGCTCATGGCAACTGGAGCATCACCGACCCATATCCATCTCGTTCGCGGGGCTGTTACACAGCAGTCGTGCGCGGCCAGGACTTTTTATTCCCGTATGCCACCGAATTTGCCCGCACAAACTGTGAGACCTTCGTGCCGATCGTGCGCCGACCGTAGCGCACTCGCCAGCCCGCCTGCGGGCGCTAGTCTGCAGACGAGCTGCTTCACTCGCTCCCGACCTGCTGTTCGGGGAGTGTTCCAACTTGGGGTGTATTCATGCGCCGGCGACGGCAATGGGTGGGCGACACGTCGCCCACGCCCTCCTTGCTAAGCAGCAGAAGCGTGCCCCAGTTGGTGCATGAACCTCCGATTCGGGAATGACAGGCCAGCCCCAAGCTGTCATATTGAGCGGAGCGCCTCCATCTTATTCCCCTGCGAGTAGGGAAAGAAAGGGGGACTGTGTATCCTCCCGCAGGCTGCGCAGCCTGCGGGAGGATGTCCTTGGGATAGCTTTGCCCCTATTGGTGGACGCACCCGTTTGTTGAATCTGCGCGAACCTGAGTGAGGGACTCACAATATAGGAGCAGGCACCCTGCTTACAAGCTGCCACTACTTCTGTGTGAGAAACCTGAGTTCCATCGCAGACAGGTGTCTTGCTCACCCCCGCCGGCGGAAGAGCAGATACGGCCCGTTCTCGCCCACGTATTCGTAGTTCGTCTCGACGTAGCGATGCACGTCCGTCAGGCCCTTCCAAGTCTCAATGAAGCGGGCGGAGTCCCAGGGGAAGCCATCCCGGCTGAGCACGAAGAAACGCGGCGGGTGGCGGGTCAGGTCGCTGAGATACATCTCGGCCAGCGCAGCGCGCACTGCGGGGTCGCGCGCCTCGTCGGCCCAGCGCAGGTAGGGGAAGCGCGCCGCGTTGCGCCGGCTGGCGAGCACGTACACCGCCGGCGTGTCACTGAACACGGCGACTCGCTCGTCGGGTGCCGTGTTTGCGCGCAGGAAGTCGGCCAGGTCGTGTTGCGGTGCTTCTTTGGACTCCTGATACAGCACGCGGGGCGGCTTGCCTTGGACGATCACGTTGTCGAAGGCGTCGCGCATCCATGGCCACATCGCCAGCACCTGGCCGGCGACGGCGATGCTGAAAAGCGCAAGCGCGATGGCGCGCACGACCCCACCACGGGCCACGGCCGCGCCGGCCAGCAACGCCAGCGGCGGCAGCCAGATGATGAAATGGTAACGATAAGAATGGCCCTGCCAGAGATTGAGCACGAGCGCAGTGAGCAGCCACAGCGCAGCCAGCCGCTCCCCCGCCCCTCCTTCTGCCCGCCTGAACGCGCCGGCCATCCCCAATGCGGCGAGCAGCAGGAAGAACGGATAGCCGCGCCCCAGCAGATAGACCTGCGGCACGGTGTCCTTAAAGCCGGCGGTGGGCGTGCTGCCCACCTGCGCGAAGGTCATGATCTCCACCGAAAACACGCCGGTCAGCCAGGCCCAGCGCTCCGCCAGCGGTCGGTCATGGAAGTTGGCGACCGCGTAGCGCAGGTGCAACGCCAGCTCGCCCAATGCCCCACCGAGCGCGAAGTACAGCCCGCCCAGCGCGAGCGCCAGCAGCCCACCGGCAGCCATCCCCACGACAGCAAGGCGATCGCGAACGCGCAGCCATAGCCAGGCCGCCAAGACCAGCCCGTAGAGCGCAAAGGGATACTTGAACCAGAACAGCGCGCCGGCCAGCGCGCCGGCGGCCAGCGCCCAGCCCAAGCGCC
>Ga0308415_1000418_pt1 | contig 18584 bp, 13 predicted proteins | sample HotsprSampleOS55_FD_203465 | JGI IMG/M metagenome (GOLD analysis project Ga0308415, IMG submission 203465) | Hot spring phototrophic mat microbial communities from Octopus Spring, Yellowstone National Park, Wyoming, United States - 20090730_OS55 ... | reverse complement strand
CCCTCGACCAACTTGCCAATCTCACGGATCACTTGGAGCATCGGCTTGCCGGTCGCCTGGATATGGCGCGGATTGGTCGTCACGCCATCAATATCCCATGCGTCCAATGCGTAGGCGATCTCATCGGGCATGGCGCTGTCCAGAAAGAACTTCATTGTTACCCTCGTCACTAAATAAGCTTAAAACTTAAGATATGCAATTACGAAATATGAAATACTTATTCCGTATTCCGTATTGCGTATTGCGTATTGCGTATTGCGTGCTGCGCAATACACAATGTACATTATCCACTATCTGGCATTGGCACATCGGCAAAGAGAGATGTATTGGCGTCGTAGATCTCTCTTGGTTCGCTGAGCGTTTTGCCGCGGTGCGATGGGACGAGTTTAAGCAGTTGTCTGATGATGTGGACCAGCAGCTTTGTCCTGTGCGCGAAGACAGCGCTGCCGAGCACGTGGCGCGCTTTGTAATACCAATCTCTGGCCTCGCGCGCGGAGCCTAGCGCATACTCATAGAAGCGCGCTTGATCGCGTTCAGAGCCGCGGCTGTAGCCCTCTGCGATCGTGGCGCTGATCCCGCCGACAGCGTCGTAGAGCTGTGCGGCGAGCTTCGTGGTGCGGCTATCGGTGGTCAGCTTCGTCGCGTCGTGCCAAGCCAGTTCCCCGGCAAACAGCGCTTGGCGATAAACCGTCATCTGCCAGAGCGCGTCCGCGCTGATCTCGCTCGGCACCGTCGAGGCCCATTCGTCAAAGTTCATCACTGCGCAACACGCAATACGCAATACGCAATACGAAATACTCAATACCTTATCGCCCACCAAACCCCGTCAGCGCGATCCCCTGCACGAAGTAGCGCTGGGCAATGATGAAGAGGATCAACACAGGGAGGAGCATCATCGTGCTGGCAGCGAATACTAACTCCCAGTTGGCCACGTTAGAGTCGTTTAGCGCGCGAATGCCCAGCGCCATTGTCCAGTTGTCTAGCCGGTTAAGGAAGATCAACGGGGTAAGGAACTCGTTGTAGTGCTGGATCAAGGCAAAGACAGCGATCGTGGCGATCACCGGCTTGCACAGCGGCAGGATAATGAGCCAGAGGATCTGCCAGCGGCTGGCGCCATCGATCATCGCGGCCTCGTCCAGCTCGCGCGGGATGCCGCGCAGGAACTGGTGCATCAGGAAGACGTAGAGTGTAGTTAGGGCAAACCAAAACGGCACTGTCAGCGGAGCGAAGGTGTCGATCCAGCGGAAGGTGCGGAACATGATGAAACGCGGGATGAGCGTGACGATCTCCGGCAGCATGATCGTCGCCACCATGAGGCCGAAGATCACGCGCCGGCCAGGGAAGTTCAAGCGCGCCAATCCGTAGGCGACGACCGTGGTGGAAATCACCGTCCCGAGCACCGCCAGCGTCACCACCACAAAGGTGTTCCAGGCGAAGCGGGCAAACGGCAGCGTCTGGAAGACCTTCACGTAGTTGCTCCACTGAGGCGACTCAGGTATCCAGACGATTGGATGCTTGAAGATTTCTGTTGAGGCCTTAAGCGAAGAGGAGATCATCCAGAAGGTGGGCGCGAGGAAGGTGATCAGGAACAGCGTTAACACGATCTGGAGCACAACCAGCCCAATGATTCGCCGCAGCCGGCTGCTCCGCCAGCGCCGCTGAGCTGGCAGAGGAGGAATCAGTTGCGCGTTCATGATTTCTCGCTTTTTGCCCTTTCAGTGACCAGCGCAGCGCATCAATCCGAGTAATACACCCACTTCTGACCAATGGTGAACTGCGCGATGGTGAACCCGATGACGATGACGAACAACTCCCAGGACAGCGCTGCGGCGTAGCCCATGTTGAAGAACTGAAAGCCCTCACGATAGATGTTTAGCACGGCGAACAAGGTGGCGTTCTGCGGGCCGCCGTCGGTCATGATCAAGGCTGGGATGAATGTCTGAAACGAATTGATGACCGCGATGACGCAGTTGTAGAAGATCAGCGGCGTCATCAACGGGATGACGATGCTGAACAACCGGCGCACCGGCCCGGCGCCATCAATGCTGGCCGCTTCGAGCAGCGATTGCGGGATGTTGCCTAAGCCGGCGATGAAGATAACCATTTGCCGTCCGATCATCCACAGCGACATCAGGATGAAGGCCGGCTTGGCCATATCAGGGTTGTATAGCCAGTTCACCGGTGGGATGCCCAACCAGCCCAATGCCTCGTTTAAGATGCCGAACTCCGGATGGAACACGCGCTGCCACACTACAGCGCTGGCGACCAAGGGCACGATGATCGGCAAGTAGAAACCGGCGCGATACAGATCGCGAAAGCGAATTGCTTGCGTCAAAGCCAGGGCGAGGGTGAAGGAGAGCACGAGCTGCAACGGCACAGCGAAGATGGTGTAGAACGCGCTGTTGTAGAGGCTGAGCAGGGCAGTTGGATGGGTCAACGCACGGATGTAGTTGTCCAAGCCGACAAACCGTGGCTCGCCGATCAAGTTCCACTTGTGGAAGGACAACCAAATTGCATACACCATCGGAAAGGCTGTGAAGACGACAAGCCCGATCAGAAAAGGCGACGTGAACAGATAGCCTTCTAACCACTCTTGCCACTTGGCCCAGTTCAGCCGGCGCGGCTGCGCGCCCGTGCGCACCTCGCTTATCGTTGCCATGTTCGTGCTCTCCTCACCTCATACGACAAGAAATACGCAATACGAAATACAAAATACGAAATACGGAATACGGAATGTATATTGCATATTGTGTATTCCGTATTGCGTATTCCGTATCCCGTATTCCGTTCGTCATCGCTCCCTACCGCGACTTCCAGTATTCGTCCAGCAGGGCCTGGACCCCCTCGTCCACCTTGGGCAGGACTTCGGCGGCGGTGGCGCTGCCGTTGATGAGCGGATCCCAGCCCACCGGCTTCACGACCTCGCTCCACATCTTGGAGCGCGGTACGCCGCCAACCACATCCACCTCGGAGCGCTTGAACGCCTCCAGCAGCGCTTTGCCGTTCTTCACCTCGAAGCGCTCGGTGACAACCGGCAGCCAGAAGTTCTCGATCAGCGCATCGGTGTTTGGGATTCGCCCGGTGATCTCGGAATATATCTTGTTGCCCTCTTCGCCCGCCATGAACGAGGCGAACTGCCAGGCTGCCTGGACTTGATCGGTTTTGAGTAGCGCCACGCCCTCCGTCCAGCCGCGGTGGCGGCGTTTCTCATCGCCCATCTTCGGCATCAGCACGATGTCGAAGGGGACGTTCTTCTTCTCCTCACGCAGGCTGGGGCTGTTGAGCGCCGGGAAGAACCACGGCCCTTCATACTTCATCGCTACGTTGCCGGTCTGAATGGTATTTGCACCGCCCTGCATGTCAGCCGGCGTGGGCGCGATCTTCATCTTGTAGTACACGTCCGAGGCGACGATTTGCACGATGTCCACGATCTCCGGCTGGTTGAACATCGCCTTCTTGGGGTCGTAGAGCGAGTCGAACTCCTGCTTACCTGTTAGGCGAATCCAACCGATGTCGCGGAACCAGCCTCCATTGGCCTGGAGGCCAAACTGCCGCTTGGCTGGGTCGGTCAGCTTTTGCGCAATCTCCATGAACTCCTCAAACGTCCAGTCGTCGTTTGGATAGGGCAGGCCGGCCTCGTCGAACGGCTTGCGCGCGTAGAACATCAACATCGCGGCGCGCTGGAGCGGGATCAAGTAACGCTGGCCGTTGCGCATCGTGGTGCCTTCGATGCTGGCCACGCCTTCGGGATACACCGCCCTGAAGTATGGATTGGCGCTGACGAAGTCATCAACCGGCGCGAGCACGCCCTGATCGGCATAGGGCTGCCACTCCCAGCCCTGGAAGGACGAGAGATGCGGCGGCGTACCGCCGGCGATTGTGGTCTGTAGCTTGGGGTAGAAGTTCGCGTTCGGCTCGGCCACCGGCGTGACGTTGACTGTCACATTGGGCGCGATCTCCTTGTAGCGCTTGACCAACGCTTCCCAGGCCGGGATGTCGGCGTTGTCACCCCAAGCCAGGAAGTCGAGTGTCACCGGTGCAGCCGCAGGCGCGCTGCCGGGCGCAGGCTCCGCTGGCTGTGATGGCTGGCTGACAGGGGCAGGCGGCGCAGCGCAAGCAGCTAGGGCAGCCAGGCCAATCCCCTGGGCGCTGAGCGCGAGAAATCGTCGGCGCGAAAGTTTAAAGGGTGAATCGTGTTTCTGGTTCATCTGGTTTCCTCCTGGAACTGTGCTCTTAACGGGTTTAGCGACCATTCTTCGGTTGTCTCTCGCTTTGCTTCTCTCGTCTCTAGGCACCACCTCCCCAATTTCCTCGCCTCCGACGGTGCTCATAGCGATAGGACGGGCAACGCCAGTAGCTTTGCCAAAGTGCGAAGCGCGGCAGCGTGATCGCCATACGTCAAGGCGAGATGGTGTTCTAAGCCTTGTGACATCATCGTGGATAACACAGCGTGCACAGGGCGTTCAAAGCGCAATACGCCGGAAGTGCCGCTAAAGCTAGGGGGCGCGGCCAGCATCTCGCCGCTGCCGATGACCCAGCGCAGCTCGCCGTTTGCCCGACTCAGCCTAGCTAGGGTCACGCGACCAGGCTTGAGGGCGAACTCCATCACCAGCGGCAGCCGGCGGTTGGAATGCAGGCCACCGCGCACCGGCGTGGCAGGGTCAGCCATGTTCAACGGCGCCTGACCACAATGCCAGACCACCGCAGTGTCTTCTACCGGATTGCACTCCACAAGATCGGTGCCGAACGCCGGCTGATCGGCCAGCCATTGCAGGACGAGCTGGCTCAGCGTCCCGTTAGCGTCGCACTCGCAACCACACGGCAGGCACTCCGTATTCAGCAACGCCATCGCCCCGCAGGCTGCGCAACCCAGCTCGGTGAAGAACTCCGGCCAACAGCGCACGGCCAGCGCATCACAGCCCAGTTCGGCAGCGAGCGTCCTGAGCGCTACATAGACGGCCAGTGTGCCAGTCACTGATGCGCGATCCAGCGCGCCTAAGCCGCTGATGCGTGCGCCGATCTGCTCATACATTGCTGCGCGTTGCGTCTCATCTATGCCGCGGACGCGCGCAAACACGTCGGCCAGGTCCAAACGGACGATCTGCACGCCCAACCGATGGCGCAATTGCTCGGCGTCCAGAGCGCAGCTATCGAACCCGATGGGAGGATCGCCGAGGATGCCGATGCGGGCCTCTCGCAGGCGGCGGCGAACGCGACCAGCCCTGGCAACGGCATCAACCATCGCAATCGCTTTGGGATCATCAGGCGCGGCATACACCCACTCATAGGCCTGGCCGCGCAGGGTGAGGGCATGGCCGGCCAGGTTAATCCCACACAGCGAATTCAAGCGCAGCCGTTCGCCTGTGCGTGCCTCTGGCACGGCCCATAACAGCAACGGGGCGTCAACGGCCTCGGCCAAGTGTGTGATAAACGTGCTGTCGGTGAAGGTCGCTTGGAGGGCGACCAGGGCGTCCAACGGCTCGTTGGCCAACGCACGCGCAGCGGCGTGGAGAGCGTCTTGATCAGTCAGCAGGCGCGCTTCACCTATCAACTCAAAACCGGCCTGCTTGAGCGCTTGCCAGGTAGCCTGTGCGGTGGTCTCGGCCAGCGCCACGTCAAACGTGGTGCGGGCGACTGCAGCGAAACCCAGACGTAAGGGGCGGCTCATGCTCCCTCCATGTGATAAAAGAACGCGCTCAGGGCCAGTGAGGCTGCGCCGATCACGCCGGCGCGCCAGCCGAAGCGTGTCGGCTGTAACCGCACGCGGTCACCCAGGCCGGCGAAGGCGTGCGCGCGCATGACGCGCTCGGCCGTCGGCAGGAAGAACTCGCTCCCCTGAGCAAACATGCCACCCAGCAGGATCAGCTCTGGATTGAGGATGTTCACCAGGTTGGCCAGCGCGATGCCCAGGTAGCGGGCGCGCACCTCAATCAGCGCAAGGGCATCGGCGTCGCCGGCGCGCGCAGCAGCGAAGACTTGCTCAATAGGGCGACGGCCATCGTCACGGCCTAGATGCTGCGCCAAAATCCCCTTTGGCTTGCTGTATGCCAGCCTGTTTGCCTCGCGAATCAGCACCGGCTCAGAGATCAACGTCTCTAAGCAGCCGTAGTTGCCACATTTGCACCGCTCGCCGCCTTCCGGGATCATCACTGTATGGCCAATCTCGCCTGCGCCGGCACCGCTGCCGCGGAAGGGCTGGCCGTTGATGACGAATCCAGCGCCGACCCCGATCCGCCCATATACAAAGGCTAGGACACCCACATCCCGGCCAGCGCCGAACATCGCCTCGCCCAGTGCCATCGCGCGCACGTTGTTGTCCACGGTGACCGGCAGACCCAAGCGCGACTCCATCCAGCTCCGTAGCGGCACATCGCGCCAGCCTAGGTTAGGCGCCAGGACGTTGACTCCTTTCTGATAGTCCACCAAGCCCGATGCGCCGATCCCCACACCCAAAATCCGGCTGCGCTCTGCCCCACTCTCGGCGATCGTCTTCTCCACCAGCTTGGCGATTCGAGGGAGCACGCGTGAGACGGGCAACGTTGGGTCGAAGCTGATGATGTTGTTGTGAACGATCTCTGCGTAGAGGTTCACGACGGCTGCCCGCAGGACGCCGATGCCGATATGCACGCCGACGGCGTAGCGTGCATCGGGGTTGAGCTGCAGACCGGTGCGGGGCCGGCCAATGCGCCGGTTGCCGTTCACGCCATCTCCCCCGTGCTCAGCTTCCACGACGATGCCTTGGTTGAGCAGCTCATCGATCAAGTGCGTAATGGTTGTGTTAGACAGCGCGGTGCGCTCGGCGAGTTGCGCGCGCGAGATGACGCCGGCCCGCAAAAGATGATTAAGCACGGCGCGCAGGTTGTGCGACCGCACCACGTGGTGGTTTCTGCCGGCAAGCGTCAGCGTGGACATGCAGTTATTTTCTCAAGTTGAGAAAGTAAATCTATTCTAGGGCGTCCAATGGCTTTGTCAAATTCGGGGCTGCTCCGTGCGTGACTTGCGGGCGACAGCGCCGGCGCTACACTCACTCGCGTGGAAGGCTTGACTATGGAAGGCTCAGTGACCGCTCACATCCGCACCCACAGCCGCCCCAGCGCGCTGCGCATCACCGATGTGCGCGTGGCTGCTTTACAACTGCTGCCTGATGGATGGCGTTGCCCGTTGGTGCGCATAGACACCAACCAGGACATCTACGGCATCGGCGAAGTGCGCGATGGGGCCAGCAAAAACTACGCCCTTATGCTCAAGCGGCTGTTGATCGGGGAGAACCCCTGCGACGTGGACCGCTTGTTTCGCAAGATCAAACAGTTCGGCGGACATGCTCGCCAAGGCGGCGGCGTGAGCGCGATCGAGATGGCGCTGATGGACCTGGCCGGCAAGGCATACGGCGTGCCGTGTTACATGCTGGCCGGCGGCAAGTTCCGCGATCGCGTGCGCATGTACTGCGACACGCCCAGCGAGCCGACCGGCCAGGCGATGGGCGAGAAGCTCAAACAGCGGATGGCCAAAGGGTTCACCTTCTTGAAGATGGATGTCGGGATCGACCTGCTCGCCGGCGTGCCGGGCGCGCTGTGCGCGCCGACCGGCATGCTCGAGACGCAGCACGTCATGCATCCGTTCACCCACATCCGACTCACCGAGAAGGGGATTCGGCTGCTGGCCGAATACGTCGCCGAGGTGCGCAGCATCATCGGCGACGACATCCCGCTCGCCGTGGATCACTTCGGGCACATCGGCGTGGAAGACTGCCTGCGCCTGGGCCAGGCACTGGAGCCGTTCAACCTCGCTTGGCTGGAGGACATGCTGCCCTGGCAGTTGACTGACCAGTGGCGATTGTTGCGATCCCATCTGAAGACCCCGTTGTGCACGGGCGAGGATATCTACCTCCACCAGAACTTCAGACCACTCTTTGAAGCGCAGGCGATCTCCGTCTGTCATCCGGATTTGGCCACCGCCGGCGGCATCCTGGAGACCAAACGGATTGGCGATCTGGCGCAGGAGTATGGAATCAGCATGGCGCTGCACATGGCCGGCTCGCCCGTCTCGACCATCGCTGCTGTGCACTGCGCTGCTGCGACCGAGAACTTCATCGCCCTTGAGCATCACTTCACCGACCTGCCCTTCTGGGATGACCTGGTCACCGGCATCCCAAAGCCCATCATCCAGGATGGCTATATCAGCGTGCCGGAGGGGCCTGGCTTAGGAATTGACCTGAATGAGGCAGTGATCCGCGAACATCTCACCCCTGGGGATCCGGCTGGCTATTTTGAACCAACCACGTATTGGGATGATGATTGGTCCTGGGATCGCCTGTGGTCGTAGGCAAGCCGTTGCTGCTTGCGAGTCAAGCGGGCGATGCGGTGGTCGAGGGACGCATACAAGGCAGGATTGGCGCTGACGAGTCTGGCACGCTGGGCGTAGGCCAATGCGTCGCTCAACTCGCCGGTTTGCCACTCGTGGTACTTGGCCATTTCTACCAACCCTTCCACATCGTTGCGCTCGGCTAAGCGCTGCCAGAGTTCAGCGGCCTCGGCCAACGCACGGCGGCGCTTGAGCAAGCGCGCCAGATGGCGCAGCAGCGCCAGATGCAATCCATCGCCGGTCGCTTCATCAAGCTGTGCCAGCGCAGCGCGATAGCATCGCTCTGCGCTTTCAAAGTCGCCCCGTTGCTCGTGGTAACGGCCGGCTGCATAGTGCTCCACGGCGTTGCGCGGCTGGGCAATGGCCGCTGCCAGCCGGCCGGCCAGAGCGACCATCGAGAGGATGTCGGCCATGTTGTGATACATCACGCGCTCCATCCCTTCGGTGAGCGCGCCGCCGGCAGCCAGATACTCGCGGTATAGGAAGGGGATGACGGCGCCTGGCACATCGCGCTGCGCGCGCCGCACGCCCAGCAGGTGAAACTCCAGCGCGCTCAGGCTACATGGACCCAGGATGAGCCGGCGCGCCGCCGTGAGCAAGTCTAGGTGCTGTTGGCCGCTGAAGGGCGAAGGCAGGCGCGCGAGCGTAAAGCGCGATTCAAGCAGCGGCAGGTCAAACGCCCGGCCGTTGAAGCTTACGATGACGGGATGACGGCGCAGCCGGCGCTCTACCTCGAAGAGCATCGCCGCTTCTTCGGCTGGGTCGCGCAAAAAGAACTGCTCGATGACGAATCGCTCACCCTCGGCATAGCCCAAGCCAACCAAAAAGGCCAGCGTGCCGGCTGCGCTGCTCAGGCCGGTGGTCTCGAGGTCCAGGAACACGGCCTGGCTGAGTGCAGGGATGTTCTGACCGGCGAAACTGGCCATCTGCGCCAGCGCTGCGCCGAGCGCGTGTTCGCCGTGGCGATGGGTGAGGGGATACTCGTGCTGCCGCCGATAGGCGCTGCCGAGCGGCGTGCTAAGTGCCTCCAGCTCAGCATCCGCGCCTCCAAAAGGCGAAGCGGCGGCTGGCCTGAGATGCGCACGCTGTATGCCCTTGTAGAGTCCCAGCCGGCGCAGTCGTTCGCGCAGATCAGCATTATTCATGCCCACGCCCGGCTATGTTAGCGCAAGCCTGCCGGCAGATCAATAATCACCGTGACGATGACTGACATCCGCGTATCTGCGTTGTATTGCTACCCGATCAAGTCCTGCAAAGGGGTTGCCCTACAACAGGCAACCACCGATGCGCGTGGCATCGTTGGCGACCGCAGGATGATGGTTGTGGATGAGTCGGGCACATTCATCAGCCAGCGCGAAGTTGCGCGCTTAGCGCTGATCGCGCCTCACCTGAACGACGATGGCTCGCTGACGCTCTCTGCGCCGGCCATGCCCGCGCTGACCTTCTGGCCGTCTGGTCGAGGACCAGCTCGTCCTGTGCGCGTGTGGCGAGATACCTGCCTGGCCGTCGATCAAGGTGACCACGTCGCTGAATGGTTTAGCACTTTCCTGGACATGTCGGTGCGCTTGGTGCATATCGCCGACGACTTCGTTCGACACGTGGATGCGCGCTACGCGCGTTGGCCGACCGATCAAACAGCCTTCGCCGATGCCTATCCTTTCTTGTTGATCTCACAGGCTTCGCTGAATGCATTGAATGCTCGGCTGCCGACACCTGTGCCGATGAACCGCTTTCGGCCTAACATCGTGGTGGATGGCTGTCCGCCCTTCGCAGAGGATGAATGGCGAGACTTCTGCATCAACGGGATTACCTTTAGCGCGGTCAAGCCCTGTGCCCGCTGTGTCGTCACCACGATAGATCAGGAAACGGCTATCGCAAGCCCGGAGCCGCTGCGCACGTTGGCGTCTTTTCGCGCCAAGGGTCAAAAGGTCTTGTTTGGCCAGAACGTAGTCGCCGACCGGCCCGGCAGTTTGCGCGTGGGGGATAGCGTGACCCTTCTATCGGTATGATGCGCCCATGCGAATCTATGACCTGCGCACCTATCTGGAACTGCTGGCGCAGCGCGGCCAGCTCATGCGCATCCAGCAGCCGGTGAGCCTCATCCACGAAGCCGCCGACGTCGCAGCGACCTGCGAACGAACCGGTGGACCGGCGCCGTTGTTCGAGCACATCTACTTGCCGGACGATTCAGGTCAGCCAAAGCCGTTCACCGGTTGGCGGCTGTTTGCCAGCGCCGTGGCAAACCAAGAACGGGTGGCCCTCGCGCTCGGCTGCGACAAAGCGCAGGTCACCAAGGTCATGGCCTATGCGCTTGACCCGGCCAATGCGATCTCGCCCGTGCAAGTGCGCGATGCGGCCTGGAAGAGGAACCTCATCACTGATCCGCGAGCGATAGACGTGAACACGCTGCCGATCCCGAAACATGCAGTGGGCGATGGAGGCCGATTCATCACTGGCGGCGTGGTGGTGAGCAAACATCCAGAAACCGGCGTGGGCAACCTCAGCTACAACCGCATGGAGATCCTCGGACCGCGCACGTTCGGCATGAACATCAACCAGTGGCGCGACCTGCAGCGCGCCCACGCCGCAGCCGAAGCGCGAGGCCGGCCGCTGGGCGTTGCAGTGGCCATTGGCCTAGATCCAGCGATCATGATTGCCGCTGGGTGCAAGTATGAGGGCGATGAGCACAACATCGCTGGCGCAATCCGTGGCCGGCCGGTCGAGGTGACGCGCGGGGTCACCGTAGATGTGGACACCATCCCTGCGCACGCTGAACTCGTGCTCGAGGGTCACATCCTACCCGGCGCCAGGCGCAGCGAAGGGCCGTTGGCCGAGTTCCACGGCTACTACGGTGAACCATGGGAATCGCCGGTCTTCGAGGTGACGGCAGTCGGCTGGCGCGACGATCCGATTTATCAGACCATTGTTCCGGGCTGGAACGAGCACATTTACATCGGCAATGTGCTGCCGCGCGAGCCGCTGTTGATGCGTTTTGTCTCGCACGCCAGCAAGAACGTGCGAGCGGTGCACATTCCGCCCTACACAAACGGCTTCCTGGTGGTGGTGCAGCTCGCCAAGAAGACCAACATGGGCGAGCCGCGCAACGTGGCGCTGGCCGCGTTCGCTGCCCATCCGAACTTCCGGATATGCGTCGTGGTCGAGGACGACGTGAACATCTACGATCCCAGCGACCTGCTGTGGGCGCTGACCACGCGGGTGGATTGGGGGCGCGACGTGTTCACCGTGCCCGGTGCTCAAGGGCACGAGATGGATCCGGCCAACGACAGCAAGGGCATCGGGACAAAGATCGGCATTGATGCGACGTTTGACAAGGGCCGGCGGCCCTATGGCCAGCGGGTGAGCTATCCGATGGTGGAGCTGGCTAAGTATTTGGAATCAGCAAAGCAAGTGAAGTCGTAAGTGCGCACGACCTCGATCAACCTAGCCATCTCAACGCTGCGCTGCGCTCGGCATGACAACGTGTCGCCTTTCGCCCCAAATGAGGACGCACGCATGGTATGTGCTCGCCGGTGAGGCGCAGCCGCTCGCGGGCTGCTAACCAGTTGGTTGATCTAGGGAGTGAGCAACGGCACTGCCGTCGCCTACTCAGGGTTCTGCCCCCTGCCATGGATGCATCCTAGTCTCACACACGCCTGTCGCTAGAATATCTCCTTAGTGTGTCGCTGCGAGGGATCAGCGAAGTCGTGGACAGGCTGCCGGCGTTTCAAGCGCTGGTTGAGGCGCTTCGCGCGGGCAGCACTTGCGCACCACTGGGGCTGCCACGCGCTGCGCGCCTGCCGGTCCTGGCCGCGCTCTGGCGGGCCTTGCAGCGGCCCATCTTATATGTCACCTCGTCCGTAGAAGCCTCGCGCGTGGCCACCGACGCGCTTGCCAGGCTAGCCGGCGCTGCGCCGTTGCGATTTGTCGAGCCGAACACCGCCTTCTACGACTCCGTCGCGCCCGTGCGTGCCGTGATCGCCCAACGCTCAGCGGTCCTGGCCGCGCTGCACGTCGGGAACAAGGGTGCTCCGCCGTTGATCGTCGCTAGCCCGCGCGCGCTGATGCAACCGACGCTCTCCCCAGCGAACTTCAAAGCGCGCACCCAGATCATCAAGCGCGACGCCTACCTACGGCTAGATGCGCTTCTGGAGCATTGGCTGGCGATCGGCTATGAAACCGAATCGGTGGTCGAGCGTGTGGGGACCTTCAGCCGACGTGGGGGGATCATAGACGTATGGTCGCCGGCCCATCCGCTGCCGATCCGGATCGAGCTATTCGGCAACCTCGCCGAGAGCATCCGCTTCTTCGATCCTGCCACGCAGCGCAGCAGCGAGGCCGCTGAGCAAGTCGCCATCACGCCGCTGGACCTGCCGCCTCCCGGCGAGCAATCACACTCGCTGATTGACCACATGAGCACAGGCGCGCTGCTGATCCTGGACGACGAAGACGAACTGCGCGCGGCGTGGAGAGAACTGGAGTCCAAAGCCGAACGCGAGCGCGAGGCGTGGCTCGCCACCGCTCAACCGGCCGCCGCGCCCGCCTATCTCACGTGGGAGGACTTCGCGGCAGCGCGCGGGCGGGTCTCCGGCCTCGTGCTCGGCCATGGCGAGGAAGGGGGCTTAAGCGAACATCCGCTCGCCAGGCACTTCGCCCAGCCACCACACTTCGCCGGCCAGCTCACCCCGCTCATGGAGTATCTGCGCAGCCAAACCGCAGATGGCCGGACGGCTGTCGTCGTCGTCTCGCGTCAGGCAGCGCGGTTGGCCGAGCTATGGCGCGAGCGCTACACCGCGCTGGCCGCGCACACCGCGCTCGACGCGCCCCCAGAACACGGCCTGAGCTTCGTCGTCGGCATCCTGCCCCAGGGCTTCCTCGTTCAGCAGGCGACGGCCCGGGGCGAAGGGCAGCTCGCACCTTCTTTTGTCCTGCTCACCGATGCGGAGATCTACGGTTACGTTCGCCCGGAGTGGTTCGCCCGCGCGCCGGCGCGCAAGGCCGCGCCGGAGAAGGCCTTCGCCGACTGGCAGCCCGGCGACGCCGTGGTGCACGAGGATTACGGCATCGGCATTTACCGTGGCCTGGTTCGGCTGACCGTCAACACCGGCACGCCGACGCAGCCGGTCGAAGGCGAGCGCGAATACCTGCTGCTGGAATACGCCGATGGCGACCGGCTCTACGTGCCGCTGCACCAGCTTGACCGCGTGACGCGCTACGTCGGCAGCGATGACGCACAGCCCAAGCTGGATAAGCTGGGCAGCAGCGATTGGGAGCGCGCCAAGCAGAAAGCCCGCCGCGCCGCTGCCGAATTCGCCCGTGATCTGCTCCATCTCTATGCCGAGCGCGAGCTGGCCACGCGCCCGCCTTTTGGCAAGGATACCCCCTGGCAGATCGAGATGGAGTCCGCCTTCCCCTTCATTGAGACGGAAGACCAGCTCCGCGCGATTCAGGAAGTGAAGGCGGACATGGAGCAGCCGCGCCCTATGGATCGCCTGGTGGTGGGCGATGTTGGCTTTGGCAAGACTGAGGTAGCGCTGCGCGCGGCGTTTAAGGCCGTGCAGAGCGGCAAGCAGGTGGCCGTGCTGGTGCCGACGACCGTGCTGGCCCAGCAGCACTGGCAGACCTTCACCCAGCGCCTAGCTCCCTATCCCGTCCGCATCGAGTCGCTCTCCCGCTTTCGCACGCCGGCGGAGAAGCGCGCTGTATTGGCCGGGCTGGAGGACGGCACGGTTGACATCGTCATCGGCACCCACGCCCTGCTCAGCGAAGGAGTGCGCTTCAAGGACCTCGGCCTGCTCATCATTGACGAAGAGCATCGCTTTGGCGTGGCCGCTAAAGAGAAGCTTAAGAAGCTGCGCAAGAGCATTGATGTGCTCACGCTCACAGCGACCCCCATTCCGCGCACGCTGTACATGGGCCTCAGCGGCGTGCGCGCGATCAGCCGGATCGAGACGCCGCCGGCGGAGCGCCTGCCGGTGATCAGCTTCATCGGCCCCTGGGACGATGCGTTGGTCCAACAGGCCATTCGCCGCGAGCTTGACCGCGATGGCCAGGTCTTCTTCGTCCATAACCGCGTGCAGACCATTCTGATGGTCGAGCAAAAGCTGCGCCGCCTGGTGCCCGAGGCGCGGATCGCCATCGCCCATGGCCAGATGAGCGAGCGTGAGCTGGCGCGCGTCATGACGCGCTTCGCGGAAAGCGCCCTGGCGCCGGCTGACGAACGGATCGACGTTTTGCTCTGCACCAACATCATCGAAAGTGGTCTGGATATCCCCAACGCCAACACGTTGATAGTGGACCAAGCTGATCACTTCGGGCTGGCGGAGCTGTATCAGTTGCGCGGACGAGTTGGCCGTTCGACGGTGCAGGCGTATGCGTATTTCTTTTACGACCGGCAAAGCGCGCTCACGGCGGAAGCGCGCGAGCGGCTGGAGGCGCTGCGCGAGTCGGCTGGCATCGGCGCCGGCTATGCAATTGCCCTGCGCGACCTGGAGATGCGCGGCGCAGGCGAGCTGCTCGGCCCAAAGCAAAGCGGCCAGGTCGCCAGCATCGGCTTTGATCTTTACACGCGCCTATTGGCCCACGAAGTGCAGCGGCTGCGCGCGATGCGCGACGGGGTCGCGCCCCCGCCGGCAGAACCACAAGCGGTGACGATTGACCTGCCGCTGACGGTGGGCCTGCCAGAGGGCTACGTCGGCGACCCCGCCCTGCGCGTGCAGCTGTACCGCCGTGCGGCCAGCCTGGAGAGCGAGGTGCAAATCCGCGCCTTTGAGGAAGAACTCGAGGATCGCTTCGGCAAGCTGCCGCCAGCGGCGCGCAACCTCACCTATCAGCTTCGCCTGAAGTTGCTCGCCAACGCGCTCGGCGCGCGCAGCATCACCACGGAGGGCAATCGGGTGACCATCCGCGCGGACGCGATCAGGCGCATGAACCCACAGCAGGTGCGCCTGGCGATCGGCAGCGATGCGCTCGTGGGGCGCACCCAGGTCTCCTTTCTGCGCAGCGGGACGCCGGAGCAGTGGAAGGGGCGCCTGATGGCCGTCCTCCAACGCTTGGCTGCGCTCAAGGCGTCGCTCCCGCCGGAGACAACCGACGAGCCGCCGAGGGCTGCTGCGACGACCCGCCCGCCGGTGGTCGAAGGGCTGCCGCCGATCGCGCGGGATCAGGATTGGTGAGCATGGCGGGGCGCTCGTTGGGCCGCGCCGCCGCGGTTGTGGCCGGCTTCTATGTGCTCAGCAACATCACGGGCTTCATCGCGCGGCTGCTGATCAACGCGCGCTTCGGCGCCGGCGCGGCTCAGGATGCCTTTCGGGCCGCGTTCGTCATCCCCGACCTGCTCTTCAATGTGCTGGCCGGCGGCGCGCTGGCCTCTGCGTTCATCCCTGTCTACGTCGCGCGCTTGAGCAAAGGGGAAGCAGCAGTCGCCTGGCGCTTGGCGCGCAGCGTTGGGTTCATCGTGTGCGCGCTCCTGGCTTGCCTGGCTTTCCTCGCCGCCTGGTTTGCCCAACCGCTGATCCAAAACGTGGTCGCCCGCCAGTTCGACGCCGACCAGGTGGCCCTCACGGCCTCGCTGATGCGGGTGATGCTGATCGCCACGGTCGTGTTTGGCGCGAGCGGGCTGTTCATGGGGCTATTACAAGCAAACGGTCACTTCCTCGCGCCGGCGGTCGCCCCAAGCCTATACCAACTCGGCATGATCATCGGCGCGACCGCGCTGAGCGCCTACGGCATTCACGGACTGGCGCTTGGCGTGGTGTGCGGCGCGCTGATGCACTTGGGGATACAACTCCCCGACCTGTGGCGGATCGCCCGCGCCAGCGAGCAGGCGAGCAACGATGCGCCCGCCGGGATTGGCGCAGACCTGCGCCAAGTCTTCACCCTGATGCCGCCGCGCGTCCTAGGGTTGGGCGCGGTGCAACTGAACAACCTGGTGAATACTGCGCTTGCTTCCGGCTTTCGGGGGGGTGTCTCGGCGTTCAACAACGCATTCGCCATCCTGGTGCTGCCCATCGCAGCGATCGGGCAAGCGATCGGGACGGTGATCTTCCCGGCGATCAGCGCGCACGCCGCGCGCGGTGAGCAGGAGCAGTTTGCCCGTGCCTTTGTCCGCGCGATGAACGGCGTGATAGCGCTCAGCCTGCCGGCAGCGGCAGGGCTGATCGTGCTCGGTGAGCCGCTGATCCGCTTGCTCTTCGAGCGCGGCGCCTTTGACGCGCAGGCGACGGGCTGGGTAGCGTTTGCGTTGGGCTGGCTGGCGCTCGGCCTGCCGGCGCATGCCGCGCTGGAGCTGGTGACACGGGCCTTCTACGCGCTCAAGGACAGCCTGCGTCCGGCGCTGGCGGCCGCCCTGAGCGTCGGGCTGAACATCGCTATGAGCATCGCCTTCTACCGCGCCTTCGAGGCGCTGGGCTGGTTGCCCTTCGGCGGTTTGGGCCTGGCCAATGCCTTGGCCACCACCATAGAGACCGGCGTCTTATACGCCGTTCTGACAAAGCGGGCGCCGCAGATCGCCATACGGCCGGTGATCACGGCGCTGCGCACGGCGGGGTTGGCCACGCTGGCGATGGCGCTGGTGCTGCGCGGCTGGTTGATCCTGGCCGGCGATGGCGCCGCAGCCACGCTGGCCGCGGTTGTCCTGGGCGTAGGCGCTTACTTCGGCGCAGCGCTCCTGTTGCGCAGCGAAGAAGCCCTCCTGGCGCTCGGCGCGCTTCGGCGATCCATTGCCGCGCAGGCGCAGCGGCTGATCTAGGCTAGCGCCTGCGCCAGGTCGGCGATCAGGTCATCCGCGTGCTCGATGCCGACCGAGAGGCGAATCAACGCCGGGTCAACGGCCAGCGGGGAGTTGGCGACGCTGGTGTGCGTCATGGCCGCCGGCACTTCTATCAGCGACTCGACGCCGCCCAACGACTCGGCCAACGCGAAAAGGCGCGTGGCCTCGGCGACGCGGCGCGCCTCCGCTGGCCCACCCTTGACGACGAAGGAGATCATGCCGCCGAAGCCGGACATCTGCTTAGCAGCGATGGCGTGGCCGGGGTGCGATGGGAGGCCCGGATACAGCACCTGCGCGACGCGCGGGTGCGCTGTCAGCCAGGCGGCGATGCGCATGGCGTTCGCGCTGTGCCGCTCCATGCGCAGCGGCAGGGTCTTGATGCCGCGCAGGACCAGGAAGCAATCGAGCGGCCCAGGCACGGCGCCGACGGCGTTCTGAAGGAACTTTAAGCGGTCGTGCAGCGCATCGTCGTTCAGCACCACCAGCCCGCTCACCACGTCGCTGTGGCCGCCCAGATACTTCGTCGCGCTATGCACGACGATGTCCGCGCCGAGCGCGAGCGGGCGCTGTAGATAAGGTGAGGCAAACGTGTTGTCCACCACCAGCAGCGGGCGCGCGGGCGCCTGCGCCAGCACGCCGGCGATGCCGGCGATGTCCGCTATCTTGAGCAGCGGGTTGGTGGGCGTCTCCACCCAGACCATGCGCGTGGTTGACCGCAAGGCAGCGCGCACGGCGTCTAGGTCGCCCATCTCAACGAACGAGAAGGCGATGCCGTAGTCTCGATAGACGCGCTCGAAGATGCGGTAGGTGCCGCCGTATACGTCGTTGCTGGCCAACACGTGGTCGCCGGGCCTGAGCAGGCGCAAGACGCAGTCAATCGCTGCCATGCCAGAGGCGAAGGCCAAGCCGTGCTTTCCGCCCTCAAGCGCAGCGATGCACGCTTGCAGCGCAGTGCGGGTGGGGTTGGCCGTGCGCGCGTAGTCGTATTCGGTTTCCCCGATCTTCTTCTGGACGTATGTCGAGGTTTGATAAATCGGGACCATCACCGCGCCATAGGCGGGGTCGGGATCTTGGCCGGCGTGAATCGCAAGGGTCTCAAAGTGCATGATGACGCATTGTAGGCGCTTACTTGCTCAGCAGGGGGCGTTCACCAATAGGAGCAATTGCGGCAAGCTGCCAACCAGCAAAGACTATCTCGTCGCTACCAAAGGTTTAGCTGCCGAACACATCGATCCCCGTTGCGATGGGCGGGGAGTGAACCAATCAAAAGAGGTTTAATTTAGAGACATGTCTAGAAGACTAGCCAACCATCCAGGTGTGCAATGCCAGTTCTGCGGCAGCTAGAGAAGCAAGGCACTCGCAGCGGCTCGCACATGCAAGCGATGCGGACAGAAGACCACGCCCGAACCAAAACCTAGAGGACAAGATGCGCCAAAAGGCAGTGCAGATGCCTGTT